>Ga0193699_10000284_pt1 | contig 23201 bp, 21 predicted proteins | sample L3c2metaG_FD_160095 | JGI IMG/M metagenome (GOLD analysis project Ga0193699, IMG submission 160095) | Soil microbial communities from a riparian zone of the East river system, Colorado, United States - L3c2 | ecosystem: Environmental > Terrestrial > Soil > Riparian zone | place: USA: East...
ACCGAACTCGAGAGACCCGGTCCGAACTAACTGTTCTGCCAGCAAAGCAATGAGTGGCGGGGTGACTATGAAGCAGACATACATCACGACCAGTTGGGACGACGGTCATCAATTGGATTTGCGCGTGGCGGAATTGCTCACGAAGTATCGCCTGCACGGCACCTTTTACATACCGAAGGCGGCAGAGAACGGGACGATGAAGGCGGCGCAGGTCCGGGAGCTGAGCCGCGCTTTCGAGATTGGCGCACATACCCTCCATCATGTTGTTCTCACCAGTACCACCGACCAGCAGGCTTGGCAGGAAATCATCGGTTCCAAGTCTTGGGTTGAAGAAAACACCGGTCTGCCGTGCCTCATGTTTTGTCCGCCGACAGGCAAGTATTCGAATTGTCACGTGGAAATGGTCCGAAAGGCCGGCTACCTCGGCTTGCGCACCGTCGAGATGGTTTCTCTCGACTTCCCACGACAGAAATCTGGACTCATGCTGCTGCCGACCACGATTCAGGCTTATCCGCACAGCCTCCTCGCCTTCGCGAGGAACACGATCAAGCGGGCCGCCTTCGGCAATCTGTGGCGGTTTGTTGCTCACGGCTGCTCGACCCAGTGGCCGACGTTGGCGCGATCCTTGTTGCGTCAAGCCCTCACATCCGGCGGCGTGTTCCATCTCTGGGGCCATTCATGGGAGCTGCAGGAAACCGGCCAGTGGCAGCGTCTGGATGAAGTCCTGCGATTCATGAGTGAGTTCGCGAGCCAAGCCCCCGCGCTTACAAACGGGCAAATCTGCCTGAAGGCTGCCTCCTTCCACGAAACAGCGCGAGAGGGCGAACCCATCAGAAGCGAACGATGAAAGCGGGCTCCAACGGGATCAATGTTCCCGCGGCCGAAACTTGACCACGATGCAGTCTTCGTCGGGATATTCTCTGTGATGAAAATTCTGGTAGCCCATAACTTCTACAAGCAGCCCGGCGGTGAAGATCAATGCGTGGCCACCGAGGTCGCCATGCTCCGGGCGCACGGGCACGAGGTGACGCAATACTGCCTGCGCAACGAATCGATCGATTCCATGAGTCGCCTTGAGCTCGCCTCGCGCACGATCTGGAGCCGGCCGGCGTTCCGCGAGCTGCGACAGCTGCTCCGAGCGCATCGGCCGCAGATCGCCCATTTCCACAACACGCTGCCTCTGATCTCACCGGCCGCCTACTATGCCGCACGGGCGGAAAACGTTCGTGTGGTCCAGACCGTGCATAACTTTCGTCTTCTCTGCGCCAATGCGCTTTTGTTCCGTAACGGAGAGGTCTGCGAAGACTGTCTAGGAAAATCGATTCCCTGGCCCGGCATCGTCCACAAGTGCTACCGCAACAGCCGCGCGGCGAGTACTGCCGTCACGACGATGCTCACGACACATCGAGTACTGGGCACCTGGCGGAAGGCGGTCCATGTATACATCGCGCTCAGCGAATTCGCTCGACGCAAACTCGTCGAAGGGGGCCTCCCTGCGGACAGGATCGTGGTCAAACCCAACTTCGTCTACCCCGATCCTGGCCCCGGTGCGGGGACAGGCGGGCACGCCGTGTTCGTTGGGCGATTATCAGCAGAGAAAGGGGTGGGCACGCTCCTCGAGGCTTGGCGGCATCTCGGTGGCAGTCTGCCCCTGAAGATCATAGGCGATGGTCCAATGTCCGCGATAGTGCAGGAGGCCGCGGCGAACGACGCCTCGATCGAATGGTTGGGAAATCTCCCACTCGAGGCGGTTTTTAGGTTGATTGGAGAAGCGGCATTCTTGGTGCTGCCATCCCAATGCTACGAGAATTTTCCCCGCGTCATCACCGAGGCATTTGCAAAAGGCACGCCGGTGATTGTTCCCAAGCTGGGGTCAATGGCCGGGCTGGTCGACGATAACCGTACGGGGCTGCACTTCAAGCCGGGAGACCACGTCGATCTCGCCGCGAAGGTGCATCGGCTCCTGGCGGAGCCGTCACAACTGCCGCCGATGCGGCAGGCCGCTCGCCAGGAATTCAACGACCACTTCACCGCTGACTCCAACCATAAGATAATCATGGCGATCTATGAGCGGGCCCTCTGTGGCCGCCCCAAAGTTGAGCGCGGGGCCTCGGAGCCGGGCATTGGGCCACCACCGCCTCACTGATCGAGACAGACTTGTAAACTCAACGATATCTGATCCGCTCGAGTATCTAGCCGACGTCCTCACCAGGATCGTCAACGTCCACCCCAACAGCGATATGCCGGCGCCAAGGCATTTTCCCGCCATGATACCAAGGTCTTTCGGATTACCCCCACTGCGACGCTTTTTGATGCGGATTACCCCCAGGGAACCCTTTTCATCAATCTTCATCAGGCGTTCACTTCTACCAGTTTGGCTCAACCTCAGACTGAACACTGAACTGAACACTGATCAGATTGAACACTGAATCGTTATGTCTCGTACCGCAGCTGAAACCTGTCATCCTTAAGGTACTGGAATATCCGGAATGACGGTCCAACTCAAGATCGAGAATAAAGAGACCGCTGCCCTGCCCGCTCATTATGAGCAACTCGCGTACGACACACTGCGGGTCCTGTGGCACCGGAAGTTGCTGATCTCAGCGATCCTCGTCGCGGCCGTTTTGCTCGTGCCAGTCATGCTCGTGCTAATAGGGCCACGTTACTCGGGCGAGGCTATCATCGAGCTCAATTTCATCCGCGAGGTACCGACCGCCGGTGCGCAAATCCAACCGACCGCCTCGGTGGATGCTGCGGCCATTGTAGACAGCGCAGCGCGCATCATTCGCTCGCGGGCGACCGCCAGCGCGGTGGTGGCTCGGCTCAGGCTCGACAAGGATCCTGCTTTCGCGCGCCGGTCAGCCTTTTCGTACGTCCGATCAGTGCTCGGTCTGGAGGCGGCGACGCCGTCGCCCCACGACCTTGCAGTGCGTGAGCTCATGCGGAAGATCACGGTGACAAACGAGCTACGTAGCTATTTGATATCGATTGCCATCACTACAGGAGATCCGGAACAGTCCGCCAATCTCGCCAATGCTGTTGCGGTGGAGTACCTTCGAGGCCAATTGCTGCAACAGCTGACCGATGCACAAGTCTCGGCTGAGCGCGACCTAAATCAGCTTTCTTCGGTCTACGGCGTACGCCACCCGAATTACGTGAACGGCCGGACAAGGCTCGAATATTCGGACGCGCGGTTGAGCGCCGTGCGCGGGTTGCCAGCCGATGACGTGGTCAAGCTCGTGAGGCGACTGTCGCTCCTTGCGGCCGAAAAAGTCATGGTTCCCTCCGGCCCCAATATCACGTTGATCCTCGGGCTTACGATTGCCGCCGCGCTCGGGGTGGGGATCTGGCTGGCTTGGCGGCTTGGGCCGCGCAGGCCCGTCCGGTCGCGGCGGCTCGCCGTCCCGGGTGAACAGTTTTCAGGGCCCGTCCGCGGATAATCGATTTGGCTTTCGGCTTTCTTCACGGGGGAGTGAGTCGCCACTGAACGACTGCGCCGCCAGGCCGAGCGCTGCTTTTTGCAGCGCTTTCGACCGAATCGGCCAAGCCGGCACCAAATTGAATGTATTGGCTTAAAGCCGCCGCGAGAGATTCGACACACCGGCGGGAACCATAGGAGGCGAATCTGTGCGACCGGTCCCTCATCGCCGGTGCCTGGCAAATGCAGCTGCGTTTTCGCTTTTGTTTCTCGCGACCGCCATACTGGCGCTGTATCCGGATTGGTTAAACAGGCCCGTCGCAAAGGCCATCAATAGTCTTACAATGGACTGGCAGTTCGCGAATGCGCTTGCCTTCAGTGTCGCATATCCAACACTGCAGGGTTTGGCCGTAGTATCGTTGGTCTGGTGTTGCTGGTTCTCTGGCATCAAAGCGGAATTGCGAGCGCACATAGTCAGTGGCACATTTGCGGCCATCCTTGCTGGGCTCATCGCTCATCTATTGCATCGAACGCTGCCCACATCTCCGCAGCCCATTTTCGATCCACTGCTTCAACTTCACGTACCGGCCGTCCTTGGTGATATCGACACCCTAAGGACCACCTCATCTCCTAACTCCCACACTTTTCCAAGCGAGCGTGCGACCATGTTCGCGGGCTTGGCAATTGCCGTGTTTCTAATTCGACCCAAGCTTGGATTACTCGCGCTTGGGTGCACGATGTTGGCGGATGTTTCGCGTATCTACTTAGGTCTTCACTACCCGACTGACATCATAGGAAGCTATTCCTTGGCCGCTGCCATAGTGTGGCTTGCGCAAATGCAGTGGAGTTCTGAACTGGGTCTTCGATTCGTCAGATGGGAAAGTATCTCCCCATCGACCTTTTACATGTGTGCTTTCTTTGCGTACTACCAAGTGACCACCGCGTTCCAGGATTTGCGCGATCTTGCGGGCGTTCTTCTTCGATAAAGGTGAATCGCCGATTCGCCCTGATCGGCACCCGTCCCCGTCCGACTTGAACAAGAGGGGATCGCTCGGGCAATTTCAATAGCCGGGCTTACGCATCTGCCGTAACTTCGGGCCGCCTCATGCCTAAAATGCCAGCGCCTCTCGAAGTGATCACCGGGCAGCGACGGCGACGACGATGGACGGGCGAGGAGAAGGCCCGGATCGTGGCGGAGAGCTTTGAGGAGGGGGCGAACATCTCCGAGACAGCGCGGCGCAATGGCGTTGCCCGCGGGCTGCTCGACCTCAAGGTGGTGCTGGCGGCACAGCCGGTCGACTTTCGCAAGTCGGTGCACACGCTGTCGGCTGTCGGCGCTGGTGAGCGAAGCGCTGCGTGCGAACCCGTATTGCGGCGACGTCTTCGTGTTCCGCAGCAAGCGCGCATGGACAGAGTGAAGCTTCTGGCGTGGGACGGCAGCGGCATGGTGCTGGTGACGAAGTGGCTGCACCAAGGACGCTTCACCTTGCCGCGCCAGCGGCTTCGTTCAATCCCCCAAACCACATTTGCAAGGAAACCGCAGACCAAAAGCCAAAATCTGGCAAACTCGAATACTGCCAAAAGCCCAATCAACGTTGCAGTTCAGGGCGTTCCTTGTTCTTCACGGACGACTATCCAGCTTAGGCATTTACCGTAGCCTCAGGGCGTATGGATGACGGGCTGCCGAAAAAGAGGGCGTCTTGCTCCCGGCGCAGTGCGTCGCACAATCGGCCCACCGGAATCTCGACGTCATCGTATCCGAGCACGTGGTCTCGCGTGACGTTCCGCCGAAGACGACAGCCTTCGGCGAGGCCGATCGGAAGAAGGCGCTCGGCGTGAACGACCTGCGCGTTCTCGCACAGGCCGTAGGTCATGTACTGGCCAAGCCCGTCCAGGACCTCTCCGGCCTTGAGATCCTTCTTCGCGGCTGCAACCACGTCGACGTGCGGCGCGCCGAGCGGAGTGATTGCTGCATCTCCGAAGATCGCCGCGCGGGCAATCGTGAACGGGACTTCAAAGTGACAAAGATGATAGGGCCAGTAGAAGCAGTAGAGTGGGCCCGCTCCCATCTTGTAGAGCGATAGGTAGTTCTTCTCGATCGTATCGTTTGTTGTCCCAAGTACGAATATGCCTGGGTTTGGCATAGCTCCGACACAGTAATCTACGATACCGGGACCCTCGAGAAGCTCGTCGATCGGGTACCAGTTGACCGCTTCCTGGATCGGGGTGCCGGCTTCGACGACGGGACCGTGCATCCCGCGCCTGGCGACCCGCATGCCCGTTGCATTGGCAACGATCGCGTTCTCGAAGGATATCTTGGTGCCGTCCGCAAAAGACGTGACCATCGGGGCCTTCATCCCCCATCTTCTGGCGAACCCCTCCTGGGTTGTGGGATTGCGGTAGGGGTCGTGCAGACCTTTGATGTTCCCGCACAGCACCGGCCTGATACCCAATCCCTTCACCCACCGGTACAGATTCATGATGACGCCTGGCTGGTCACCTTCCGTGTTCGTGATGACGACCCCGGCGCGGTCGGCATAAATCTTCAGGATCGGGCCGAGGGTGCCGTCGAGTTCGGCGTTCATCATGACGACGTGCTTAGCTCGGGCGATCGCCCGCATGACCACATCGGCCGCGAATTCGATCGTACCGGTGACCTCCAGAATCGCGTCGATCCCATTAGCATTGCAAAGAAGCATTGGATCGTCGGTGATCGCGCGCTGGCCGCGGGCGATGCAGTCGTCCAGTTCGTCCACGCAGCGCACATGTGTGACATTGCTCTCGCCGGATTCGGCGTAGGCCTTACGGGCTCCCTCAAGATGACGGTTGGAAATCGCCGCAAGTTCCATGCCCTTGGTATAGTGCAGCATCTGACGCGCGATGCCTCTGGCCATGAACCCGGCGCCCACCATTCCCACCCTGATCGGGGTGCCGGCCCGTTTCAGCCGCTCGAGCTCGCGGTCGACGATGAACATGGCTGTCTACTCCTGATCGGCGGTCGCGACCAGCCTGCGCTCGCCCACAAAATCAGGCCAGCTGCAGTCCTTTTCGGAGATGACGGCGGGCTCGGCGGGCCACTCGATGCGAAACGCCGGATCGTTCCAGCGCACACCCCGCTCAGCGGCCGGCGTGTAGAACTCAGACACGAGATAGGTGACCTCCGTCTCGTCCGCGAGGGTCAAAAAGGCGTTCGCGCAGCCTTTCGGGACGAGGAGCATGCGGTAGTTCTCCGCACTAAGCTCGACCGCTATGTGACGCATGAAGGTTGGCGAGTCCGGCCGCAGATCGAGCACCACGTCGTGCACAGCGCCGCGAACGCAGCGCAGAAGCTTGTCCTCCTGATACGGGGCGACCTGGTAGTGGAAGCCGCGCATCGTGTACTTGCGGCGGTTGAAGGAGATATTCATCTGGACGATCCGGTTGGGGAGGCCGCGATCGTCGAACTCCTGACAGCACCAGCCGCGGGCAAAGAAGCCGCGGCTGTCCGCTCGCTTGTCAAGTTCTACCGTATAGGCGCCCTCGATTTCGGTGGTCTTAAAAATCATCGGATCCTCCGAGACCAGCCTCACCCGGCCGGGTAAAGCACCCGCGAGCCGTGTACCTCGTACCCAAGCGCCACCAAGGGGAGGTCCGAGAGCGCCTGACGCACCCGCTCGCGTTTCTCCGGCTTCACGATGAACATGAGGAAGCCGCCGCCGCCAGCGCCGCAGAGTTTGCCACCTTCGGCACCTGCCTCAAGGGCTCGCGCGTAATGGCGGTCGATCTCCGAGGTGGTAATCTTGGAGGCAAGACGCCGCTTCAGCACCCAGCCGCGGTGAAGAGCCTTGCCCACCTGCTCGAACTCGATGTGCTGACCGGAGCAGAGGGCACGAAACTCATAGGCGTCGTTGCGCATGAGCCGTAGGACGTCCAGGTTTCGCGACGTGTTGCTCCTCTGCTCGGTGAGCACCGAGGCGGCCGGGCGCTGATGACCGGTCCAGAACATCATGATGTTGCTGAACAGGTAGGCAGCGGAACCGTTCCGGACCGGCTGCGGCTCGACCATAACGCGGCCGCCGCGCCCGAACCGAAGCAGATTCAGGCCGCCGAAGGCGGCGGCGTATTGGTCCTGCTTGCCGATCGGCTCTTTAAGAACTTCCATCTCAATATAGCAGGCCTCCTCAGCAAGTTGACCCGCGGTGACGCGCTCGCCACGGAAGGCGTGGAGCGCGTGGAGCAACCCCACTGCAAAGGAGCTCGATCCCCCCATGCCGGTCGAGGCCGGCATGTCGGCAACGGTACTGATGAAAATCGGAGGCTCGATGTTGAGAAATTTGAGGCACTCCCGGGCAATGTTGTTCTCGATCTCCCCAATAGTGTTGACCTGCTCGGTACGCGAGTAGTTGAGCCGGATCGGCTCGTTGAAGAGGTCGCTGTGGCGCTTCACAGTGACGTAGACGTATTTGTCAACGGCCGCGCTCAGGACGGCGCCTTCTTCAACCTCGTAAAACTCTGGCAAATCCGTGCCGCCTCCTGCAAAGCTAACGCGCAGCGGAGTCCGCGTCATGACGATGTTGGTCGGACGCCAGTTGGCGTAAGCAGGTCCGTGCCGCTCCTCATCGAGGATTACGGATGCAGGCTCGAGTTCACGCGTCGATAGAGTTTTCACTGCGCTCGGCCTCCTACCCTGTTGAGACTCAGGCTCGATTTCGGCTCACGTTGGCTCTGACCTCAGTCCACCTGAGCGACTCGTCGATCGATCCGCTGTCAAGCAGATGCCGCAACCAGCTCAGACGCGTAAAACGCTTGTCCGTGAATACGCCATGCTTTAGACCGATTCTTTGGAACGCGGTATAAAGCTCCTTCGCTCCGTCCCTCGCCGTCCATCGGAAGCTGAATCCCGGAAAGGTTCGCTTGAACTTGGCAAAATCCGCTTTGTAGGTGCGCTGATCCGCGCCGGGCTGCGGTACGCTCGCGAGTTCGCAGCCGGGAACCCTTTCCGCCGCAATCTGCCCGAGATCACGGATCTGGTGATTGAGTTCGTCCGCACCGATGTTGAAGGCCTCGTTGTGGACAGTCTCTAATGGCGCCTCGAGCACCGCCTGAAACGTGCGCGCAACGTCCTGGACATGGACGACTGGTCGCCAGGGTGTGCCGTCGCTTTGGATCACAATGCGGCCAGTCGTAAAGGCACTGCCCATGAAATCGTTGAGGACTGTGTCGAACCGCATCCGCGGCGAGAGGCCGTAGACAGTCCCGTTGCGGCAAAACGTCGGAGAGAAACGATCATCGGCGAGCGCGCGCAGCGCCATCTCCGCCTCGACTTTGGAGCGGGCGTATTCGGTGCGCGGCGCGAGCGGCGCATCCTCGTCGACAACCGCCGCTTCCGACGTCCCGTACATGATGCAAGAGGATGAAAAAATGAAGCGCGGGACGCCCGCCAGCTTCGCGAGTTTCGCAAGCCGGATCGTCCCCTGCCAGTTGATCTCCCGCGTCCAGGCTTTGTTCAAGTTGCCGATCGGATCGTTGCTGAGTGCCGCTAGATGAATCACCGCGTCGAAACCGGCGAGTTCCTTGGCGGTAACCTCTCGTAGGTCCTCGCGGATTGTCGGGACGTCAGCGAGGTCGGGGACGAGTGTGCAGGCAGAGAAATATCCGGTGTCGAGACCAACCACGTCGAAGCCTTGGCCCTGGAGCCAAGGCGCCATAACCGATCCGATATAGCCGCTATTGCCGGTGATCAGGATCCGCCTGTTGTTAGGCATATGCCGGGGTGCCTTTCCGTTCAAGCAGTTGTCGGGTGAGGTCGAGGAGCGAGCACGCACTGGTCACGCGGCGGAAGGGGCAGTCAGCCGCCGCCGCCGCCGCGGCGTCGCGCTCGTCGTCGCCAACAAATAGCGTGCGCGTGAGGTCAAGGTGGAAGTCCCGCTGGGCCTGGTAAAGGAGGCCGGGTTTCGGCTTGCGACACTCGCAGCCGTCTCCCCAATCGTGCGGACAATAATATATTGCGTCGATCCAGCCTCCCGCCTGCGCGATCTCCCGCTTCATGCGGTCATGTACGGCTTCGAGGTCGGCCTCGTTCATGACGCCGCGACCGATGCCGGGTTGGTTCGAGGCGACAATTGTGCGGTAGCCCCGGTCGTGCAGGAGCCGCAGTGCCTCGAGAGAGCCCGGGCACCACGCCCACTCACTCCAGTTCCGTACGTATTGCGCTGGCGGCGGCTTGCGGTTGAGCACGCCGTCGCGATCGAGGATCACGGTTGGCTTGCGCCGCATGAAGGCTTCCGTTGCCGGCAGCCGCTGCAGCGAGCCGATGCTGTAATAGCGGTGATCGCTCAAATAAGCCGTGAGCCGCCCTTGTTGAGCGAGCGGCGTATAGATGGCCTCCTCGAACAGCGTGTCCTGCTCAGGTAGCAGCGCGAGGGCGAGGTCTGTAAGGATCGCGTAACTGATTTCGACCTGCTGCAGTCCGGGGGTCGTGCGCAAACGATCGAATACGCTCACGTGGCCGTCGTGGTCGAGGAGGACGCTGCCTCGGGAGTAACCGTCCTTGTTGCTGTAGACGGTGATCGAACCGGGCTTCCCGGCCTCGCGGAACCGCGCCCACAGCCGGTTCATCTGCATCGGCCAGTAGTTGTCGCAGTACAACAGCAGGAAGCAAGGATCGATCATGTGCCGAGCAGTCGCCACTCGGCTGCCGGTCAGTTGGTCGGGAGCCGTTACCGAGTACTCGATGCGCACACCCCAGTCACGACCATCGCCGAAATGGTTCTGTACGACCTCGGCCAAATACCCCAAGAGGATCAGGACTCGTTCAAAACCCTGGTCGCGCAATTGCTCGATCTGGTACTCCAGAAAGGGGCGCCCCAGAACTGGCACCATCGGCTTAGGCCGATCATCCGTGATCGGCCGCATTCGGGTGCCACGTCCACCGGCAAGGATGACCGCCTGTGTCGGCCGATCATAGATCCGGCCTTCGATACGCGCGTGGAGGGAAGTGTCGTCGAGGGCGGCCATTAGTTTGGACCTGGTCTGTCGGCAACGAGGCACCTTGTGGCCGCGTGACAGATCGCCGAATGGACGTCCTCGACAAGCTCGTACCTGCCCTTCTCGGTCTCGACGCACACTGGCTCGTCAACCAGACCCTTCAGCACGCCGCCATCAAATCCGAGTAGGGCCACGGTGGTGAGCTTCCGCCTTCGCGCCAGCTCGACCGCGCGCACCAAGTTCGGGGAGTTGCCGCTCGCAGAGATGCAGGTCAACACATCTCCCGGGGTCGCGAAATTCTCGAGCTGGCCCGAGAACGCCCTCTCGTAACCTTCGTCGTTTGACAGAGCGGAGAACCAAGACATGTTGTCAGATAAGCACATGACTTTTAACGGTCGGCAGCCCGAGCGTTTGGTCGCCTTGCCAAGGTCATTCACCCAGTGAGAGGCGGTTGAAGAGCTACCGCCATTGCCGGCGATGTAAATGAAGGACCCTCGGTCGCGGGCCTCACGGAAAATCTCGACTAGTCTCTGGACCGCGTACACTTGAACTTCCGCCAGCACGCGGCGCACATTCGCAAAATGCATCGAGATGACGTCTGACGCCTCCGGTGATGTCGAAATCACCGGTGGCACATGTGGTGATTCAGACCGAATTGTGCGCATGCGCCCGGTTCTCCAGGGTGAATAATGGCTCAAACCTCTGGATCTATTAGACGCCAGATCTTGCCGCGCGACATTCACTCTTTGGGGGTAGGCCGGATTGGCCACCACAAAATCATTGCCCCATGGCCAAACAGTCGTCCGTGAACAAGCCTCTAAGCGATTGAGCGGGAGTCTGTTTTTCGGATGCGGGGGCATTTGAGATTGCAAGGATTTGGCGCTTGAGGACCCCAAACCTTGCAATTTCGTTTGTGGATTCTCTTTCGCTGCGAACCATGATTCTGTGGTGCATCGGAGGGGACGATGCGGCCGAAGAAGCACAAGACGACGGGGTCGAACGATCTGTTCCGGGCGCGGCTGGACCAGATCATCAATCTGAAGCACGAGCTGGTTCTACTGGCCGGCAAGATCGATTGGGACTGGATCGACGGCGCCGGCTATGCCCATGCCAAACAGTTCAAGCGGCACCGGCGGCAGCTGCGCACCCTGCGCTCCCGGCTCGGCCGGATCATCCGCGACATCCGCCGCAAGGTCGAAGGTCAGGATGCGCTCGAAGAGGCGTTCGCACTCCCGCTGAGCCGGGCCACGCAAATCCGCTCGCAGCAGCAGCGCCAGCGCGGCTGGAAGCTGTATTCCTTCCATGCCCCGGAGGTGGAGTGCATCGGCAAGGGCAAGGCCAGCGCACCTTACGAGTTCGGGGTGAAGGCCTCCATGGTCACCAACAACCGGCCTGCCCCCGGCGGCCAGTTCGTGCTGCACGCCAGGGCGCTGCCCGATAACCCTTACGACGGTCACACGCTGCGGGAGGTCATCGACCGCACCGAGACACTCACCGGCTGTACGATCGAGCGCGCCTATGTCGACAAGGGGTACCGCGGCCACGACGCGCAAAATCCCCGCCGCATCTTCATCTCGGGCCAGAAGCGCGGCGTCTTCGGTGTCATCAGGCGCGAGCTGCGGCGCCGCTCCGCCATCGAGCCCATCATCGGCCACCTGAAGGCCGAAGGTCACCTCGGCCGCTGCTATCTCAAAGGCCGCGCCGGCGACGCCGCCAACGTCGTCCTCTCCGCCGTCGGCCACAATTTCCGCCGCGTCCTCGCCTGGCTGAGAGAACTCTTGTGCCTGTTCCTATTCCCGCTATGGCGCGCTCTCCCCATCCCAGCACCGCTCAATTGGGATTCTTAACGGACGACCAAACAATGCGGGGCAGCCCAATCCGTAATCGGGCATTCGCCTGCGGGTGTCTCAGGCGGCTGCGCTATGCCGGCGATGGCGACATGGCGGCGGCTGCGACTTCGCTCAGCCGGGACTTGCGATCGTGGAGCTGCGGAAGCGGCTCCATTCCGATTGTGGACAAGATGTGCTCCCAGCGGTAGACCCAATCGTGCCGCAGCAGGCAACGCACGGCGTTCGTCCGGCGCACGCGCTCTGTCCGCTCGGGCTGCGCATCCAATTCGTCGATCACGGCGGCGATATCGCTTGACTGTGGAGAGACCTCAATCACCGCATCTGGCCAATCGAAGCACTCTCGGAACTCGGCGCATTGCGGCGCGGTTCCAAGGATGACGGCACCCCCGGCGGCACCCTCGAACAGACGTGACGGCAGGACCTGCTCGCCTAGGATCTTGTGCGATTTTTCACCCACTACTGCCGCGGGACTGAAGCCCATGAAGTAACGGGTGCGCTTGATAATATTGGCGAGAAGCAGTCGATGCTCCCGCCAATTCTTGACCTGGGAATCGGCGTCTGAGAGCGAGTCATAGAGATAGAAGAGATTGCGGCGTTCGGCCAGCGCCACCAATTGCCGATGTAGTCCCATCGCGCGATTGCCCATCGAATATACATCGACGACCCGCTCGGGCGGCGACGGATACGGTGTGGCAATCAGGCAATCGACGCCCGTCGCCAGAAAGGAACAGGGAGCGGACGTGTATTGGGAAAGGCGCGGAACGCTCGCGCTGTGAAGCAGAAACACGTGGTCGAACTGGTCCAATAGTCTCAAGTAATGGCGGTCCTGTTCGAGCGTGCTCGACCAGAGCTCGAACAGGTATGCCACGGCGATCTTGCACCGACCGCGCCAATTTCGGATGCGCGAGAGCTCAACGAAACTTTGCGGACTCCAGGCCACAAAGAAGAAGAGGTCGTAGTTCTGGTCGAGCACGACCCGCTCGATCGTCGGCGCGTTCTTCAGTCCAAGCCCCTTACGGACACCATTGACTAGCCTGTTGAAGTCGCGCTGGACGTTCTGACTGTCGTGAGGTGGCAGAATGCCATTGAGATACCTCGTCAGGTAGTTGTCGATGCCAGGCGCGACGAGGTCTGCATGATCACACTCGGTGACGATACGGCAGAACTCGTAGGACAATGCGAAGTGAGCTCGATCTTTCGCGTTAAACTCAGAAGCAACGAGGATTCGTCTCTTCAAGGAAAGGTCCTCCATGTTACCTTTTGGCCACCTCTAAGCCTCTGGACTGCGATCTACGCCTGTACGGCGGGCTTAGCCGGACGCTGGACCCGGTCGGAGGGACCAGAATGCATTGCGGGCAAAGGATGCCGTCCCAGAATCATGTCCGCGGCCTTTTCTGCGATCATGAACACAGCCGCGGACGTGTTGGCGGAGGGCACAGTGGGCATTATCGAAGCATCCGCTATCCGCAGGCTCTCCAAACCGTGGACACGTAATTGATCATCGACGACCGACGCCGGGTTATCCTGCGGGCCCATTTGGCACGTCCCGCACACATGATATGCTGTCAGTCCAGCTTCCCGCGCATATTCTAGGCACTCGGAGTCGTCCGTGACCGAGGGACCAGGCAACTCCTCCCCGCAGTAGTAAGGCTGAAGCTCTGGGGCGCCGAGCAGCCGCCGCACCATCCTGATGCCGTCGACAACAACACGCTGGTCCCTTTCGTCCTCCAGATAGTTGGGCTGAATGATCGGGGCACGGAAGGGATCGGGCGAGCACGCGCGGACGAATCCAGTGCTCTTCGGCCGCAGCTGATAGAATCCGGGCTTGAGGACGGGAAAGCTTTCCAGGGTGTGGTTAGAATAATTCCCAATGGCAATATCCAGTTGAATATCCGGAGTGGAGGAAAGATCCTGCGAATTGGCGAAACCGTAGACGAGAGACGGACTAACGGCGAGAACGCTCGGACGGCCGAAGACCCATTTGGCGCCTTCCCGAAGCAGAGCCAAGCCGCGCCCGCTGATCGTCTTGATGCCCTTCACCCGGACGATGAAATGGATAATGTAGTGGTCCTGCAGGTTCGCGCCGACGCCGGGCAATTCATGCAGGATCGGAACACCAAGGTCTGCGAGCAATGCTGGTGGACCGACCCCTGAAATCTGCAGCAGCTTCGGCGTATTCGCTGCCCCGGCGGTGAGGATCACCTCGCGACGCGCTTTCAAGTCACGAGCAGGACGGCCAGGTCCTTGCGCGTACCGAACCCCGATCGCTCGCTTTCCCTCGAACACCACCGCAGTGGCTTGGGCTCTGGTCCGAATCTCCAAGTTCCTCTTCTTGGTAATTGGTCGCAGAAATGCCCGCGCCGCACTTACGCGCCAGCCGTTCTCGATATAGCGCTGATAGTACCCGACCCCCGCCTGACTTGCGCCGTTGTAGTCGGAATTGTGCGGCAGTCCGAGGTTGTGCGCAGCCTCAATGAAAGAATTGCAAAGCGGGTGTTGCCAATCGCAGTCTGTGATGGGAAGCGCTCCTTCCAGGCCTCGGTACCTGGTGTCGCATGTCCCGATTCTTCGTTCGGTTCTTTTGAAGTACGGAAGCACGTCAGCGTAGCCCCAGCCCCGGTTGCCCCGTCGGGCCCAACCATCGAAATCCTCGTAATGGCCCCGGTTGTAGTTCATTCCGTTGATCGCGGTCGAACCACCGAGCGTCTTGCCCTGCGGGATCGGTATGGCACGGTTTGCCGTCGCTGGGCTCGGCTCCGTTTCGAACTGCCATGCGTATTTCGGAATTGATGAGGCCTTATAGACCCCGGCGGGGATACGCAGGAAGACACTGTAGTCGGGCGGGCCCGCCTCGAGCAGGCAAACAGTGCAGGCTTCTGCGGCCGCGAGCCGATTGGCCACCACGCATCCCGCGGCCCCGGCACCGACAATTACATAGTCGAAAACCTCTGTCTCCGCCGACATTGTTTCTGGCTCCACGGGTTCCACTGCACGGAGAATGTTAGCGGATGGGTTTTCGCGTCACTTGGCTCATCGGTGTTACTCCTTCGGAGCGCTTTTTGAAATGGTCATTCGCAGGCATGCTCCGGAGTTGCCGCGCGGCTCACCATGAAAGAGGGGCCCCGGGGGGTGATTGGCGTTGCTTCACGCTCTAGGGTGCGGTGCGGCTCTCGGCTCCGAACGTGTTCGCCAATGCAGCGCAAGACCAAAGCTCAGATTGGCGACTCGCCAAAGCTCAGATTGGCGACGCCTGAGACGTGTAACTGGACGTGTCCAGAGGCAAGCCATGAACTTCTTTCGGGAATCGCGACGCGGGCTGACCTCCCGGACGGGTCTCTGCTCGTCACGACGTCAGCGGATGGGGGCCGTCCCCTCAGAGATTGGTATCGCGGAGTTGCTCGCTTCGCCTGCCTGGAGGGTGCCAGGACTTATGGGACCTCCCTCAGTGAGGACTGCTTATGAGCCTGCGTAAGCAAGCGGCCAGTTTAGCCATTATGCATGCGGCCGACGTCCTGCAGCCCCTTCTCGTTCTGCCATATGCCGGCAGAGTTCTGGGGCCCCTTCATTTTGGACAATACGCATACGCCCTGAGCGTCGGGTGGCTCGCAGCCACGATCGTGGAGTATGGTTTTCATTTGACTGCGCAACGTGCGGCGGCGTCCGCTCGGCATGAGCCAGCCGTGATCGCCTCTCTCTTCGCCGAGGTCGCTGCCGTGAAAGCGATGCTGTGCTTCGTGGTGACGCTCGCTGGCGTCGCTGCCGCGGACGGCCTCCTCGCAGTCAGCAAGCCCATGTTTTTGTGCGCCATGCTGACCTCGGTGGGAGGCATCTTGTTTCCGGCCTGGCTGTTCATCGCTCTAGAACGCGCATGGCAAGCGGCCGTCGCGGTGGTCGTCGGCCGCAGTTTGGCTCTGGTGTGCTTCCTGACGATGGTGACCTCGTCCGCCCAAATCGAACTTGCGGTGGCGATTCAGAGCTCGATTCCCCTTGTCGCGGGCCTTGTCAGCCTGCCGTTCATCGTTCCCATCGGCTTCAGCGGCTTCAGGGCCGTGACACCGTCCGCGGTTGGAATGCAGCTTCGGAACGGCTGGCGAGGATTCCTCTATACTCTTGTCGAGAGGGCATCCCTGACTCTGCCCGTTCCGTTTGTCGAGCATTTTGCGGGTTACGCTGCCGCCGGGAACTATTCGATCGCCGAGAAGTTCGTGAGCGCCACACGGCCTTTTTACAGGGCCATGTGCGAAACGCTTTTACCCAGAATCGCATATTGCGCGCATCACGACCCGGAAGCTGGCCTCGTTCTGATTTGGCAGTCCTTGCTGACCCTCATCGTTAGTGCGGCACTCAGCCTTTTTTTGTTCTTTCTCGCCCCATATGTCATCCTCTTATTATTCGGCGAGAGTTTTTCGGGTGCAATCCCGATCGTTCGGGTGATGTCTGTCATCCCTGTTCTGATAAACGCGAATACCTGCACGTCAAATCTCTATATGTTTAACTACGGCCACGAGCGCGCTTGGGCCTCTCTCAGCGTATCAGGCTTATTGATATTCCTCGCTGTAGCATACCTACTTTCCCTCCAACTCTCGAACGCGGCTATCGCCGTCGCGATCGCGCTAATCGCGAGGGAATGCTTCGTGCTGGTGGTCTCAGCAGGTTACTTCTTGGTGTTTGGCACTGCGAGAGCGCGGATTCCCGCAACTCACGGTGAGGGCATTGCGCGGGCAAGCGACGTTGCGGCGGGTTCCATGCTCGCGTCCCCCACCAGCGCCGTGCCGCCTTGGTCTTCGTAATTCACAATCGACAGACGGAAAGGTCGATCGCATGCGTGTTGTCCTCACTCGGCGCGAGGCTCTCGACTCGCCCGACGGCATCAATATTTTCATCGTATCGCTTGCTCAAGCCCTGTCCGATCTGGATCACGAGGTGAAGATCGTTGTGGGGAGCCTCCAGAGCCATGCGGAGTACCGGCGCCTTCTAGCTCCTCGTCTCGATCTGCCGATCCTTGCCTTGAGTCGCACGCCTTTGACGGGGGTTGCCTCCGCCGCGGCGTGGCTTCGCGCGAAGTGGACTATCGATCGCTTTAGGCCGGACCTTGTGGTCCACAGCGAGGCAGTGCCCCTCCCGCTCCGCGGCACAATCGTCCAGGTTGTCCACAATCTCGAGCTTCGCAGTGGGCGACTTGCTCCGGTGTGGCGGATCATTCGGCGGTTCAGCACCAAGCGGAGCGACTACGTGGTCGCCACGACGACAGAGCTTCGTGATGAACTCGTCCGCGATCTTGGCATGCCATGGCACCAGCTTGCCGTGATCCCCAAATGCATCGACCTTCAGGCCTACCGTGGCATTGACCTTGCAGCCCGTGAGCGGGCGATCCTCCATTCCGGAACCCTGCCCTACAAAGATCCCGCCGCCACGATTCGGGCATTCGGTGTGCTCGACGATCCGTCAGTGGGACTCTACGTTGCAGGCGACATCACTCGACCGACGCAAGCGGCGGTGGATGCTCTCCCAGATCGGATTCGCAGGCGCGTTACCCTCCTGGGTCCCGCGGATGGGCAGACTGTGCGGAGGTTGCATGGTCGGGTTAGGGTCGCTGCCTTCCCCACTCGCTATGCGATCCCTGTCGCGTCTGCAACTGTCATGGAGGCGATCGCTAGCGGAACGCCTATTGTCGGTTCCTCACGGCTCAGTCGGGATCTGCTCGTGAATGGCGTGAACGGGCTTGTGGCCGATGCAAACCCAAGCGCGATGGCGATTGCGCTCAGATCCGTCCTGAACGAGGACGCGTTGTGGTTACGGCTGTCCGCAGGCGCCCGCCGAATGGCCCAACAGTTCGATGCTTTTCGCGTCGCACGGCAGTACATCGAACTTGCGTCTGCGAGGAGCCCGCGGCAGCTACCGTCTTATCGACTGCGAAAGCGGTTCCGGTGATCATCACATCAGCTCGGGGCGGGAGAACCCGGACTCGCCGCGGCGGTTGTCGAGCAACGTTTCGTGTCTCTAGAACCCGTAAAGCCGAGCAGGGTTCTCCACCAAGATGGTGCGACGGATCTCCGCGTCGGGCACCCACCTCGCAAACAGATTGAGGAGATGCCCGGTGTCGACCGGGAGGTTGGGCGCGAGATCCGTGTTGGATCGACCAGCGACAGGGGTCGAGTCAACGTGTGGCCAACCCGAGCCCCATAGCAGCCGATCCGGGTTTGCGGCCAGAAGAGCCCGGACCACAGGTACGAGGTCCCCGTACTCGGGAGCTTTCTTGGAGAGCCGATATGGTTCTGCGAGTTTGACGTAGGCGCGCCCCGATTTGACCAGCGACAGCACCGCCTCGAAGCCGGGCTGCTGCACGCCACCGGCAACCCATCCGAAGTAATCGAGAACAAGGGGCACAGGGCACGCGGCGAGTTGCGGCGCGAGAGCTGCGACCACGTCGGGGGGCGCCGAGATGTCGAGGTGCCATCCCCCTACGTTAGCGAGATCGATTGCAGTCTGTAGGTGCTTTGCTGCAGCCGCCGGACGGAAGACCCCGCCGCCGAGGAACAGCCGAATGCCGGTGATGCCACCCTTCATCATTGAGTCGAGCCTCTCCGACGAGGTGGTCTCGTCGACCCAGGCAACGCCGCGCGCGCGATCTCGCCCGAGCTTCTCGATGGCAGCAAGAGTCACTGAATTGTCATTTCCATAGACGGTCGGGGTGACGATGACCGCACGTTCGATATTCAGGAATTTCAGCATTTCAACCAAGTCGTCGGCGGTCGCGGCGGGAGGGGTGTAGTCCCGTTCCGGCGACATGGGGAATTCCTCCGGCTCGCCAACGACATGGACGTGCGCGTCGCAGGCGCCGCGCGGTACATCGAAAGCGACTGTTGTATTCGGCTTTGGGCCGGCGGCAGAAACCCGCTTCAAGTTGGCCATCGAGACGCATAAAGCGCTTGCCGTCTTGAATAGCGCTCGACGTGTCAGCATGGGTCAACTCCGGAAATGGCCGTCACCGTCCGCGCCACCAACCGATACTCAGGTCCCACAGCACAGACCGCAGCGGGGAAGCGCCAAGCGACCAAAGGGGCGCCGATCCGAGGATCATACGTCCGGTCGTGGTGCTCGTGTCAAGCGGCGTACCGAGGATGCGAAGGCCGACGCCCTTGCGGCCCAGCCGCTCGATGAGCGCCAGCACCCCCCGGGTCGAACGCGCCACTCGATAGGGTTTCGTGGTCACTATCACGTCGCCTTTCCGAGCGAACTCGATCGCCCGCTCCAACTCCGGCATCTTCCCGAAGACGCTGGCCTTCTCGCAAAAGTACTCCTGCGCCCCGATCGCGGCCAGATCGCGCCTCTGAGTATCGAGTCGCTCGATGGGTTCGAGTGGACCGATGCGACAATAGCCCACGATCACGGGCTTTCCCCTAGCAGCCACATACCTAAAACAGGCCCGAAACACGTGCCGCTTTGGACGGTAGTTCAGGACTGTCTCTCGCGGCAACCACTTTGAGCGAATCTACTTTCCGGCGCAAGTTTCGGATTTTTGATGGGTTGGTCTGCACCTCCGTGGGTGTATCGGTGTCAGCACAACAACATTTCGGGGGCTAGATGAGGCAAACATGCTTGGTTTCGGGGCAATGGCGCGAGCGTTTGCCGCCCGGATTGCGGTCCGCCTGATGGTGTTCTGGACGCTGCCTGTGTCAGCTCTGCCAGTGGCCGCGGCACCCGCCACACAAGGCGTTACCAACGAACCGTGTCCGCCAGAGGCAGTTGTGGTGGAACCTGGGGCCTCGATCCGGGCCGCCGTCGACCGTGCCGACGAGGGCGCGGCGTTCTGCTTGAAGAATGGGGTGCACAGGTTTTTGCTCACCACATTCAGCCGCGAGGGCCAATATTGGGCGCGAGTGGGCAAAAGCAGCGAGGCAGGAGAAATCGAAAAAGTTAATTCATTCCAACCCAAACTCGAGATGTTGTACCGCAGGAGGGGGAGCTTGATCGAAGTTGGGGGTGATCACCAATACTGGGCGCAACTCAGTACAATACTCTTTGACGGGTTTATTTGCGAATGGACTCGCGCTGCGAGACCAGCGGTTTCGGCGGTGGTGCTGGCGTGCCCCGAACGGGGACTGACTGTCCAGCTAACCAAGCGCTACTTCACCAAAATACGTCCGGTGTAGTCGATGCGATGAAGCAAAGGCGATATGCTCTGTTCTTCGAAGTATTGGTCTACAGCCTTTCTCGCTCCGGTCCAGTTGCCATAATCGTCAATGATGAGAACTCCGCCCGGTGAGAGCCGCGGGAAAAGGTGAACGAGTTCGTGATAGGTGGATTCGTACCAGTCCGTATCCAGTCGAAGCAGCGCAATTCTCTGCGGGGCCTGCTTTGGAACTGTGCTCTCAACCGGGCCCTGTACGTAATTCAGGAGGTGCGGCGGGTAGCCGGTCGACGCAACATTCCGCTTAACCTCATCCAACGGGGCGACAGCCCAAATATGACTCGTGTCGCGGGGTTCTGCCGACAGCAATGTGGCGGCTGATTCGCCTCGTAGATTGCGGTCCGCATCGGTTGGCTGTGACATGCCTTCAAACGTGTCGAACATCCAAATATCTCGTAAATCTCCCGTATCTAAAAGCGTGAGGGCGCAAGCCATGACGCTGCCGCCCTTCCAGACGCCACATTCGAGGATGCTGCCCGGGATGCGATTGCGGACGACATATCGGACCGATTCGTGCAAAGCGGAAACCCGTTCTGGTGTCGTCATGGTGAAGGGTTTGACTCTGTTGCAGAGGGAAATGGCTTCTGGGCTGAAGTCAGGGGGACAACCCGTCTTTGTGCGTGCGTTGATCGTGTATCCAGCCTTCTCGACCAGCAATCTAATCACTCGTCGCGCAACTCTTTTCATTCACCCCTCTCCATTAATCGGGGTTTCGCTGTCCTTTTTGAACTCGTAGCGTATTCAGATTGAGACTGGCCGCTTACTGCAACTAAGGAGTAACCCGGTTTCTCTTGCGTTCCGGCACGCTTTCACCCGGGCTACCACCGCTGTTGTTGCTCGCAACAATGGTGCAGCCACAGCAACAGGTGGTCGAGAGTGTGTAGTGCCAAGTGGCCTAATCCAAATTCGAATGAGTCAAAGATAATTGGGCGTGGTAAGCTCGAATTGAGTCAGGATTTCGTCCATCAGCCAATTCAGGGTTGTGGCCCCATGGTCGCTACTTTCGCCCAGATCGTGGACCTGCTTCGGTGTCCTGACGATGCCGAGCCCCTGCGCTATGCGTCCGGGGACCTTCTTTGCCCGCGCTGCGCGCGCCGCTTTTCGATTTACGAGGAGGACTTGGCCGAAATCCTTCCGAGTCGCCCTCACGCTCTTCCTGGCACAGTTAGCCCTCAATACCGGAATGCGTACATCGAGGCCTTCGAGCAGAATTATCGCGACGATGAGACAAGCCTCGCCTGGGGAGCAGAAGAGAGCGTCTCGCAGACCTGGGCCCTCAAACGCCTCCGTCAAGTGAAGTTCGTCCGCCCGCTCATCAGCGAAGGGAACAGAGCCAACGAGTCAGTGCTGTGTGACATTTCTGCGGGAGCCGGCTATTACACATTTGCATACGCGCCTGCGTTCAGATTTGTCCTCCACTGCGACTTGTCCGTGAGCAACTTGAGCTATGCTCGGCGCAAGGCGCGCGCTCTTGGCATTCGGAACATCCTCTTTATTCGTGCGGACTATTTCGCACCGCCTTTCCGGGGCTCTCTTGATCGCCTTCTCTGCCTGGACACTCTTATTCGGGGGGAAGGACACGATTTCGCCCTGCTGACAGCCATCGCGAATTCGCTCAAGCCTACTGGATGCGCCATCGTGGATTTCCACAACTGGTGGCACAATCCACTGCGCCGCCTCGGTCTCCTCCCCGAAAATTTCAGCAACAATCGGAGCTATCGCCGGGCAGAAGCAGAACACCTCCTCCGGGCTGCAGGAATTGAGGAGTTTTCCCTTATTCCATTTCTGCAGGAATTTGATGCCGATAGTGCGACGGGTAGACAGCTTGCCAGAATTGTGCCTCCGACACGCTTGGTCTACCGGTTCGCGCCGGGGTGCGACGTTGCCTCTCCCTAGGTGGCCTCTCGTACGGTTGGAGCTCTGCAATGAAGATGTTCGTGGGCCCGGATTGAGCTTCTCAGCCGACCTCCCGGTTCATCGAGCCGAAACTATCCGCTAGCTGCACATAGGCTTGCGCACGACGTACCGCAAAAGAAAACGATACTGCCGCATTGACGATAGGCAGTTCGGTGATGTGTCAAAGAGCCATTTCGCAGGAAAGTGGATTAGTGGCCTCTCTAATGGATGCCGATCCCGAACGCATCTGCTGTCAACTTTTTCTCCCAGTTGTGGGCATGCTCAATCATCTTTGACAGATCGTTTAATTCTGGCCTCCATCCCAGTTTCATAAGTTGACGGCTATCTGCCACAATTGAGGCGGGATCTCCCGCTCGACGGGGCGCTTGGCGAATTTCGAAATCAACTCCCGCGACCCTTCTTACTGCGTCAACAACTTCTCTGACTGAATACCCCCGTCCATAGCCGCAATTAAGCGTACGGGACTCACCACCGTCCCGCAGATAATCAAGCGCCGCAAGATGCGCACGAGCCAAATCGGAGACATGCACGTAATCTCGCACGCATGTACCGTCGGGTGTCGGGTAGTCGCTGCCATAAATACTCATGTAAGAGCGTCGGCGAAGTGCCGTCTCAAGCGCCACTTTGATTAGATGCGTCGCATCAGGTGTCGATTGCCCAAGGCGTCCGGCCGGATCGGCTCCCGCGACGTTAAAGTAACGCAGGGTTACATACCGCAGATCATATGCCGCGCTTGCGTCAACCAGCATATACTCCGACATTAGCTTTGACATTCCATAAGGCGAAAGCGGCGCTGGATCAGCTGTCTCACTTACAGGCGTAAAACTTGGGTTGCCATAAACCGCCGCGGTTGAGGAGA
>Ga0193699_10000285_pt1 | contig 23133 bp, 20 predicted proteins | sample L3c2metaG_FD_160095 | JGI IMG/M metagenome (GOLD analysis project Ga0193699, IMG submission 160095) | Soil microbial communities from a riparian zone of the East river system, Colorado, United States - L3c2 | ecosystem: Environmental > Terrestrial > Soil > Riparian zone | place: USA: East...
TGACGACTATGTATCTCGAGTGCGTGGCATGCGGACCAGCGGCAACAGAGATCAGGTCTCGACTCCCTGTTGTGCCGCGTCCCGCAATGCGGCGATGAACGCTTTCTCGTTCGCCCACGAGCCGTCATAGCGAACTCCGTTCACGAAGAAAGTCGGCGTGCCGTTTACACCGCTCTTAACGCCGCTCCGAAAGTCATCTCGTACCCGCTTGACGTACGTTCCTGCTTCCAGGTCGCGGGCGATCTGCTTGGCGTCCAGCCCGAGCGATGCCGCGTACCCGAGCAGATCCTCGACTTCCAGCGCATCCTGGTGCTCGAAAATCATGTCGTGCATCTCCCAGAATTTTCCTTGCGCACCAGCTGCCTCGGCGGCCTGCGCCGCGATCTGCGCGTGTGGATGCGCTTCAGCGAGGGGAAAGTTTCGGAATACGAATCGGAGTTGTTTCCCCAGCTCTTTTTGGGCGCGCTTCACAACGGGGTGGGCCATCCCGCAATACGGGCACTCGTAATCGCCGTACTCGACGAGAGTGACCGGGGCATCGTCGGGACCCGCAATGTGGTCGCGGTCGCTGACCGGCGGGGTCAATCCACCATCGCTCATGTTCGTGCCTCCGCCGCATCAGTTTGGAATGACTCAGCCGCGACGGGCGCCGATTTTCCGGCGATCGACTCGAGTGCCTTGAGGATTCCGTCAGCGCCCGGGTTCACAGCGATCGGCGAACAGTAGCTCCAGCGAATGATTCCCTCGCCGTCGAGCACGAAGAGGGCGCGCTCGCTGGTTCCGTCCTCGGCACGGTAGGCGCCATACATGCGCGCGACGGCGCCTTTCGGCTCGAAGTCGGCCAGCAGTGAGAAATGCAGCTTCCGATCACGCGCGAACGCGGCGTGGCACCAGACACCGTCGACCGAGATACCAAGAATCTCGGCGCCGTGCTCGCGAAACTCCGGAAGAATCTCGTTGTAGAGCGCGACCTGGTCGCCGCAGACGGGACTCCAATCGGCCGGGTAGAACACGAGGATGACCGGACGACCGCGGAGCTCGCTCAGGCGGAGCACCTGATCCGGGGTGGCGTGGAGCGCGAAGTCGGGCGCCGGCGCACCCGCGGGAAGAATTTGTGGAGCGAGTCGATCGAAGTCGGAACCCGTCATTTATGCCTCCTCAGGTACTACTCATTCTAGTCGCGGATTTTCCCCGGCGCTACGCGAGCTGTAGACTTGAGCGATGAAATTGGAAGAGCTGGTGGGCGTATCGTCCGCTGTCGCGGCGGCGCCCGGGCGTTTGGACAAGATCTCGAAGCTGGCGGCTCTCTTCGCGCTCCTCCCACCGGACGACGTCCCGACCGCGATCGGATTCCTTACGGGCTGGCCGCGCCAGGGTCGGCTTGGTGCTGGCTGGGCGACGGTCGCACCAGCGCGTGATCGGGAGCCGGCAAGCGAATCCACGCTCGAGCTCAGCGACGTCGACGTTGCCTTCGACCAGCTGTTGTCGGTGCGAGGGAAGAACTCGGGCGCCGAACGCGCGCGGCTTCTCGGTGAGCTGTTTTCTCGCGCGACCGCTGGGGAGCAGGACTTTTTGGCCGCGCTCCTGATTGGCGAAGTACGCCAGGGAGCGCTCGAAGGCGTGATGCTCGAGGCGATCGCGAAAGCGGCCGGCGTTCAAGCGGATAACGTGCGCCGCGCAGTCATGATGGCCGGAGATCTCGGTACCGTCGCGCGTACGTTGCTGGCCGATGGTGACGCCGGTCTCGCAGAGTACAAGCTCGAGCTGTTTCGTCCCGTGCAGCCGATGCTCGCGGATTCAGCGCCGACGATTGCCGATGCGCTTGGCGCTGGCTCCCCGGTTGTTGTGGAGTGGAAGCTGGACGGAGCGCGCATTCAGGTGCATCGGCGTGACGATCGGGTGGCCGTGTATACGCGCAACCTCAATGATGTCACAGCGGCGGTGCCGGAGGTTGTCGAGGTCGTCAGAGCCCTTCCGGTGCGCGAGCTGATTCTCGACGGCGAGGTGATCGCGCTCGCTGCCGGCGGAAGACCTCTCCCGTTTCAGACTACAATGAGAAGGTTTGGGAGGCGGCTCGACGTCGCGGCGCTTCGGGCCGAGCTGCCGCTGACGGCGCTCTTTTTCGACATTCTGTTGCTCGATGGCGAGAGCCTCGCCGATAACCCGTTCTCGGAACGATTGGAGCGACTCGATCGCGTCATCCCGGATTCGCTGCGAGTTCCGCGGATGGTCACCGCCGACCTGGAGGCAGCGACCCAATTTCAGGCAGATGCGCTGGCGCGCGGCCACGAGGGAGTCATGGTCAAGTCGGTTTCAGCGCCCTACGCCGCGGGCCGGCGCGGTTCGGCGTGGATCAAGGTAAAGGAGGCGCGCACGCTTGACCTCGTCGTGCTGGCGGTGGAGTGGGGTTCCGGAAGGCGCAAAGGATGGCTTAGCAATATCCACCTCGGCGCGCGCGATCCGAAGACGGGCGGCTTCGTCATGCTGGGCAAGACATTCAAGGGAATGACCGACAAGCTGCTGGAGTGGCAGACGAAAGAGCTGCTTGCTCGTGAAGTCCGGCGCGAAGGCCACATTGTCCACGTGCGCCCCGAGCTGGTGGTCGAGATCGCGTTCAACGAAGTACAGCGAAGCTCGCAATACCCCGGCGGGGTCACACTGCGGTTCGCGCGGGTCAAAGGTTATAGACCGGATAAGTCTGCAGCTGACGCGGACACAATCGACGCGGTGCGGGCGTTTCTGCCGGGCGACCCCGCCGCGTAGCCCGCCCCGCGACTCACAGGACTCGCGTGATCTGATTGGCTCCCCATTCCTTGACGTGCTCGAACAGCGGGCGACGAGCGAACATCTCTGGATCAACCGGAGTCGCTTGCTTCAGATCATTCCTGAACATGATCTCCATTTTCGCACCGAACGCGGGGTCGAGGACCATCAGGGTTACCTCGTCGTTCAGTGCGAGCGAACGGTTGTCGAAGTTCATGGTTCCAACGGTCGACCAGACGGCATCGACCACGAACGTTTTTGCGTGCAGGGTCGTGGGCTCGTACTCGTAGATACGTACGCCGGCAGCAAGCAGCGCGTCGTATCGTGCGTGTGCGGCGAGACGCGCTACGCGAACATCTGTCCGGGGACCACCGACGAGCAGCTGCACGTCGACGCCGCGCTTTGCCGCTTCCACCAGCAGCGCGACAAAATTCTTGTCGGGGGCGAAATACGCGTTCGTGATGAGCAGCGTGCGTTGCGCGCCGGCTATGGACAGCGCCAGAAAACGCTCCGCCGGCGTGCTGCCCAGTGTCGGCGCGGTGTAGAGCAGCGCCGACGCTGCCACGCCACCGTCACAACGCGGCAGTTCGAGGCGGCCAGTGAAGAGGTCACCCGTCGTCTCCGCCCACCCTGCGACGCCGGCCTCGGCGAGCTGCATCACGGCGGGCCCTCTGATCCGCACGCTGGTGTCGCGCCATCCCGTGCCCGCGCGGCCCTCGCCCAGCCACTTGTCGTCGAAGCCGAATCCGCCGGTCCAGCCGATATCGCTGTCGATCACCACGCCTCGAATGTGTGCGCGGTTCTGGATTATCCAGAGATTCCGGAATCGGAGCGGGCGAAATGACTCAACCTGCACGCCCGCATCGCGCAACCGCTTGGCGTATGCTCCGCCGAGCGCGTTCGCGCCGAATGCATCATAGAGCAGATAGACCGCGACGCCCGCCCGGGCCCTCTCGATGAGAATGTTGGCGAGCGTCTCGGTAACCTGACCTGAGAGGGCGTAATACATCTGCACATAGATCGACGTCTTGGCGCCGCGCAGATCGGCCCAGAGGCGCGGGAATACTTCGCCGTCGAGCACCACCTCGACCTGATTGCCCGGCAGCAGCGGCGAGCCCGTCAACAGCGACACCGTAAGCGGAAACCACCTTTCGTTGGGTGACACAGGAGTGCCGTCGACGCCAATGGCACGCACGCGGCGAACGGCGGTGCCCCGCGTCACGTAAAGCATCCCAATGATCGCCGCAATCACTACCAGCGCGATCAGCATCCAATTGACGATCCGGCCCGCGTGGTGCAGATACGCAGGTCGAACCAGGAGCACGGCTGCAGCGGCCAGGAGCTGGTGCATATCGCAATTATCTGGCACTTAGACTGATTGTCCGCCAGAGTCCACTATGAAGACAATTCCCTCGAAAGGTCTCCATCGCCGCATCCACGATGTGGTGGCGCGGATACCACGCGGCCGCGTGGCCACCTACGGACAGATAGCGCGCCTGGCCGGCCTTCCAGGGCAAGCGCGCCTGGTTGGTTACGCGCTCCATGCGCTGCCCGCGCGCACGACTGTGCCCTGGCAACGCGTCGTCAATGCAAAGGGCGAAATCAGCATCCGCTCGGGACACGAGACGAATCAACGACGACTCCTCGAGAGCGAAGGTGTTCGCTTCGACTCTCGAGGTCGAATAGCCCTTGCGTCGTTTCAATGGCGACCAAGGCGGTCGCGTTCTTAGGCGGCCGGCGGAGGAACCTCGGTCTCGCGCATATCGCTGCTTCGCGCTCTGGTTGCAGCAGTGGCGTCCCGGGACTCCGGCCGCGCGAACTCCAGCAGGTCCGCGTTGAACTGTTCCTTGTGGGTGGTCATCAGCCCGTGCGGCGCGCCCTTGTAGACCTTGAGGGTCGCGTTCCGGATCATTTTCACTGAGCGAAGACCGCCGACGTTGATTGGCACGATCTGGTCGTCGTCTCCGTGGATGACGAGGGTGGGGACATCAAACTTCCTGAGATCGTCGGAGAACTCGCTCTCGGAAAACGCCTTGATGCACTCGTACGCCGCGGGGAAGCCGGCCTGCATGCTGAGGAGCCAGAATGCGTCACGCACGCCTTGCGAAACAGTGGAACCCGGCCGGTTGGCGCCGTAGAACGGCGCGCTCAGATCCTTGTAATACTGGGACCGATCGCCCTTGACCCCGGCGCGAATCTGGTCGAAGGCTTCGATCGGCACTCCGTCTGGGTTCTTCGCGGTCTTGAGCATGCCCGGAGGCACCGCGCCTACCAGCACTGCTTTCGCTACGCGCTCGGTGCCGTGCCTGCCGATGTAGCGCGCAACCTCCCCGCCGCCGGTCGAGTGGCCGATGTGGATCGCGTTCGTCAAGTCGAGCTGTTCGACCAGCGCCGCGAGATCATCGGCGTAGGTGTCCATATCGTTGCCCTTCCAGGTCTGGCTGGAACGGCCATGGCCGCGGCGATCGTGGGCGATTGCGCGATAGCCGTTCGACGCGAAGAAGTAGAGTTGGTCGTCCCACGCGTCCGCATTGAGTGGCCACCCGTGGCTGAAGACTACCGGTTGACCCGATCCCCAATCCTTGTAAAAGATCTTCGTCCCGTCTTTCGTGCTGATCGTCGGCATTTGTCCCCCTTCCGGCATTGATTTGTGGAGCGGTAGCAAGAGCATTAATGCTTTAGAGTTACGCCGAACAGGTCGAGATTGAAAGCGAGGCGATTGTCACGTTTTTCCTGCAGAGCTCATGGCTGTGGCGCAGGCGCGTATTCCGGAATGTTCTCGCGAATGAACGCGAGGTGTTTCTGGTGGTCCTCGTCGGTGGGGTCGAGTGCGATCGCCATGTCTATATCGTCGAACGCCTGCGCGAAGTACGCGCGTTTGGCGTCCCCCGTCGCGTCGATTCCGAGGACGTAATTCACGTAGGAACGCTCGTAAAGCGCATCGGCGTTCTGCGGATACTGAACGAGAGCGGCGTTGAGATCGTCCAGCGCCTCCTTGGCCTTCTTGTCCTGGTTATCGTAGAAATAGAGCTCGCCACGCTCGTATCGGAATTGCCAGAAGTTCCCGTACCGCAAAGCGCGGCCGTACGCCTCGATGGCCTCCGCTTTTTGCCCGTCACTCTCCAGCACGCGGCCGCGATCCCAGTCGACGAAACCCTGAAGCGCTCGAATTCGTGGATTGCGCGCGGCATAGGGCGCGGACTCCTGGGCGAAGCGTTCCATTTCTTCGTACGACCCACCCCAACGTGGAAGCAGGTTGTGCATGTAGGTAGCGCGCAGCCTGAAGCTCAATGGCTGGATCTTGAGAGCCTTGTCCAACAGCTCCCGGGACGTGTCCGGATCACTCTCACCGAAGTTGTTGCTTATCAGCTCGCGGTACGCGACGATGGAATTGGGCGAGAGGCGGAGCCCTGCGTTCAGATCGGAAGCGGCGCGCCGGAAGAACGAATTCATTCTGGCGAACTGGTCGCGACTCGTGTGCAAAGCGATTTTGGCGCCGCGTGCATTCCAGCCAGATGCGCTGTAAAAAGTTCCGCGCGCGATTAGTGCCGCGGCCGATGTCGGTCGCTGCGAGACCCATTCGTTGAGTCGGGGCTCCAACACCGGCAAGGCCACACCGAACGCCGCATAGGCGTCGAACAACCGGTACTCAAGACGATAGTCACGAACTACGCTGTCGGCGTAGGCGGAGAGAACGAGATCGAGTGTGTCGTACGATCGGTTCATTAGGAGCCTGCGCATGGCGAGGCGATCGATGGTCTGAATCGGATAACCGAAGTCTTCAGTCTGTGTCCCCACGCGCGGAAGCATCAGACCAGCCAATCCAGGCGGCCGTGCCACCCGAAGCCGTCCCGGTGGCGCACCGCGTTCATTTCGCGTCGGGAGCGCACGATTGTCGCCTCGCGCTGGTCGAAGGAGCCGCGTCGGCGCAGCTCTGCCTGCCGTCGAATGCACGCCGCTCGGCCCGAAATCGGCGAATAGATCGGCAAACGTGCGCGAGTAATCGTCGCCGGTGAGCATCATCCCCCACGTGAACGGTCCGCCGACGAACTCGCGGGTGTCCTGAATCTCCGCCGCGATATCGAGCCGCCAACCGTCGGGAAACCGTCGAAACAGGTGCGCGGAGACGAGAGGCGTGTTGGTGAAGAACAGGATGGCAAGATCTCCGCGCTCCACGATCTCGTAGGTGTGGCCGTACTCTGATAGGACGATGAACTCTGCGAATGGCCGAACCACGGGGAATGCGCGCCATACCAGCTGCGTCTGCGGCGTATATAGGTGCAGATCGGGTTCGTAGTGCCCATCGCGCATCGCTTCGAGGTAACGCGCATGAGCTTCGGCCACCGTCGGCTGCGCTCCGAAATGCGCGCGCGCATCCGCGGTGGCGATTTGCTCTCCGAAGACTCTCGTATTTTTCCCCATTGGGGCCGCAGTGCTTGCTCCGCCACCTGCGGCGAGCCGGCGAGAATCCCTGATGTACGCGACTGCTCGCGGATTGTAGGTCCCGCCGAGCGCGGCCTCCCGCAAGCGATGGCTAACTATGTTCATCGTCGACTTGAGCGCGAGATGCCGGTCACCAGCGGCGAAAAAGGCGGCCGTCTGCTCGCGCACCAGGTAGCCGATGAACCCGTCGGGAAACATGCCCTCCATCCCGGGACCGACCTCGACACGCATCCGTTGGCCAGCGACGTCGTAAACGAACAATAGGCTGCGCCTGTTCATGTCGCGTCCCATGCCGAGCTCTCTGGCGCGCCGAAGCGTGAAGGACTGGAGGTCGCCTGACACCTCGCGCGCGAAGAGGAAGCGAATATCGACGCCTGATTCGACGTTGACGCCGCTCAGATAATCGTCCAGCCCTCTGCTGTCGTACGGGTCGAGAAATCCGGCGTCGTCCATGACGCGATGCACTGCTTCCGATCGCGCACCACCAACCGGCAGCGCATGGTCAGCCGAATCGGATTCAACGGCATCTCCCTCGATGGGATATCCGTTGGCGGAGACTCGTGTGGGCGCGCGGAGACCGTAGGCGGCGCCAGCCAAACCGGCTAGTCCAAAAATGAGGAACACAAACGGCTTCGACAGAGCGAGGGGCTTCGGCAAGGTAGGTAATCAAGGAGAAGACTTGGCGGCGCAACTCTTCGCCGCGGCCGTAGGCCGTGGCGTCGTGTCAAAGACGATTGCGAGGGACTATTGATTCACTCCGCTGGCGAGAAAACCCTCATCCACCGCCAGCTCGTGGCCCATCAACTATCGCCGAGCGGGGCAATGGTCTCGTTCAAATCCCAGATGGGGATGCTCGCTGCCTGCCCATATATGTCGGGCTCACCGAGAAGACGGGCGATCAACGAAAGCAGCTGATCGTCATCCCACGGTTTCTGAACGAACGCCTTGGCTCCGGCTTTTAGCGCGCGTTCCTTGTTGCCTCGAAGATCGCGTCCCGAGACGACGACGACAGGTATCTCGGCGAGATCGAGGTTGATCGGACCGCTCAAACGCTCCATCACGATGAAGCCGTCACCCGCGGGTAGACCGAGATCCAGTATGATCAGATCGGGCTTGTTCTTGCGAGCTTCGCTTATCGCGGTGATTGAATCGGCCGCGAAGCAGGTGTCGTAGTTGTTGGCCTTCAGAAGGACGTGATACCCCAGCCGCACATCGGCGTCGTCCTCAACGATAAGAATCTTCTTTTTGCTCATGGTGTTACGCCGCCGTGTTAGTGGGGATGTTCGCTTCATGGAATGAGAAAACCGGGAGTGTAAACGAGAAGGTGCTGCCCCTCTGCGGTCGGCGCGCGGCCCAGATGCGGCCGCCCTGTCGCATGACGAGCTCCTTGCAGATGTACAAGCCAAGTCCAAGTCCCTTGCGACTTGCCTCCGTGCGCTCGGACACCTGATAGAGGCGTTGGAAAATCTCCTCCGTTATCTCGGTGCTGATTCCGCATCCGGTGTCGGCAACCTCGATGAGCAGAAGGCGGGGATCCTTTTCGAATGACCGCGCCACAACGGTGACAGAGCCACCCTCAGGCGTGAACTTGATGGCATTGTCGAGAAGGATGATCAGTATCTGGCGGAGACGAGTCTGATCGGCGAAGGCCGAAGGCAGATTCGGTGGCAAATCGTGCGAGAGTGTGATTCCCTTGCTCCGAGCCGTTCCTTCGAGGGTATTGAAGCTGTCGGTCACAGCCATGGACACTGACAGTCTTTCCGGGTCCACCGTGAGTTTGCCCGACTCGAGACGCGTGACCTCGAGCAAATCATCGATCATCGATTGGAGCTGTCGAATGTTCCGCAGAACTATTTGCTGGTATTCGCGCTGTTCCTTGTTCAGCTCACCCGCGAGGCCGCCGAGGAGGATGTTCGTGAACTGTTTGATGGCGGTGAGCGGTGACCGGAGCTCGTGGGAGACGTGCGACAGGAATTCATCCTTGAACCGCATTTGGTCCTGGCGGATCTGCTCCAGCACCTCTTCCAGCCGTTTCCGCGCAGTGTTGTCGCTCCCGATCAACAGATAGCCGATGATCCCGTCCTGCGCATCGCGCAGAGCCGTCACAGAAACAACGGCGGGAAACCGGGTGCCATCCTTGCGGATCTTGGTCACCTCATAGATGTCTTCAATTCCACGCGACGCCTTGACGGAGATTGCCTCGAACCCGGGCTCGATCATGGTTCCGAGCTCGATGGTAAGCAACTTTGCACGCGCGGCAACTTCCGCCGGATCGTGAATGTCCGCCGGCGTGAGCTTGTTCACCACTTCCGCCGCGGTGTAACCGAGCATCCGCTCGGCGCCGACATTGAAGATCTGAATGACGCCGTTCGCATCGGTGGCGATGCTGGAGAAGTTGGCGCTGTTGAAGATCGCGTTCTGCAAGGCGCCCGCTTTGAGCAGGGCGTATTCCGCGTGCTTTCGGGCCGTGTTGTCGGTGCCTATCAACAGGTATCCGATAATGTTGTCCTGCGCGTCGCGCAGCGCGGTGACAGATACCACGGCCGGGAAGCGGCTTCGGTCTTTTCGGATGTAAGTCAGCTCATATCTGTCTTCGATACCGCGTGAGGCCTTGAAGACAAGGGCTTCGAACCCTGGCGCAATCGGGGTTCCGAGCTCGACGCTCAGTGCTTCGGCGCGGCTGATTACCTCCTGCGGATCAGAGATGTCGGCAGGCGTGCATTTGTTCACTACGTCGGCGGCGGTGTAGCCCAGCATCCGTTCGGCGCCGACGTTGAAGATCTGTATGACGCCGCTGGCATCGGTGGCGATGCTGGAGAAGTTGGCGCTGTTGAAGATCGCGCTTTGGAGGGGACTCGTGTTGGTCAATGTTCCCGCTTGGCGCGCATTCCCGCGCTCGGGCGTACGCGCGTGCTTGATCTGGGGCACCTTCCCACTCAGGCGTTGCGGCATTTTCTGGTTTCCTCATTACGGGTTTCCGCATCGATCAGTCCTTGATGCGCGAACGAGGCAGGCCAGAATGACCATGGCAAACCGGTCGTGATGGGCGTTCACCCACTGAAAACAGGCGACATCCTACACATGTTTTGTGTACACGGGGTAGACTCACCACGCGACATATGGATACGTGCACTTCTACGCCTCTAATGGGAAACCCCGTGAGCTGTTACGGCAGCGCGGGCTGCGCGGGGCGGAGCTATTGGTTGACGCCGCTCGCGAGGAACCCGCCGTCCACTGCGAGCAGGTGACCCGTCACGAAGCCCGCCGCTTCCGACGCCAGGAACACCGCGGCGCCCGCGACCTCCGCCGGCTCGCCGAAGCGGCGCATCGGCGTCCGGATCAATAGCTCTCGACCGCGCTCGGTGCCGTCGAGAAGTCCCTCATTGAGCGATGTCCGGAAAACTCCGGGCAGGATCGCGTTCACGCACACGCCGTGGGGCGCCCACTCGATGGCGAGCGATTTCGTCAGGGCCGCGACTCCCGCCTTGCTCGCGCCGTAAGCCGCCACCTCATACAGCGCCACGACCGACGTCAAAGATCCGATGTTGATGATGCGCCCATACCGCCGCTCGATCATGTGACGGCCAAAGGCGCGGCAGCCGCGCAGCATGCCGGTGAGGTTTGTGTCCATGATCCCGTCCCATTCATCATCAGAGACGTCGATGGTTGGCCGGCGGATGGTACGCCCCGCGGCATTAACCAGAATGTCGACCTTGCCGAACCGCTCAACGACGGTGTCGGCGAGCTCCTGAATCGAGCTTGTATCCGATACATCCGCGGCGATCACGAGCGAGCGACGTCCGCGCGCTTCAATTTCGCGCGCTACCTCGGCGGCCAGGTTCGCGCGACGGCCGGTTGGAACTACGTCCGCGCCGGCGTCGGCGAGTCCGAGCGCGATCGCTTTGCCGAGACCCGACGTGGCGCCGATGACGACCGCGGTGCGGCCGGTGAGATCGAGACCGGGAAAAGACATCATGCCTAGAATCTGGTGACGAAGTGCGCGCGACCGTAAGATTGCCACGGTGATCACGTTCCGATGGTTTGGGCCGCGCGACCCGATTCCACTTGCCTATATCAGGCAGATTCCAGCGGTCCGCGGCATCGTGAGTGCTCTCTTCGACATTCCTGTCGGCGAGCCGTGGCCGTTCGATCGGATCGAGGCGCTCCGCGCCGACGTGGAGCAAAACGCGATGTCGCTCACCGTCATCGAGAGCATTCCGGTCCACGAGGACATCAAGCTGGGTCGGGCCACTCGCGACCGCCTGATCGACAACTACTGCGAGAGCGTCCGCAACATGGGCCGCGCCGGCGTCCCGGTTTTGTGCTACAACTTCATGCCGGTCTTCGACTGGATGCGAACCGATCTCGCGCGCCGGCTTGAAGATGGCTCGACGGCACTCGTGTTCGAGGACGTGGCGCTTGCGAAGATAGACCTCTCGCGTGGAACTGCCGATCTCCCGGGCTGGGCCACGACATATACCGCCGAGGCGTTGAACAAACTGCTCGACGCATATCGGTCGGTGAGCGGGGAAATGCTCTGGGAGAACTTCGCGTACTTTCTGGAGCGGGTCGTCCCTGTGGCGGCATCCGCCGGCGTGCGCATGGCACTTCATCCGGATGATCCGCCGTGGTCGATCTTCGGGCTTCCGAGAATCATCACCAGCGGGCTGGCGCTCGAGCGCGTGACGACCATCGTCGACGATCCTGCGAACGGCATCACTTTCTGCGCGGGCTCACTAGCGGCCGATCCGGCGAACGACCTAGCCGCGATCGTTCGCGCACTCGGATCCAGAGGCCGCATCCACTTCGTGCACCTCCGCAACATCAAGCGAACGGGGAAGCGCTCGTTCCAGGAGACCTCGCATCCAACGGGCATCGGTGACATCGACATGGGTTTGATGATCGATGGGCTGCACGAAGCCGGCTTCGATGGACCGATACGCTCCGATCACGGCCGCATGATCTGGGGCGAGGCGGGTCAGCCGGGCTACGGGCTCCACGATCGAGCGCTGGGAGCGATGTATCTCCACGGACTGTGGGAGGGAATCACCCGTGGATAGCGTCGAGCGCCCGTCATCGTACCGGTGGACGATCTGCGCGCTGTTGTTCGTTGCGACGACTATCAACTACGTCGACCGCCAGGTGCTTGGCATCCTCGCGCCGACGCTACAGCGCGAATTGCATTGGACCGAAGCGGATTACGGAGACATAGTCTCGTGGTTCAGCTTCGCATACGCGTTCGGATTCCTCGTCGCCGGTCGCGTCATCGACTGGATCGGCGTGCGCAAAGGATTGGGGATCGCGGTGGTGGCGTGGAGTGTCGCCGCGATCGGTCACGCCTTCGCGCGGACGGCGGCGGGTTTCTCGTTCGCGCGCGCGGCGCTGGGCGCGAGCGAGTCGGCAATCTTTCCCGGCTCGATCAAGACCGTCGCCGAGTGGTTTCCGCAGCGTGAGCGCGCGCTGGCGACGGGCATCTTTAACGCCGGCACCAACACCGGTGCGATCCTGACGCCGCTGCTCGTTCCCTGGATCGCGCTCCGGTGGGGATGGCAGTGGGCATTCGTCACGACGGGCGCGCTCGGCTTTCTCTGGCTGCTGATCTGGATTCCGCTGTACCGAAACCCGCCGGTCACTGGAGTAGCGGTGGCAGAGCCGAGAATGCCGTGGGTGAGTCTCTTCGGGTACAGACAGACGTGGGCATTCATCGTCGGAAAGCTTTTGGCCGACCCCGTCTGGTGGTTCTACCTGTACTGGCTGCCGAAATTCCTCGACGCGAAGTACGGGGTGAAGCTCGCGCAGGTGGCCGCCCCGATCATCGCTGTCTATCTGATAGCGGACGTCGGCTCGGTGGGCGGCGGGTGGCTCTCGAGCGCGCTGATCAAGCGTGGCTGGTCGGTGAATCGCGCCCGCAAGGCGACGATGCTGGCGATGGCGATCCTTATCATGCCGACGACTCTCGCCTCGCAAGCGCCGAGCATGTGGGCCGCAGTGCTCATCGTCGCTGTGGCGGCCGCGGCGCACCAGGCATGGTCGGCCAACGTGTATACGCTGGCCAGCGACATGTTTCCAAAATCCGCGGTAGGCTCGGTGGTCGGCATCGGAGCGTTCGCCGGAGCGATGGGCGGCGTCGTGTTCCAGCGGGTTACGGGTCGCGTGCTCCAGGCGAACGGCAGCGACTATACGCCGATATTCGTGGTGTGCGGCCTTGCATATGTGACCGCGTGGACGATTATACATTTACTCGCGCCGCGACTCGAGCCGGCGCGTCTCGCAATCAGGGAGACATGACGAACTACCATAGAATCCTTCTCGCCTGCGTGATCGTAGTTTGCGCCTGCGCTCCTGGAAACGGCGCTTGGGTGGTCCCGGCGAACACCCTCACGCCCACCGAGCAGGGTGACGGATGGCGCCTGCTCTTCGACGGCAAGACATTCGACGGTTGGCGCGGACTCGGCTACGACAGCGTACCCAGCGCCCACTGGAAGATCGACAATGGTACGATCAGAAAACTCGCGGATGGCGATGTCCCGCGACTTCCGGACGGCCAGCCCGCCGCCGGTGGCGACCTCATGACGCGCGAAACCTTTCGCGACTTCGAGCTCACGTGGGGTTGGAAGATCAGTCGAGCGGGCAATAGCGGTGTGAAGTACAACGTCTCAGAAGAGATCTCGATGGCTGCCGCGCCAAATCATGCCGCGCTCGGCTTCGAGTACCAAATGCTCGATGACAGTCTCCACGAAGACAACAAGGTTCCGTCACACCGAGCCGGTGCGCTTTACGATCTCATTCCGCCGAACGCAAGCAAAGTGCTTGCACCGGTAGGCGAATGGAACTCTTCGCGGATAGTTTTTCGTGGAAGTCACGGCGAGCATTGGCTGAACGGAAAGAAGGTCGTCGAGTTCGATCTCGGCACGCCACTGATGGACTCACTCATGGCGAAAAGCAAATACCGCGACATCAAGGGCTTCGCCGAAAAGCGTGCGGGTCACATCGTGCTGCAGGACCACGTCGACGAAGTGTTTTTCAGGAGCATCAAGATACGCCCATTGTGAAATGAATTGCGGGTACCGAGATCACGCCGTTTATAACGTTTGGGAGCCCCAATGAGTAGTGACTCGCTGGATCGCCGGGATTTTCTGAAGAAAGCATCCGCCGTTGGAGTTGGCGCCTTCGCCGCGTCGCGCGGCGTCGGTCCCCTCTTCGCATTCGAGGGATCGCCGTCCGAAAAGATGGTGGTCGCCGTCATGGGACTGAACGGACGCGGTATGGTCCACGCTCAGGATTTCGCGCGAGGCGCCAATACGACCGTCGCCTACCTCTGTGACGTCGACTCGACCGTCCTCTCCAAAGCGCTCGCCGAGACATCCAAGCTCCAGACGACGCCGCCGAAAACGGTCACCGATTTTCGCCGAGTGCTCGAAGACAGGAACGTCGATGCAATTGCGATGGCCACACCGGATCATTGGCACGCACCCGCCACGATCCTCGCCCTCGACGCGGGCAAGCACGTGTACGTCGAGAAGCCGAGTGGTCACAATCCACGCGAAGACGAGCTCATCGTTGCCGCCGCGCGCAAGCACCCCCGGTTGCACGTGCAGCTCGGCACTCAGGCACGCTCAGGCCCGCATTTCATCGAAGTGTTCCAGGCGGTTCGAGGAGGGGTGATCGGCACGCCGTACCTCGCCCGCGCCTGGTACGCGAATACGCGGACCGGAATAGGGAAGGGCAAAGTGGTCCCTGCGCCCGCGAATCTCGACTACGAGTTGTGGCAGGGACCCGCGCCGCGCACTCCGTATCGCGACAACGTCATTCACTACAACTGGCACTGGTTCACCAACTGGGGAACCGGCGAGATCTGCAACAACGGAACGCACGAGATCGACGTTGGCCGCTGGATGCTCGGCGTCGACTATCCGACGAGCGTGATCTCGACTGGCGGACGCTTTCACTACGCCGACGACTGGCAGTTCCCCGACACTCAGGAAGCGACATTCGTGTTCGACGGTGGCAAGAGCATCATCTGGCAGGGGCAGAGCTGCAACGGGCTGGGTCTCTACGATCGCTCGCGCGGTACCGCCGTGCTCGGCACCAACGGCAGCGTCGTGGTCGATCGTGATGGCTATGTCATCTACGATCTGAAGAACAAGGTCGTCAAGGAGGTGAAGGCGGCCCCGAAGGGCGATGCGCTGAACACGGTCGGCGACGATTGGCTGACGCAGCTCCACATCGACAACTTTACCAACGCGGTGCGCACCGGCACCAAACTCTCCGCGCCGATTGAAGATGGAGCGAAGACGGGAATGCTTTGCCACCTCGGTACGATCGCTCAGCAGGTGGGTCGCAGGCTCACGACCGATCCGAAGAACGGACACATCGTGGGCGACGCGGACGCCAGCAGACTCTGGGCACGGGAGTACGACCCACGGTGGAAGCCGAGGGTGTGAGCGGATTCAACGAGGATCGTTACTTCGATCCCGATCCGACAATTCGGCGTCACGCGCGCGCGTTGTACGAGGGGACACGGGCGCTGCCGATCGTATCACCACACGGCCACGTCGATCCGGCGATCCTCGCCGGCAACGAAGCGTTCGCGGATCCTGCCTCGCTTCTCATCACGCCGGACCACTACATACTCCGGCTCTTGTACTCGCGCGGCGTGTCGCTCGAGTCGCTCGGCGTTCCTCCGATCGACGGATCGGCTGGCGTCGCCGAGACCGAGCCACGTAAGATCTGGCAGACATTCGCGGATCATTGGCACCTCTTTCGTGCCACACCGACGCGCGCCTGGCTCGAGTATGAATTGTCCGAGGTGTTCGGCGTCACCAGCCGGCTCGACTCGGCTTCAGCGCAGAAGGTGTACGACGCGATCGTGGAGCGCCTGGAATCGCCTGAGTTTCGTCCGCGCGCGCTCTTCAAGCGGTTCAACATTGAAGTTCTCGCGACCACTGACGCCGCAAGCGACACGCTCGACCATCACAAGGCGCTGCGCGCCAAGGATCCCGCGACCCGGGTGATCCCGACATTTCGACCGGATGCGTTGTTTCGGATCGCGGCCCCAGAATGGTCAGCAGAGCTGAAGAAGCTGGAACGCGTAGCCGGAGCATCGATAGGCAGCTGCGTCGAGCTCGTGAAAGCTCTCGCGCGGAGACGCGCCGATTTCAAGGCGATGGGAGGAACAGCAACGGACCACGCCGTCGTGGTGCCGAGAACCGGTCGCTTGCCGGATGCCGAGGCGGACTGCCTGTTCGCGAAGGCCGCCGATGGCGTTGCCAAAGCAGAAGACCAGGATCGGTTCGAGGCCCACCTCCTCATGGAGATGGCGCGCCTGTCCGTCGAAGATGGTCTGGTCATGCAGCTGCATGCAGGGGCGCTCCGTGATCACAACGAGCCAGTATTCAAGCGCTATGGAGCGGATCGGGGTGGTGACATTCCAGTGGCGACAGAGTTCACCCGGAACCTGCGACCGCTGCTCAACGCCTATGGCAACGACGCACGATTCCAGATGATAGTCTTTACGCTCGACGAGTCGACGTACGGCAGGGAGCTGGCGCCGATGGCGGGTCATTACCCGGCGTTGCTCCTCGGAGCACCGTGGTGGTTCAACGACTCGATCGAAGGCATGACGCGCTTTCGCCGGAGCGTTACCGAGACAGCGGGGATCGAGAATACGGCCGGATTCACCGACGACACACGGGCCTTTTGTTCCATCCCTGCACGCCACGATCTCGCGCGTCGAGTGGATGCGAACTACCTCGGCGGCCTCGTCGCGCGTCACGTGATCGAGATATCTGATGCGAGGGAAATGGCGAGGCTTATGGCGTACGATCTCGCCAAGCGCGCCTACAGGCTGGCCTGAACTCATGAGGAGAGCGATGTCCAATCACAACGTTCCACGACGCACCTTTCTGAAACTCGCGGCGCTCGGTGGCGCCGGTGTAGCACTCGTCGATTGCAGCACCGGCGGCGCGATGATTCCGGCGCCTGCCGGCGCATCTGCCTCGGGGATCGCAACGGGTGCAGGACTAAAGTTGGGCGTCGCCAGCTACTCTCTCCGGAATTTCTCGCGCGCCCAGGCTATCCAGATGACGAAGGCGCTAGGCACGCCGTTCATCAATCTCAAGTCGGTTCACCTGCCGTATGAAATGCCGCCAGCGGAAATCGCCGCGGCGCGACAGGAGATCGAGGCAGCGGGGCTCCAGATCGTCGGCGGTGGCTTGATCACCTTCGAGACAGACACCGACGACGGCGTGCGCAAGTACTTCGACTACGCGAAAGCGGCTGGGATGCCGCTCATCGTCGCTTCCTGCAAACCGACTGTCCTGCCCCGCATCGAGAAGTTCGTGAAGGAGTACGACATCAAGCTCGCAATCCACAATCACGGGCCGGGTGACGTATTCCCATCTCCCTACGATGCTCTCAAGGCGGTAGAGAGAATGGATGCGCGAATGGGACTCTGCATCGACCTGGGTCATTCGGTGCGCGCCGGTACTGACGTGGTGCGCGCAATTGTCGACGCTGGGCCGCGCGTTCTCGACATGCACGCAAAGGACTTGCGCGATCTGAAGGTGGCAGAGAGTCAATGCATCGTCGGCGAGGGAAGAATTCCGATCGCAGCGATCTTCCGCCAGCTGCAAGGCATTCGATACCCCGGCTACGTCAACCTCGAATACGAAATCGAACCGGAGAATCCGATGCCGGGAATGAAGCAGTCCTTCGCCTACATGCGCGGAGTTCTTGCCGGCCTCGCGTAGTCAGCGAGCCTCCGCATCCGAATCAACAAATATCCCGCGCAAACCCACAACAGTGCCGCCGTAATCCAACCCATGAGGGAAGCACTCGGCGAGAAGGGATTCGCTGGCGGCCTGGCGCCGGTCGGCACGATGTCCTTCGTGTTGTTGATCGCCGAGTGCATCAGCATTGTCAGAAACAGACTGCCGTTGGTATTTGCATACAGCCACGAGATCGCTACAGAGAGCGCGATGACGCCGAGCGCATAGAGTGGGAAGGACTGTCCGGTGGTTTCGATTCCCGGAATGAAGAACAGCGGGAGATGCCACGCCGCCCAGATGACGCCGATCACGACGCTCGCCGGACCCAGGCCGATTCGCGCGGCGAGGCGGGGAAGTGCATAGCCGCGCCAGCCGAGCTCCTCTCCGGCCTGACCGAAAATGAGCATCGACAAGAGGATAGCGCCGAGCATGAGCAAGATCGGCTCGGTCCCAAAGCGGGGCCATGCTCCGCTGACCAGCCGATGAATGAGTGCAGCAGTGAGCTTTACCGCGGCCATGTACGCGAGCGCGAATGCGTACCAACGGAGTCTCGCGCCCACCTGCACGAGACGCCCAAGCAGCGCCCCGATTCCTTTTGATCCTTGGTGCCGGTGCGTCAGCCACACGGCAACGATCCCGGGCGCGAACACTCCGAGATAGAACAGCAGCGTCCCAACACCAGCGGGGGGATAGCCAGCCGCGCCATCTCCTGAGATTGCCCACGCCGCCAGCCAAAGCGACCACGTCACCGCGAAAGTGATCACGAAGAAGACCAGGACCGATCCAGCCTCCGTCGCTTTCCACTCGGGTGCGCGCGGTGTTACTGATTCAACCATGACACTCCCAGGCCACATTTTCACGGCGCCGGACGGCGTCCGTGGCATCGATACCACGGAGCGCATAACTCCCAGAGCTGCTGCGGCGCTTCATGCCCACGGCTACCGATTCTGCGTACGTTATGTGCGGAGGGACAAGCCACACACATCCGCCCTCAATCCCACCGAGGCGATGACTCTTCTGGACTCCGGACTCGGACTCATGATTGTGCAATACGTCGAATCGGAGTCGGCGTGGAATCCGAGCGCCGCCAAGGGCGCCACGAATGGAAAGGTGGCTGCGGCGGAAGCGGTGAAACTCGGGGTTCCATGGGGAGTGACGATCTGGTGCGACCTCGAGGGTGTCAAGGTCGGAACGCCGCGACAGCGGGTCATCGATTACTGCAATCACTGGCATCTCGAGGTGGCGGCCGCGGGTTACGTTCCCGGACTGTACGTGGGATACCACGCGGGACTGACTGCCAGCCAGCTCTACCTGAAGCTGCGATTCACTCACTACTGGGGCGCGTTCAATCTCAACTCGGACCAGTTTCCCTCGGTGCGGGGCCTGCAGATGAAGCAATCCATCCGTCGGGCCGAAGACCTGATCTCAGGGGTGCAGCTCGACTTTCAGGTCGACAGGGTCGCCGCGGATCGGCTCGGGGGTCGTCCGACACTGCTCGCGCTGGAAGGATGGCCGGAGCTCCCATAAGAACCTTCCTCGTCCCGCTTCCCCCGTCCCGCTTCCCGCTTCCAGCTTCAGCTCAGCGACAAAAGACGACGAATAGATCGAACAATCGGCGGTCCATGCGCTAGATTGAATGATGCGATCAAAGGACAACGTGACGAAGGAATTCGAGTTTACCGATTCGGGGCGCACCTTTTTCTGCTCGGTCGAAGTGCCGAAGCAGGCGGGAATGCCCCCGTGGTGGTGGTTCCGGCTCGATACCGGTGAGAGCACCCGCTACGCACCCTTCGAGGCTTCTCCCAATGACACGAAGGAATCAGTGAAGGCGCGGATTCTCACTTACTACGCCGAGCTCCTCGCAATCCAGGCGCGACCAGTACATCAGCGTCCGGTCTGGCAGAGACCCGCGCGGCCAGTTACGCCCGAAACGGCTTAGCCCTACTGACGTCGGTCGGGCGACGTTGCGGTGGAGCACCGCTCACGCTGCGGTCCTCTCAGGTGGGATGATCGCGGCGCTGCTCAACGAGTCCAGGAGTGCAAAGAGCTCCTTGGAGTTGATCGGCTTCGACAGATACCCGTCCATCCCGGCGACCAGACACGCTTCCCGGTCTGTCTTCATCGCGTGCGCAGTCACCGCAATGATCGGAACGTGTCCGCCATTAACCGCTTCCGTCTTCCGGATCGCGGCGGTTGCCTCCCATCCGTCCATCTCGGGCATCTGGACGTCCATAAGCACAAGATCAAAGCCGCCTTCGGCTGCGGCGGCAACGGCCTCACGTCCATTCACCACCGTGACGGTGGTGTGACCGCGCTTCTCGAGCAACGCGGTCGCGAGCTGCCTGTTGACCGCGTTGTCCTCCGCGACGAGGATGCGCAGCACCCGATGGGCTTCGTTGATAGTGTGGCGGGTAACCATCTGATGTTCGTGCGGACGGTCGCTCCCTGCGAGCACTGAGAGCATTGCCTCCAGGAGAACGGACTGCCTGACGGGCTTCGTGAGATAGGAGGCGACGCCCAGCTCGCGGAAGCGAATCGCGTCACCGCGGTGTCCAACCGAGGAAAGCATCATGATGAGCGTCGTTGCCAACTCGGGACGCTGTTTAATGCGCTCTGCCAGTCCGAACCCGTCGAGGTCGGGCATCTGGAAGTCGATGAGCGCCAGGGAGAACGGCCTCCGCGCGGCGAGCGCAGCGTCCAGAGCATCGATTGCCGCGAGGCCGCCATCAACAGAAGTCGGTCGCATTCCCCAGACGGTCAGGATCTCCTCGAGGATGCGCCGATTTGTGGCGTTGTCGTCTACCACCAGAACATCCAGTCCGCGAAGATCCTTTAGCTCTCGGCGAATCGGAGTTGCGGGCGCTTCCGCACGGAGCGCGAACGGCAGCGAGACGTGAAACCGGGTCCCGCGTCCAACCTCGCTTTCCACGCTGATCGTGCCGCCCATCAAGGCAGTGAGACGGGAGGAGATCGTCAGCCCGAGACCGGTTCCGCCGAAGCGGCGGGTCGTTGACGCATCCGCCTGAGTGAAAGCGTCGAAGATCGACGCGTGCTTCTCGACTGGTATCCCGATGCCTGTGTCACTCACGGTGAACTTGACCGACACGAGATCTCCGTCGATCGGGGCGCTCTCTACGCGCACCACGACTTCGCCCATTTCGGTGAACTTGACCGCGTTGCCGATCAGATTGACCAGGATTTGACGCAGCCGCGATGGATCGCCGGCGAGCGCCACTGGAACGCCCGGCGCAAGCTGACACGCGAGCTCAAGACCCTTGGCGTGCGCCCGGGGTGCCAAGGCGCGAAGTGTGTCATCAATCGTGTATCGCAGATCGAAGTCGATCAGGTCGATGTCGAGCTTCCGGGCTTCGATCTTCGAGAAGTCGAGGATGTCGTTGATGATTCCAAGGAGAGCATCGGCGGATGAACGAACCGTCTCGAGATATTCCCGCTGTTCTGCGGTGATCTCAGTGCCCAGCGTAAGCTCGGTCATGCCAATGATTCCGTTCATCGGAGTACGGATTTCATGGCTCATGTTCGCCAGAAACTCGCTCTTGGCGCGGTTGGCTTCCTCGGCCGAGTGTTTTGCCGCCAGCAAGGCCGCTTCCGCGTCCTTTCGCTCAGTGATGTCGAGGATGGTGCCCTCGATCACACTCGATCCGCCCGTGCCGTTCGCGAGCAGCGTCGCCGTCTCGAGGACCCAGACGGGACGGCCATCGCGGCCTTTCAGCTTGCTTTCGAAGCCCGACATGCTGTCCTCATTCATCAGTCTCGTCACGAACTCACTTCTATCACCAGCCGCCGAATAGTGGTCCGCCATTGGCTTGGACAGGCACTCCTCGGCAGTCGCATATCCAAGAATGCGTGCGAACGCCGCGTTGCAGTCGAGAAGGCGGCCGTCGAGCGTGGTCTGGTAGATTCCGGAGAGGCTGCGCTCGAAGAAACGTCGATACCGCTCGTCCGCCTCGCGGAGCCTCGTGGATTGGTCCACCATCCGGCCAATGAGCAACGAGAGCAGCCACAAGGCGATGAGTACTGACACGGCTACCAGCGAGTACTTCAGGCCGTCGGTCATTTCAGAGCTCCAGGTCGTTCAACTTCCCGCCCGCCGCGTCGCCGCCGCGAGTTCGCGCAGAACCGCGATGTGCTCGCTCCGTATCTGCTCGAACAGCTCCGCGATTGATTCGAGGCGATCCGCGCGAGCGGCAGACTCAACGGAACCGAGTCGTTCGGCGAGGACCGTAGCGCGGATAGTACCGGAGCCTGATTTGAACGCGTGCGCAGCGCTCTCGATGGCCTTCGCATCCCCTCGTTGGATCGCCGCCTCGAGCGCCGCGAACCGGCCGGGGCAATCCTCAATGAATGTCTGGAGGAGCGTTCCGACCATCTCCTCTACCCCGGCATCGCGAAGGTCGCCGCGGAATCGCTCCAGATCAACGTGAGGAGGAACCGAGGCGGGATTGGACTTGTCTGTCTCTGCTTGGGGTCGCACTCTGGTGGGCATAGCGATGCCATAGTAAGGCGTCGCCAGGAGCGCTGAGAGAAGGTCAACCGAACGTCTGGTGCGGAAGTGCTCGGCTGTCAGTGTCTAGTGGACTATACCTAGGCCGTGGAGACGGCGCAAAGCGCGACGTAACTCAGGGTTTGCCTCTAGACCTCGATTGACGATTCGCCAAACTAGTTGTCACCCTTCTGCGGATCCACCGCGCGTGGAAGCGAGAGTGTAAAGCGCGCTCCTCTTCCTTCGGCGCTCTCGACGCTCAGATCACCATGCATTGCGCGGGCGAGGTCGCGACTGATCGCCAGTCCTAGTCCGACCCCGCTCTCGCGGTCGGAAAGACTCTCCCGTAGCTGGATAAACGGCTCGAAGATCGCCTCCTGCTTCTCACTGGCGATCCCGATTCCCGTGTCGCTGACAAGTATCGACACCGTGTCGGTCGTCGCGGCGCACTCGGCCCTAATGTGTCCGCCAGTCGCCGTGAACTTGATGGCGTTGGAAAGAAGATTTACCAGAATCTGGGTCACTCGCTCCGGATCGGCTCGGGCAACGATACTCTTATCACCGGTGACCCCATCGAAGAAGAGCCCCTTCTGGGCGAACAAAGGATCGACGAGATCGATGGCGTGCTGCATCGTCTCGCAGGCGGTGACGTCGGTG
>Ga0193699_10000286_pt1 | contig 23115 bp, 42 predicted proteins | sample L3c2metaG_FD_160095 | JGI IMG/M metagenome (GOLD analysis project Ga0193699, IMG submission 160095) | Soil microbial communities from a riparian zone of the East river system, Colorado, United States - L3c2 | ecosystem: Environmental > Terrestrial > Soil > Riparian zone | place: USA: East...
CCGGGACGATCACTGCGGGCTGGCCTTGGACGCTCATGGGACTACTTGCCGTCATAGTCGGATTGCTCAGCCTTTATGGGTCGGTTCGGGACGCCAGGACACCGTAGGAATCCCGTTTTCGGCCTAAGCCGCCGGTCCCGTTTTCGCGCGTCACGGCCCGGCGTGTAGTCGGTTACTTGCGGGCTTTCTTTTCCAGCATCACGCCGCCGCCAGAAACAGCCAATCAGCGATACAGCCATTTCCCAGACTCTCTCCCCGCGCATGGCGTCCCCCTCGCGCTGGGTACTCCGAAATAGGCCGCCCTAAAGCAGAATTTTAGCTCACAATCAGACCATGCCCGGTTGCCCCCGGGCATGAGTCCCCAAAGTAAGACGGCCTCAGTCGCTACCCCGCTGGGGCCGTTTCTTTTCGGAAGACGCGCGATCTTTCCCGGAACCAACCACCCCGCGTCGGCTTGAATCCCGGTTCCGTTGCGGAGTTGTGTCGTGTCCTGGGATAGCCGTTTTGCCGAGCCGATCGTGCTGGCCGATGGCGCCAAGCTGGCGTCCCTCCGCGAGTCCATCGCGCATCTGGTCAAAACTGTCCCCGCCGCAGAGCGACGCTTGCCAGCCGTCCTCACGGCGGCCGAGATGTTGACGGCGGCGGCCGAGCATGGCGGTCCCATCGAGTTTGCCCGCATCGCGACGCTGCAGGCGCTGAACCGTCATGCCGTCCGGGTCTTCAATACCGATCGCAAAGAAACGCATTGGGGACGCCGCAAGCTGAAACGGGACACGGCATGAAGCTCACCCATCGGTTCGCCCAGCTCACACCTGACAAACGACCGCAGGATCCGAACATGGATGGGACCGGTCTGCGCTTCGAAACTCTGGAGCACGGCGGCGAATATCCGGATACGATGCCACAAGCCATCAAGCTGGTGGATGCCGAAGGCCGTTCCTGCGTCTACGTCCCGATCACGCAAGACGGCAAGGTGGTCGACAGCCAGGTATACATCCTCGACCCAGAGGATGAATGATCGTGCGCAGCGAGCCTTCTCGCAACACCGGCACCGACGGCGACGGTGTCGCTCAAAGCGAGGCCGATCAGAAATATGCGAGGGTCCGGGGCCGCCGCGCCAAGGCCCGTTGCATTAGAGTTAAAAGCAAAGCCCACCAGCAAACCATCCGGCAACCTATAGATGCTATTACATCGCGTATATCCGCACACGACTTTAGGTGGCGCATGCTGCGAAACGGCAGTTATTCTGCTTGGTTCAGAACCCGGCACCAAGAAGGAACCGGCGTTATGCAGGGAGAAGGAACCGGCGTTATAGAGCTTAACGACGGCAAAGTGACCGGCGGAGACAGCGGGATCGCCTACACTGGGTCATACGTGGTCGACGGAGATAAATTCACAGCTTTCATTGCCACGGAGCGGCACACGCCGGGGCAACCATCCGTTTTCGGCATCGGCATCGATGATGTCAATTTGACGCTGACCGGTAAATCCACCCCGACGACGGCATCATGCACCGGAACTGCCAAACAAGCGCCGGGCCTGGCCTTCGAGGCCACTCTTATCCGTATTGCAGATCAGCCGAGGGCGCTCCCGCGCGCGCCGACACGCGCGCATTCACCGGCCTTCGTGATCCTCAACCCATCCCAGATCGCGCGCGACGCCCGCTCAAAAAAGTAAGGTCCCCGGATTGCTCCGAGGCCCGACCTGACCGGCGCGCGGGGTGCATCCGCCCGCGCCGCCATCAGTTTCGATGTCGCCAGAGGCGGCCCCTCTAAGTAAATGTCGGTGGGACGCTGGTCGCATTGCAGGCCGGGATCATATGATGAGCGCCGTCAACGATGCCGTCATTGCCGGTCGAGATGTCCGCTTTACCCCCACGAGCCGACATCGCCAGCGCGGCTGGTTATGTCCGCTATGTGCCAAAGAGCGACATCGACTCGATCACGATCCGTCCGCTCAGGTGGCAGGGATCGTAAACTGAAAGAGAGCACCCTGCGGTTCGCACGGGATCGCCCACAGCCGTCCGCCGTGGGCTTCGATGATCGAGCGGCAGATAGATAGGCCCATGCCCATGCCCTCGGGCTTGGTCGTGTAGAATGGCTCGAACAGACGCGCGAGGCTCTCCGGGCTCAGCCCCGGGCCGGTGTCCCGCACCCCGACGCGCACGCCACCTTCGGACGGGACGGCGTCGATGCTGATCTGTAATTCGCGCGCGCCTTCCCCAATACCACTCATGGCCTGAATGGCGTTAACGATTAAGTTCAGCACCGTCCGAAAGGACGCCAAGACCCCTCCTCGCGAGCCGTTCCGGACGCTGCGGGGGTGGGCAATCGGCGTCCTGCTCGAGACCCATGCCATCCGGGAATGCGAAGAACACGGTCACATGCGGGACAGGACGGATCCAGACGCATGGAGGCATGCGCGCGAGATCGCTACGAGGCACCCCTTTCGAGGCGCCACGCCGGCCGAAGCCGTGCGGGCTCTCGACGACGTCATGCAGTCGATCGGAGACACCTGCCCCGAGTGCAAATGATTCATTTTTCGGCACTTTTAGGCCTTTTGCGCGTCTCTTATATTGAGTTTCTGAGTTCAGTTGAGTTGGAGTTTCCGATGGCACCCCGCGCCAATTGGAAGGGCTTCTTGCGCCTTTCCCTGGTCACCTGCCCTGTGGCCCTCTTTCCGGCAACCTAGGAGAGCGAGAAGGTCAGCTTCAACCAGATCAACAAGAACACCGGTCATCGCATCAAATACGCAAAGGTCGATGCCGAGACCGGCGAGGAAGTGTCCAACGAGGACATCATCAAGGGCTACAAGGTCGACACCGACACGTACGTCACCGTCGAGAAGGATGAGCTCGATAACATCGCGCTTGAGAGCACCCGCACCATCGACATCGACGAATTCGTGCCGAAGTCCGACATCGACGAGCTTTATCTGGTGCGGCCGTACTACATCGTGCCGGAGGGCAAGGTTGGCCACGACGCCTTCGCCGTGATCCGGGAAACCATGCGCGCAATGGACAAGGTCGCGATCGCGCGCGTCGTCCTCACCAACCGCGAGCACATCATCGCATTGGAAGCTCGGGGCAAGGGACTGGTCGGCATGCTGCTGCGCTACCCTTACGAAATCCGCGACGAGAACGAATATTTCGACGACATCCAGGACGTCAAGGTTACGAAGGACATGCTGGACCTGGCCAAGCATATCGTCGAGTCGAAGTCCGCCGATTTCGAGCCCGGGAAGTTCGAGGACCGCTATGAGAACGCCCTCGTCGAACTGTTGAACCAAAAGCGCAAGGGTGAGCCGGTACGCACGGCCGTGAAGCAGCGTGACACTGGCAACGTGGTCAATTTGATGGATGCGCTGCGCAAGAGCCTTTCCACCGAAGGCAAGGCGCCTCGGCCCTCAACGAAGATAAAGAAATCCAAAAAGCCCGCCGCAGGCCAGCGCGAAATGCTGATGGCCATCCCTGGGAAAGGCGAAGGCAGGAAAGCCATCGCCAAGGAGCCCAAACGTCCCGGCGCCTCCCGCGAACGCAAGGCTGGCTGATCGGCCGATCATCGGCGCCTAGCGACGACAACACCCGACAGGAATCCCACCAGCAGCAACCCCAGAGGAGTTCCGCGTGGCGCTCCTGCAGATGTTCAGGCGCGGCGTTATGCTTGGGTGAGTTTTTACAATAGTGAGTAGTAATCACTCCGGAGGAAACATTGTCGTTGCAAGAAACTTCAGGCATGACACTGGCGGACCGCGAAGCCCTGACGAAAGCGGTCAGGTCCCTCGAACATCCCAGCCTTGCCGCCCGCCTCACGAATATGATCGGCAAGCCCGTCGAGCTTATCGGATACGCGCTTCCCTCGTTCGCTTCGAAGGCGATAGCATCTGCTACATCCAAGGGCCTTGAAGCAGCGCTGAAGGTGGCGTTGCGCACTCTTCCGCGGTCCCCGCGAACCGGGTCGGAGTTGTTGCACCGGGCTCTCGCCACGGCCTCCGGCGCCGCGGGCGGCACGTTTGGCTTAGCCGCACTTCCGGTCGAGTTGCCGGTATCCACCGTCATTATGTTGAGATCGATCGCGGACATAGCGCAAGACGAGGGCGAGGATTTATCTGACCCGGAGTCCGTTCTCTCTTGTGTTGAGGTCTTCGCACTGGGCGGGCGAGCCGGATCCGCCGACGCGTCCGAGAGTGGATATTTTGCGGTTCGAGGCATGCTCGCCCAGACCGTAACCGAGGCGGCCAGGTTCGTTGCGGAACGTGGGGTCATCAAGGAGGGTGCTCCCATTCTCCTCAAGTTCGTCACCCAGATCGCGGCGCGCTTCGGGTTGGTGGTGATCGTCGCTCTTTTCCGCTTCCAGTACTTTCGAAATATCTTCTTCTCTTGGATAGTACAGCCGGAACCTCTGCCGAGGCATCCTGTTAGAATAACAGGCACCGGTTGGAGCGGATCATGAGCTACGTTTTGAGCTTGGTCGTTGCCGCGACTGTATTGGGCGCTACCCAAGCCAGTTCAGAAGAAGTTGGCCTTGGAGTTCGTGTTCGTTGGGTAGATGACGGCGTCACGGTAGGGGCAAGCCAAAATGGATGTTACGATACGGGCTGGAACATAGCTGCGATCAAAGAGGGAGAATCGGAACTCCCAGAGATGATCGCAATTATCGAGAGAAATCGCGAAGATCGCGAGCGCAAGGTGGTAATCGATCGCTAGGCTACTATGATAATCTCGGACCGCCTACGGCGATGGTTCCTGCGCTATAACTTCCGCTTCGGAGGCAGCTTGTCCATCGCCAAAATTGTATCACAGGGAACCGGGCGGGACCGTATGCATGGTACGCCGCTGGGCCAACAAGGACCGTCCTGTGGCTAAACAAGGCGGTGGCCTATTGGCAACTTCGATTATGTGATGGACGATGCGCCCATCGCCATGGACTATCTCGATCGCATCGGCCATGCGACTTCTTTCAAGGAGGCGCAATCTACTGCGGCAAGAGCAATAATTGTCGCGTGGCAGACTGGCGTTCAGCATCGAATTAAAATGGCTAACGTCGCGATTAGGGCAGTGGAACAGAAGAACGAACCTGCTTGGCGGGATAGCTGTCTGTTCAGTTGTTTGGGTCCGAAAATGACTGTTCAGTTGTTTGGGCCCGAAGGACCTGTCTGTTCAGTTGTTTGGGCCCGAAGGGGATCTCTTATGGTGCATGAGACTACAGTCGAACGCGTGACCAACCGAGTATGGGGCATCTTCTCCTCTCTCGATCACGGCATTGCCGGTAATAACAATCGCCGGGCGTTACTCAGAGCGTACATCGCATCGCTTGCCGAGCGCGGAGAGCACAATGCCGACAAGCTCACGGTTGACGGCCTTGTGTATTTGAAGAACCTCACTTCCCACAAGAAGAAGCCGGTTAAGCGCAGGGCTTGATAGCAATATCAATGCGCGGCCTCGGTTTATCGTAACCGCGCCGATCGCCAGTAACGCTATTCTTTCGATCACCACAAACCAAGAGGCAATTATTCGCCTGTTCAAAATCATGAACCGGTACGTCGGCAACCTGCCGCCGATGCCCGGCGTGTTCCCCGATTATCCCGCGCCCGTCGTGCGCAACGCCGGCGCCGTGCGATGGGGAACGCCGCCGCCACTGAAGTTCGGCGGACCGGTCACCAATATCCGCAACACTCCGTCGCCGCACTGGCGCGGCTGGCTGAAGCCGGAAACCCATGCCCGGTGCCGGCAATAGCTTCTAGGAATACGCGCCCGAGCCCAACCCTGCGACCGGCAATAAGGAAGTTGTCTGGTTCGCACTTAATAACGACCGGCCACTGTTCGCCTTCGCCGGGATCTGGACAGAGTTCAAGGGCCACCGCGGCACCAAACCACAACCGATGCCCGGCCCATGATGAAGGAGTAGGTCCCCTCAGGCCCGAAATGAACGATGTCCCTGCTCGCCTAGTGCAGATCGGTGTGGCCGAGGCCCACCGGGTCCGCTTGGGAGAAGCCCAGCGGCACAACGGCCGCAGGGCGCGAGTAACTTCGCACCGGCAGCCTAGAATTCCTCCGCAGCGGGGACCTTCAGGATATTGTCCGATCAGTCAAGGCCAAGGGCGCCAGCTCAAGGCCAATGAGCAGCCCATCGACACCAGCACCGCAGCGGGCAAGTGCTTCCTCGACATGCTGGGAGTGTTCGCCGAGTTCGAGACCAACCTGCGGACAGAACGCCAGCTTGAAGTGATTGCCGACGCCGAGCTGCGCGGTGTCTATCGAGGCCGCAAGGCGTCCATCGACCCTCTGAAGGTCGGCGCTCAAGGCGGAGGGGTTGGGATCGTCTGCAATCGTCTAGGCGCTCAAGATCGGTCGCGATTCCGTTTATCGCGTTCTAGAGGGCTGTAGGGGTCCATCATGCTCGTGCCAAGCCACATCGATCACGGATTTCAGCGCATATCCACCCTCCCCGCTCGGCATTTCTCGGCACCTTATCGACCGAGGTCGCCAGCTTCGGTTCGGTGCAACCAGGAAACGGGCTTCGATGCCGATGGCTAACTTTTTTCGCTGGACCGCCACTTGTTGAGCTACTCGCAAAATGCGGACTTCACGCCCGGCAAACTGGTTGGTTCCACCCGGCGCGCCCATTAACGCGCGTGGAACTGGCGCTTTGCTGCGCGTTGCGGCCGCCGTCAATTTTTGCGCAGCGTTCCTGCGCGGTTTTGCCAATATTAGAAGAACCGTCGTCTTCGGTGCGCGTTGTTTGTGGGGCTGATGCGCCGCACCCCACCACCCACGAAAACAGGGCGCTATGCGGGGGCTGTCTTGAAGGAGAAATCATGACCTCAAAGCACCCAAAACAGAAGAACCCGAGCGATGCCGACCTCCATCGAAATCCCCTGATTGGTGGATCGAAAGGAACCACGATGGCTCATGTGACACCCGAAGAGCTGGAACAGCTTGAAGGCGTGAACACCATTGAAGGCGACGTCGAGAACGATACTAATCCGCTAGGCGGCATCGACAAGGCCAAAGTCCGCAACGCTCGCCGTGGACCGCCTGACCACGGTCGTGAGCCCGGTCCGCACGCCAAGAGCCTTCATCTCAGCAAGGACCAAGCGAAAGGCGCGGGAAGCGGGGGTATGACCGACCTGCAAGACGAGTTGATCGGCGAGAACGCGGTGCTATCCAACCGCGATAAGGCCGAGGAGTCGGGCGATCGTGGCCAGGACGGCAAATGGGTCAAAACCGAGCAACTGGAAGATCACGCCGCCAACAAGGGACGCGGCTAGACTTAGGAAAACCGCGACACGCGACGGCCGACCCGGCGCGATGAGCATCTTGAGCGCGTCATCCTTCAGCGACCATTGCCCGGATGCGCTGAAAATCGTTGCGCGCGTCGCCGATTTGGTCGGCATGTCCGACGATGCAGCCAGGTTCCGCAAGCAAGCCGAGGAATGCCGCCAACAGTCGGAAAGGGCCATAAGCCAACTCGACAGAGGCGTGGCTGCGGGTTGGATGACCCGTCAAACGACCCAAGGCCCCGGATCGCTCCGGGGCCTTTTTTGTCCATCAGATGTTGGCGGCCTCATACCGAGCTGCAGGTTGGGACGCCTGAGGCTTTTCCTCGATTGGGTTTGCAGGCAATTGCAATACGGTAGCCCTCTGCCCCGCAACGAGGTTAGTGACAAGGACGATTGTACCGTTTGAGAATTCCAACGCGTCGTGATGTTGGGATGGCTTATTGAGGTCTATTTGGCGAAAGCGCGCCAGTCGATCGCCGATGTTCTTGCGAAACATCAAGCCATCAGTTTGAACGTCATTCTCGAATGCGATCTCGGTCCCAGGACGAAGGCAGACCGCGACTTTCGGATCGCCCGGGCTCGCAAAGCCGTGAGTCCCTGTAGAAAAGTTGGTCGAGATCAAGGTTTCCGCGACCTCAGCGGGACGTGTCGCGACCGCATGTAAGCTGTAATCGCACATGGATGCGCCTCCTATAAACCGTCACCCCAAATCACGAACCTTCGCAAACCTATTTGGTTGCGATACCGCCGAAAAAAACCGCCGGCGTGAAAACCGGCGGGCCTTGGGGCTTTCACGCCGCGATCGGCTCTAAATTCAAATCAGCCCCAAGAGAAAGACGGGCCAAACCGTAGGGCTATCGGGGGATACTCGCGGTACATTGGGTGGCCCCGACCGGAATGAATCCGTCGCCTCCCGCCGTATGCCGGTGGTCCTCACGGCGACCGTTCCTCATCCGGCGCGGCGTCGTTTCCGCGGTGAACCGCCTGAAGGCGGATATGGGTTGCGAGTGGTGAAGTAGTACACGGAACAGAATGGCTGGGCAGCCCATTATCTCGCATGAAGCGGCTACGCTACCAGCGACCGACGCTTGGAATCGGGCTGATTATGGCGCTTGCCATCGGTACCGTCGCGGGCGTGTTAGGCTATTACGGGGTTTTGGTTTGGCGGTTCTTTTTCGACTGATGCGCAGCTAACCCGCCGGCGTGAATCGGCGCGGGATCTCGCTGGCTTCGGGATCCCGCGCATCGTCCGGTTCCACGGTGGCGCGCGTCTGTCATTTGCTCGCGAAGGAAGCTGCTTATGTTCCCAACCATCACCACATCGAGGATTTCAGAAAAGCCAGCGAACTGGAAAACTTGAACCGCAAGCAAGCCCCATAAGTTGAAAACGGGTGCGCACATGGCGACGCTGACAAACAAAACCCTAGGCCCGCAAGGAAAGTCCAGTCGGCAGATCTACGACGAGAGCGTAAAAATTCGTCGGCAAATTGATGATGGTCAGCCGCGAAAATCGGAGAACGATATACAGCGAGAGCAACTCGGGCCGCGGGGAGTACCAGGAAAGCCCGACCCCGCAAAAATGGTCCCGCAGCGCAAAAAGAAAACACCCTCAGACTTTGATCCCGGCCATACCGCTTGAGCTCGTCCGCCATGAGCGCCCTGAAGAAACGGCCCCAGCGCAATTGCGCTGAGGCCGTCATTCCCGCGTGTCCGGCGGCCTTGGGGGCGGGTCGCCGGGCATGCCGATGGCAAATCCACTTCTAGTCTAGAGGAATCGTTCCTAAGAGCTGGGGCGCTGTTCGGGGCTTAACCGAAAATCGCCCGCGCCACAGTCACCAACCTCGCCTGAGGGCCAAATTTGTCAGGTCATGCTACCGGGCAGGAAGCAGCGAATCGAAGTGCCAAGCGCCCCCTTGACCGGCCACACCATCGTCTGACCAGCGCGGTTCGGCTCGGTGATGACCGCATCATCCGGAACAACAATCCATTCTCCATCCAACCGAACACGGTAGCGCCCGTTCTTGGATTCCCAATCGGGGTCTGCGATAGCAATTCCATCTGCGTCAGAGCAACACGGTCCCTTGCCGCTTCTAAGACTGTCGAACCATGGCTTCAGGGGTGATCCGGCATACCGGCCATCGTCGCGGGCGATTGCGCTTCCGACCAGGATCGCGGTCAAGAATACGGCTGGCAGGAGCGAAATCTTAAATGAACTAAATTGATTCATCGCCGTCACCGACGCGGCAACATCTTGATCTGGAAATTACAAATCACCAACTCGCCGGAAGTTCCTTCGCCGGACCCAGCCGCAAGCAACAAAGATCGGTCGCTGCCAGGAATTGCTCCTAGCCGCCTAGCACGTTTCCCCATCCGTCAAATACAAAGCCGTTCCATGCAAGACTTCCATCGTCTTGCTGCACGCAGGAACGACGGGCTGCACGCAGGAACGACGGAAAGCCGCAGCCCCCTCGCCACTCCACGCAATGATGGTGTCTGACAGCCGATCATGAAGAATTGCCGGCTCTGAAGGATCGAAGTCCTTCATGGGATGGAGGGTATGCGGTGGCTCCCGGTATGAGATAGGAATACAACCCGCGACAAATATCCGTTGCAGGGCCTTGAGGTGATCTTGAATTGCGGACGCCGAAGCGCCCGCAATCATTGCGACATCCCCTTGCGTATTCCGACGGTCTGTCCCGCCGCCAGTTCCTGCGCCATCTCGAGATGGTGTCGCAACGTCTTGTCCGCCCAATCCTTGAAATAATCAGCCATCTTGCTGATCGTTCCTGCCTGTCGTAGGCTTTTCCAGACCAAGTTGGCCGGCCTTAGATGAAAGGCTTGCCGCCCGTGACCGCGACGGTGGTTCCGGATGTGTAGCTCGATAGCGGGTCCGCCAGCATGACATAGGCTGTTGCCAGCTCGGCCGGCTGTGCTGCCCGTTGCAAGGGTACCTGCTTGCCGAAATTCTGCACGGCATCCTCGGGCATCGTCGAGGGGATCAAGGGGGTCCAGATCGGCCCCGGCGCGACGGCATTCGCGCGAATGCCCTTCTGCGCAAGCATCTGCGCAAGGCCGCCGGTGAAATTCTGGATCGCGCCTTTGGTCGTGGCATAGGCCAGCAGAATCGGATTGGGCATATCCGAATTGATTGACGTCGTGTTGATTACCGCACTGCCCGGCTTCATGTGCGGCACGGCGGCCTTCGTGAGATAGAACATCGCATGGATGTTCACCTCGAAGGTCAATTGCCATTCTTCGTCGCTGATGTCGCCGATGTCCTTGAAAGCGGCCTGGTGGGCAGCATTATTGACGAGGATATCGATCCCGCCCAGTTCGGCGACGGCCCGTTTGATAACGGAACGGCAATGTTCGGGATGACGCAGGTCGCCGGCGACGAGCACCGCCTTGCGACCTTCTTTCTCGATCAGCGCCTTGACTTCCTGCGCGTCGTCGTCCTCGTTGAGATAAGCAATCAGCACATCGGCGCCCTCGCGTGCATAGGCGATCGCAACAGCTCGGCCGATGCCGCTGTCGCCGCCGGTGATCACGGCCTTCTTGCCCTTCAACTTACCCGAACCCGCATAGCTCTTCTCGCCGTGGTCCGGCCGCGGCTCCATTTTCGCTGTTGAACCGGGCATCGGCTGTTTCTGCTTGGGATAGGGTGGCTGGCGGCATGAACGGGTTCTCCGGGTTGGCGGAACCGTAATCGCTGGGCTGTACAAGTGTTCCTGTGCCCCTCGGCGGCGCGAAGCCCGCCCTTCCTTCGGAGTTGCTTCGCCCTATATGAAGAATGCCCTCACCCCAACGAAGGGATCGCCGGATTGGCCGAGCAGCTTACACTTTTTGCCTACCAATCGCCCGCTGCCGAGGGTCTGCGCTACACCACCGGGTTCGTCTCGCCGGCGATCGAACAGGACTTGATGGCGCGCATCGCGGAGCTTCCGTTGCAGCCGTTTAAAATTGGAACCAAGGCGCGCTTTCGTGGTTCCCGATTCAAAAGCCTCGAGAGCGATTATGTCGACGTGGTTCAAGGACGATGGCCAACCGCTACTGTTGGAAGAGACAATTCAAGTCGCGTGGAATTTTCTTGAGCGCAGCGGAGAGATCGATGATGCCGCGGAAGCCAGCAGGTTCCTGGCTGACAAGATCGAATTCATGATCGGACAAGGCCAACGCAACAAGTTGCTGCTCTCCAACCGAGCCATCGCGGCTTTCCGGGAATACAGGAATGCGCGAACGATAGAACTCGCGCTGGTTTCGCGATGATCGGCGGCCCCTCTCCCGGTTCTAGTGGATAATGTCCAGAGGCAGTCGGCATATTTCGTCACCATCACCGTTGGTGACGAGGATCGCATAATGCCGGTTCTTGAGATCGGGCCGATCACCCAGCAGACGCCGCGCGATCGCGTCGGCCGAATCCATTGCGGCGATATCATCCGAAAGTTCCCTGCCGCCTTGATCGGCGATGGTTCGCCAATTCACGAGGTCAAAGTGATAAAGCGGCATGTGAGTGCTCCTAGATGTGCACTCCGCCCTCAATTCGGACTGTCATCCTGGATATGCGCGGAGGTCTCCATTGGTTCCATGTCCCTTTGCACCGCCGCGACGTTCAGTAAATTTTTGGATCGTGTCGGAACACCAGTCGGCGATGCCTGTTAGCCGCACAGGTTACCAGCACAGCAAGCAAGAGGCGCCCATGAAGGTTTGCGACGCAATGACCACTACCGTTCAACTTTGCACCCCCGATGACACCCTGAGAAATGCTGCCGAGGCAATGGCGGCGCTCGGCGTTGGTTTGCTGCCTGTCACCGATAACGAACGCCTGGTCGGGATGATCTCTGACCGGGATATTGCGATCCGGGGCGTGGGCATGGGCCGCGGGCCGGATTCGCGCGTCGGCGACGTCATGACTGCCGACGTCAAATATTGCTTCGAGGATCAGGATCTCGATGCGGTCACCGAAAACATGGGTGACATCCAGGTCAGAAGGCTGCCGGTCCTCAGTCGTGAGAAGCGGCTGGTCGGCATGATTGCGCTCTGCGATATAGCCCAGGCGCAACCCGGTAATGGCACCAGCGCGGCGCTTGGCCAGATATCCCGGCCGGGTGGACAGCACGCCTAGGCGTAGGCACGCTGCAAGACGAGCGGCACTTCCGAAGTGGAAAAGCCGAGGCGTTGCGTCATGCCTGAAAATATGATGCAATATTTCCCTTGGTTGTTGATCGGGGTCGGCATGCGCATCCTTGCCGCCACCCTGATCGTCTCGCGCTTCGCCTATCTTGAATCCGATTAGGTCAAAGTCCGAACGGGTAAGTATCCGGAACGTCGGGCTCAACGTGATCGGGCCCTAGGGGTGTAACCGCGCGTGTTTCATCGAACCACAAATACGCATCGAACTGCCGAGAGAGCGACGCCTCGGCATAGTGGCTCGTCAGTTCGGTCTCTGGTCGATAGATAACCCCTATAAAGCGCTCCAGTCTCGGCATCTCTAGATTATGCCTCAACACGCCGTTGCGATGAAAATCCAACAGAAACTCCTTTAGCCTCAGGTGCTCCGGACTTTCTGCCGGCCCACTGAATCCGAGCCGCCGATCCTTGCCGTCGCTTTCCCCCACCCCCTCCTTCGGCTTAGCTGCGATCTTGAGGCCATAGGCACGGCGGGCGACGTCTTCCCACCCCTCAAACGCGTAGACGTCGTCGATGGCGGGAACGAGGTTAAAGCTCGCACAACGATACATCGGCAGCCCGATGCTGTCGGCCTTGTATGGTGTTCTTCGGGCCATCATGCGCAACCGAACTGGTCCATCTAATCGCGTAAAGGCGTTTCCATGACCTCAAGGATGGATCCCATTCCCTGGCGTAACCGGCGGGTTGTGCTGTCTTCTGCCAATAGCCCGAACGCAACCATCGAGCGGCCGGTAACGGCATAGGCGTGCCCGAATGGAAAGGAAGCGAGCCGACCTTCGGGCAGGTTGGTATCGATCAGCGCCAGCCAGTCCTGACCGTCAGGCACAATCGGCAGCGTGAAGTTTACGACGTCGAAATGGGCATTATAGATCAGCAACAGCGTCGCATCAGATCCCCGGCGCCTAATTCCGCTCTCTTGCGCCCGGCCGTCGAGCAGCATGCCGAAGCAGCGTGCATTGCCATCGTGCCACTGCTCTGTCGTCATATCCTCGCCGGCTGGCGAGAGCCACGCGACGTCCTTGACATCCAGCTCTTCGTTGAGCGCGCCGACGACGAACCGGCTGCGGTAAAGAATCGGAAAGGCCTTCCTCATTGCGATCAGCTTCCGGGTGAATTCGCGCAAGGCTCTGCCCTGCGACGTGATGCCCAGCCAGTCGAGCCAGGTCGTCGCGTTATCCTGGGCGTAGGCATTGTTGCTGCCATTTTGTGTATGGCCGAACTCATCGCCCGCAAGCAGCATCGGCGTTCCGTGCGAAAGCATCATGGTGGCGATGAAATTGCGCTTCTGCCGCTCGCGTAGAGCCGTTATCTCGGCGTCATCGGTCGGCCCCTCGACACCGTGATTCCACGAATGGTTATCCGAATGCCCGTCCCGATTATCTTCGCCATTGGCCTCGTTATGCTTGTCGTTGTAGGAAACGAGGTCGTTCAGGGCGAAGCCGTCATGGGCGGTGACGAAATTGACAGTCGACCACGGCTTGCGGCCCCGCTTGTTGAAGAGGTCGCCTGAACCGGTAATGCGCTTGGCGAAATCGGGCAGCACGCCGGCATCTCCCTTACAGAAGGCACGCACGGTGTCGCGGAACTTGTCGTTCCATTCCGCCCATCCCGGTGGAAATTGCCCAACCTGATAACCACCCGGTCCAACATCCCATGGTTCGGCAATCAGTTTCACACTCGAAAGAACCGGATCTTGCCGGCACGCATCGAGAAAGCCCCCGCCTTCGTCGAAACCATAAGGCTCTCGTGCTAGGATGGTCGCAAGGTCGAAACGAAAGCCGTCGACGCGCATCTCCGTCGCCCAGTAGCGCAGCGAGTCAGCGACCATCTGCAGAACGCGCTGGTGTGAAAGGTTGACCGTGTTGCCGGTGCCGGTGTCGTTGATGTAGTAACGCTTCTGATGCGGCATCAGGCGGTAGTAACTGGCGTTGTCGATTCCCTTGAACGAAAGCGTCGGGCCGAGTTCATTGCCCTCCGCGGTATGGTTGTAGACCACGTCGAGGATGATTTCGATTCCATGTGCGTGAAACTGGTTCACCATGGCCTTGAATTCATTTGCGGTGGAAGAATGCTGGTAGCGCGGCTCCGGCGCAAAGAACGCAAGTGAATTATAGCCCCAATAGTTTCGCAGCCCCTTGTCCACCAGGTAGCTGTCATCGGCAAATGCGTGGATCGGCAGCAGTTCGGCGCTGGTGACGCCAAGTGAGCGCAGATAGGCCGGAATATTCGGATTGGCGAGCCCGGCAAAGGTGCCACGTTCGACTTCCGGTACAAGTGGATGAAGCTTGGTAAAGCCCTTGACGTGCATCTCGTAAAAGATTGTGCGTTCCCAGGACGTCTCGGGTTTGCGGGACGTTCCCCATGTAAACGCAGGGTCAATTACCCGGCACTTCTCCATCAGGCTGGCACTATCGCGTTCGTCGAACGACTGGTCCTTGCCGGCGTGGTTCAACTGATAGCCAAAGAGTTCTGGTCCCCAGCGCAGTTCTCCGACCAACTGCCTGGCGTAGGGATCGATCAGCAGCTTATTCGGATTGAAGCGATGTCCCGCGTCCGGCTCGTAGGGGCCGTGGACACGATAGCCATACACGGTACCGGGCCGCACCGAGGGCAGATAGCCGTGCCAGACCTCATCCGTATATTCCGGAAGCTCGATGCGCTCGAGCTCCTTCTGCCCGGTATCATCGAACAGACACAGTTCCACCTTGGTGGCATGGCCAGAAAAGAGTGCAAAGTTGACGCCGAGGCCATCCCAGGTCGCCCCCAGGGGAAACGGTTTACCTTCTCTGACATTCGACCGTCGTAACAACAGCGCTGCCTGCGCCAGAGCATCTTTGGCCGGTGAAGGTATGTTCATGAATGCCGTTCCCAAAAAAAGGAACGGCGAACCATTCAATCAGTTCCGAGCTACACGGTCGATCTCTTTAAAGCCGAGGTTTCTCGAGGTGCAGATAGCCGGAGTTGGACTGACTTATTTCTGCCAGACGTTTCCAATTTCTGGCGATAAGTTCGCCCTTTTGACAATCGACCGCGCGCGAGGCACGAAGCTTCTCCAGGGTGCGATTCAGAGTGGCAAAGGACATGCCACGCGTTTCTCCCAACTGAACAAGGCTGATAGGCGCCGCAAAGATACTACCCGCCGCGAAGCCTGATACGCGGGCACAACAGAACAGTTCGCAGAACAGGTGGCCCATCCGTGCCGGCATAATTTATCGCTTCCCGAAAAATGGCGGCCATGGGCATCAGGGACAAGCCGATTGCACCAGCCTCGCCTTGGCAGAAGGGCTTTGCTGATCGGATAGATCCGGCGTGAGTGTGTGGACCACATCATTGTCCTGGGCAGGCGCATCTGCGCCGGATTCTGAAATCCTATACTGACTCTTACAACGGCATCAGAACGCATCGGTCTTTGAAAGGATGCGCCGGTCTCTCGCTTGGTACATCGCACCGGTGTCATCAGTTCAAGCGCCGTCCTGGGCGGACTTCATCACCACTATGGTCGGATTTAGGGTTTTCGGTATCCACAACTCTTCCAACCATTCGAACAGGGCGGACGGCACGACCAGAACCACGCAGGCCTTCACCGCTTGGTACTAAGTTCAGCCATTTCTATCGAATACTTTTGGAACATGGCGATCCGCTTGCTTGTGAATTCTGCAATGACATTCAGAATTTCAACGGGCGACCTAATTGTCGCAAGCCTCTGGGCGTATTCAAGAGCAAATTGCACGTTGGCTTGTGCCACTTCCGCCAGCTTTGCTTGATAAGCCCGCACGTTGGCCGTGGCTGAAGAATAATCAAACCCTTTGCTTGAAACGATATCCTTCATCGTCTGTTTGTTGTCATCTTGAAAGGCGGCCATGGGATTGTCACCGAGGGAAGCCTCTTGTTTACGCTTGGGAGGCGATTCAGTCGAGCCTGCCGCAACCGAGCGCAGACGACCTTCTTTCGGGCTTCTAACAATAACCTGATTGGCCCGTTGGGCCTTCGCGGTTATTTTCGGGCTGCGGGCGTGCTTTGACGGCGATTCCGTTTTCCGTTTGATCATCTGACACTCCAAATCATGATTGGGCTACAACACGGTCGTTGGTAGAGTGACAAACACACTGAGCAATTAACGTTCCAAACGCGCCGCTATGAGAGTTCCATGTGAGGAAATTCATCGCCTATTCGTCGAGATCTCGGCACCGCTCCTTTGAAATGCATCCCTTAGAAAGCCGCGCGGTTTCGAGTTGCGCTGATACCTCTACAAAAAACATCATCGATTGTGGCTTTTTCAGACACCTCAATTCGTTGCCGGGGCAGTCCACGGGTGCCTCGCAGCTACTTCCATCGGTGTCGTTTTCGGCTCCGGCCCGAATTGGACCTGCCCAGCCGTTTCGCATTTGCCGCCACACGCTTTCGATATCGCTGAATTATTTCGTCGCCGGAAGCACCGACCATTAAACGGGCGGTAGCCTCGAAAGCCGCATTCATCTTTTCGCTCACCATTAGTTTAGCTTCGCGCCGGGCGCTTCTGCCGCCGCGCATCAACTTCATCATACGCAGCGCGACAACCCCATTTGCCTCGACTGCCAACATAATCAGAGAATTGAACATCCGCAGCCCTCTACAATCAACCTGCCTTTAACAAGGTGAAAGGGCAGAGATTGTTCCGGGCCAGCGCACGCATCGACGGTTGAGAAGTGGCAAAGCAAGCCAAAAAGCAATTGACCGGGATTTCTACATCACGCTGGTCACCAATAGCGCTCGCGAACGAAGAATCTAGCCCCCACAGGCACGGATCACCGTGACGAAGGGTCTGACCACTGAATTCCTGCATTGCTACTTTTGGAAAATCCTTCACCCGAACCAATCCGTCTTGGCTGGTGAACGTCAGAGTCTGGTCTGAACTTTGCGTTTGGGCGACACCGAAACTTCGGTGATTGCCGGTATCGTAGATCTCGACGCGGTCGCCTTCTTCAATCACCAAAAGCCGAGGGAACACCGCATATTTCAGGTCGTTTTGAGCGCCCAGGGATGTGGAGTACCAAGACCGGTTGGCCACCAATTAGATTTGTGGCTTGCACGATAGCTCACCCCGGAATCCCCACCATCACGACGCCAGTCGTTCTCTTGGGTTTCAGCGGCACACGCCGCCAACTCCGTACACACTGCATCAAGCTTTGACTTCAAGCTCTTACTGAACATATCGCCGACCATCGTCATGCTCGGCGACCATTGCGACATGCCGCCGAACTCTGGTGGCTGAATTGGGCCATGCTCCCGCCGCCAGACCGCAGCGCCCGCAAGATGGTACGAACAGCCTGGAGCGATAGTGAGTGTGGAAGGGCGACCCGCGCAATAAAGCTCTCTTCATTCAGCGGCATGCCCTCGCTTTAGGGCAATCGTGGTCCCTTCACCAAGAGGCGATGGGCGTTATCGGGACTGCGGGGTTCGGTGCCATCTCCGGCGAGATAACATAGGGGCAAACGCGCGTTCCCAAGACACTCAAAACCTTTTGATGCCCCTAACCAGCAGAGGCTCGAAACGAGCAGAGATTGAGGGCCGCAGGAGAGCCGAACATATTCCGAGCCGTCTCCGTAGGAACATTCAACCCGCACCAAGGTTGATCGACCCAGCGAGCGCGCGGCCACCTGCTCTATATTCCGGAGCAAGTACCGCGCGCTTTCTATGACAACTTCGCGACTACTTCTTCATCGTGCCGCCGGGTGTTGTTGCATCGCCCTTCCTTTCAACCGATCCCGCGGTGCCCGCGCCTTGAGTGCTTGCGTCTTTCGCGGAAGGCGTCGAGCTCCCGGTGGTTGCCCCTGCCGCACCCTCTTTCGTTGCATTACCGCCGCCGGAGGTCGTGCCCCCGTCCTTGGAGTCGCCAGTGGTCGTCTGGCTCGCAGCGGGACCACCAGCAGCGGAGCTTCCGCCTGCGGTGTTTCCGCCCGCTTGAGCAAAGGCGAGAGTGCTGGAAAGTGCGAACGCTGTAGCTAGGGCGATTGTGTTAGTTCTCATGGCCGTTTTCCTCGTTATGCCCCCCAAAAACAATTGCTGCGCACGGGTTAGGTTCCGAAGCAAGCTTCTCGCGGCGAACGTCTTTGAATTTCTATGCTCGGAACGACGGCGCGGGCCCATAGGTTCGGTCAGTGTGCAAAATTCGAGTTGTGTACACTTCTTGGCATACGCCAACGTTTGGTTGGCAGTAGGCTTCTCGCACGCAATGCCACGCTGCGAGCGATTAGCCGTCACGTAAGGCCTTCGCGCTGGCACTGGAGAGCATGGGCAAGCCGGCCTTTAGGATCGGCCGCGTCGCGCCCACACCTGGTCTCGTCAATCAATACTTCAACGACTCGACAGGCGCCGGCGATCACGGCGAGGTCGACACACGCGGTCCCTGGAACGAGAGAGTGAACTGCGAAACTCTCGTCGGGACTCGCCGATCAATCATCGCGAAGTATCTGTTTAGTTGATCCTTTGTGGTTGCCATTCGCGTTTCCCCCGGACGCTCTTACCCATGTGAACCTGCTTTGGGATCACTTTCGCGCGTTTCCTACGCCGCCGTCGTCCTGCAAAATTGATCTTCCGTCGTTGTCTGCGCAGGGCCTTCTAGACCCGTCGCCTCAATACACACTTTAAGCGCTTCGCCCAGGCTCCCAGCAGCGAGGTCGGCTTTCGCGCCATCCCGGAGTTTTTCTAACGCCGCGGGGTCCATGTCCTTCATCCAGCAACCCAAAATGATTGTAGCCTTCGGCAATTTACGACGAAGACGTCGAACGGAGTAACGCATGTGAGCCGGGCCGCTTGCATCCATATAGACTAAACAGACGATCGCGACTCCGGTTGTCTCAAGCCGGAAGACATTGGCGGTTGATAGGGCTTCTGCCGGCTCAACGCGGGCTGCCAAACCGTGCGCAGTCGACAGCTGACCGAGCATGATCGCGGCGGCTTCGTCGAGGAGACTGCGCCCAGCCACGCAGAGGACGGGATGCTCGCCCTGCCATTCAGGCGGCAAATCTTCTTTGCTGAGAACTGATAGATTTTCGTAAAAAGCATCTTTGGAAACGGTCTCTACCGCAGAAGTCGCTTCTGCGTCCGTAGTTGAACTAACCCTCGGCGGCGGACGGTCATCCTGCACCGAAATGTTATTGGTAAATTCGCTGACAGCGTCTCTGATCTTAGTCAGACGCTCTTGATTGAGCGCGCCGCGCTCAGCATCAGCCTGAGCCAATTGCAATCCCAAATCGGCAATCGGGTTTTACACCGGAAAGCAGCGGAACCACCTTTGGTACCGCTGCGTCGATCATCCTCGTTGATCTGGGTCTATGGCAGATCATTCTGATGGGAGCCGAGGTCATTCACGCATTTGCCAACATGGATCCAAAAACAACGCAAACGCTCCGCCGGATTCACGGGCGACTCGCGTTCGTTTCTCCACGTTCCCTTCCGAATATTGATTGCCGTCGGCCAAGAACGACACTGGGGGCAGGCAACCAAGAGGGATTCTTCCTCCTTTACCACTGGACTATCAAGTAGCGGGGCGCCGCTCGTCGTGCTCTGGAGTCTAGGGCTTGCCATCGTTCCGGCCCCCATGCTCGACTAGGCCGCCGATCAGGCGGGCCAGCGCTTGGTGCTCGGGACCCGCTTTGCCTCTTGCCAAGAAGTCTCCGAGTTCGATTTTGGTCGAGGTACCGCCGGAAGATAGGTTGGCATTGTGTAAGACAAAAACGTCACCGTCGTTGTCGCGACAAAGCAACCACCTGTCGCCGTTCTCGCTGTGGTAGATTTCCCTGCTTTGGTCGGACATTTCAGGCCTCCTCGGATAAATCGACCGCCGCCCGAGTGCGGACAGCCGGCTTCAATGGCTTTCTGCAGTCCAGCCAGCACGCTTCTCCAAAGGGTGCGCGCGCGGGATGTGTTGATCAGCATCCCTTGCAGATGTTTTTTATCTTGGCATCGACTTTCGGGTCTTCGGCTCGGATCTCGGCGTCACCAGGCCTCGACGGCCCGGGGGTCACCGTTCGATCAATACGACCGCCGGTCCCGACCTGAGGCCTGTCGCTTGCGGTGCCAGTCGTGCTCGGTTCGGTGGCACTGCCAGCCGCTGTCCCCGGCGATCCGGACGGATTTGCGGTTCCCAAGGTATTAGTGCCGGGACCTGTCGGCACTTTCGCGGAATTGCCTGCGCCGCTGGGATCGTTGCCGGAATTGTTGAGCCCGCCGGCGTTTGCCGGACCGCTTGGTACGCCACCTACGCCGGCGGTGCCTGCACCAGACGCACCAGCATTTGGCGATCCCACGGCGCTACCGGAACCGGCGGTAGGACCGCTGGCCGCGCCGCCTGTCGTAGTGTTACCGGCAGAAGCGCCACCGGCTGACCCGCCTCCTCCGCCGCCTCCACCCTGTGCAAGTGTAGTCGCCGGATTCAGCAGCGCTGCGATGACCAATATTTTGGCTGATAGGAGCTTTGGCATGGTAAGCCTCCTTTCGAAAGCCAACGCTGAGCCGCAGAACGTTGTTCCGGCGCAGCCGACAGCCGTGTCTGGTGCCGTTCGGAGTTGACCACTCTCGGCCTGAGGGCGTTCCGGACCCCCGCGGGCTTTTCCGCCCTTCGGCAACGCATCGCCGCCGGGCTTATCAAATTGCGATCCGCAGTGGCCGAACCTGTTGGGCCCAACCTGTAGGACCATTTGCAGCCGCTGCGGGGACCGCGTTAATATCCGGATGTGCGGCGGACAGGGTCTCCACACAAAAACCGGATGGCCGAAACTTTTCCTTTAGATCGATGTTGTCATTCCCAGCAACAGACCGGGCCGACTGGCAGTTGCTCGCAAAGCCACTCGGCGTAATGCCCGGGCGGCTTTTTCTTTTAACGCGGGAGGATGACATGGCGAAACAGAAGCCCCTCAAGCCCGACGACTTCCCGGTTGAGGTCGAGGGCGACGAATTAATGACTGCAAACGGCAAGCCTATTGGCAAGGCGGAAACGCCAGCCATCGCGGAGGATGTCGCGGAACGTCTCAACGAAGACGATTCCCGCAAAGAGCAGGACAGATGGTCGGCTTGATCCTCTTGCCCGCCGCACACCTGGCCGGGTTGGGACCTGGTCCCGGCGCGCGTGCGGGCGCGCTTCACCAGACCTATCCGGCTTACCGTTCGGTGCCGAATAAAAACTCTACCTCGTCGCGCGCGGACGAGGTCGCCGTTTGAGGCCTTGAGCGGTAGGTTGAGGCCGGCCGCGAACGGACCGAATTTTCGCGAATAGGTCGAGTGCCGATACCGTTCTGGCAGGAGCGCCTCGCGACTTCCCACCTTGGGGCCGTCGTAGGACTGATCGACATCACGGCAGGCGACGCGCCTCGGCGCATCGCAATGTTCCACCACGCGACGCTGCGCGTCGCACCACATGCTACGCAACGCTTGAGCCGATGGGGAAGTCCGGCGGCTCGCGCGCGCCGCGATGCACTAGCAGCTTGTCGATTACGACCTGGGAGAACAGCGGCGACACCGCTGTCACCTATAGAGCTGATCGAGTGGGGACCGAGCTGGGTCCAAGCCGGTACCAGGGCTATCAGGGCTGCTCCCTCTTAAACGGGACCACGTCGCCGTCTGCTGCCTTGATGACAGCCTTGGCCATCTCGGTGGGATCGAACCCGAGGTTGGCCAGAACCTCGGCAACACCCTGACGCTCCAGCTCAGCGACCACAGCGTCGGTCACCTTCCACAGGCGAGCTAACTCGGCAGCTTCGGCCATGATGATCAGTGTCCTCTCTCAGGGGTCAGCTAGTCATGGGGTCACCCTCAGTACCCCTCCTCGATAACCCCCAAGGAGCCTCAATGATCCTCAGGCACCCGTACCCCTAGCCAGGTCCCTATCGCATCCTCCGTGGTCACGGACACGGGACAACACCGGCCTATCTGGGCTGGGCGCGGCACCTTGTGTCGATGGTACCGGGTTCGATACATGCCGCCATCTTGCCGCGTTCTCTGCGCGCTGAACCTGAAATGTTCAGGCGCACTTCTGCTACAATTGCCGCGCTAAATGCCCGTGCGTTCTGGCGTGGGTAACATTTGCTATGGAGTGAGGGACAACGTTTATTGTGGGCCATCGCAAGGCCGTACGGAAAGATTGCTAACCCAGATCACCCTGGGGCCCAGCTCGGCAGCCGCATATCGGCGGGGAGGCGCATGCATCTACCGAAAGCGAAATGGCGGGACGAAACCGGCCGAAGAGTCCGATTTTATGTGGCTCTTGGCTTGGTGACGGCAGCGACGCTGATGCTGCAGATCATCGAGACCAGAATCATTTCCGTAATCTCATGGTACCACCTGGCCTTCTTCGTCATCAGCATTGCCATGTTCGGCCTGACCGCTGGCGCGGTTTTTGTCTATTTGCGCAGGGAGGAGTTCAGACCGGAGCACCTGTCCTACGACTTGGCCGTGGCGGCGCTGGCCTTCGCCTTAACGACCGATCTTGCCATGCTCATGCAATTGACGTTGGTGACAGGTGCTTCACCGTCGCTCACCTCCCTGGTCGCTTGGGCAGAATTCGCGCTTTGTCTCGCCGTTCCATTTTTCTTTTCGGGCGTTGTCGTGAGCCTTGCCCTGACCCGCAGCCCCTATGCAATCGGAAATGTCTACGGAGCGGATCTGATCGGT
>Ga0193699_10000287_pt1 | contig 23089 bp, 21 predicted proteins | sample L3c2metaG_FD_160095 | JGI IMG/M metagenome (GOLD analysis project Ga0193699, IMG submission 160095) | Soil microbial communities from a riparian zone of the East river system, Colorado, United States - L3c2 | ecosystem: Environmental > Terrestrial > Soil > Riparian zone | place: USA: East...
TGGGCAGGGGCGAGGCTTCTGGTGAGAAGCGCGTGCTCGCCGCCGCTGTGGCCGCGATTTCCAATCCATTGATCGACGACCCCTCAATCAAGCGAGCCAGTGGCCTCATAATCTCCATCACCGGCGGGAAGGACCTGATGTTATTCGAGGTCGACGAAGCTGCTACCCGCATTCGCGAAGAGGCCGACCCGGACGCCAACATCATCGTCGGCGCGTCCTTCGATGAAACCCTGGAAGGCATCGTCCGCGTCTCGGTGGTGGCGACCGGCATCGATAATCTCGACCCGGCGCGCCAGAATCAACCAGCGGAAAGCTCGCTCACGGAACTCGCCGGCAGGCTCCGCAACGACAGCAGTCGCACAGCGGACCAGATCGAACGTAGTACACCGCCGCCGGACCTAGAGAGTCTGTCCCTCCGCCCGACGGCTCACCCCGAAGGGCGACCGGCAACGCCGATTTCAGAGTATGCGCGCCATGCGGCTCCGCAGGACCTCGATCCGTTCGGCCGTTCTTTTGTACGCAATTCGATCGAGAAGGTTCTCGATATTCCGGCCTTCCTGCGCCGCAAGGCCAGCTGAGCCGTCGTAAGAACTAAGGTATCTCTTTCCAAGTGCCGGAAGTCGATGCTCCCCCTAGGCTCCCCCCGCCGTCACCTACGTGTTCTTTGCCCAGCGATTGTGGGCATTAATGCGCGGAGACCCCGACCCTACAAGGGGCGGGGTCGCTCGTTCAGGTTGTGCTACTGGAACACTCCACCTCCCGCGATTAGCGGACATGGCCGTGCGCGAACGTTAAGTCTGCTTCGTGCCACAAGCGGACGTCCCAATGGCATAGGGGGCACAAGAGGTCGACTGCAAGACGTTGGCGGCTTTTGCGAGGATACGGATGCTGCGATGCAACGAATCCTCACCAGCCTGCCGAGCGATATAAGATATAAAAAGGCCGCTGCGGATATCGACCCGTGTTTTCATTTTTCGCGATTAACCGCAGTGCGGTCATACCGCTTTTGGTTTGGCAGCGGAAACGTCATAGTTACGCTTAAAACTGGTCCGAAAATCCTGAAGCTTGCCACCGATACAAAACGGAGGCCGAACGCCATGGAAGAGATAGAAAGGCGTGTAATCGGAAAAGTGATGCGGCGGCTGATACCGTTTCTAATCCTATGTTACTTTGTTGCCTATCTCGATCGCGTTAATGTCAGCTTCGCAAAGCTTCATATGAATCAGGCGCTTGGCTTCAGCGAGGCCGCGTTTGGACTGGGCGCCGGCCTTTTCTTCATTGCGTATTTTCTGTTTGAGGTGCCCTCAAATATCTTCCTGGAGCGGGTTGGCGCGCGGCTTTGGATTGCCCGCATCATGATCTCATGGGGGATCGCCTCAGCTGCCTTCGCTTTTATTCCATCGATAGCCGGAGCAACTAGAGTTTCGAATGAGGGGGTTTTCTATACCCTTCGTTTGTTGCTCGGCGCATTCGAGGCCGGTTTCTTCCCGGGAATCATCTTCTATCTAACCTTGTGGTTTCCCGCGGTGTACCGCGCTCGGGTAATTAGTTTCTTTATGTTGGCGATCCCAATTTCATCCATCGTTGGGGCACCGATCTCCGGGATGTTGCTGAACGTGTCTGGCTGGGGGCTGGAAGGTTGGCAATGGCTTTTCATTCTCGAGGCGTTGCCATCGGTCCTGGTCGGACTAGTCGTGTTGTTCTATCTGACCGATTTTCCGCGCCAAGCCCGCTGGCTGCAGAAAGACGAAATTGCGTGGCTGGAAAACGTGCAAGCAAACGAGAAACGTAACAAGGAGAGGGTCGAACATCTTTCTCTGTTTCAGGCACTCACGGATACCCGCATTTTGCTTTGCGCTCTTGTGTATTTTTGTCTGAATGCGGCGAGTTACGGAGTTGCTTTTTTCTTGCCAACAATCATCAAAAACTTTGGTGTGAGCGATACCCAGACCGGATTGCTGGCCGCTTTGCCGTTTGTCTTCGGAGCTATAGGTATGGTGTTGCTCGGTCGTCATTCCGACCGCACCATGGAGCGAAAGGGCCACGTCGCCGTCGCGCTGCTGATGGCCGCGATTGGGATCGGCTTGTCCGGGCTCGTTTCCAATCCCATCATCGTAATGGCGTTACTCTGCTTTGCGCAGATCGGCGTCTCCGCAGTACCAGCGATGTTCTGGCCACTGCCGGCAAGCTTCCTCACCGGGGCATCGGCCGCAGCCGGGATCGCGGCGATCAACTCGCTGGGCAATCTGTCAGGTTTCGCTGGTCCATTTGCGATGGGTTATCTAAAAGATCTAACTGGCGACTTTACGGTGGGACTGCTCTTCCTGGCGGGGTGCGCTTTGCTTGGCGCAGCCGTCGTCGTTAGCCTACGCATTGATGTTAAGCGAGAGCAGTCAACGGGAGGGGTCGCGCTGGCGCACTAGGTCTCGCGAGGACTACGGAACCGTGCTTCGAAACCTTCTGCGTCCTAGCCGGCGAATTTGTGATACATTCTCCGAATGCGGCGAGCAGGCAAGATCGGCCGGAACCTAATGCGGGCGCCGACTCAACTGGGGGCAGCGGGGGCATTTGACTGCGATATGGTGATGTAGTCGCTCGCTAAGATGCTCCTTGCTGCTCGGCCGCGCTGATGAGGTGATCGATTGAGCGGATCGCGGATGTCTCTTATGGGTCCAAATTCGGAAGTGGCGCTTTTCGGCATCATGTCCGTTTTGTTCCTCCAATAAGCAGACATTCCCTGAAACGACCGTTTGCCGCTCTCGCTTCCGAAGGACTAACGAACAGCGGTGGACTGAGAGCTCACCCTTCTCAAGGTTAAGGCCGACCGCAATAGTTGTTGAACTCACGCCAGAACTGTCGTTTGAGATTGTACCGGGGAGCCTTGGGGGAGCAGCGAAGCGTTTATGACGGTCGACAGTCAGACGAAGAGCAGCCGACACACCGTCTCACTGCGACCAAAAACCCAACATACTGACAAGACCCGCCATGAAGCCTTGCCACCAGAACAATCGAGGCCGGGCTGCATTTATTGAGCGCAGATAGAGGAAAGCTCCGACAAGCACGCCGTAATTCTTCCGGAAGTCGCCGTTGCGTTTGGCTATCTCGACCAAGTCCGAATGTGTCACATCCCGATCTGACATGCCGACCTCTCGCCGCCTGGACATAATTTTCAGCGGCAATCTGTAATACTGATTTGGGTTGAGAGTCGAGTCTAACTTCGGATTTTCCGAAATTGACGCGATGGAGCGGCCGGCCGTATCCTCGCCAAGAGAGCTTCTATTTCTGGCCACGATTCTGGTTCACGACGGCGTGACCAAGCAGGGGAACGCATCATGCCAGCACAGAGGTTTTGGAAGCCGGTCAGGGCGGTGAAGAGTAACGCGGAAATCGAGCAGCTTCGGCTGGAGCTAGCCTGGTTCAACGAGCGCATCGAGGAACTTGAAAATCAGCACCCTGAGGCAGCGGGGATCGACGCATTAAAAGGAAGTGCACTCGCGCTGGCCCGGCAGATTGACGAAATCCGCTGTTCGACCGCAGATGACTTGACCGATTTGCTCACGAACTAGCCGCAGACAGCGGCCATCGGCAGAGACCTGTCCGAGCCGAACTTGTCGCCCGGGAGCGCGTTCGTGCTGTGCCGACGGTCGGGAGCGTCCGGTTATTATTGGGGTGATGAACCAGCGGGCATTCACGACCGGACCGTCACTGAGATCGTTGTCTCCCTTTGGCTACTGTTGGTGGCGAATGACGAGAAGCGTTTCACTGGCTGCAAGCCTGACGATGATCGAGACAATCGTTGGCGGCAGCGTCGTCGCGATCATGTTCATCTGGCTTGGAAGCCGCCGCTGCGAAAGCGACTAGCCGCTATCATGTGCTCAATGCTTGGCGCTGGCGGAAGATTCTTGATCGAGCCTGTTTAGCAAGTCGGTAAGATCGTCAGCGTCATCAAGATCGACCTGGGGTACATTGTTCACCAACGCAGGCCTCTGCGTGACAGAATCAATAACTGCCCACAAGTCGCGACCCGGTAACTTTTCCATCGTGTACCGCATTGCAGAATTAAATCTTCAAAATCGAATGTTGGCAAGCTTCGGATTAGGTCCGCTCTTCCCTCAACAGCGGACATTCGCCGGGAGGGCTCTTACGTCCGCTTTGTGCCAACAGGCGACATCACTCAATTACGTCTGTAGCCTGTGCTAAGAGCGTCGGTGGCACGGTGAGGCCAAGCGTTTTCGCCGTCTTGAGGTTGATGACGAGATCGAACTTGGTCGGCTGCTCGACCGGAAGATCCGCAGGCGCCGCGCCCTTGAAAATCTTGTCAACGTAGATGGCGGCCCGCCGCCAGAGGTCAGTGAAGCTCGGCGCGTAACACATCAGACCTCCGGCCTCCACATAGGGTCTGTTCGTGTACATCGTCGGGAGCCTATTCTGCACTGCAAGGTCGGCGAGCCGAACTCGGTGAATGGAAAACAATGGGATCCCAAAGACAAAGAGCGCTTGGACGCGCTCCTTCGACATTGCTGCAAAGGCTCTATCAAAATCCTCGGGGCCGCCCGCTTCCAAAAGCAGAAGCTCCATCCCTAGCGACAGGGCCGCGGCTTTGACGCTGCTTATTGCGAGCGCCTGGTTCAGACCTCCGTTCGCCGCCGAAAGGACGGCAACACGTCGGATCTCAGGGATCAGTTCTCGGAGCAGCTCGAGGTCTTTGCCGAATATCTCCAGACCGGCGCCATAGGTTAGCCCGGTGATATTCCTGCCAGGGCGCGCGAAGCTCGCGATGAGCCCATTCTCGACAGGATTGTCAAATCCGATGCCGACGACGGGGATCGTCTGCGTGGCATTCTTGGTCGCTATAGTTGCAGGCGTCGGCGACGCTACGATGACGTCTACCTTGAGCTGGATCAGCTCAGCGGCGAGGCCGGGCAGCCGGTCGTATTGCCCCTCCGCAAATCGATAGTCGATGACAATGTTTTTGCCCTCCACCCAATTGAGCTCGTGCAGCCCTTGCCGGAAAGCTTCCAGGAGGGGAGGGATCGCAGCGCCCGTGCCGAGATATCCTATGCGACGAACAAGTCCCGTCCGCTGCTGAGCACGCGCACCTATGGGCAGCGCGGCAGCACTACCGACGAGCGTGATGAAATCGCGGCGCCGCATGTCCGACCCCAAGCCTCAGGAGGCAGCATCTTAGCGGCTGGAACGAGTACTTTCATAGGGCTGAAACCAGCTTCGCCACCGCAACAGGAGATGCCCGCTCACGTCGCAGTTGGTCAATTGCGTCGGTTTGACAACGCGCCGCTCACCTCCGGTCTTTTCCGATCAGCGGCCGTCGTCAGTACCGGACGGCATGTCTCAAAAGCCACACTCGGACACCGTGACAAGGTCACTTGACCGATTTCAACCAGCCAGAAAATTTCCGGATGATCTTCTCACGTGGATGATCGGCCCGACGAACGACATAGAAGCAGTATCCTGGCAGCGCCGCGTCGAACACCTTGACCAGCTTTCCTGCGGCAAGCTCGGGTGCCACTAGCACATCGCTGAAAAGGCCAAACCCTTGCCCCGCAATCACAGCTTCGATTGCATGTAGTTCCTCCCTGAAGCTCAAATGCTGCATGTCCTTGAACTCGGGAACGTCGCGCCATTTTCGCCGGGCAAGAGCAAACCAATTTTGCCAGGTTGGCGGATCAAGATCGGCGGGGGACCAATATGAATGAATGAGGCAGTGTCCCCCGAGATCGGCAACTCGCCTTAGCCGCTTTCCCGAGGGAAGCAATTGCGGATTGCAGACCGGCCAGAAGCAGTCAGTGACGAATTCTTCAGCGATGCCATTCCTGGGCGCTGTACGGTTGGTAGCATAGCGAATGGCAACGTCGGCATCGCCGGCCTGCAGGTCGATAACACTGTCAGTACCGATCACTTCCAGAGGTGTTTCCTGATGCTCCCTGCTCCATCGGGGCAAGCGTGGCACGAGCCACCGGCTCGCAAATGCATTCGTCGTCGTTACGCGAAGGACCTGTTTGTCGCCATCGCGCCTGATCGCGCCGATCGCAGTTGCGAAGGCTTCAAGCCCATCGCGGATGATCGGAAATAGCTTGGCTCCCGCTTCCGTCAACGACAGTGGCCGCGGCCGCCGACGGAACAGAGCATGACCACAATAGCCCTCCAGCATTCGGATCTGGTGGCTGATCGCCGTTGGCGTGACGCCGAGTTCGGCCGCCGCCTTCTTGAAGCTCAAGTGGCGCGCGGCCGCGTCGAAAGCCCGCAGTTCGACCATCGGAGGCAGATTCTTCATATCTTGATTGTAGATGAAAATTCTTCACCCTGGCGTGAATTCTTTCGGGTTTGCTTGTCGTCCGGTCGCGACGGAAGATAGCCGTGCAAGCCGCGATCAGGAGCGAAGCCATGACATCAATCTCATCGATTTCCGAGGCGGCGACGGAGCTTGCCGAAACGTTCTCGGGCCAGCTCCTGAGGCCCACAGACGCTGACTATGACGAGGCCAGAAGGGTTCACAACGGACTGATCGACAAACGCCCGGCGCTGATCGCACGATGTCGTAGTGCGGCGGACGTGGCCAGTGCCGTCAACCTTACGCAGCAGCTGGGTCTCGAAGTAGCGGTTCGTGGTGGCGGCCATAACGTTGCCGGGCGAGCGACCATCGACGGCGGCCTAATGATCGATGTGTCACCAATGAAGGGCATTTTCGTCGATCCCAAGAGGCGGATCGCTCGGGTGCAAGGCGGCGTCACCTGGGCAGAGCTCGATCGTGAGACACAAGTCCATGGCCTGGCCGTGACAGGCGGCGTCGTGTCCAGCACCGGGGTTGCCGGACTTACGCTCGGTGGTGGGCTAGGCTGGCTGATGAGCAAGCATGGCCTGGCTCTCGACAACCTTCGCTCTGTCGAATTGGTGACAGCTGCGGGCGAGCAGATACTTACAAGCACGAATGCAGAGCCCGATCTGTTCTGGGCAGTTCGCGGTGGTGGCGGCAACTTCGGTGTGGCGACGTCCTTCGAATTTCAACTTCACCCAATCGGCCCCACAGTCACCGGTGGCGTGATCGCGCATCAGATTCAATCCGCTCGCGACATCCTCAGGCTGTTCCGCGACAGCACGGTTTCATTGCCAGATGAGCATACGATCGCCGGGGGGCTGATCCATGCTCCTGACGGGTCGGGCACAAAGCTGGCGGCCATGGTGACGTGTCACTGCGGATCGCTCGCCGCAGGCGAAAAGGCGATGCAGCCGCTAAAGCAATTCGGCTCTCCGGCCATGGACGCCTTGGGTCCCATGCCCTATTGCGAGGTCAATAGGATGCTCGATGCTGCGTATCCGAAGGGAGCGCTGAATTATTGGAAGTCGAGCTTCCTGTCCACGCTGAGCGACGACGCGATCGACACAATGATCGACTGTTTTTCGCGGTGCCCGACGCCAATGGGCCAGATTATCCTGGAGCATGTTCACGGCGCTGTCAGCTGGATCGCGGTCGGCGATACGGCATTCCCTCATCGCTCCACCGGGTACAACTTCCTGCTCATCTCCGAATGGATCGATCCCGCGATCTCCGATCGGTGTATCGCCTGGGCGCGCGAGACTTACGCGGCGATGCTGCCCTTTTTCGCGCCGGGCCGGTACGTGAACTATCTCGGCGACGATGAAACGGACGACCCGGTAGCCGCCGCTTATGGCCCCAACTACCGAAGGCTCCAGCGCATCAAGAGCAAATACGATCCGAAGAACTTCTTTCGGATGAACCAGAATATTCGGCCGTTGGCCTGAATTATCCGCCGCGCCACAGCATCGGGGGAACAATCGCAGCATGCGTAATCGCTGGCGCATTCTTGCACTACTCTTCTCGATTCGCGCAACCATGGCGTTTCAGTTTCAGAGCGTCGCAGCGGTTGCTCCTCTGCTCAATGGCGAGTTTGGTGTCGGCTTGGCTGACATTGGCGTACTGATCGGCCTCTACTTCGCACCGGGAATCGTGCTTGCACTGGCCGGCGGAGCCGTCGGACAGAAATTTGGCGACAAAACGACGGTTCTTGCCGGTCTTGCACTGATGTTTGCCGGCGGCTTGGCCATGACACTATCGACGACATGGAGTGGCCAGATCGCAGGGCGGCTCTTGGCCGGCACCGGCGGCGTTCTCTTGAACGTGTTGATGACCAAGATGGTGACGGATTGGTTCGCTGGCAAAGAAATCTCCACTGCGATGGCCATCTTCGTCAACTCCTGGCCATTCGGTCTCGCAGTTTCGCTGGTGCTGCTGCCGCCAATCGGGACGGCTTATGGTTGGAGCGCAGTGTATCTGTGGATGACATGGCGATAGTCGATGACATGGCCATGCTTGCCGGTTGGTTGCGCTCGCCCGCGCCGCAAGGTGACGATGTGCGTCGCGCCCTGGAAGCATTCGAGCCGGTCGTCATAAAGCCGCACGCGCAGCCGGTGACCGATCAGTCGGGAGGGAACCGAGTAAAACACCTTGCGCAACGTGAAGGCGCTGGATGTCGTGACATCGACGTTGACCTCCTCATAGTCGGCGGTCTTGCGGACCGGCAGCTTCCTCAACGCTATCCGCTCCTGGTCGATGCGCTTGGCGTTGCGCGCGTTGCCGCGGCCAACAATCTCGTCGACGAAGCCCCGCCATGCCGCGAGATCGTCGAAGTCGCGCGAGGCGCGCAGCAACAGGGCGTCGGCGAGCGCTCTTTTGAGATGGCCATGCGCGCTTTCGATCGAACCATTCTCGTGCGACACGCCGGGATTGTTGCGGGTCGGCGTCATGCCGTAGTAGCCGCAGAACGCCTCGTAGCGTGTCGTCAAGTCCGCTTTGGCGTCGGCGCCGAGATTGCGGAAGGCTGCCGAAAGGCTGTCGCTCCGATGTTGCTCGGGAACCCCGCCCAGCGACCACAGGGCGTTCTGCAACCCTTCTGCCAGCGCGACAAAGCTTTCGCCGCCGAGCACGACATGGGCGTGTTCGAAGCCGGAGAACGGCAGCCGGAAGTGGTAGAGCCGGCAGTCGAGTAACTGGCCGGCGATGGTGACGCCAAGATCGGCTACCTCGGTGAAGTCCGACAAGCCCATGCGGCCCGGCGGATGTTCCTGGCGGAAGATCACTTCCCGATCCGGGCCGTTCACCGCCCGCCACGCCCGAATGCGCCGGTCAAGCGTCCGCCGCGTCCCGGAGCCCAGTTCCGGATGCCGGCGGCATAGTTCCTCGAACACAGCGACCGGCCTCAATCCGGGAGCGGCCTTCAGCATGGGCAGGACTTCGTTCTCCCAGACATCGACGAATGGATCAGCCCGGCGACGTTCGCGGGGCGCCCTCTTTTGAGACGGAAGTCGGGGATCCTTTTCGAACCGGTAGGCGGCGGCAGTGCTGAATCCTGCCTTCGCCCCGGCGATGGCTGGCGAATGATTGCGGCGCAAGTTCATGAAAAGCCTCATTTGTTGATCGGTGACATGTCGGCCAGCCAAAGAATTGGTCCTCTCGAAAGAGAAGCCCGATCCTTTACCAGCCGCCGTTACCGCCAAATGAGGCCCCTTCGGACCCACGCCGCCGCTACTGGGGTAACTCCGGTCGGGCTACGCCCTCCCTTCGTCACCCCAGTAGCGGCGCATTCTCATCCTGATTGTCGCGGGACTCTCATCCTGATTGTCGCGCTAGAAGCGTATCCAGGAACTCGAAAAGCAGCATCCCGAAGCATCGAAGATCGAGGCACTAAGGGTAGAGGACGGTACGTCCTAAACGAAAAGGGCACCCCATTTCTGAGGTGCCTTAGCTCACCATCCGCCACGTGGCACAAAGAAGCACAGTTCGACCCCGCTTTGCTTGTTGATGAACAGCACGGGCAAACGATCTGGCGTGTCTTCGTCTTTGATGATGTCGGGCGGGATGACTTTCCACTCGCCGTCTTTCAGGTACTGCCATTGGTCTGAGTGATCTTCGCCAACCCTGAATCGGGTCTGGAACACATCGCCATTATCGCAGCAGCTCTTATAGAAAAGCCCAAGCCGTTTTCGTACGGCGGGGTTCATTTCCTGTTTATTGAACCATTCGTGGTGCGGCATCCTTTCGTCGTGTGCCTGTGCTCCCAGAGGTACGCAAAGAAAGGCAAGCAGCAGTGATAAACGCATGAGTGCGTTCGCCATGGCCTTCTCCTGTCAATGTGCGGTGAATTACCTCCTGAATTATAGCGCGGGTTTGGTCGCAAAGTGCTTGCAGCGCATCCTCATATGTTGGCGTTCTTAAGGCATGCTTGGCAAAGGTGACCCGCCGCTTGTTCAAATGGTTTGCAGGTGCATTTCATAGGGTGATTGTAACAGCGGGAGGGTGGCTGAAAGAGGAACCTTTCTAATACAGGACAGTTGGTTTGTGGGGCACTCCGAGGAGAGTCACATGCGTAACAACCGTGATGCCCGCGAAGGCGGCATGAGTATCCCTATGATGGCAGGCCTCGCTGCTCTTGTGGTGTTGGCACTGCTGTTCATGTGGAAGCCGTGGAGCGGCCCGCGTGTTGCTGACAATACCGCGCCCTTCACGACTGTGGGCGCCTCGACGAACCGGCCATCGGCCAATCTTTCCCCAGATTCCACGAGTCCGACTGCTCCGGCGACTACTCCGGCCGGTCCTTCACCGGCACGCTAGAACAGCCTAACGGCTCACGTGACGCGGGCGGAATAATGGACGGCCCCGCCGTTCTAATATCGACGACGCGTTTTGATAATTCGCTGCTGCCTTGCGCTATCGCCGATCGCGTTGCGGGCGGCATTGATGCGGGTGGTCAGCGCCGAGTCGGAAACGATCCGGCGGCGCCAAATGGCGGCAATGAGATCATCCTTGCTGACGACACGGTGACGATTGCGGATCAGAAAATCGAGCAGATCGAACGCCTGCGGCGTAACAGGAACGAGATCAGCCCCGCGGCGCAATTCGCGGCGGTCCGTGTCCAGCACATAGTCCGCGAAGAGGTAACGCAAGCTGCCGTCCTCGGTCGAGATGGTTGTCCGGATGCAACCCTAACACGCCGAACAAAGATGAGCTGAGCCGGATCATGGGGCTGCCAGGTAAGCCGGACGGGATCGACGGCTCTCAGGTCGAGGCTTACTTCAATGCCGGTCGAATCCAGGAGATAGCCGACTACTGCAAGTCGGACGTGATCAACACGTATCGGCTATGGCTCCGGCACGAGCTGTTCCGTGGAAGGCTGGATCAGAATCAGTTTGAGTTCAGCGAACGGGACATACTCAAGCACGCTGCAACGGTCTAGTCAGCTTGAACTTCGCATCTCGACTGACGTCACATGACCTTGGCTCGGGAGGGTTCGCAAATTCGATACCGGCTAAACTGCCTTCACGCCAAATGATCTTGCAGGTGTGGATGGTCCGGAAATTGTCGAAACTGAAGGCAAGATCCTGGGGAAGCCGTTCAGCTTCAAGATCGAACTCGATGCAGACACCGTAGCCAGTGATGTTATGCACAACGCAGCTGTGAACGGTCTCCCCCTCAGCAAGAACTTTTGCTGAATGACGGATCGCAGTTCGCTGTAGCCGCCGGCGTTCCACTACTGAATGATCCTTTGAAACGTCAGTGCAATCGCTCGCCACTTCGAGCAGCCCGTCAGAAGCTGAAAGTGATATTCCGCACGGAGATTTATCAACATCGACCCCTTTTACCATTCGCGGTACGATGGTTAGTGGCGGAATGTTGGCGAGTTACTAATCGCTCGGTACCTCGTCGCAATATCGTTTATGATCCGGGACGCAGATCATTATAAGTTTTTAGGTTCGGGGATTCGTTCGTCACATCCGAATGTCCGATAGCTCGATAGCGTCTGTCCATTGGTTCTAGCTCACCGGCCTTCGGGCTTTCGATCCAGCGTCGTAAAACCTCAACCCTTAGCATTGGGAAAGTCTTCAGTAATGCCTGCGGCGCCTCCATGGCGGCGCCTCCCCGGAAAACTGCGCGTCTTGAAATGTCCGTCGACGAGGACCGCGTACCCGTTAGTGGGCGCAATGTCTGAACGGGCAGTGAGTATCGCGGCGTGCGGCACGACCAGCATTTTAGCGCCGCCTCCAATTTCCGTATCGTCGTGCCGCAAGTAAGATCGCTGAAGTAAATTTGTCGAAAATACTGACGATTGCCGTAAGGTCGCGTTGGGCGTGTTCCGCTATTTCGGCGAACACTGATCAATATTGACTAGCGAATTGCAGCTCAAAAATCAATGCTGGCTCCCATCATCGCTACTTCAACAGGCAACATTAACGGTGACTGAGAGTGTTGCGCTCCCGCCTAATCTTAGGGATGAGCATCATGCCCCAATTGCGGCAGATAATCTGTTCGAAGTGCCAATCCGAAATGTTTCTGGGACGCATCCAAGAAGGTCCTTTGAATGCCATCGTTGCTCGCATCAACTTAAGACTGCGGTGAAGCTCGGTGACCCCATGCAGTCCAAAGAGATAATGGACTGGCTCCAAGGCCAATTGGTCGCGCCAAAGTAAGGTCGCCTCCGGGCGGTGTTTTTGTTGGCGGCGTATCGAGTTGATCTCGTACGAGTATGGCGCGAAGCTGACACAGTCGATTGAGCCTGTTCACTGCGGTCAATGGGCGGCTTGTTCGCTGGATGAACTTGTAAGGTCCTCTTAGGTCAATTTGTCGAAAATCCCACCAAGCGCAGAAAGGTCTTGTTTAGCAGTGCTTCATTGCGCTTCGCAAGCTGATCAATATGGAACAGCGACGCGGAACTTTAAAGCCTAACGTTGTTCCTATCACCGCACTACGCCACAGGCATCTACGGTGACAGAGAGTGTTGCGCTCCCGCCTCCTCGATGAGGGAAGCATCATGCAAAAATCCTATTTCTTGCCTGACAACGTCAACCTCCACATCCATCGCCCTGCTTGCCCAAAGTGCCGCGCTCACATGGTGCTCGCTCGCATCATGCCTGCACGTGTGGGTTTCGATATCCGCACGTTTGGGTGCCTTAAGTGTGACCTCCTTCACGAGGTGATGGTTGAGACCGATGCATTCGGGCAATCCTTCACGCCAACGGCATAAAGCAATAACTTACTGTGCAAAATACAGAACGGGGCGTCTGCGCATTGCTGTCGAGATGAACCGATGGCTGGCAACTAAGCAAAGCGTGATCGGTTAGGCAGCGATGCTCGGCTTGGCAATGACCGTGATGATCCAGCGCGTCGGGTTGCTGGACTTAACTTCCATGACCGAATGGACCAACCCCGTGACGAGCGATCCTTTAACCGTCACGGCTGTTTTTTGGCCGCGATGTTGGTCATAGCGGCAGCGTCTCGCGACTTCTAGATCAGTCGTCTCGAACGTTTGCATACTTACCAAGTCGCGCTACGCGAAACGGTTCCGGGATTGAAAAATCGGAATCGCGCGGCCTCGGTCCTATCGCCGATCATCATCGTTGGGATGCACGCAAACGTAGGCTGCGATGTCACGCTCTTTCGTGAGCTTGATCCAGGTCCGACTTCCAGTTTGGGTCCACAAACCGACATCAAGCCGCGAATGATCGATGTCCGCTTGTCCCGCAACAGCGGACCTGCGTCGAGCGGGCCGCGCCGACCGCGTCCGTTCGCACCTGATCGTTCAGCCACGTCTCCGCGATCAGGCTGACTAACGCGCTGTCGAGCGCGGGCGGCAAGGTGACCGCGACGATCCTGCAGGCCGGGATCGGATGACCAAGGCGCACGATCAGGTTTCAGTCGCCTCTGGGCGGCGGCTCAGACAAGCAACAAGAGACGCGAAGCTGCAGCAGCGCGCCGTCACCGAAACGGGGCGCGCGATGTTTCGCAATATGCCGCCGGTGGTCCGCTTCAGAATTCTGGGCCGCCTTAAGAAACTCGCCGCCGACGCGGAAGCCGAGATCACGCGCGCCCGAGATCACGCGCATCTCCGGGCTGGCATGATGAAGCTGATGACGTTGACGGCAATGATCGAAGCGGCAAACGGCCAAACGCCGGGCCAGCAACGGTCACCTGTGCGTTCCCGCGTCACCTTCGCGCGTTGCAGGCTCGCGTCGGATAACTGCCAGCGGTAGCGTGACGTCTGCTATACCTTGATGAACTGACGTCGGCAGCACGGCTGGTTACGTCCGTTAAGTGCCAACAGGAGACTCATGCACTGCAGCAAATAGAACCCTTATTCGATCACCTCGTCGGCACGGGCGAGCAAGGTCGGTGACAAGTCGAGGCCGAGTGCCTTGGCGGTCTTGAGGTTGAGAACCAGATCGTATTTCGACGCCTGTTCCACGGGCAAGTCAGACGGCTTTTCGCCTTTTAGGATTTTGTCGATGTAGATGGCGGCGTGCCGATACATGTAGTTGAAGTCCGCTCCATAACTCATCAGGCCGCCGGCCCTTACATTGCCCTTGTTTCCGAACATCCCCGGCAGCTTATACCTCAAGCCCAGTTCGGCTAAGGGAACCGGCCGCGAATTGGTGAGTGGCGACGGCGGAACGAGAAAGCCATCAGCCCGCTGCCGCGCCATTGTTGAAAAGGCAGCATCGAAGTCCTCAACCGTCCGCACCGGGGTCATCAACAATTGCACGCCTAGAGTTTTGCCTGCTACCTCGATTTCATTGACCACTCTGACATGCGAAGGGGTCGTGGGATTCCAGAGAATACCGAAGCGGGAGGCATTGGGTACGGCTTGCTTTAGGATTTCGAGGCCCTTGGCAGCGAGTTCGGTGAGAACCATCGACACGCCTGTAATATTGCCGCCGGGATGCGAAAGGCTGGCTACGTGGCCCGTACCGACGGGATCAGCATGTTGGGCAAATACTATTGGGATTGTTTTGGTTGCCTCTCGGGCCGGCGCTACCTGCGTCGAAGCGGGCGCGAATATGATGTCGACATTCATCCCCACGAACTCATTCGCAAGTCTAGACATCTCGCCGACGTTCGCTGCCCATCGGAAATCCAAAACAATATTCTTACCCTCGGCGTAGCCTAGTTCGCGTAATCCCGCCCGCAGTGCGGCTATCTCGTCGGACCACGCAGACGCGGGGGCGAGGCCCAGAAATCCGATCCGCGCGATCTTCACCGGAGCCTGCGCGTGGGCGCCATTCGGCCACATGGCCGCTCCGCCCAGAAGTGTGATGAATTCGCGCCGCAGCATACTCCCCCGCGAAAACTTGCGATGTGCAATAGCTCAAGTCTAGCACTTTGCGACTGGCCAGCGAGGAACAAATGGCACCCAACCGGCTTCAGACACGATAAGACTTAAAGTCCGACTTGGGTCATTAGCGCCGTTTTGACCGTGGTCCAGCCCCTTCCGGTCTACCCCCGCTAACAGACATCAGTGACCGCCGGATCAACGTCCGTTTGGTGCCAATAGTGTTGAAAAAGTCTTTCTTGGGTGGCGAGCGAAATTTTCTAGGACCGCTGATACGCTTTGTACGTGGCGACGTGAGGGTCCACATAGTTTCGCCCAAAAACGACCACGGACCATCGTATCGGCGCTACCGAGTGTCGCAGCGGTAGAGATGTCTAAAAATCAACTTTCGCGAGATTTTCGGTATCGTTCGATTTTCGACTTTTGCAACAGTATCTGCCAATTGCAGTCATCGATCTGGGCTTGAGAGCCTCATCGCAACCTTTCGCAGCGAATGTTTTGTCTGATAGACTTCTTTGTCTCATCGTCGAGCTTCATTGAGATTGCGATGATCAGCAAAGCGGATGTTGTTGTTATTGGTTCAGGTGGCCTTGGGGCCGCTACCGCGTATTATCTTGCCAAGCGCGGCGGGCTCAGCGTTGCCCTGCTCGACAAACATGACATTGGCTCGCAGACGTCGCCCCGGGCCGCAGGCATGGTGAGTTGCGTACGGAAGGGCGACCTGATGATCAAGCTGATCAAGGACGCCTGCCGAAAGATAGAGAGCTTCACTGAGGAAACGGGACAACCGCTGGATTGGGTCCACTCAGGCAGCTTGAAAATCGCTCGACGGCCTCAAGATGCCGACGTCATCGCGGCCGATCTGCAACGTGGGAAGCGCATGGGGCTTGATGTCGAACAGATTTCGCCCGACGCCGCCTGTCGCCTCAATCCCTTCCTGAAGCCATCCGGCGTCGTAGCCGCGCTGCGGATCGGTGATGATAGATACTTCGACCCGGCGCAAGTTGCCGTTGGATTCGCGCGCGGAGCCCAGGCCAAAGGCGCCATCTTGTCGCCGAAGACCGATGTAACCGAAGTCATCATTGAAGGTGAAAAGGTCACCGGTGTCAAAACCACGAAGGGCCCGCTTCAAGCTTCCGTCGTTGTTGATGCCGCTGGTGCTTGGACGCGGCAGGTGGCTGAGGCGAGCGATATCCGCGTCCCACTGGTCCCAACTCGTCAGCAGTTGATCGTGACCGAAGCCTTGGAGGGCGCCAGAGCGGACCTGCCGATGATGCGAATAATGGATGCGGCAGTCTACATCCGGCCCTGTCAGGGAGGCTTCTTGTGGGGGGTCTATGAGGAGGATCCCCGCTTCTTCGATATGAAGGTTCTCGGTCCGGCCTTTGACGTCAAGGATATGCCACTTGACGTCGAGGTGCTGCGGCGTGCCGCCGAGGAGGTCAAGGCGCAGTTGCCTTTTCTGCAGACAGCGAAGACACGCGAGTTCCGTGGCGGCATACCAACCATGACAGCAGATGGCCATCATATTTTAGGCCCTGCGCCGGCGGTGAAGGGGTTCTTCTTTGCCAGCGGCTGCAACGTTGCCGGTCTCTCGATTTCGCCGACCATCGGCGAGGCACTCGCGGGCTGGATCGTTGATGGACAGCCGCCAATCGACCTCTCGCCAATGTCCCCCGCGAGATTCAGTGACAAGAACTGGTCGGAAGAACGGCTTAGGCGAGAGGCTGCATGGCAGTATCGCCATTTCTATGGTGCGGTCTGATATCTTGGACGTCTAACGCTGGTAGCAATTCCACTAGCGACTGCTTCACTCTCCAAAGCGACTTGATGTCCGCAACGGGTCAAAAGCTGAAGTCGAACCGCCCCGCACCCTCGTCCGCTCTAACCTCAACAGCGGACATCACGCACCAGGGCTGCGAAGTCCGGAAAGTGCCAACAACGGACGTGACCTCTGTTGGATAAAAATACACATGGCGCGTTCGGGTGACATCCCCGGCGTCACGGTCACCGGTCTACAGAATCGTCTACGAATACTTCAATTGGGAGAGGGTGATTGATCACGTAGACGCCGTAGTTCTGGTCGTGCTTGTCAGGTTGGAACACGCCGTCCGCGTCCTTGGCGCGGGCCAGCAAGGTGTACTGCCCCGGTTCTTTCGGTGTAAGCCAGTCGAATTTCCAACGTCTCCACGCATGCCTTCGCACGGGGTCTAGGAATTCTGCCTCGGCCCAGGTTTGGCCACCATCGGTGCTCACTGCAATCTCGGTCACGTCGGTCTCGCCCGCCCATGCGGCGCCGGAAACCGTGTAGATACGGTTCGGGACCAGGGTTTCGTAAACGCGTGGTCGGGCGATTTCGGACTTGAGCTTCATTTCTCCCAACGGGCGCCGCACGGGCTTTCCATCCATCGAAGCCCAGTAAGCATAATCCGATGTCAGCCAGTAACCGTGAAACGGCTCACGTACGGCCTGGATATGCGTCAGCCACTTGACGGAAGCCATTCCATAGTGCCCAGGCACAATTGCGCGCGCCGGAAATCCGTGCTCCCGCGGAAGATCACGACCATTCATCTGGTGAGCGATCAGGACGTCCGGGCAAATTGCTTTGGCTCGGGGCAGGCTCCAAGCATACGAGATCGGTTCGGGAGGAACGGGCTCTTCTTTGGGTGTTCCACGATCCGCTCCTTCGAGCACGATCTCGCAAGCATCTTCTGCCAAGTGGGCACGCTCCAGCAACGCTCGCAGGGGCACACCGGTCCATTCGGCATTGCTGACTGCTCCGAGTTCCCACTGTGCTCCTTGCACCTGCGGGACGAGAAAGACCCGACTATTGCCCGCGCACTCCAAAGTCGCGATCCGAGTCTCGGATGGCATGCTTCGCAACTCATCGTAGCTCAATGTGAACGGACGCCTGACCGCACCATCGATTCGTAGTTGATAAGAGGCGCGGTCCAAGGTTGGTGTCGGAAAATGACTGCGTATATAGAACAGCTCCGTCGGGGTGAGGTAGGAGTCGATCCGATCGAAGGGAGCCTCCAGATTCTTCGGCTCCTTTTGTCGGATGATGAGACCGGCCGAAGAGAATGGACTATTATTGTCGACGTAATGCCTTTTTGAGCCTTCCATCGTCTCTTTCTCCTATCGGCCAATCGCCATGTTGTCGAACGCCGCATGCAACGCGCTCGGCGGCTGCGCCAGGAACAAGGTTAGGTAAATCGTCATGGCAATGCCAAGCAGCGCCAGGAACAAGGCCACAATCACACCTTGCTTGGAGAGCGAGCGGTCCACAAACTGATCGCGGTTCAATTCGCCAACCAGGCGCATAAAACGCCCTGCGGAAAAGAGATTCACGATTGCGCCGATCGTGATGAGCGCGGCTCCAAACCAGAGTGATAGCTCGTGGGGCTGACCGGCGGGGATCTGTTGCGTCATGTGGGGCTCGTCCCCAAAAATTCCAAAACGCGCCACCACAAACCCGAATCCCATCAACGCGATGCCCGTGCGAATCCAGGCGAGAAACGTTCGCTCTTCCGCGAGATAGTCCCGTAAGTCAGCCACTGGCTTTGCTTTGATGGGCGTATCCATTTCAACTTCACCGGCTCTACGGATCGCGCAGCCTTCTGGTGTGCGATACATGAGAGATAGCGACCGATGCGGACTTGCCCATTAACTACGAGTTTATTCTTGAGTAGGCTGCGCTTGATTTGGATGGTTGGAGAAGCGCTTGATGTAGGCGGAGGCGACTCCGATCGGCCCGCCTCCTATCAAGAGCAGATGTCTCATTAGGGTCAAAAGCGGTCCTCGGCGCGTTCTTGAGCGATGTCCGCTTTACCCCGACGAACAGACGTCGGCGAGCGCGAGCATCAGGTCCGAAAAGTGCCAACAGCTGAAGTCAGTTGATTTGTCGATCACTCGTCGGCGCATTCTTCCTCGACAAGCATCTCGGGTTGTGAGCGAAAGGCCAACCCGGCTCTCGTCATCGTCTAGCCCATAATATGGTAACGATCCTGATACAATCGCATTTTTAGCCTCTCTGTCGGATTGACGGGTCCCGGTAAACGTAAGCAAAATCATCGTACCAAGGTAGTCCTCCTGCCAGGAGGCTTTCGTGAATGAGCTCTTGGGCTACGTATTCTCGCCGCTGCGTGAGGGCGACATCGCCCTCTACCGCGGCTCCGGCGACGGCTTGGCGCCGATCCTGCTCGTTGCAGCGGAAGAAACCTCGCCCGAGCGGCTTGAACACGAATATGCGCTCAGAGCCGAACTTGATGCGAACTGGGCGGCGCGACCGGTCGCGCTGACGCACCACAACGGCCGCATGACGCTGGTGCTGGAGGATCCCGGCGGTGCGCCGCTCGATCGGCTGCTTGGCCGGCCAATGGAGGTATCGCATTTCCTGCGTATCGCGATTCCTGTCGCGAAAGCGCTCCGCCAAGTGCATGAGCGAGGTCTGATCCATAAGGACATCAAACCGGCAAACATCCTGGTGGATGCGGCAATCGGCGGCGCATGGCTGACGGGGTTCGGCATTGCCTCGCGTCTGCCGCGCGAGCATCAACCCCCCGCGCCGCCGGAGGTGATCGCCGGGACTCTCGACTACATGGCGCCGGAACAAACCGGCAGGATGAATCGCTCGGTGGACTCCCGCAGCGATCTCTACGCGCTGGGTGTCACTTTCTACGAAATGTTGACGGGGAAGCTCCCCTTCACCGCCGCCGATCCGATGGAGTGGGTCCACTGCCATATCGCCAGAAAGCCGGTGCCGCCAAGCGAGCGGCTGGAGACTGTCCCGGCCGCGGTCTCCGCCCTCATCCTGAAGCTGCTCGCCAAGAGCGCCGAGGAGCGCTACCAGACCGCGGCCGGCCTGGAGCGCGACCTCCGGCGCTGCCTTGCTACATGGGAGGCTCAGCACCGGATTGACGCCTTCCCGCTAGGCAAGCAGGACACGTCCGACCGGCTTTTGATTCCCGAGAAACTGTACGGGCGAGAGCGCGAGATCGAGACCTTGTTCGCCGCCTTCGATCGCGTCGTCACCAGCGGCCGGCCGGAGCTGGTGCTGGTCTCCGGCTATTCCGGCATCGGCAAGTCCGCCGTCGTCAATGAGCTGCACAAGGCGCTGGTGCCGCCGCGCGGCCTTTTCGCCTCCGGCAAGTTCGATCAGTACAAGCGCGACATCCCCTATGCGACGCTGGTGCAGGCTTTTCAAAGCCTCGTGCGACCTCTTCTCAGCAAGAGCGACGCCGAGCTGAGCAGTTGGCGCGACGCCCTTCTGGAGGCGCTGGGCGCGAACGGGCGGCTCATGGTCGACCTTGTCCCCGAGCTGAAGCTCATTGTCGGCGAACCACCGCCGGTCCCGGAGTTGCCGCCGCAGCAGGCGCAGGCGCGGTTCCAACTGGTGTTCCGACGCTTCATCGGCGTCTTTGCGCGGCCCGAACATCCGCTGACGCTCTTTCTCGACGATTTGCAATGGCTCGACGCGGCGACACTCGATCTGCTCGAGGATCTGCTGACCCAGGCGGACGTGCGGCACCTGCTGCTGATCGGCGCCTACCGCGACAACGAGGTCGATGCCGCCCATCCACTGATGCACAGGCTCGAAGCCATCAGGAACGAAGGCGGAAAGATAGAGGGGATCACGCTCGCGCCGTTCGCCCCTGAGCAGCTGGGCCAGTTGATCGCCGATGCGCTTCACTGCGAGCCGGAGGATGCCGTACTGCTGACGCAACTGGTGCACGAGAAGACGGCCGGCAACCCGTTCTTCGTCATTCAGTTTCTTCACGCGCTCGCCGAAGAGCACTTGCTCTCGTTCGATCACGCCTCGTCCCGCTGGACGTGGGACCTCAGTCGCATTCAGACCAAGGGGTATACCGACAACGTGGTCGGCCTCATGGTTGGAAGGCTGAATCGCCTACCTGTCGGAACGCAGAAGGCCCTGCAGCAGCTTGCCTGCATAGGCAACAGCGCAGAGTTCACCCTCCTGGCGATAATTCACCAGGATTCGAAGGGAGGCATGGACGGCGACCTTTGGGAAGCGGTGCGAACCGGACTCGTGTTCCGCTCAGACAGTGACTACAGGTTTCTCCATGACCGCGTCCAGGAAGCCGCCTATTCGCTGATCCCGGAAGACTTGCGCCCCGAGGCGCACCTGCGGATCGGCCGGCTGCTGGCGGCGCGGACGCCGCCGGGACAGCGGGACGAGTCGATCTTCGAGATAGTCAATCAGCTCAACCGCGGCGCGACGCTGATCACGGCGCGAGATGAACGTGAGCAGCTGGCCGAGTTCAACTTGATCGCCGGCAGGCGGGCCAAGGCTTCCACGGCCTACGCCTCGGCGCTCACCTACCTCACGGCCGGCGCGACCCTGCTGCCCGAAGACTCGTGGGAGCGCCGGCACGAGCTCACCTTTGCACTGGAGTTGCACCGGGCCGAGTGCGAATTCCTGACCGGCGAGCTGACTGCCGCAGAGGACCGCTTGACGGCGCTGTCGGCGCGAGCCGCCACTACGCTAGAACATGCGGCCATCGCCTGCCTGAGCCTCGATCTGTACACGACACTCGATCAGAGCCGCCGCGCGGTGACCGTGGGTCTTGAGTCCCTCCGTCATCTCGGTATCGACTGGTCGCAGCAACCGACGGAAGACGAAGCGCGACGCGAATACGAGCGGATCCGGTCGTGGGTCGGGAGCCACAGCATCGAGGACCTCGTCCATGGTCCGTTGATGACGGACCCGGAGTCCTTGGCTACCGTCGACGTCCTGACCAAGATGGGAATGCCAGCGGCACTCAGCGACGTCAATCTCTACGTCCTGGTCGTCTGCCGAGTGGTCAATCTCAGCCTTGAACGTGGCCACAGCGACGGTTCATGCTATGCGTATGAATCGCTTCTCGCGGTGGCCGGCGGGCACTACGGCGACTACGACATCGCATTTCGCTTCGGGCGGCTCGGTTATGACCTGGTCGAACAGCGAGGGTTGAGGCGCTTTCCAGCCAGGATCTACGTCAACTTCGGAAATCTCCTGTCGTGGACGCAAAATATCCGCGCTGGCCGTGACGTGCTGCGCCGCGCGTTCGACACCGCAAACACGATGGGCGATCTGCCGTATGTTGCGTTCGCCTCATACTCGTTGACCACGAATCTCCTCGTAGCGGGAGATCCACTTGTCGAGGTGCAACGCGCGGCCGAGCAAAGTCTCGCGCTCGCACAGCGATTCGGACTCGTTGACGACATCGCGTCCACGCAGCTTGCGCTTGTTCGAACGCTACGCGGGTTAACGTCGCAATTCGGCTCCTTCGACGATTCGCACTTTGACGAACGTCGCGTCGAGCATCGTTTCTCCAGCAACCCGGATCTTGCGCGTGCCGAGTGCTGGTATTGGATCCGGAGGGCGCAGGCGCGCTATTTTGCCGGCGACTTCGCGGCCGCCGTCGATGCGTCGGCGAGAGCGCGCCGGCTGCGGTGGTCGACGCTGTCGAATCTCGAGGTCGCGGAATATGACTTCTACGCAGCCTTGTCTCACGCGGCATCTGCTTCCGCGGCGGCGGATGCGCGCCAGCGGCATGTCGAAGCGCTCGCTGCGCATCACCGGCAAATCCAGATCTGGGCCGAGCACTGCCCTGAGAGTTTTGAAAACCGCGCCGCGCTGGTTGGCGCCGAGATTGCACGGATCGACGGCCGAGATGTCGACGCGATGCGCCTATACGAACAGGCCATCCGCTCGGCTCGTGACCACGGCTTCGTGCAGAACGAGGGCCTGGCCCATGAAGTGGCCGCCCGTTTCTATGCGGCTCGCGGAATTGAGACGACTGCACATCTTCATCTGCGCAACGCCCGGGAGTGTTATCTCCGGTGGGGCGCCGACGGCAAGGTGAGGCAGCTCGATCGGCTTTATCCCCATCTCCGCGACGCACCAGTCCCTGCATCTGCCACCACTACCATTGGCACTTCCGTCGAGCGGC
>Ga0193699_10000288_pt1 | contig 23059 bp, 20 predicted proteins | sample L3c2metaG_FD_160095 | JGI IMG/M metagenome (GOLD analysis project Ga0193699, IMG submission 160095) | Soil microbial communities from a riparian zone of the East river system, Colorado, United States - L3c2 | ecosystem: Environmental > Terrestrial > Soil > Riparian zone | place: USA: East...
CGTAGCGGTGATTGGCTCTGGCCCCGCGGGGCTTGCGTGCGCGCAACAATTGGCGCGCGCCGGGCATGCGGTGACGTTGTTCGAGAAGAGCGACCGGGTCGGCGGGCTGCTGCGCTATGGCATTCCCGATTTCAAAATGGAGAAGCGGCACATCGACCGCCGTATGCGCCAGATGGAAGCCGAAGGCGTCGAGTTCCGCCCCAGTGTCGAAGTGGGCGTGACCATCTCGGTGAAATCTCTGATGGAAAGCTACGACGCCATCGTGATGTCGTGCGGCGCCGAAGCACCGCGCGACTTGGAGGTGCAGGGCCGCGAGCTTACCGGTATCCATTTCGCTATGGATTATCTGACGCAGCAGAACAAGCGCGTGGCGGGTGATGATGAATCCCGCGCCGCGCCGCGCGGTACCATCACGGCGAAGGACAAGCATGTCATTGTCATCGGGGGCGGCGACACGGGTTCGGACTGCATCGGTACCGCCAACCGGCAGGGTGCCGCTTCGATCACGCAGCTCGAGATTTTGCCGCAGCCGCCAGAGAAGGAAAACAAAGCGCTGACCTGGCCCGATTGGCCGCTGAAGATGCGCACGTCCTCTTCGCAGGAGGAAGGCTGCGACCGTGACTGGGCTGTGCTGACCAAACGCGCGGTCGGAGCCAAAGGGAGGATCGAGGCGCTCGAATGCGTGCGCGTCGAATGGGTGAAAGACACTTCGGGCCGTTTCCAGATGAAGGAGATGGAAGGAAGCGGTTTTCCTCTGAAGGCCGATCTTGTGCTTCTTGCCATGGGATTTGTCGGCCCGCGCAAGCGCGGACTTCTGGACCAGGCGGGGGTCGAATTGGATGGGCGCGGCAACGTCAAGGCGAACGTCGTCAACTATCAAACGACGGTCGAGAAAATCTTCTCCTGCGGCGACATGCGACGCGGGCAATCGCTCGTGGTGTGGGCGATCCGCGAAGGCCGCCAGGCCGCGCGTGCGGTCGATCAATTCCTGATGGGTTCATCAGACCTCCCGCGCTGACGCGCGGTTGACGACCCGCCACGCTACTGGTCTAAAGCGTCGTCCATTCAAGTGGAAACATTTGTCCTTCCCGGCCGAGCGGCGGTATGCCGCGAGGGGAGAATCCATTTCGTGAAGATCGAGTGTTTTCTTCGCCGCCTGGATGCCCTTCCGCGCGCTTCGCGCTTGCCGGGCATGACAGGAGTGATTCCATGTGACAGCACTTCGCCTTAATCTTGAGATCTGGGGGGCAGATGTCTCGCAAGGTCCATCGAATCATGGAGGATTCGCAGAATCTCAATGATCTCTCGATTTTCGAGTTGGTCGATCCTGAAGATAATGAAGTGGCGTCCTTTGCGCTTCTTGCGCGCGACGTGGAGCGAGAACATTCCTGATGCGATATCGCTGCGTTCTTTGACCCCCATGACGGCAGGTCCGTCAATGAGCGCCGCTATCGCCTCAGCGATTGTTTCTGCATACGTTTCAGCTTGAACTCTGCCGAAATGTTCAGCCGTCCAATTACCAATCTCTCGCAAGTCGTTCTGGGCTGCCGAGGCGAGCCGCACCCGCCAAGCTTGCCTTTGACTATCACCTGCCGCGCTGTGATGGGATACGCACAGACGCCCCAGCCATCAGCGCTTTGACATGTGCCTCGAGCGCTTCAGCTGTTTCGAAGGTTTCGTAACGGCCCGCTTCCAGATCGGCAACGCCGATACGTGCCGCTTCGCGTAATGTTTTAAGCCGAGCTTTTTCCTCGGCATCGCGGCTTTCAATCAATCTAAGTCCCTCACGCAGCACCTCACTTGCGTTCTGATACCGGCCGGAAGCGACAAGTCGCTCGACCAATTCGGATTGGCGCTCGGTGAGGACAATATTGCGAGTTGGCATAGACCTATTCCGCGACCACGAGAGGATTGGCATAATATGCCAAGAGCGCGGTTACGGCAAGATGAACGCCGTACACAACCTTGCTGTCGCGCGATTGTCACCGGAACAATCGATGGTCGCTCGCGTTTTCGCAGTTTCCAGTCAGCAGTTGGAGGCAATCATGGGAAATCCCTTTGTGCATGTCGAACTTGTCACGACCGACGTCAAGCAGGCGAAATCCTTCTATGGATCGCTGCTCGATTGGAAATTGGAAGATGTCCCGATGGACGGCGGTATGACCTACACCCTGATCAAAGTGGGCGAGGGAACCGGCGGCGGCATGATGAAACATCCGATGCCGGGTCAGCCATCGGCCTGGGTTCCCTATGTGCTGGTCGACAATGTCGTGGCCGCGACGAAAAAAGCGAAAAATTTGGACGCCAAGATCATTCGCGACGTCTCGGAAGTGCCGGGCATGGGTTCGTTCTCGATCATCCAGGACCCGACCGGTGCCGTGATGGGACTGTGGCAAGCCAAGGCAAAGCAATAAGCAGGAGGTAGGTCCCCCCGCGCGCGGCATCGATCCGAACGAACTGAAGGCCGTGACGAAAGAGACCACCTCGGTTCTACCGGGCCTGTACGAATACGCTACTCAGACCGGATTTCGATCCGGTAGTGCCACCAGACGGGATTCTCTCTGCGACGGGAGCGCCTTTCGACGGTAGGCGACCTAAAGGGAGATTCCCGTTCTCGGCGATATCGCTGTTTACGACGCTGCGATGCCTCCCTTTGTCCAGACGATGCGCGTCGCAGCGAGAGTCTCATTCCAGACGCGCTCAATTGTCGTGGCGCTGCATGCAAAAAACCCGCCGGCGATCCGATGCTGCATCAGCAGCTCCATCAGCTTCATCTCGCAGACGAGCGCGTCCGCTTCGGAGGATATCGGCCGCCGGTACAAAATCACCCAACGTTCTTGGGTGACACTCCAGGGGATATCGCGATTCATGGCTTCGATGTTTCGCCTAGGATCGAAGGAATTTCCAATTCGCCAAACATCGCGGCTGCCGAATCGCAAGACGAGCACTTCGCCCTGTTCCGTTTCTGCGGGCCGAGCCGCTGAACCTGAGGCGTCCCCGCGTCTGGTGCCGTCTTTCGCCCAGGGGATTCCGTTTAGCAGCCATCGGCTCTGCCGAAGCGGGACCGCTTCATACGGGAATGCCGTGATCTGCGTCGCTTGCTTGGCAGTGAGAAGAATAGCGGGACCGCCCGTCGTTTGCGGCAACGCCGCGTCGATGACCACCGGCACCGCAGGCGGCTGGAGAAAGCGCCAAGCCCGTAGCATCGGTATGCCTTTGGGACAGCGCGGCTCCCCGCCCAGCCATTCGCGCGGCGTCATCGCCGCGGAATCGACAACATCAGCCGTGTCGACCGGATGAGCGCCTATCTCCGCCATGCCCAGCAGCCGTCCGCGGTTCTGGGGAATGACGCTTTCCTTTCGCGTCACCACCATCGCGATGCGATCGCCCGCTGCAGAGTCGGCCAAGAGGCTGTCGCGGTATACCGCCCGCGCAAAGGTGATGAACGGCAGATGCTCGGGCCTGAAGCTCCAGAAGCGTCCTATGAAGAGGCGCAACGCATTCCTCCGCTCGCGCTAGCCGCGCAGGTCGATTTCACTGCGGGTTGACCCGTGGCATGCCTTCACACCAGTGTCACGGACCTTACCCGCTCGCAATTGCCACGCTGGCATACGATATGGTGCTTCCAGCTTGGCCGTCCGGCCCACGCGTGACAATCTTGCGCTAGCGCTGTCGTAAAAAATTCACCTGATTGTCGCAGTTCTGACGCCCGCCCCGGGGACTTTCGCAAACGTCAACAATCCCCGGGGGATCATCAGTGAAAAATTATCTTCAAGGCGCGGCATTTGCCGCGCTCGCATATGCCGTAGCGCAGCCGGCTTGGGCAGGCGACGCGCCGGCGCCGGTTGAAGTGACGCCGCCGAATCCGGCGCTCACGATTGGACGGCACCAGGCCGATGACCAGAAAACGATCGTCGTCGCCCAAGCCACACCGGCTTCCGCGCCCACCACGGTGGCGCAGGCGGCGACATCAGCGCCCGAAGAAGTCCTCGTGACGGCGTTCAAGCGCGAAACCTTGTTGCAGGAGACGCCGATCGCAATCGCGGTCGTGAACACCGAGGAGCTGGAGAAGCGGCATGTGCAAAGCCTGCTCGATCTGGCCGGCGGCGCGATTCCGAGCCTGCGTATCGCAACCTTTGAGGCGCGCCAATCGGCGCTGACCGTTGGCATTCGCGGCATCGTGCCGTTCGACGCCAACCAGACCGCGCGCGACCAGGGCGTCGGTATCTATCTCGATGGCGTTTATCTTGGTCGCCAGCAGGGTCTGGATACCGCGCTGCTGGACGTTGAGCGCATCGAAGTGCTGAGGGGACCGCAAGGGACGCTGTTCGGCCGAAACACCGAAGGAGGCGCGGTCAGCATTATCACCAAGGCGCCTTCGGGCGTGTTCGGTGGCCGCGTTACTGGCGGCATCGGCAACTTTGGCTCGTACAGCAGCGGGCTGCATCTTGACCTCCCGACAACCGCCAACATCGCCGTCAAAATCGACGGCGTGATCGAGCACCAGAATGCGACGGTCAGCAACCCGCTGGCGGGCCAAACCGGCTGGGACTACTTCAACCGCTACGGCGGCCGCATTGCCGCGCGCTGGACGCCGGCCGCCAACTTCACCGCCGACATCGCCGTCGATTCCGGCGTCGACTACAACACGCCATTCTACAGCCAGCTCGTAAACTACAACCCGAACAAAAAAACGGTCGGCGTCTATGATCCGGTCACCCTCCGGCTGGTTGCGCCCGGCAGTCCCGCCGGCGCCCCCACCTGCTCGACCTGCATCGCACCGCTGTCGCCGCTGGTTCAGGTCCATGCGGACCGTCAGAACGTGGCCGAAATCGGCGTACCGCAGCAGCAGAGCCTGGATAAGACGGACGGGGCGATGGCATTGCTCAAATACGAGCTCTTGCCCGATCTGGAGCTGCGCTCGATCACCGCTTGGCGCGGCGTATCGACCGATCAGTGGGACAACTCGGGCGGCGCGCACCGTACCATCTTCGCCCCGAACGCCAATTTCAGCCGCTACAGTCTTTCCATGCTGCAGCAACATCAGTTTAGCCAGGAGTTCCAGGCGATCGGCAGCTTCCCGCAGGTCGACTACGTGTTCGGACTCTACTACTTCAATGAACACGCCTCCGAAAAGGCGGCGACGCCGTCGAGCAACAAGTGGAATGCCACCGGCACCGGTTACACGATCAACAGCGAGATCGTTTTTCCTCCCATCACCTCCGCAAACCAGGGGTGGGACCCGAGTTCGTGGTTCGTGCAGCGCGCCAGCCGGGCGAAAGCGGAGAGCTATTCCGCTTTCGGCAGTTTGACCTGGACACCGGCGTTCCTCGAAATGGCGCACCTCACGGCCGGGGGACGGTACACGCAGGACAAACGCGACGGCGTCCTTTTCACCGTCGTAAACCTGCCCACGAATTTCCCCTTCAAATTCGACAACAGCCGGTTCGATCCCATGGTCACGCTGGCATACGATGCGACGCCGGACATCAATCTCTACGCCACCTATGCGACCGGCTTCCGCGCCGGCGGTGCGAACGACCGCTCGCAGACTTTTACTGCTTTCGGCCCGGAAGAGGTGAAGTCCTATGAAATCGGCGCGAAGACGGACCTGTTCGATCGCCGTGTTCGCCTGAACGTGGCGGGCTACATCATGGATCGTACCGGCACACAAACGGATTTCGACAATGTCGATACCAATCCGACCAGCCCGACCTTCAACCTTCACACCGAAGAAACCCGCAATGCTCCCGGCACGTCAAAGATCCGGGGCGCCGAAGCGGAGTTGACTGTCAGGGTGACCGACGGGCTGACGGTGGGTGCGGCCTACTCCTACACAGACGTCAAGGTGCCGGCGACGCCGAACCCGTTCCTCGGCAATGTGCTGTTCCCGGTGTTCGTCGTGTTCACGCCACCCAATGCCGCCTCGGCGTTCCTCGATTATGAGCTGCCGCTAGGCAATGGTGGAATGAGCGCGCGTTTTCACCTGGACGCCAACTACGCCGATGCCACCTACAGCTTCCAGGCTGAGCCCGTGAAGACAGACTCCAGTTTCATCGTCAACGGCCGCGTCGCGCTCTCCGAGATTCCGGTAGGCTCGTTTGGGCAGACGCTGACGTTATCGGTCTGGGTGCGCAACTTGGCCGACGAAACGCACATCTATCGCCGGTCCGCGGCCAACGCCAATGTGCTGGGCGACTATGCCAACTTCAACCCTCCGCGCACCTTTGGCATCGAGGGCTCGGTGAGGTTCTAGCAAAGACTGTAAGGATGGCGTGGCATCTCTTGGTGCCACGCCCATTCATCCCAACCGCTCCACGCTGCGGTGAATCGTTGCACTACTTGTTCTTCAACAGAGCAAGTCCACGTTCTGCAAGCAGCGTAACCGACGTTCCGGCGCGCGGAGTGGACGCAAAACGGTCCCCATCACGCTTCAGGACGTCCCGATAAATTGCAGCAGCTTCCGCCTTTCGGCCAGTCTGGGCGTAGACCCAGGCGAGATTGAGCCGACTGAATACGTCGCTCGGATTCTTCTCGAGTCCAGCCAAGAGTTGCTGTTCCGCGACGACCCAATCGTGGCCCCGAAGCGCGTCAAGCGCGACGCCTTCTTCGGCAACCGCTATCCGAGGAAGCGCGATAAACATCACCGATGCCAAAGACGCAATCCAAACTTTCTTGCCGCGCATTCCTACCTCCTACGCAAACGGCCCAACCTCAAGCCGGGGAAATAATATCACCATACGCCCCGACTTTCACGGGTTTGTCATGAAACCGTTACAAAAACGTTCTAGCAGGACATTGACACCTCGCGCCGTCTTCGAAGAACCACGTATTTTCAAAGGGCTGAGTTCGAATGGGCCGTCTTGGTATTTCAATTGTGACAGTCTTGGCCCTGTTTGTGACACCGGCAGTGGCCGATATCCTTACGGTTTGCTCCAGACCGGACCTCACTCCGCTGTCGGCGACTCAAATGGCTCCCTTAGCCAAGCTGTCTCAGGCGTTTGCCGATGCGCGCCTCGGCTCAGCGACCGGCGCTGCGTCGCAGGTCGCGCTGGCGCGAGACGACAAGGGCTTTGACGTGGTGCTGAATTGGCATGGCGAAGGCGAACAAAGTCTTCGCGCCTCGGGTGCCGACATATTCGACATGGCCCTCGGGGATAACCTTATTCACTTGATGATAGCCGGCGGTGCCGGCGGTCTCGAACACTTCCTCTTTAGCCTCGACGACGATGGCGCCGGTGAGCTGTTATGGAGCAGGGCATCGGACGATGCCGACGCTCATACGTCCCGCTCGGTCTGCACAAGTCCGCGCTAAGAGGGCAGGCCCCTTTATACATCAATGCTCTTCCGGCGGTGCGTAAGCGCGGTTTTGCGCCGTGCGCGCTACGAGCATGGCACGGCGGGCGGAGTGCTATTTTGCGCCGGCTTTGCCTAGCGCGGCCGTCGAGGGGAAGATCAGCGACTTGATCACCACCGGTACGGCGCCCGACGTATCCAAGATCGCGCCGATATCGATGTAGTCGAACTCCTTAAGCTCAAGCCCATCGATCGAGACGACAGGGAAATCGAGCCCTAGCTCTTCGCGCATGTGAATGCCGGTCAGGCCGCCGACATCGCCATCGCCCACCAGCACGATGGGATGGCCATGGGCGAGCACATTGGCGAGTCCGTCGACGATGCCGCGGCAGAACGCGTCGAGGCGCGCGAAGGTCGCCGAACCGCGCCAGGGCGCGAACACGGCGACGGGTTTCTCGCCGTCCGCGAGGTCGAGCCGCTTCAACACCGCTTTGATCGCGGCCGCGACCTGGTTCGGGTCAATCTCTTCACCGTCGATACGCATGTCGGGCGCGATCACGGGCACGTTGCGCAAGGGAAGGATTTCCATCGGCCAGACATAGATCGTGCTGCCGCTGACCTGGGTCGTGTATTGCGAGGCGCCGATCACCGTGGCGCGGATGCCTTCACTGGGCTTTTCGAGGCGAGGTCCCCAGGCTTCGATCCGGGCGCAGATTTCCTGCCCGAGCAGCGGTCCAAGATCGCCGAAACTGCCCTTTTCGCGGCCATAGACGAATTCCGAGACACCGCCGGAAATCGTCACCTCGTCGATATCGCCGCGATGCGTGAGAGCATCGAGCCGCAGCAGGGACGAAGCCCCCACCTTGGGCGAGTTGCCCCGCATCGCATCGAACAGCCTATCCGCCATGCGCGCCGCCAAGGCGCGGGCATCTTCCGGTTTCAGGGTTGCGCCGATGGCGAGCTTCAGTCCGAGCTCGGCGGCAAACTGGCGGCCCGCTTCTTCCATCCGCGTGATGCGGCCATCCGCATCGGTCACGACCAAACGTGCTCCGACGTCGACGGCCGTCAAGTCGATGACCTTGCCGCCGGAGCAAACGGCGATTTTCGATGTGCCCCCGCCGATGTCGACATTCATCACCATCGCCTTGTCGCGTGAGGAACGCTGCACCGCGCCCGAACCATACGCAGCCATGACGGTTTCAAGGCTGTCGCCGGCACTCACCGCGACCAGCTTGCCGGTTTGGGCCGCGAAGAGGTCCGCGATGGCGCGCGCATTCTTCCGGCGCACCGCGACGCCGGTGAGGATCAGCGCGCCAGTGTCGATCTCATCCGGCTGCACCTTGGCGAAGCCATATTGTTTCTGGATGAAGGCGCCGAGTTTTTCGGCGTCGATGGATTCTTCTTCGGTGTAAGGCGTCAGCAGAATGTCGGATTCGTAGAAAGTCTCGCGCGTCGTCACCACGTAACGGCTGTCGAGCCGCTCCAGCACGATGCGGGAAAACACCAGATGCGATGTCGATGACCCGATATCGACGCCAACGGAGAGGATGACGATTTCGTCCTCGCCCTCGAGCGTGCGTCCTTTGCTGGAGAAGAAGATCCTCCCGCCTTCCGCTTCCGTCATGCGTTCCCCTCAAAATTCACTGAACAACACGCCTGGGTAAAGCTCCAGCTTGAGCACTTGCGTGAACAGCAGCCAGATGAACAGGGTCACCCCGGCGCTCACCAGCAGGCACAACAAAAGGCGTTTGCGGCCGCGGAAATATGTCGACGCAAATACGTAGATCGGGATCGCATAAAGAAACCCGATCAGCAAGATCAGGACGACGAATCCCGTAGCCCACAACACCGCCGAGATCTGTTTCCATGCCGGGTATGCCGGGCGTTTTTCATCGTGCCCGGCGCTGGCTGCCGGATTGAACAAGCGCGTCAGTGTTTCCCCCAACGCCGTATGCGTGCGCGAGGTGATATCGAGCGCAACAAGCACGATCGTCGCCCACGCGACGCTGACCGGGAATGCACGCGCCTGGGGCGTGTAGCTGTAACCGGTCGCCAGATAGGCTATGGCGATAACGAGCAGCGCAAAGGCCGGCAGATAGTCGATCAGAGGCGTACCCAAGAACCGCTTCACGAATGGCCTCTCTCGGCCTGAACCTTTCGCGGGTGGAATTGTTGGAGTACGCCGCGGAAGACGGGAAGCAGCAACACCGCGACGGTCGCGATCATGAGGATGATGGAGATGGTGCGGCTGAAGAACACCGACCAGCCGCCGTCGCCCATGAGCATCGACTGATGGAAATTCCGCTCGATATTGCCGCCGAGCACAAGCGCCACGACGATCATCAGGCGCGGATAATCGTATCGCATCATCATGTAGCCCAACACGCCGAAGACGGCCGTCACAACGACGTTCTCGATCGTCATGTCGATGGCAAAGGACCCTGCCAAGGCGGTGCTCAGAACAAGCGGCACCAGGATTCCCGAATCCAGCAAGGTGATTTTGGAAAGCGGCCGCACGAACAGCAGGCCGACGAAGGACGCCAGCACGCAGGACGCCGTCAGCGCCCAGATCAGCCCGTAAATCTCGACCTGATGATCGCGCAGCATCAAGGGCCCGGGCTGCATGCCGTGGATGATCAAGAGGCCCATGAAGACCGCCATCTCCGCACCGGCGGGAATGCCGAAGGTCAGGGTGGGAATCAGCGCGCTGCAGTCATGGGCGCAGATGGCGGCCTCGGGGGCGATGACGCCCTGAATATTGCCCTTGCCGAAGGATTCCGGATTCTTCGAGGCCTGTGCGGTCACGCTGTAGGAGAGGAACGCGACAACCGTTCCGCCGAGGCCGGGGATCGCGCCCACTGTCGTTCCAATGAAGGAGCCGCGGAGCACCGTGGGCCAATGGCGGAAGGTCTCGACCAGGCCGCTTGTCATGCTGGTGATCTTGACGGCGGCCGCGCTCTTTGCGACCGAACCGCCCTTGATCATCAGATGGATCATTTCCGCGACGGCGAAAAGCCCGATCAAAGCAGGCACCAGATGGATGCCGTCCCACAAATATTCGACACCGAAGGTGAACCGTTCGCCGCCGGCGATGTCGTTGTAGCCGACAAAAGCGATCATCAGGCCGAGGCCCCCTGCGACGAGCCCGCGCAACGCTTTGCCGTGTGAGGTGGTCGCGACGACAGCGAGCGCGAAGAGGCCCATCAGGAAGAATTCCGGGGGTCCGAACAACAGAACCAGATCGCTGGCGATAGGAAGAACCGCCAATACCGAAACGGTACCGATGATCGCCCCCAGGGCGTTGGCGCTTCCGGCCGCCCCGATCGCCAGCCCCGCTTTGCCCTGTTGCGCCAAAGGGTGACCGTCGAGGCAGGTCGCGGCATTGGGCGCCGTACCGGGTGTGTTGAGGAGGATGGAGGTAATCGAACCGCCCATCGGCACGGAGCCCATGACGCCGCCCGCCAAAGCAAGCGCGGTGAACGGCTCCATCCCATAGGTGAGCGGCATCAGAAGGGCGATCGCCGTGGTGCCGCCAAGACCGGGGATAGCGCCGAAAACGAGGCCTATCACCATGCCGAGAAGGACAAACAACAACACGTCGATGTGCAGCAGGCCCTGCAGACCGCCGAGCCACATGTCCAACATCAGAGAAACACCCCTATGGCAACGCTACCGGCGCGGACGGCGAACAAGTGGCCCAACGGCCAATCCGGGTCAACCGGTGACCAGATATTTCTTCCATTTGTCGAAGAAGGCGCGTTGATCCGCGATAATTCGAGCGGTTTCCTGGGGCGTTCTCGGCTTCATGATCAGGTCGTTCTCTTTTGCCCACTTCACCACCACAGGATCGGCCAGCGCTTTGGCGAGCGCGGTGGAGAGCGTGTTCTGGATGTCGACCGGCAGGCCCGGTGGGGCGGCAATCAGCCTCTCCACGGAGATGTTATCGAGCTCCGGCTGGCCGAGCGTCGTCGCATCCGGGATACCGGGGAAGCTCGAATGCGTCTCGAAGCTCGCCAGCGGACGGAGGGTGCCGCCGCGCACAAAACGGAGCGTGGTTGGAATGGTCGCGATCACCGCATCGGAATCGCCGCGAATGGCGGCCACGACATAATCGGCCGAGCCCTTGTAGCCGGTGATGAGTTGGGTCTTCAGCCCCAACAATTGCGCGCCGATCATGGTCGCGGCAAAGGCCGTGCCTTCGGGCCCCGTGACGGATAGCTTCACGGGGCGTTTGGCCGACAGCGCTTTCAAATCGGCATAGGTCTTGAGCGGCGATTTCGAGCCGACGCTGATGACATAGCGCTCGCCCTCTCCCATGCTGCCGATCCAGGAAAATTTGGAGAGATCATAGGCACCGGCGCCTTGCTGCTGCTGCAGGATGAACATGCCCGGGATGTTGAGGATGCCGACCGTGTAGCCATCCGGTTTTGCACGGTAGAGCTGCGCCACGCCGCGGCTGCCCGCGCCTGCCGCGACATTGATCGGGATGATGCTGACCTTGTTCGGCAGGTATTTTTCCATCACCGGCGCGATGACGCGGACATAGATGTCAAAGCCGCCGCCGGGCGCATAGGGAATCACAAATTGGATGTTCTTGGCGGGAAAAGCGGCCGCGCTGTGGGCGATGCGCGGCAGGATCAGCGCGGGCGCAGCAACGCTCGCGGAAATAACGATTTCGCGCCGCGTGAATCGTTTCATATTTTTGCTCCCTGGTCTTCCCGCCATAAAGTCGTCCCTAACGAATGATGCAACGGTAAATAGCGCTCACCCGTTCACCAGATATTTCTTCCAATGGTCGAAAAACGCGTGTTGCCGGGCCACCAAGGCCGCTGCTTCCTGCGGCGTGTTCGGCTTCATCACGATGTCGTTTTCCTTTGCCCAGGCGACCACTTTTGGATCGGCCAGAGCTTTTGCCAGTGCACCGGACAGGATGTTCTGAATCTCAGGCGGCGTGCCCGGCGCCGCGGCCACGGGCCGGTCCACGGTAATCTGGTCTAGCTCCGGCTTGCCCAGGCTCGTCGCATCAGGAATGCCGGGAATCGTCGCATGCGTCTCGAAAGAGGCGAGGATGCGAAGTTGACCCGCACGGGCGAAACGCATCATGGTGGATGTCGCGGAGATGACGGCATCGGAATCGCCGCGGATCGCCGCAACGATGTAATCGCTCGAGCCGCGATAGCCGGTGATCAATTGCCGCTTTATGCCGAGCACCTCGGTACCGACAATGGCCGCGGCGGTGGCGGTGCCTTCGAGGCCCGTGACGGCGAACTTCACCGGACGTTTGGCCGAGAGCGTCTGCAGATCCGCGTAAGTTTTGAGCGGCGAATTCGCGCCGACGCCGACGAGGTAACGCTCGCCTTCGCCCATGCAGCCGATCCAGGCGAATTTCGAAAGGTCGTAAGCGTTGTTTCCCTGCAGCGCCTGCTGGATGAACATGCCCGGCACGTCGAAAATCCCGATTGTATAGCCGTCCGGTTTGGCACGGTAGAGTTGGCTGATGCCGCGCGCGCCGCTGCCGGCCGTGACATTGATCGGAACGATGCTGATGCGGTTGGGCAGGTGCTGCTCGATCACCGGCGAGATGAAGCGAACATAGGAATCGAAGCCGCCGCCAGGCGCATAGGGAATGATGAATTGGATGTTCTTCACGGGAAACCCGCTGGGCGCGGCCCAAGCCACGCGCGGCGCAAGAATCAGGGAAGCGCCAATCCCGGCGCGAACGACATCGCGGCGAGAGAATTTGACCATGCTGTATCGGGGCGCGGCTCGGGACATTTCCGCCGGAGCGTACCTTCAAGACGCAGGCAAACCTAGACCGGTAGGTTCGTCTTCAAGCCGGGAAACCCGACGGGCAGGGGATTTTCCCGCACCGAAACATCACATTCTGCTGAGGGCTCCCGTGACCTTCACGCCATGTCCGGCTGCCCGAAACCGGCGATGCGCTTGTAGTTGTCGGAAAGCGCGCGCAACTCGTCTTGGCTGATATATTTGTCCAGATCGTCGAAGGGCCGGTCGCCGGTCAGCTCTTCGACTTTGATATTGATGAAATCGGGCGGCGTCGTGCGGTTGGTGCGCACGATATTGTTGGTCGGGCCGAGGCGCGCCTGTTCATAGGCTGCCAGCGCCGCAACCGGATCATCGCTCGATTTGATCAGATCGCAGAGAACGCGTGCATCGATGAGCGCTTGGGCAGAACCGTTCGAGCCCCTCGGATACATGGGATGGGCGGCATCGCCCACCAGCGTGATGCGGCCGAAGGTCCATCGCAGAATCGGATCGCGGTCGACCATCGGATATTCCAGCACGACTTCCAAATTCCTCAGAAGCTGGGGAACGTCGAGCCAATCGAAACGCCAGGACTCATAAACCGGCAAGAAATTCTCCAGCGTCGCGGGCTTGTTCCAATCGTTCTTCGGTCTGCCGAAAAGCGGCACCTCGCTGGTAAAATTGACGAGCTGCGTTCCCTTTCCGTCGACATTGTCGAGGATGGGATAGATCACCAGCTTTCCGGTCTTGATCGAACCGATCCGAATATAGGTGTGCCCGTCGAGGATGGGTTTGGTCCGCGCCACGCCGCGCCAGGTGTTGATGCCCTCGAACGCCAATTCCTCGTTCGGATAGAATTGGCGGCGCACCGCGGAATTGATGCCATCGCAGGCCAGCACGATACCGGCGCGCACCGGGGGCAAGTTCTTGCCGCTGGTGGTCTCCTGCAATAAGAGGGTGGCGCCATCCGCGTCCTGGTCGACGCCGACGCAGCGGCGGTTGGTGACGATATTTTCCGCGCCCAGCCGCGCCTTCGCTGCTTCGTAGAGAATGGTGTGCAGACGCCCGCGATGGACCCCGACCTCCGGATAGGCATAGCCGGCATTGGTGCCCCGCGTCTCCTTATAGAGGAGTTGGCCGAAGCGGTTGAAAAAGGCGCTCTGCGTGTTCGCGACGCCAGCAGCGACAATCTTGTCCTGCAGACCCAGCGCACTGAGCTCACGCATCGCATGGGGAAGGATGGTGATGCCGACCCCGAGCTCCTTAAGCTCGGACGCGACCTCATAGATGCGAGAGGGGAGGCCGCGCTGGTGCAGCCCAAGCGCGAGCGCAAGGCCGCCAATTCCGGCGCCGACAATGGCGATGTCCCGGGCAATCATCGATGCGATGGATCGATCGCCCGCTCGCCGATTCTACGACGGGCTTCGATGGGAACCCGCGTCGAGCCGTTGAATTTGCCGACAAACTTCTCCAGCAAAGCAAGGAACATCGTCCGTTCCTCAGCTGTGAAGGGTGACAGGACTTGCACCTGTGCCCGGCGCGCGGGCTCGGCAAGGCGTTGGAGCATGGCTTGGCCGTCGCTGGTGAGCGCCAAATTGCGCCTCCTCCGATCATGCGTTCCGATGAAGCGCCCGACGAGGCCTGCCTTTTCGAGCTTGCCCAGCACCATTCCCGTGGTCGAACGATCAAGACCAAGCAGCTTGGCCAAAGAGATCTGATCGATGCCTGGCCGGTCGTGGAGCACCATCAAGATCCCATATTGGGTGTTGGTGATGCCGAGCTCCCCGGTTTCCTCAAGGAAGAGCGACACCGCAATTTGCTGTGCTCGACGAATCAGGAATCCAGGCCGCTGATAAAGTTCTTCAAGCGAGCTTTTCGACGACGGCGCCACGCGATTTTATTGCCAAGCGCGGTTGGATACCGTGTTTTCGTAGGTCGCGCCGGGCGGAACCAGGCCCCAGCTCAGGGTCCATTGGTAATTGTCGTTGAAGCGATCGCGCGTGTAGGGCACGGGCGGCGCGTTCAACATGCGCGACAGCTTGAGGTCTCCCGGCGCGAGGGCGCCGCCAGCCTCTTCGAGAAGATAATGCGCATATTTCCCAGGGTTCTTGTTGATCGCCTCGGCAGCACGCGCTTCGGCCCTGAACATCTTTGCCAGCGTCGGACCGTCAAGCTCGTCTCCGGCCGCTTCGCTGCGGGTCGAATGACTCTCGATCAGGACGCGACAGCCTTGCGCTTCGGCGACGCTGATCCACGGCTCCTGCAAGCTTGCAGCCTTGACCGTGCCGGCACGCAAGGCTTCCAGGCGTTCCTTGTGGGTTCCGGCGTTCGTCCATTTGATCTCGTCGCGCTTCAGAAATCCGTCCATCATCTTCAGCATGGTGAAGTGGGAGCCGTTAAACGGGCTGACGGAGATGGGAACATTCTTCAGCTGCTCCGGCTCATAGATGCCGGCGTTCGGATCGGTCACGATCGCGAAGGACGACATGGCAGAGCCGAGCGCGACAATCTTGGCCGGGCGATGTTTGGCATCCAGGTCGAGGTTGGATTCGACGGCGCGCTTCATGATGCCCCATTCGCACATGCGGAACTGGTCGCACGCTCCGTCCTCGTAGAGGGATTCCATCGTGCGCGAGAAGATATTGTCCCGCAGCGCCTGATGGTCCGAGCCGTGCTGCCCGGTGCCAGGCGTCTTCAGGATGTTCACGTCGAGGCCTTCATCTCTGAAGAAGCCTTCGTCCCTCGCCACCAGCAATGGCAGGTCATGGACCGCGTTCATCATGGAAACATTGACCTTCTGCAGTTTGTCCATGGCGACGCTCAAGGTGACCTCCCGTTTTGCTTCCATCCACAATGGGGCGCTCTCCCTGGGGGGCACCTCCGATAGGCGCAACATTTACAGATCATCAGACGTCTGTCAATCTCTTGAAGGATGGCTCACTGTGCCGCGCATAAGGGAGCAGGCCGAATGCTCGTGACCGATGCTCAGGTTCATCTGTGGGAAGCGGAACGGCCCGATCGGCCCTGGCCGAAGCCGCAGGCGCGCCCGCCCCACCGGCCGAACGGGTTCTCCGCCGAAGAGATGCTTACCAAGATGGATGCCGCCGGAGTCGACCGTGCCGTCATCGTTCCTCCCACCTGGGCGGGCGAGAGCAACGAGTGGGCGCTTGCGATGGCCTCCCGTTATCCGACGCGCTTTGCTGTGGTCGGACGGTTTGACGCGAGAGCGCCGGACGCCCAGCGGCAACTCGCGGGCTGGTTAGATCACAAGCACATGCTCGGCGTGCGCATGTCGTTCCACGTCAAGCCGTTCATCGACTGGCTTGACGATGGTTCGCTCGATTGGTTCTGGGCGGAATGCGCTTCGCTTGCGCTTCCCGTCATGGCGCTTGTGCCTGGGAATGTGAACCGACTGAGCCCGGTTCTGTTGCGTCATCCGAAACTGAAAATCCTTATCCCCCATATGGGGTGTCCGCTGGATATTCGAGGGAAAGAGGCGTTTGCCGGCATCGACGAGCTGCTAACGCTTGCGCGATATCCCAACGTCACGGTCATGGTCTCGTCGGCACCATGCTTCTCCAACGAACCCTATCCGTTTAACGATCTGCATCAACATCTGCGCCGTATCTATGATGCTTACGGCCAGCGACGGATGTTGTGGGGCGCAGACCTTAGCCGGCTTACCAGCAGCTACAGCGAATGCCTCGATCTCTTCCGGCATGCGCTCGATTTCCTCTCCAACGAAGACAAGGAGTGGATCTTGGGGCGTGCGTTGGCGGAGGCGCTGAACTGGCCGGAAACGCGTTGAGCGCGCCGCGCTCGGCGCAGATTCGCACTGCGCAAATTGCTGGGCCTCAAGCGCAACATCTTGCGCCAGAAGACCCCCGAGGCGGCTAAATTGCAGCGGGCGAGACGTGAGAGCAGAGAAACTCGTGCTCAAGGAACTTGGCGCGTTCGGAGTATCAGTCCCAGGTGCGCCGGACGGACTTGAGGCGAATTGACGCGCGCGGGTCCGGTCGCTATGTACAAAGCCGTGATGAGCACGAACCTGAGCCAACTCCGACTTAGCCTCCCGGCGCGTTGACCGCGCCGGCGATTCGCTGTCGTCTCAAGTTCGCCTGAAAGGCTCGTCGCTCCCGTGTTCCCTCTTCCATGCCGCCCTGGGTCTCTCCTGACCGGGTTCTTCGCGCGACTTAGCACCGGCCGTTGCTGATAGCAGCGGTCGACCGCTCACAATCCCGCGTCGCAATCGCATCAGGAGTTCTGCCATGGCAAGCATGCCTGTTCACAAGTACCGCCCATTCCAGCCTGTCGATCTAACCGACCGCACCTGGCCTTCCCGTACGATCGAACGGGCACCTATCTGGTGTAGCGTCGATCTACGCGACGGCAACCAGGCGCTCGTCGAGCCCATGGGTGCCGAGCGCAAGCGCCGCATGTTCGATCTTCTGGTCAAGCTCGGCTTCAAGGAGATCGAAGTTGGCTTTCCCGCCGCTTCGCAGTCGCGCTCCGAGCTGATCCGACGAACATTCGATGCCATTGCGGGGTCGCAACGAGCGATAGTGCATCTCTACAACTCGACTTCCGAGCTGCAGCGCCGCGTCGTATTCGGGCAGGATCGTGCCGGAATCATCGACATCGCGGTGACCGGTGCCAAGCTGATCGGCGATCTGGCGTCCGCCGTACCCGACACTGAGATCATCTACCAATACTCGCCTGAGAGCTTCACCGGTACCGAGCTCGATTTTGCGGTCGAGATCTGTGAGGCGGTGCTCGAAACCTGGGGTTCGATGCCGACGAAAAAGGCGATTCTGAACTTGCCCGCAACAGTCGAGATGGCGACGCCCAATGTCTATGCGGACCAGATTGAGTGGTTCGGCCGCCACATTACTGGCCGGGACCGGTTCGTGCTGTCGGTGCATCCGCACAACGATCGCGGCACGGGAGTCGCGGCGGCCGAACTCGCCGTCCTGGCCGGCGCCGAGCGGGTCGAGGGCACGCTGTTCGGCAATGGCGAACGCACCGGCAATGTCGATCTCATGACGCTGGCGCTGAATCTCTACAGCCAGGGCGTCGATCCCAAGCTGACCATCGCCGACATCGATGCGATCGTCGAGACGGTCGAGTATTGCAACCGGCTGCCGGTGCATCCCCGCCATCCCTATGCGGGCGAATTGGTTTTCACGGCATTTTCAGGCTCGCACCAGGACGCGATCAAGAAGGGATTCGAGGCGCTTGCCAAGCGCAACGACGAGCTCTGGGAAGTGCCCTACCTCCCAATCGATCCAAAGGATCTCGGCCGCACCTACGACGCGGTAATCCGCGTCAACAGCCAGTCGGGAAAGGGCGGCGTCGCCTATTTGCTGAAGACCGACCATGGTCTCGAGCTGCCGCGCGCGCTTCAGGTCGAATTCAGCCGCATCGTCCAGGACTGGACCGAAAGCACCGGCAAGGAGGCCAGCTCGTCGGATATCTGGACCATGTTTTGCCAGAAATATCGCGGTGAGGGCGAGATCGATCTCGTCGAATACCGCACCTTTCCCAATGCCAACGGGCGCACGATCCATGCGACGATCATGGATCGCGGCGACGAGCGCATCATCGAAGGCCATGGCAGCGGCCCGCTCGATGCGTTCGTCGATGCGCTACGGCGCGCCGGCATCGCCGATATCGCCGTGCTCGCCTATCACGAGCACGCGCTTGGTGCGGGATCCGATGCGCAGGCAGCGGCCTATGTCGAAGCCGGGCTGCCGAACGGCAGGACGATTTTTGGCGTTGAGATAGATCGGAACATCGTCAGCGCCTCACTCCGAGCCCTCACCAGCATCGCCGGACGTGCCCGCCATGCATGACGGAAGGCGGCTTCTCCGGTGGTCGGACTCTATCCAAATCTTAGGGCGTGCGTTGGCGGAGGCGCTGAACTGGCCGGAATAACGATGTGTCCGCTATTGCGCGCGTTTCAACGCCTCCGGGTTGGCCATGTTTTTCGGCTTGCCGTCGAGGAACGCGAGAATGTTGTCGATGGCATGTTCATAGAACACGCCCAAGCCCTCCACCGTGGTGAACCCCAGATGCGGGGTGAGAACAGTGTTGGGTAGATTGCGGAACGGATTGTCCGCGGGAAGCGGCTCCGTATCGTAGACATCGAGCGCGGCGAAAATCCGCCCCTCGCGTGAGGCGGCGACCAGCGCCGCCTCATCGACGATCGGTCCGCGCGATGTGTTGACGAAGATCGCGCCTTTTTTCATGCGCGCGAAATCGGCCGCGCCGATCAGCCCGCGCGAACGCGGTCCGAGCACGAGATGCACGGTGACAGCATCCGCCTCGGAGAAGAGCCGTTCCTTGTCCACGCGTTCGGCGCCGGCGTCCCTGGCTCTTTCGTCGGTGAGGTTTTGGCTCCACGCGATCACCCGCATGCCGAGCGCCTTGCCATATCGCGCCATATAGGCCCCGATGCGCCCGAGCCCGACAATGCCCAGCGTGCGTCCTTCGAGATTGATGCCAGGGCGGATGCCTTCCTGGAAACGGCCGGCCCGCATGGCGGCATCCCCAGCCGGAATCTGCCGCGCCGCCGCAAGCAGCAACGCCAGCGCCATTTCCGCCGCAGGCGCGGGCGAGTGCCCGCCGGAGGTCATGGTGCAGATAATGCCGCGTTTGGTGCACGCGTCCTGATCCACGTTGGGCGCGCGCGAACCGGTCAGCGACATCATTTTCAGCCGGGGAAGGCGCGCGATGAGGGATTCGGGGAAGCTCGAACGCTCGCGGGTAAGGAGCAGGACATCGAAATCCTTGAGGTCGCGGACCGCCGCATCCTCTTCCCCTGCCGGATAATGCCGCTGAAAGAAGACCACTTCAGCGCGCTTCTGCAGGCCCGACCAATCGGCCACCTCGCGCGCAGCGTTCTGCCAATCGTCGATGACGGCGATTCGTGTATCTGCCATGCCCCGCCCTCGTGTGCCGTGTTCTTTTTTGCATCTAATGCCAATCCGGGCAAAAGGCGAGCCTCGCCGGACGCCCAACTTAAGCCGCAGGCCGCCATCAGGCTTGCCTTCGGGACAATGACCTGACAAAGGGGCGTTTGACGGCGTTCGAGCCGGCGCTCATCCTAAGGGCATGATGGGAATTATGAGTCGCGTAGCCAATCAGGTTTGGGACGAAGCATCTCTGCCGCAGCCGGCCGCGGACATGGACGCGCTGGGCGGCGCGCCGGTTCAGCACGGACCGTTTCCCTTCTTCATCGTCCCCGGCTTTGTCAGGTCTGGGGCGCTTGAAGCCATAGGAGCGGATTTCCCTTCTATCCAACACCCCGGAAGCTTTCCGCTGTCCAGTTTGAGCTATGGCCCGGCTTTCGCCGCGTTCATGGCCGAAATCCAGGGTTCTGCGATGACGGAAGCGGTCGGCAAGAAACTGAATATGGATCTCGCGGGTCACCCCACCATGGTCACGGTACGGGGCCAGAGCCGCGCCGCGGACGGCAAGATCCACACCGACAGCCGGACCAAGCTGGTAACGGCGCTCCTTTACATGAATGACAGCTGGGAGAGCGCGCGGGGGCGGCTTCGGCTTGTGCGTGCGCCCGACGATCTGAACGCCGTCATCGCCGAAGTTCCGCCCGAGCGCGGGACCTTGCTGGTGTTCAAGAACGATCCTCACGCGTGGCATGGTTTCGAGCCATTCTCGGGCCCCCGCCGCGTCATTCAATTGAACTGGGTGACGGACGCGTCCGTGGTCCGCCGCGAGCAGGCGCGTCATCGACTCAGCGCGTTTTTCAAGCGGCTGGGAAATCGCGGCGCGTGAACGCTAAGGTGCGCTCATGCCCCTGAATATGGAGACCTTCAACAACGCCGTCGGAGGCAACGCCTTCTACAAGGCGGTCACGCATCCCTTGGCGGCCGAGCCGGCCCGTATGCTTCTGGCGAAGCTGAAGGCAAGCGGGCCGGTCGCGATCTACGATCCGCACAATCTCCTCGCGGCGTTCGATGCGCTGTTTCCTTTGGACCGCACCGAGATTGCCGGATTGTTCGTCCAGGACGTGAGTCATATCGGCCGCAGCTTCCGTGGACATCGGACACAGTCCGTCGCCGAACTCTCTCAATGTCGCGCCGGCACGGTGCTCATCGCCGCTTTTGATGCGGGGCCTGCCGCCGTTCATCTGCGCGACGCCGTCAACGGCGCTTCGCTTCTGAGCTTCGATGCTTTGCGCCTGCCGGACGACATGCTGTCGGACCGCACGCGTTATCTCTCGAACCTGAATTTCGCGACCAATTTCGCTTTCTTCCGCGATGCGGACGGCCACCATACCCGTCTGGTCACGATCAATTATTGGTCGGGCTACGGAGGGAAGGGGGGCTATATCTGGTTCACTCTTTTCAACGACGGGGGACATGCGATCGCCGAGTGGAAAGAGATATTGCCGACCGCCAACGGCTCCATCGTGGTGGACAGCAAGGAGGTCCGTGCGCGCTTCGGTCTTGCACCTTTTACCGGCCAATTGTTCATGCATGTCGTGGGTGCGGCCGGGCACGACATCGTGAAATACGCGCTCGACACCTATGGCGATTCCTCGGACGTGCTCTCATGCACGCATGACGCCAATTCCTGGCCCGCGGATGTCTATGCGGGACTGCCCGCGCCGGAGGAAGGCGAAGACGTGGTGTTGTGGGTGCAAAACTCCCATCCCCATCCCATTCCCGCGGGTGAAATCGGTTTCAATCTGATGGGCGATGATAGGGTCGCCCATTTGCACGAACCGGTCGGCGCCTTTGCCACAAAGAGCCTGAGGGTGTCCCAGCTTCTACCCGCGGCGCGTTGGCCGCAGCAGCTCGAGATACGCGCCGGCAAGCATTTCGTGCGCCCGCGCTATGAGATACTGCGCAAGAACGGGCGCCGCCGCATCGCGCACCCCAATGTCGAGCGCAGCGATTTGAAACTGGATAGGGAGCTTCCCGGACTCGGCGCGGTGCTCGGCAAAGGATTTATCCTTCCCGCACCGGTGCTGCCGGTGGAGCGCTTTCGCAGCCTGGTCCTGCCGACGCCGATGTCGACGGTACAGGCGCATCTGCCGGTCAAATTGCTGATCTATGACAGTGCCGGGCGCAAAGCCGCCGAGCACAGTTTCGGGAATCTTCGGCGCAACGAATCCATCGCCCTTGCGGCGAATGAGGTCTTGAACGGCCGCATCGACGGCGGCTACGGCCATATGGAGCTGGTCTATGATTTCGAAGCGGGACAAGAGGCCGATGGCTGGCTGCACGCTCTGTTCCGCTATGAAGACCTCGAGACCGGCCATGCCGCCGAAACCAGCTTCGGCGCGCATATGTTCAACATGCTGGTGACCTACAAAGGCGAACCTCAATCCTACAAAGGGCCGCCGCCGGGGCTTTCGACGCGGCTCTTCCTGCGCGTGGGGCCCGCGCCCTTCGACACCATGTGCCACCTGGTTTATCCCGTTTCGCGCCCCTGGCATGAGACGTCGGACACCGCGCTCATGCTGATGTCGTCTCAGGGGCAGGAAGCGGCGCGGCGCAATGTTCGCATTCCTTGCGGCGGTTCGCTGCTTTGGCGCCTCAACGAGACATTCACCGAAGCCGAACGCACTCAAGCGGGCGCGGACGCCTATGTGGTGGTGCGCGACACGACCTGCCGGCTGTTCGGCTATCACGGGCTTATTGGCGAACGCGCTTTCAGCCTGGACCACATGTTTGGATTCTGAGGTGCGCAAGCTCTCCTGTTGGGTGGTAACCGACGGCAAAGCGGGCATGGAAAGCCAATGCATCGGCCTTGCAGAGGCGCTAGGGCTGACGCCGCTGGTCAAGCGGGTGCGCTTACGAAGTCCGTGGCGGCAAATCACGCCTTATTTTCGCTTGGGCGGACGCGCGCAATTCACTACCGACAGCGATTCCCTCGCGGCCCCCTGGCCGGACCTTCTGATTGCCACGGGACGGCACAGCGTTGCCGCGTCCATGCTGGTAAGGAAACTGTCAGGCGGACTGACGCG
>Ga0193699_10000289_pt1 | contig 23015 bp, 19 predicted proteins | sample L3c2metaG_FD_160095 | JGI IMG/M metagenome (GOLD analysis project Ga0193699, IMG submission 160095) | Soil microbial communities from a riparian zone of the East river system, Colorado, United States - L3c2 | ecosystem: Environmental > Terrestrial > Soil > Riparian zone | place: USA: East...
TGGGTCTGGCACGACGCCTTGAGCATGTCCGCGGCCCGGGCGGCGGCGCTCTGAAGCGCGTCAAGATGTCTGTGCTGCTGATCGGTCGGCCTGACCGACTGCTCGATCGTGGCGGCCGGCCAGTCCGTCAGCCCCGGTTGCGCCACGTCGCAAGCCTGCCCGGCTGAGCCGGCTCTCTCCGTGGGCCGGGCTGGACGCTGCCTCGTGGTGGCGAGCCCATTGAGCTGCGCCTTCTGTTCGTCACTCAGGAGGCCGTAGAATTTCTCCAGCGGCGGTTGCACCATTTGCACCGCCGCGATCATCGCTTCGATGCGCTGCTGCATTACCTCAAGCCGGCGCGGCGCCGTAAGCGCGACGTCGGTCGGGCAGGAGGCCTTGAGGCTCGCGGCCGCCTTTTCCGAGGCGCTGGCGAGTTCGTCGAGCGCGGCGCGCTGCGCCTCGTTCGGCTGGATCGCGCTTTGGAAGCTCTCGATCGGCAGCCCGGCGATCGCGCGGCTGTCCTCGCCGCACATTTGCGTCAGGTTCGCCTGGTCGCTCCGCGGCGCATAGGCATAGGCGTCGATGTTGCTTCGGCCTCTGCCGGCATAGCGTGGCAGGTAGCCCGCGTAGCCCATCAGATCGTCGTAACCGTAGAGCCCGAAGATGCCGGCGTAGAGGTCCGGGTAGCCATAGCCCCAGAACGTATCGTAGTAGGGGTAGCCCCAAAACGCGTAGTCATAGATGTCGTAGAAGGCGAACGGCCAGAACACCGGGCCGACCCATCCGAAGCCGCCGTTGCGATGGCGCCACCACCCCCGGTTTCCGCCGTGCCACGCCGCCGTCGCTACGCTGGCGGTGACCAGCGCGCGGGTTCTCGGATCGCGCAATGCAGCGGTGTTGCTCAAGGCCCGATTGACCGGACGCGAGTTCAGCGCGTGCTGCACGGCGTTGGCATTCCGCGTCGCGTTGAAGTGTCTCGCGGCAAGCGCCGAGGCGCCGAGCGCCGCCGTGGTTCCCATCGCAGCGTGTGCGCCGCGGACTGCGTTGAAGCGTGGAGCGTTATGGATTGCGAATGATCGATTGCCGAACGATCGGCTGCCATGGAAGCTCGGCCGCGCAAACGAACGGGCTACATGCGGGGCGAAATGCGGTCTGGCGGCGAATGCGCGCGCGCCACCGAAATGCCCGCCACCGCCACGGAAGCCGCCAATGTGAACGCCGCCGCCATGAAAGCCGCCGCCGCCACCGCGGAAGCCGCCACCACCACCGTGGAAGCCACCGCCGCCGCCGTGGAAGCCACCGCCGCCGCCGTGAAAACCGCCGCCTCTCGGGCCCGCATACGCCGCGGCGGACAGCAACATCGCGCACGCGAGCGCGGCAACGCCTGATCCAAGTTTCGACCTGAATTTCCACATGCATGTCGTCATGGCACCCTCTCTTGCAACTCAAGGGGCCGTAAATGCAGCTCCGGAACGGGGCCCTAATTCAATGCATTACACGACAAATTGTTCCAATTGTTCTGCTGGTTCCGACGCTTGCCATCTTTGATGGCGATCCGACGTTGCACTCCAGACAATGTCCCATACCGCTTGTCGTGAGCGTCCCCTCTCAGCCCTTCACCAAATCGCCCAGCAAATTCGCCGCCACCTTGGCGCGCCACCGCACGATTTTGCACGATATTGTACGATTTTGCCGCCGGGGGCCACGCGAACCTCGCCGCCGATGTAGCTCGGGGCATTGTTGATTGAGTCCGAAAGCAATATGGAAATCGGCCTGTTGAGTTGGGCTAGACGTACCATCTACCGGAATTCCGAGTCGGCTCAGACTCGCATTGTCAGCGTAGACGAACAGCGCCGCTCGACTCACCGGCGCGCATTAGGAATAAATTATATAGCAATTTCAATAATAAGAGTTCGTAGTTTTATTCTGAATGGCGCACCATTCCTGAACAGATTTACGAACCCGAGGCTTGGGTTGGCCCTCGGGCCCGAACGCGGACCCGATGTTATCGTTTGAGCCGACGATCCGGATCTTGTCCTCGGACACTATGATCGCGTCGATCACACTTGCGAGGTAGGCCTTCCGGGCGGCGACGTCGCCCGAGATGAGCTGCTCGCGCATCAAGCGGGTGAACCGGTCGATCGCGATCGGGTCAATCTCAATCGGAATCGCGCTGGACTTCTTGGCATAGTCCAAGGCCTCGACCGCTTTGTCCCTTCCGGCCTTCAGAGCTGCGACGCGCTCCTTGAGGGTCGGATCGGTACCGTCGATCGTGCCTGCTTCGATGGCGGAGTAAAGGCGCCCCAGACGCTCCTCGGCTTCGGAGGCCTGGCGGGCCAAGTCCACGATTCGGCGGTCGGCGGAAGCCTGGCGATCATCTCGCCGGGCCTTGAGGGCAAGCAGAATGGAAGTTACGCGATCTGGCTGGAGCAACTGGTCGAACAGAGCGTCCACCACGAGTTGCTCGATCACCGGACGGGGGATCTTGCGGTTGACGCACTTCCCGTCGTGGTCCTTGTGGCGTCCCTGCTTAGTCGACTGAATGCATTTGTAATAGGCGTAGATTTTGCCTGTCCGCGAGGTGCCGGTGGCGGTCGTCAACGCGCATGAAGTTTGACAGTCGCAGCGTACCAAGCCGCCCAACAGGGACGGTGCCGAGGTTAGACGGGGCCCCTTGGCCCTGGGGTGACGCGATGTCAGGAGGGCCTGAACTTCATCGAAGATGGCACGATCAATGATCGTCGGAATCTCATATTCGACGATTTCCGAGGTTTCTTTGCGCTCGCCGTCGCCCTTGCGGTTGAATTCGTTGAAACGGCGCATGCCCGTGTAGGCGTCACGGGTGAGGATTTCGTGGATCGTGCCCGTGCCGAAGAGAGAACCGTTTCTGGAGCGGTAGCCGCGCTCGTTCAGCCACATCGCAATCTTCTTGGTCCCGAGCGGACCGGAACCTCCATCGCCGATTCTCGCGAGATCGAAGGCGCGAATAACGATCTCGGCGTCAACCGGCTCAATTGCGAGCTTCTTCTTTTGCTTGTGTCCGATGATGTCGGCGTCGACGGACTTGTACCCGAACGGAATGATGCCTCCATTGGAATATCCGCGCCGTGCGTTTTCTTTCATGGTGCGGGTAGTTGCGCGTGCCGTTTCGGCAGATTGGAATTCATTTACGATGCCGATGAATTTTCGGAATAAGTCTCCGCTTGCGTCTTTGGTGAGCGGCTCCGCAAACGAAATCAATTCAACTTTGTGTTTGCGCAGAGCGCGCACGGTGAGCTCCTGCTCGAATTGATTTCTGAATGCCCGCGAAAACGAGTAGACGAGAATAGTGTTGACTGAGCGCGTGCCGTCGGTTGCTCGCGCGATCATTTGCTCGAACGCCGGTCGCTTCATGTTGGTGGCGCTTTCGCCTTCCTCGCGATATATGCCAACGACATTGTCGCCGTCGCGCTTGCAACGAGCGACCAGCTGATTTTCCTGATCCGTTAGGCTCAGCCCTTGGATCTGAGCATCCGTGGACACGCGGATGTAGATCAGAACATTTCGAGACGACGCGATCGCGTCTCTCGATGCTGTCTCTAATGTCTGAAGATTTTTGCGTGCCATTCGAACGCGCCCCTTCCAAAGTCCTTCGATTGAGTTTAACGAGGCGGCGGGAGCTTGTGAAGCGGTTCGATCGAAACGATCGCGGTGACGCCGCGCTGCTTGCTGACGTCGATCAAATTGCCGCAGCGTCGCTTCCACTCGATACGAAACGCTTCGTTCAGCATTTCCGAATGCGTCACGAGCAGGCGCTGAAAAGTTGCCTGTGCGCCATTCTCCGGCAGCTTCAGGAATCCCGCGGCAAAGATCCGGTGGCGCAAATCCTCGTTAGTCCCGCACAGTTCGGTGATCGCGATCTCGAGATGTCGCGGCTCGTAAGCGTAGCTGGGATCAGGAACGAAACCGTTCGTCGGGCAACCCTGTGCGAACAGTTCGCCTACCAACCACAGACCGCCGTCGATCGCGATTTCCGCGTACTTTTCCAAGCGCATTTTCAGGATGCGGGGTTCGTAGAATGGACGGGTCGTCATTGCTTGTCTCCTTTTTGACGTGCGGTAGTAGCCGCCGGCATCGCACGGGGTTTCGGGTCGAAGACGGCGTCCAGCACGTCACCGAAATATCGCTCGATCGCATCCAGTTCGGCGGTGCAGACCGGGATCGGATCAGGTAGCTCGTTTTCGACCGTCCAGAACTCCGGATCGATCGGGCGAAGCCTCGGCGCCGATTGCCTAGAGCTCATGGCCGAGCTCTTTCTGGCGATTGCGCTCCCGCCTGGTATGGGCCTCGGCAAATTTAGCGACATCAATCAGGTCGAGCGTCGTGGTTTTGATGCGCTCGCGCGACAACCGTTGAGCCAGATGATCGAGACGTTGAGTGTCGTCTATCGCGCTGTGGAAGTCGCCGCTGGCGGCCCGGATGGATGAGTCAATCGACCTCGAACAGAAGAAGCTCGTGTCGCCTCTTGCCCTGGATGCACTGACGTAGGCATCGTGGCGATCGAATCGGTCGTTGAGCAAAACAAACGCTTGACCGACGGTAGCGCCTTGGCTGCGAAAAATCGTGGAGACGAGACCGTTGGCAAGACGAACACGTCCCTTACCGTCCGCGATATCCTCTGGTGTGAACTTGATGATCTCGTCGCCGCGCCGTGCGGTGATCGTGACTTTCTTGGTGAGACGCGCGACCTTGACACGCTCGACAACAAGCGGTGTGCCGTTGACCACGCCGAGCTGATCGACACGGCGAAGTGCGACGAGCGTATCTCCCGCAGCTACGGGGAGAGTGTGGGGATTGCCGGAGGCATCGACCGCCGAAAGAAGAACCTCGCGGGTTCCAACAACGCCTTCGCGCTTGAGCCGGTCGCGGAGCACCGCGGCAACCGCGCGGGCTTCCGCGTTGGTCTTGGTCAGAACGGTGATTTGTTCGCTCGGACGGCTCAGCCGGGCCTGTTGCCAGGCATCCGCGAGCGCATCGACCGTCGGCTTCAGCCCGTCGTAAAATTCAATGAGGCCATGCTCATCGAAGGCCCTCAGTGCAGCCTCAGCATCCCCGCGTGCAAACGCTTGCGGCGCTTCCCGCGCCCACGCTTCGCGCTGACGATGAATCTCGCTGAGCGTGGCGGCGCCGATCGCTTCTCGCAAGAGTCGGATGGCGTGGCCCGGCCCCAGAGGTCTAATTTGGCTTTCCTCGCCGACAGCAACGAGAATGCAGTGATTGTTCTTCCCTCCATTCCCACGGCTGACGTGATCGAGGATGCGTGCAAGCTGCGGGCTGGATTGCAAGCCGCTCTCGTCGATCAGCAAAACGGTTCTGCCTTCGAATGCAGGCTTGCCAGCAGCGACGCGAGAATCCAACCGCTTCAACAGCGCGTCGATCGCGGCAGACGGGACGTTGATGGAGTGTCCCAGATCGAGCGCAGCCCTCCAGGCCAGGGAGGCGCCCAAAACGGAGGCACCCGGTAAAGTGGTGCCGGCTCGGTCACCGTCGGCCGAAGAGGCGTTCACTGTGGACGAATATCCGACGGCCTCGAAGCTTCGCGCGACCACGCCGAGAATTTTGGACTTGCCGGTTCCCGCCGGTGCGAGAACGTTCACGAGCCGGGCGCCCGACGTCGCCGCGAGCGCGACGTTCGTCTGCTCCTGCGACAGACCGTTCTCTCGGCAGAGGCGCAGCACCAAGCTGGGGTCAGGAGCAGCTACGCGCGCCTGCGCGAGGTTGACCGCCGTTTCGACAAGCCGCCGTTCGGTCGCGACCATTTCGGGGGTGGACAGGACGACGCCATCACGCGTCGTGCCGAGTTCGACGATGGCACGGCTCTGGACGAGGGCATCGGCCTCTTTGACGGCCTGTTCGACCGATACGCCGGTGCCTACCAGCGCGTTGCACGCGGCCTCAAGGAGATGACGCCGCTCGAACGTTGCCTCAAACTCGGTGAGGGAGGCCGGAAGGAGTGCCGTTCGCTCACGGATGAGCGTGCTTAGCTTCGCGGGATCGCGAGCCACTGCGGCATCGCGGCCAGCTTCGCGGGCCGCCTCGACGATCGCGCTAGGATTGAAGCCGAGGTCCTTGATAGCCTCCTGCCAACCGGCAATACGATCAACGACATGGACCGTATCTTTGGTCCGGCGGTTCTTTCGGGTGATAGCAGCGGCAGCAGCCGGCGCTTCGCCGGAGGTCAAGCCGGCCTTGGCCAATTCGGCTTCGATAGCCGACCTGCGCGCGGAGAAGAATTTTGCGACCTCGGCTGGAACGCCAGCTATACTCCACCGCCAACCGTCTTCGTCCCGCTCGATCGCGAAACCTCTCCGCTCCAGTTCTGTCGCAAGCTGTAGCCGGAAGACCGAGCCGAGGAGCTTCTTGCCTGATCGGATGCCACCCGCAGAGTCAATAGCTCCCCATGATGAATCAGGACGTTCCAAAATTGACGGGAGGCAAACGTGATGATGCCTCTGGACAGAGGCGAGGACGGTCCCGTCCGCGTGGATTTCCGGTCGCGCCTCAGAATGTGTGAAGACGGCTGCAGTAAACTTCGCATGCTCGCGGCGGACGCCATTATGTCCGCGCCGAGCCAGCGGAATTTCTTGCTCGATGACCCGAAGAGTGGCTTCGACCGCAGCGCGCTCGGCGCTGGCGATTTCTACCCGCAACGCGTCATCGCCGGCGGCATAGAGGACAGAAACCGCTTTGGGCGATGACAGGGTGATATCGACGCCCAGTACCCGGCGCTTGAATAGAGGTGTCTTCACCAGCTTATTGCCGGCCGTGTCGCAGCCCTCGCAAAGGAGATCGAAATCGAGAGGACGGACCGCTGATCCCTGTACGATCCCCAAGCGCTCATTGCCGCGCAGCCACACGCCCGCCGCTTCCTTGTCGGCCGCGTAATAAGCCGAGGGCTGGTCGGATGTGTAGTATTCCGAACGATGAATGATGGCGAACGATGCGACCAAGAGAAGCCTCCGAGGAGGCTGTTCAATTAGCGCGTGGCTGGGGCTCGGATTTTGGGATTAGATCGGGTGTCGGAAAGATTTCTGATAAGAAAACGGCCGCCAGGATGGCGGCCGTTTTAGAGGGTGGGTCGGCTGCCCCTGATTTGGCCTATCCGCCGGTCCAGACGGCCGGGACATGGCCGGGACGGCGGTCACGCCACACGGTCAGTGGCACGTCAACGATTGTGGGATTGCCCAATCCCATCACCAGCAGGCGCGCTGTTTTGTGACGGCCTTTCTTCGCAACACCGAGGTCGCTCTCGAGCCGGTCCGCAGGTAACACCGGCGCCGTTTCGCGAACGGTCTCACGAACCCAGCGCCTGGTGACCTGATCGCGGACGGGCGGCCCCAGATATTCGATGCGGCGTTCGCCGAGCAGCGTGCTGATCCGTTCCGCGGAATCTCCAGCGCTGAGTTGGTGTATCAGCTTGATCCTGAAGCGAGCGAGGAGAACATTGGCGAGGTTCTCCCCCCAAATCTCGACCAGATGAGAAATGTCCTGAATTCCAACCAATGTCATAATTCCGAACTCACGCCCGGTATTCAGAAGCCTGGGGAGCCCCGAGAGGCGGCCGTTGCCGCACTCGGGCAACTCGTCCAGGCAAAACACCAGCTTGCGCGTGGGATTGCGCGGACGACAGGGTCGGAGGGCGAGCGCGATCAGCCGATCGATCAGAAAACCACCGATCGCGCCCGACAGCTCCGGATACTCGCTCGACTTCTGCAGCACGATGACGCGCGGATATGCCCTCGGCTGGTCAAGCCACTGCCGCAGCGAGAAGCGCCGCCGAGCAGGTACGTCACGCCACGCTTCCGCGAGCGGCAACACCGTGGTCAAAGCCGCCACCCACATCGTCACGAGTATCGACATGGTGGTGCGGTTGTCCTCGGGGTTCTCGCTGCCGAAAATCAGGCGGCTTGCACTCCTTTTGCCAGCAGCCTCCAGCGTTGTCTTGATGGTCTCGCCCGACGACAGGAGAACCGAGGCGAGATCGTCCCAGCTCCAGCCGCCCGGGCTCTCCGCGTGAAGCGTCATGACCAGGTCCGCCCAGACGGCGCGGGCACCATCCCCCCACATCGAATCATGGTCGGATTTCGCGACCGCGTGGGCTGCGAATTCGCGCGCATGTTTCTCATTCCTGATGTCCCGCGCGATGTCGTAGGCGGCGGACCGGCGATCATGCGGTGCGACCAGAATGAAGGGGTTGACCGGCAAGCCCGCGGTGAAATCCCCTTTGACTTCATGGATGAAGATCTGGTCGCCCCTAGCTTCGCACTGCTCCACCAGACTGCGGAGCGTCGATGTCTTGCCGCTGCCCTGCGTGCCGAGGGCGAGGATGTTGTAACCTTCGCACTCGTCCGTCAGTTGAACATGCGGTAGCAACCACAAGCCGCGCTTGAGGATCCGCCCGGTTCGCACGATCGCGGCTCGCAAGGAGGAGCGGCCCTCGCCATCGAACAGAAGGCGCCATCCGCGTAGCGTAACGAAGCGCTCACGCTTCGATGCTGCAGTGTAAATCATGTACGCCGTCGTCGCCCACGCTGCCGTAACGGCCGCCCCCAGAGCCACCGCGTGGATCGACGCCGCCCTGGATCCGGCAATCGCCTGAAAGACGCGGTCCAGATACTGGAAGCGGCAATCAAGCCCTATAACCTTCGTCAGGCCGGGAGAACACGTCTCACCACGGATGAACTCCGCAGCGATCTGGCCAAGCATCTTCAGATTGATCGGCACGACTCCATTGGCAGCAATGACATAGGGCGCGTCGGCCGAGAAGAGGATCGCAAGCCCCGCGGCCAGAGTGAGGACTGCGGCGAGGATCGCGCCCAGGAACGCGGGCATGATGGGTTTGGTTTCGAGGAAGGGGTTGGTGATTGGCATGGTGATGCTCGTGCTGGTGGTTAGGAGAACGCCGCGACCACGAGGCCGCAAACGATGATGAGGAGACCGGACCCCACGCCTGCGGCGAGGCCTCTGAGCCAGCGGTCCGGCTCCGACGTCTGCAAGTGGTGCCAGGAGGACACCTCTATCCGCCTATCGACCGGCTCCGCCGACGCACCTCGCTGGGGGGCTGCGTCGACAGCCTGCCGGCGAATGGCGGCGAGCAGGGCCTGAAGGCCATCGGAGCCCAGCACCTTCAGCCGATTTGGGTCGAACTGCGAAGGATGGTGCAGGATATCGTTGGCGAGATCCTGCGCCAGTTCGGCCTGCGCAGCATTGCGGATGTTTGCCGCCTTCGCCGCGGCAAGATCGAAGAGATCGCGCTGCTCAGGCATCAGGTCGTCTCCCTCGTTGCCCAGTTCAGGACGCGGTCGAGTTCGTGGAAGACCTCAATCGTCCACGCAGCCACTTCACCGCGCGAGATCTTGCTTTCCGGGCGCGGCAAACCGGTCAGCGCCATGACCTTGCGGAGCGGCATCATCGGCAAGTCCATGAGGCGGCAGTGCGCGGCCTCGAACGGCCGCCACGAGCCGGCCGCGATGGCCGGCATCCGGAGCAGCGTGGCGCCGTCCATGAGCGGCTCAATCGACGTGCGGTAAACAGCAGCGGCGTCGGAGGCTTCGTGCATATGGGCGAATTCACCGTCGCGCGCGTTCTGGATCAAGACCAGCTTGGCGCACGAGAAGCGCTGGAGTAGCGCATCCGCGGTCGCGGCGGCCTGACGGATACCCTCGCCCTCCGCAACGAACGGGATCATGACCGTGGTCTCGAAGCCCCACGCTTCGAGATCCTCGTCGAGCTCGACGATCCCGGCCCAGTTCGCGAAGCGGCCGACCTGGTTGGCCCCGATGTCGAGCAGGCAGTTGGCGCCACGGGCGCCCACGCGCTCCAACATGTGATAGAATGGCGTGAACGAGCGCGCGTCGGCGGTCGGATCGCGCCGCGCTTCGCGCGATACCGTCGGAATCGTCAGGACGTTGCGGCCGACCGCCCGGGCCAGCCGGTGCTGGGCGTCCACCTGCGCGATGGCCAGGGGCGCATTGTGCAGATGAGCATGGTCGGCGACGAGCAGCGAAGCCAAGGTCTTACCCTGCCCCCCTTTGTCGTTTGCCATGATAATGAGCTGGCTGGCGCCGCTCATCATTGCAGCTTTGTGATGCGTCATAACGATCCTTTCCCGTTTGCGCCGGCCGGATGGCTCGGCTGCGGGATGGATCGTGGAGGCCTCCCGAGCCCCAGAGTTTGGGATTAGATAGCCAAAACGTAATTTACCCGGCTTGAGGCTGAAGTTTTTCAGCAACGCCCGTCGATGCGATCCGGTCGAGCGTCTTCATCCAGTCCGCCATGTCCCGGCAGGTCAGGGCTGCGTCGGCCAATAGGAAGTTCATGGCGTCTGATTGCGTTTCGAGGCAGCCAAAGCCCCGCTTGATGATCGCATATCGCAATATCTTCGCCCGGTGCGCGTCGATCTCAATTGGCCGCCCTCGTGAGAGCTGGCCGATCAAACGCCCGAGCTCGAAACGGTCCTGCTCGATCAACAGGTTCTTATGCATATCCGAGGGTTGCAGATCGCCCGCGATGGCAATCTTCATCAACGCGGGCCCGGTCATTCGCTCCGCAACCGCGTTGGTGAGCCTCTCGCCGCTCAAGGCGGTGATTGGTTGGCCGGAAGTCGTTCGCTTTGCCCAATGCTCCATCGCGTTGATAAATTGGCTCGCACGCTCTCGATTCCAGGCCATCCCGCGGACACGATCGACGTTGTCATCCTCGATATGCTCAAGGATAGCAGCTCCGTGTTCGCACACCCTGGCAGCAACATCGGCTTTCTCGCTGACGAATAGATCCTTGGCCGCCGGGATGCCGAAGAACGCTTTCACCAATCGGCGGCCACGGTCGATCAGCCCGTCGACCAGACTCATGATGGAATCGAACGTGGGAACGATCGCATACAGCTTCGCCCTTGCGCTGCCACGATAGGCGGCCACCCCAATGGTCTGCCTCGCCCGATGTTCGGCTTCGCTCGCCGTCAAAGCACGAAGGCGGCTATTGCGAGCCAATTCGACCCCGGTCTGGCGGCCGGTGAGACGAAAGGTTACAATCTCCAGCGCGTGCTTGGCTGCCTTGACCAGATCGCCATCATGCCGGTCATGCTTCTGGCGAATGGCGAGATCTTCGCGATCGACGCCCCGGATCACAACGGGAAAGCCGTTGCGATACCGGGAAAACTGATCCGGCGGCACGAAGATGTAGAGCTTTCGCAGCCATTCGATCGGCACATCAAACGTCTGGAAGGGGCGATCAGCGAGAATGGTCTGGATGACCTCGATCTCGCTGCGACCAGCTTCGGTCGTGAAGCGCTGATCATGAATGATCACGGCTGTCGTCGGCGGGTCCAGCCGCTCGAGGCGAGCTTTGAGCTCTGTGAACTTGGGATCCCTGTTGTCGTTCATGGGACGCTGTGCCTCGACTAACCGCGGTCGCGATCGTTATCGTTGAGCCCTTTGGGCTGGGCCTTCGGCCTGCCGGGGGGCGCGGCCGAGCGGCCGTCTTCGATCAGGACGCCAAGCCTCGTGCCGAATGGCTGGAAGGCCCTCAAGAGGCCACTGTCGAGCAAGGCCACGCAGCGGAGTTCGACAATCAGCTTCCTGAGAGCGCCGCCGTCGGCCGTACCACTGCGATTTGCCATGCTGACTCCTCCTACTCAGTTCCGTATTCGATGAGAGTTGCGGCGTGAGGGTCTGGTCGGGTGCGTGAACTCAGTTTCGCGCCCTGACATCAACTCACGACACAACGGCACGGCGGAGCGTCGCGAGACCGTGCGCGAAATGAGAGTGCCCGACCCTGTGGATATCCAGAGTGAACTGCTCCAGCCCTTGCTGGGATGCCGTCGGCGAGGTCACGGTTACGCCGTCGATAGTGTCGAGCGTGATGAAGTAGATATCGCCATCGATCAGAACGAGATTTTGAAATGGCTCTCCCGGCAGGATGGGCCAGCCCTTGACCGCCTCCTGGATGTTCGCCACGAGGGACTCGATCGCGATTTCGATCCACTCCGAGCGTGCCGCGGTATAGTCGGCGTCGCGCCTCGGAATGCCAATCTCGGCGGTTACCGGATTAAGCCCGTCTTCCAGCAGATCGTCCGCAGTGTAGATCGCGAGGTTGGGGTTGCGCTGCCTTGCCTGATTGATGCGCGGGATTGGGAGGCCAAGCACCCGGGGTTTGCCGTCAGTCTCGTCCCCGTTCCGCTCGATTCCATAGAACCAACGGCCGTACGGCTGCAACACGGGGTCATCGAAATCAATCTCCTCTCGATCGGCGCCGCGGTTGCTCGGCTCCTCTGACAGGCTCTGCAGCTCATGCTTGACCTCGCCGCACGCAGTCAGGATTCCGCGATCGACGATGGCGGCGCAGCGCAGATCCGCCAACGCGGCGCGCAGAGCGCCGCCGATGGCCATCCCTTTGCGGAAAAGGTCCATGTTCACGACCTGAGGAACGGCGATCCGGATCAGCTCGGGCGTCACGAACACCCAATCCTGCATCGCGGCGTGGGTCAGCCTGAGGTGCCCGGATCCGAACAGCAGGTCAAAACACGCGGGGACTGCGCGACGACCCTTCTCCTGAATCGGCCAGAAGTCGATCGGTCCTGCGTGAACAATGGTGCAGTCAAGAATCAGATCGTTCATTGTCGTTGTCCTGCTTAGCTCGCCGACATGGTCGGTTTTCGCGCCTGCGCTTCCAGATCTAGTGAGCCGTCCACCTCGGTAGCGTTGGTAGTCGGTGCAGATGGAGCCGTTCCTTAAGGAAGGCGCACGTAGCCTCGATTGTCGTACGATCTTCTTTTTCAAAAACGGCTATACCGTCGATCTCAAACCTGACGTGGTGACGATGGGCGATGGCTTCGATTATGTAGAGCGTACGCGCGATCGACAGGTCCTCGATAGCGATTGAACCTTCTGCGTTCGGGCTGACGTTCATCATTTTGACTCTCAAACGCTCGACCAAACGGCAAAAAATTGGATCTATGACTTTCTCGAAGGAGGGATGATCAATGGCATACCCACATCCAATTTCTTCGAACTCCTCAGCCGAGACAGTGGCGATCGGCACAAATGCGATATCCGGATGAGCGGTCATGCCGCATGCCGCGTCCCGATCCGTCTTCCGCGCATAGGCTTCGATGCGGTAGTATTGGATCGCCCCCGCTAAGCTCCCGCCAGGAGTGTCGATCGTATATTGGGCAGGGAGGTTGGGGAGGTGCTTGTAATCCGGGCTGGTTTCTCGGAACAGCGGTTTGGCGAAGTACAGGTTGCTCATGGTCAGGTCCCTATTGCAGCTAGAGCTTCAGCAGCGCGCGAGCCTGGTCGGCGGCGTCTCCGCGCAGCCGCCTCACCTTGCGACCGATGCTCACGAGATCGCGATCTGTCAGCACGGCAGCGACGGCGCGGCGGATCGGCTTCGATTTGATCGCTTTTGCGACCTGCACGATCAGGGCGCGTGCGTCCTCTTCGTCGGGAGCCATAACGTTGATCTGCCGCAGACCTTCCTCAAGCTGTCGCTTGCGCTGCGCCGCTTTACGTTCCGAATCAGTTCGGGGCTTGGTATCCGAGTCCGAAGCTTCCGCCTGATAGTAACCCGGCTCGAAAAATGCTTTCGCTTCCTTCCACCCCGCTCGCTTCAGCAGGATCTTGATCGAGGCCTCGGAGGCCGGCTCGGCCTGGTCACCGCCATCTCTCATTGCGTCGGTCTCCATGTGACTAGTCCCGTGACTAGGCCATCTCCACCGCGGCCGGCGCGGCGTTGGCGTCCGTGTTCTCGCGCACCTGGAAAGCGGCGAGCGCCATTGCAACGATGCGCTGGCGCTGCGCCATCGAGATCGTGATGCGATAAAGTTCGCTCTGGCGCGGGTACACGCCGACGCGCTCCAGGCCGTTCAAGAACCAGCTCTCGGTGCCGCGCGTCAGGGTGATGCGCGTGCGCAGCATCTTGTAGCTGTAGGCATTCGCCGAGGGGCCGCCCGCGCGCCACGCTACCTCCGAGCCCGAGCGGTCGCGGGCGGGCAGGCCACTCGCGATGAGCGAGGCCTCTGCCCTGTTCGCGAGGGCGAAGATATCGCCGGGGAGCGCCGTGTTCGTCTGCGCTTTGCCGTTGGCGCGATCCAGCGCGTCCCAGATTTTTGTCAGATTCTCGTCGACAATCTTGATCTTCACCCGTGTACTCCTGTACTATGTATCCACCGTGTACGCAGTGCTGGTTAATTAATGGACCTTATCCGGGTAGGTCGACTAAGCCAGTCTGCATACGTTAGATACACGTATACGACCGTACGCAGCGTTTGTCAACAATACCCCGAGATATGCAGGAAACGCAGGTCGATAATGGTTAACGCTCCAGACGCCGCCTCGATCCTGAAAGACATTAAGCAGAGCACTGTCACGTGGGTCGACGTTGTTCGTGCCCTCACCGCGCTTGAAGCCGCGAGCATCATGGACGAGCGCGGCCGTCCCTGGGCCAGGGTCGTTGCTGAGGAAACAGGTCACGGTCTCAACCAACTCCGCAAAATGCAGCGAACAATCAGGGCCGTGGAGGCGCTCGCCAGCGGTCATCCGTTTGATTTGGACAAGCTGCTGCAATCGGTTCCATTCAGCCAGGTCGAGATACTGGCACGCATTGCCAAGGCCGACCAGGACAAGGGACTGGAACTTATCCAGCAGTGTCTGACGGGGAACCGCGTTCCGACCTACCGTGAACTACAAGAGAGCTTTTACGAAATCCGAGATAGGTCGCCGCAGGGTTCTTCCATCGCGGCCGGTCAGCGCGCGGCACGGCAGTTCGAAAGCCTTTGCTTCGACCTGCTTGTTGAAAAAAAGGCGACGATACTTCCCGGCTTCTCGGGGACCGAAGGCATCAAGGTGGTCAGGTGGTCAGGCGGTCTTCGCTTCGCAAGCCCGGACCTACTCATTGCTTTTCGAGATGCCCGACACACACTGACGGTCGATGGTGTGGATTGCTATTCCATCTATGGTGATGTTGCCCAAGACGAAACGGCAAAGCGCATGACGCGCGTCGCCACCGAGTCAACCTTTTTCAGAAGGTTCTGGATCCTGATGCCGCCCTGGTCACCCGCATGGTTGGTCCGCAGCATGTGTGACGAATTGGACCTGCCCAACGTCGGCGTGATCGTCATCGATCCCGACTCGAAAGAGATTCATGAAGAGCAGACGCGGACGCCGAAAGGGGATCCCGTGCCAGACCGTCGAAGCAAGGCCGAGCAAACAATGAAGAGATTGCTTCGCAATTTTTGAATGGTTATCGGCAAAATTCGGTAGCCTTCGATCGATACCGCTTCGCTCGAAAACCGTCGTCGCTTTCTCTGTACCGAGGCGCGAGTGCTTCAACCCGAATTCCGCGGTAGTGAGAGCGGAAGCTCTGCCGGACAACCCCGGCTACTCTACAATCTCGGCTGTGACGGATATCCGCAACCGGCCGAGCTTGAAGAAGCTTTTAAGTCGATCCCGGCCGATGAGGAATGGGAATGGTACTTGTCCGAAGCCAACACAAATTCATTCTATTTCTCGTGCGAGTTGGCGATTGGATACGGCATTATGAGCGCGACCGGCGAGCCGAACCATACTTTCGCTTTTGGTGCCGCGATGCGGGAGGTAATGCAGGTTGCTAACACGCTGCCCTATTTCCTGATGCCCCTGATGAAGGCGATTTTAACCAACCACCTTGGCGCGACGATTCTTAATCCTCAGCCTGCCACCGTCACAAAGAATGCGCCTCAACTCGCACGGTTTTGGATACCGTTTTTTGCTGATACACAACCGCAGTGAAGATGTGTGCGGGCGCGTCCGGCTTCACCGGTCGGCTCTATGGGGGAGGCTTTTTGGTTGATATCGACGAGTTTAGAGAGTCTCAAATACGGATGTACGGGCTCACCAAGGCCAATAAGAGCTATACATTCTATCACGATGAGACGAACAATATCCGCAAGCTGCATGTCGGCGCTCAGGGCTTGAACGTCGCGGAGCTGAAAGTCTTCGTCTTGGGCGGCGTCGTGCACGACGGTCCCCCGCGCGCCATAGACATTCAGTTTTTGCGGGCGGCCATTCGTATTCAAAAGACGGCCCCTGAAATCAAACTCGAGCACGTCGCGAAAGGCGACTTTCTGGAGCTATCGCGCTCCGCCAAGCTGACCACGTTCTTGCGTTGGATCACCGACGACGGGCTCATGATCCACTATCATGACCTCGACCCGCTTTATTGGTCGACTGTCGACATCGTCGATTCAATTCTGTCCAAGCTCCGCGATCCCGCACTGATCCAATATCACGCGCTGCTAAAGAGCGACCTGGCTGCGGTGCTGAGAAGTAATCTTCCAGCCACGATCGGCCTATTCTATCACTACGGCTATCCCGGCTTGGCCCCCGAAAATCGTAAGCCGTTCCTGAATGAACTCATCGCTTTGCTGGAGCACTACAGCGCCGTGCTGCCGGCGCCGAATGCAATGGTGCTGAAGAACGTGCTCAAGGCCGGGCGGGGGCTCGACAGCCTCGACTTCATTGAAGGCTATCCGCCCAACATGCTGATTGACGATTTCAGCACCTTCTACCGGGGCCGCATTGCCATATTCAAACACGCCATCCATGTCCTCGACATGGAGGAGACGATCCAAGACCGTTTCCTGCAAACGCCCCTCACCAGCGGCGGCGAACCGGTCACGCATTATCGCTTTGCAGACTCTAAAGCCGAACCCGGCATCCAGCTCGCTGATATCGTCGTGGGAGTGCTAGGCAAGATGCATAGCTACATCACGGAAGCGCCCCCAGACGAGGTAGCGGCGGATCGAGCTAACCTGACTGGCACCAGCTTGCAGAATGCCGAGCTACTTCGCGATCTCCTTGGTGCTTCGCACGATGCCAACATTGCCTTCCTGCATCATGTCTCCAGCATGCACGATCTCGACAAGCTGGATCTATTCCTGCGCTTCCGGGATGGCGCTTACGCCAGCTGTTGAAGTGCGAAACGACATCCGTCCCATCGCATCAACCGGTCGGATTAAGTCCGCGTTTAATGAGGTCGAAATCGCCCTTTGCCCAACTCACTTCGGCAAGTCGATACATCGCTTCAAGGTTTTCATAGGGATCGCCGTGCCGCTCGGCTCGCTTAGCGAGATCATAAACCATCAGAGCATTGACGGCGGCGGCGCGGGTCGCCGGATCAACTACCTCCATGTCCGGAAGAATGGAATGGGGATGACCGTGGCGGCTGATGCTCTCGACGATAGCGTCACATCCGGGTAGCCCATTAGTGAATAAGGCTACCGCCGTTCCAGCGACTACGTCCGCTAACTGAACGGCGGGGTGGTCACGCGAATCCACAAAGGCGACCGGTTCAAGAAGTTTCCAGCCTAGCGGCTCCAGGTTGTGCTTCATACGCGATTGGCGGATTCCCGGATCATTATCGTCACCGGTGAATTTGGAAGCGACAGCCTGAAGTGGCTTGCTCGCATCGCAGCGTACAGACAGCAGTTTTCCGGTCCGGCCCCAGTAATTGAGATGACTCCAAAATCCCGCAGCGGAGAGGTCAAGCGTCCAGCGGCCCGAGTCGGGCAGCACCGTATTAATGTTCGCGTTGTCGGCTGTAATGATATCCCGATAGCCATAGGCGAAGCGCAGCACCGACTCGAACGGGTGCTCGGTTCCGTTTTCGGACAAGGGCGCGCGCGGGTTGTCGAAGAGGAACGGCGCATCGGCCGGATCACGCGAGCGCATATATTTCTGGAATTGCTCGATGGCGCGCTTCGCTTCGCTACTTGGATCTGTCATCCACAGGTAGGTGTACATGGCGACAAACCTATGGAGGCCCTTCTCATAAAGAAGCCGCGGATTGTCTTGGTAGACGGGCTCATAGATGTACTCGAAGAACCATGCGCACAACGCCAGCAGCTTATCCTTGACGGTAACGACATATCGACCGTCTATGGCGGTCAGCAACGCGCCGATAAGCTTTTTCCCTCGTTCGGTCGCAAGAAGCTTGGATGCCTTGAGTTCAGGCATCTGCACCGGATTTTCCGTTCGCGCCTTGTGAATGATTTCGAAGGCTTCGGCGTCGCTAATTGCGACGGAGCCGAAAGCAAACATCCGCTGATCCTTCTGCAGAAGGTCAGGTCCTGTATGACCGGCTTCATCGCACGCTATTTCCAAAATCTCTGACATGACTCGGAAGAGTAATGGAAAATTGCTGGAAGTGGAATTAATGACATTTGGAACACTGGGCGCGTCCGGCTTCACCGGTCGGGTTCTATTCGCTACGGCTCACCGAGCCCCGAAGATCCCGCGAGCGGGATGCCGGGGTCTCGGCCTTCGGTGACGATCCCTCGCGCGATAACGTGTCGCTCGCCGGAGGCACTCGCCCTCGGTCCCGCCGTCATTTCATTCCGGCGTCGCTATCACTGCCCTTCGTTCGGGTGCCTTTTTAACCGGTCTCGCGACTGCCGACTGGCCTTCGCTTCGCTGCGGCACAGACGCCCTCTTTCTGCTTGGGAGCTAAGGGCTCCGCCCTCGCGCGGACAAGGGTGAAGTCCCAGAAGATCCGGGACCGGCCGGGGCGGTCTCCCCGACCTTCCGCGCGGACATCAAGACCGGACAGCTGCCACCACCGGAATCCGCTTGTGCAGGCCGGGTGATCCCCCTCCGCCCCGGCCGCCCTTGCCCTTGCTACCCCGGCCTCGCCGACGGGCAGGGGTGCAGGCGCAGGTGCGCTCTGCACCCAAGCTCTAAAAGGAGATTGATCATGTCTGCCAAGATTGTTGAAATAATCGCAGAGAGCGGAACCGAGCGTTTCATTCCACTCAACAAGCTCAAGAAGTCCCCCAAAAATGCCCGCAAGACGCCGCATAGCGAGGCGTCGATTGAGGCCTATGCGGCCAGCATCGCCGCGAAAGGCATCCTGCAAAATCTTGTCGTCGAGCCGGAACTGGATGCGGACGGTGCGGCCACCGGGTTCTATTTCGTCACCATCGGCGAAGGCCGCAGGCTGGCGCAGCTTCTCCGTGTCAAGCGCAAGGAAATCAAGAAGACCGAACCGATCCGCTGCATCATCGATACCGCGAACGATCCTCACGAAATCAGCCTCGACGAGAACGTCACGCGCGAGAACATGCCCCCCGCCGATCAGTTCGAGGCCTTCAAGAAGCTCGCCGAGGAACGGGGTTTCGGCGCGGAAGAAATTGCCGCTCGCTTCGGCGTTACGCCGCATGTGGTGCGGCAGCGCCTGCGCTTGGGCGCGGTCTCGCCCAAGCTGATGGAAAATTATCGCAACGGCGATTTGGCGCTCGACCAGTTGATGGCCTTCGCCATCACCGAGGACCATGCCCGGCAGGAAGCCGTCTATGAGCGGCTGTCCTATAATCGGGACGCCAGCACGATCCGCCGCATGCTTACCGAAGCCAACGTTGCCGCCACGGATCGCCGCGCGATCATTGTCGGCGCAGAAGCCTATACCGAGGCGGGCGGCACAATTCTCCGCGACCTCTTCACCGAGGATCGCGGCGGCTATTTCGAGGACGTGGCACTTCTCGATCTGTTGGTGACGGCCAAGCTCGGGCGCGCGGCCGATGCCATACGGGAGTCGGAGGGCTGGAAATGGACGGAAGTTCATCTGGATTATCCCCACAGTCACGGGCTGCGGCGGACTTATCCGCAGCCGGTGGAACTATCGATGGAAGATCAGACCGCCCTGGATGCCGTGAGGGGCGAGTTCGACAGCCTGACGGAGCAGCATGAGAGCGCCGAGGAACTGCCTGATGATGTCGATGCGCGTTTCGGCGAACTTGAGGCCGAGATCGAGCGGCTGGAAGCCAAGCGTCAGGCTTACGACCCCGCCGTCATCGCGCGCTGCGGGGCTTTTGTCATCCTCAACCATGACGGCACCGTGCGCATCGAGCGCGGCTTTATGCGGGCCGAGGACGAGCAACCGGAGCCGGAAACGCATGATCTGAGCGACGAAGGCGAGGGCGGCCACACCGTCCATGAGAACGGCGGAACCGGCCCGAACGGTGAAGCCGGGTCCGAGAGTTTGGACGGGGAGGACGAAGACGGCGACGGTCACAAGCCGCTGTCTGATATCCTGATCCGCGATCTTACCGCGCACCGTACCCTCGGGCTGCGTCTTGCCTTAAGCGAGCAACCGGAGGTCGCCATCGTCGCCGTCACCCATGCGCTATCGGCACAGATCTTCTATCGCGGCGCGGACGCTCACGTTCTCGACATCCGTCCAGTCAGCACAATGCTGGCCTCCCATGCGGACGGTATCGAGGATACCAAAGCGGGGAAGGCTTGGGCGGATCACCACGCCCGTTGGGCGGCGCAGATGCCGCGCGACGTGTCCGCTCTCTGGGATTTTGTCGTGGAGTTGGACCATGACAGCCGCATGGCGCTGTTCGCGTATTGTGCGGCGCTCACGATCAATGCGGTAAAACTGCCAACGGAGCGCAAGCCCCGTGCGATGGTAACTGCGGACAAGCTCGCGGAAGCCAGCGCGCTCGACATGACCATGCATTGGACCCCGACGGCGCGGACCTATTTCGGTCGGGTCACCAAGTCGCATATTCTTGACGCCGTGCGGCAAGCCGTCAGCATCGGGGCCGCCGAACGGATGGCTGATATGAAGAAGCAGGACATGGCTGAGGCCGCCGAGCAGTTGCTGGTCGGAACTGGTTGGCTGCCCGCGTTGATGCGGACACCGCAGGCCGTGCAGGAGCGCGCCGAGCACCCGCAGGCGGATGCCGTCGCCGAGGCGAAAGACCCCGACGCGTATTCTGTCGCTGCCGAGTGATCGGCATGGCCGGGACCGCTCACGCGATCCCGGCTTTTCATCGCACGACTGTCGAAATTTTTGGCCGCGCGCCCTCGGGCGCGCGGCCAATCTCATGATGCTCACGCCCTCGACTGGGCGCATTTAGGAAAGCCATACACTTTTCGACCTGAAGGCGATGGAGAAAGGGCATTGTGGCAAGCGCCCCGTGAACCCACCGGGAGGACGGCGCGTCGCTGCGCATCATGCCTAGGCGTGGCGATATAAACGCCAGCCGATCGACGCCCTCACCCTTCACCAGCGAGCGAGGCGTAGATCGGGGCGGGTATCGATCATCCCTGACATCGAGATTGCGAACTGGGCTCCGCGGGTCTTTGGTCGACCGCGCATACGGGGACACTGCAATGCGAATTTATGGGCGGTCATTCACCAGGTCGCGCCTTCGCCATCCGATGCGCGAGAGCACGTCGTTCCGCGAGCGGCGTTATCATGTCCTTGTGCGGTGACGATGGCGATCGTCATGGTGGTCAGCATCGGTCTGTTTGATGGGCGCGCACCTCACGCAACCTCGAATGGACGGATCAAGCCCGAGGGACGGCTGCGCCTCGATCGCCTTCCCGCAAGGGCTCCGTCGGCTTATTTCCCCTGCCGCCAAGAAGCGGCATTCCTCGCGAGGCAAATAAGCCGCCTAACGCCCTCCTTCGCGTTGCTGCGGGCCTGACGGCTGCGGGCCGATCGCTCCCCGGGCCAAGGACCGCCATCGAGGCTGCGATGGTCGCGGCCCGACAACAGAACGGAGACCACCATGGCTACCATCGGAACCTTCACCGCTTCGGACAACGGCTACACCGGATCGGTCAAGACGCTTACGCTCAACGTCAAGGCGAAGTTTGTCGCGACCGAGGCAGAGAACGACAAGGCACCCAATTTTCGCATCATCGCCGGCTCCACCGAGTTCGGCGCCGCCTGGAAGAAAACCGCGCGTGATAGCGACCGCGAATATCTCTCAGTCAAGCTGGACGATCCGAGCTTCCCCGCCCCGATCTACGCCTCGCTGGTGAGGGGTGAGGGCGACGACAGCTTCACTCTGATCTGGTCCCGCCGCAACGGCGACTGATCCGGCCGGATCAATTAGCCCCGCCTCTTCGGAGGCGGGGTTTTTCGTGTGCTAACCGCCACAACGATGGAGGAAGAAAGGGGGAAAAGACCTTCGGCCTCCTTTTTTGTATCGAGTCGCTATGGGCTCCGCCCTCGCGCGCGCAAGGGTAGAGCACCGTCCCGGTGCCGGCCGGAGCGGCCTCCCCGGTCTTCCGCGCCAAAGCAGAAATTTACATGACGACATCAGCGCCAGGCGCGTGCAGACGCGCGCGTGCCGCGCACCCCATTGGGCGGGTGATCCCCCTCCGCTCCGGCCGCCCTTGCACTTGCTACCCCGGTCTCGCCGACGGGCAGGGTTGCAGCGCAGCGCTGCGCTTTAACCCAGCCCCAAAGGAGAATGAGCGATGACCATGATGACCCTGACCCAGAACGAGCAGCATGTTTCCAGCGGATTCCGCGTAGACGTGTCGCGCGGCGAGCGTGTTGGCCGCGTGTCGTCGGAATGGTTTTCCCGGCCCGATGACGAGCGCTATCTCAGCCTGACCGATCTGCATAACGCGGTACGCCGCCGGGCTGACCGTGCGCAGGCCCGCACGGTGGAAACTCGCGCAGTCAGGGTGGAGGCTACTCGCGACAATGCCGAGCGGTTGGCGCTGATGGTGCCGGGGCGTGACGAACCCATCGCGCCAACGCATTGGAGTTTTGGGCAATTGTGTGGGCTTGTCGGCGCGCCGTCATCCTACATGCGGCAGCTTCCCGCGCCGCTGGCCGGGATCAATCTGCAACACGGCTTGCTCTCGCATCGCGCCGAGTTGGTGAAAACACTGGAAGCCGATGACGGTCGTGTCGAGCTTCGTGCCGTGACCGGCCCGGACTATGGACGCATTTGGGACCATGAACTGGTCGCTGCCGTGATGAAGATCGCGGGCAATGGCACTGGCGACACCCGGTGGAAGGTTCCGGGCGTGCTCGACTGGAGCACGATGACGCATAACCCATTTGTGGACATCGCCAAGGACACCACGACGCTCTACGCCAGCGACCGCGATGTGTTCCTGTTTCTGGTGGACGATACCCATCCCATTGAGGCGGGACGTTTGTCGGATGGATCGCCGGATTGGTATTTCCGGGGGTTCTATTGCTGGAATAGC
>Ga0193699_10000291_pt1 | contig 22988 bp, 23 predicted proteins | sample L3c2metaG_FD_160095 | JGI IMG/M metagenome (GOLD analysis project Ga0193699, IMG submission 160095) | Soil microbial communities from a riparian zone of the East river system, Colorado, United States - L3c2 | ecosystem: Environmental > Terrestrial > Soil > Riparian zone | place: USA: East...
CTTCGATCTCGGTCCGATGCCCATCGGGCGTCCGATGGAGACGGTGGACGAGAGGCTCGTCCGCGCACCGGTTCAACATCTCTTCGAGCTCGCAAGCAACGTGGAAAAGTGGCCGTCTCACCTCCCCCATTACAGATACGTTCGGTTCCGCGAACGCCGCGCCGATGGAGGAGGTCTGGTAGAGATGTCTGCCTACCGCCCGTTTCACCTCAGCGGTACGCGGAACCGAGCGCTGGGTATCAACTGGCCAACGTGGTGGCTGTCGGAGATGTCGGTGGACCGGAAAAGACCCGCGATCCGTTTCCGGCATGTCGGGGGTATCACGAAGGGAATGGACGTCGAGTGGACGTTTGCCCCCAGCGCGGGGGGCACGCACGTACGAATCGTGCATTTGTGGGATGGACCGGGAATCCCGGTAGTTGGGAAATGGGCAGCATTGTTCGTGATCGGGCCCGTGTTCGTGCATGGAATAGCGTCCCGCACGCTGGCGGGATTGGCAGCCGTCGCCGAGCGCAAGGCAAATACACAGTCGTGAAACGAGGCATTGGTGGATAGACGCAGAGTTGTAATAACAGGCATCGGGGCAATAACTCCGATCGGGACTACTCAGGACGGGCTCTGGTCCGGACTTCAGCGCCAACGCTCGGCGGTAAGATCGCTGACTCGGTTTGACCCTTCGCAGTTCCGCAGTCACAACGCGGCTGAGGTTAACGACTTCGTTCCGACGGATCATCTCGACAACAAGCGCGCCAAGCGATTCGATCGCTTCGCTCAGTTCTCCGTCGTCGGGGCCCAGATGGCGCTCGCGGACGCGGATCTCGACCTGTCGCGCGAGGACAAGGAGCGAGTCGGGGCGAACATGGGAACGGCGCTGGGCGGCGTCGCGTATGCCGAGAGCCAGCTCGCGGTTTTTCTCCAGCACGGGCTCCGCGAAGTCGACGCCAGCCTCGCGCTGGCGGTCTTTGGCGGCGCGTCCAGTTGCAACATCGCGATCGAGCTCGGCGTCATGGGACCCAACTCGACGAATGCGATGAGCTGCGCTTCGGGAACGATCGCGATTGGTGACGCGTTCCGGCAAATCCGCGACGGATACGCCGACGTCATGATTGCGGGAGGAGCCGAGGCGCCGCTCGCACCGCTCTGCTTCGGTGCCTTCTCTCTCATCAGGGCCATGTCCACGCGCAACGAAGAGCCCGAGGTTGCGTCGCGGCCGTTCGACAAGGATCGCGACGGCTTCGTCATGGGCGAGGGCGCGGCGGTGTTGATACTCGAGGAGTACCAGCGGGCAAAATCACGTGGCGCGAAGATCTATGGCGAGGTTGCCGGCTACGGAACCACGAACGACGCTCACCACATGACGGCTCCGCGCCCGGATGGCTCGCAAGCCGCGAGATCGATGCGGCTCGCGCTCGACGACGCCAATGTCTCGGCCGATGAGATCGGCTACGTCAACACTCACGGCAGCTCGACGCCGTTGAACGACGCAACGGAGACAATGGCCATCAAGAAGGTCATGGGCGACCGCGCGTACAAAGTGCCGATGAGTGGAACGAAGGGTTACTACGGGCACGCGCTGGGAGCGTCCGGCGCGATCGAGACCGCGATTTGTGCGCTCGCGCTCGAGAACGAATGGCTTCCGCCGACGGTCAATCTTCAGGTTGCGGACAGGGCTTGCGATCTTAACTTTCTGCCGGGCACGGGGAAGAAGGAGCGCGTCGAGCACATTCTCACGAACTCCTTCGGCTTCGGCGGAATCAACGCCGCGCTGGTATTGCGCCGAGTGATCTAGCGATCTCACGCGCCGCGGCCCCAACAAACACACGGGGGCAGTACATGCGGGACGCGTGGCGGCACTTCATCGCTGAATTCATCGGCACTTTCGCGCTCGTCTTCGTCGGCAGCGGCGCGATCATTCACGCGAGAATCACTGGGAGTCCGACCGGGCTTCTCGAGATCGCGTTCGCGCATGGGTTGATACTGGCAGTGATGGTGAGCGCGCTCATGCGCATCTCCGGCCACTTCAATCCGGCGGTGACGCTCGCGATGCTCGCGACTCGAAGGATCGAGCCGATGATGGCCGGGCTCTACATCGTCGCGCAGGTGCTCGGCGCAGTCGCGGCGGGTTACGCCCTGAAGGGTGCAGTCTCCGACACCACGTTTGCGGCGACGAGGGGTGGCGGTTTGACCATCGCACTCGATGTGACGGCGGGTCAGGCGTTCCTCGTCGAAGCAATCGCCACGTTCTTCCTCGTCTTCGTGGTCTTTGGAACGGTCGTGGACTTAAGAGGACCAAAGATTGGAGGACTGGCGATCGGGTTCGTGGTCGCCGCGGACATTCTGGCGATCGGTCCGCTCACCGGTGCGTCGATGAATCCGGCGCGCTCGTTCGGTCCGGCCGTCGCGAGCGGGATCTACGAGGCACAGCTGCTCTATCTCCTGGCTCCGATCGTCGGCGGGCTAGTCTCCGGACTTCTCTATGAGTACCTGTTCATGCGCCGCGGACGCGAGCCAGTCGATCACGGGGAGCTGAAACCGTAGCGATCAGGCCGAGCTGCTCCCGTTGATTCTGGGTCTCAGTCTGTCGGTGGCGACGAGGTAAATCAGGGCGAGCACCGCCTGCACCAGCATCAACAGACCGGCGAGGACGGGCGCCATCTCCATGTCGGGGTTATTGATGTTGTGGATGATTCCCTGAATCAGTCCACCCGCACCGACCACGGCAGACAAACTTTCTCCCGCGAAGAGCGCACCGGTCGCGAAATCTCCCCAGCGTTCTAGTTCGCCGTGCAGGTAGAGGATCGTGTAGGCGCCCTGGATCAGCAGCGAGCCGCCGATGACCAGCACGATGATAGGAACGCGCTGCCACATCGTCGCCCATGTGCCGATCAACACCAGCCCGCCCGCGCAATTGCCGAAGGACGCCAGCATCAGCAGTAGTTTCAACATTCTTGCGAGGCGAGTAACAAGACAATGAGCTGCACCGTGCACTCTCCCTGAGGCGACTGCCTCAAGGTACTGATCTACTTTATGCTGTCAAGTACTTTGTGAACGGCAGGAGCTACTTCCCTTTCTCGACTGGTGCCCCCGCGGCCTGCCAGGCTCTCCATCCGCCGGCCATCGATCTCACATTGGTGTAGCCCATCTTCTGAACGTTGTCGGTCGCAAGCGCCGAGCGGAATCCGCCACCGCAATACAGAATCAGCTCGGCTTTCTTGTCCTGAACGCGCGCCTCGATGTCTCGTTCGATCACGCCCTTTCCCAAGTGTTCGGCGCCACGCGCGTGGCCAGCCTCCCACTCGCTCTCCTCGCGGACGTCTATGAGCTTCGCCTTTCCGCTCTCCAGCTTGCGCCGTGCTTCGTCGACACTCACCTCGCGAACGCGCGACTTGACTTCTTCGACGAGTTTGAGGAATCCCGGCGAGTGCTTCACAGACCTGCTGGAGCTCGCTTGCCGCTTAGGCGTTTGAGGCCGAGATCGGCGCTGCGGCGCGCGACCAGTTCCGCCGTCGCAACCGCTGCAGCGGACAACGCCGTCCACGCCAGCGCCTTGGACCAGCTGTCCCCACGATTAAAGCTGGGAGGCTCTTCGTCCTTCCAGGCGCGGTAGCCCTTCTCGAGTCCGCGGTCCATCAATCTTCCAGCCACCATCGCAGTTCCAGCGCCGACGAGGAGCCAGGTTGTCTTGCGTGAGTCGCGCTTCTTCTTCACATCCACCGCCTTCGGGTTAGACCGTGGAGAGAGGCAAGCGAAGGGCCATCTCTGTCACCACCCCTCCCTCTTTCTCAGCGACGTGATGTGGGCAACGTGATGGCGCCCGTGCCAGGCGTACAACCCCAGCATCTGTCCAAGAGTCAATACTCTGTCGTGTTCGGGGTGCCGCAGCTGGCGACGGAAGTCCGCCATGTCCATCGAGCGAAGCAGAGTTACCCAGCGCACATGAAGCGACTCGAGCAGAGCGAGCGAGACATCGATCGGCACTTGTTTCGAATCCGGCAGCTCCGCCCACGCCGCCTCGTCGTACGGCTTGATCGTCGGCTTGTCTTCCGTCATGGCAAGCTTGAAGCGGGTATACGCGTTCAGGTGGCTGTCCGGCACGTGATGAACGACCTGCTTCACCGTCCACCCGCCTGGGCGATATCGAGTGTCGAGTTGAGCGGGCGACAATCCAGCGACAGCCGATCTCATCGCTCCCGGAGTATCGGCAATTTGGGCGATCAGCTTGGGGTATTCAGCTTCGCTGACAGGAGGATCCCAACTGAACTTGCCGACTGGATAGCGAAGATCGATATCAAGCGCGACGTTCGTCATTTAACCGCAACCCTCCACCCATTCGACCTCAGGAATCCGTCCTGCACGGAACATCGTGACTCTCTTGCCGTCGGTCTCGAACACGATCGCCTTGCCGGCGTTGGCACTGTCACCCTTCACCGTCATGTAGTGGCCGCCCTCTATGTATTTGTGCGGCTGGATCTGCAGCTCGTCCCCGTAAACGCTCTTCACGCGATCTTCGGTGTCGCCGATCTTCACGCCGTCCTCAGTCGTGACGGTTCCCGTATCTACATCGATGCGCGCAATTTTTCCCTTCACTACCATCACGTTCACTCCGAAGGGAATACCGGCGCCGACCGCGGGGAAAACGAAGTCGCACGCCGGCTTCATGTCGGGCCGCTCGTTCACCAGCCCCATGTTGACCGCCTCGACGAGCGTCATGCCGACCTGAAGCTGACCAAGCCCCTCTTCGCTGAGCGCGAGGTCGCTGACGGTGTCGCGCGCGGCGCCATTGGGACCAGTTCTGCCCTTCACCGCCGTGTCGTCTTCCTTCGCGCACGCGGACGCAAGCGTGGCGACGAGCACGACGCACAGGCAGGAGGTTCGTATCGATAGCTGGTTATTCATTATCGTCCTCCGCCCCGAATTCCAAGGAGCGCCGGGTGATTAGGTACCGACCTGATGGAATCTCTCCTGATATCGCGCGATCGACTCGTTGATGACGCGCGCCGCCACTTCGCTCTTTTCCCAACCGACGATCTCGACGCGGCGACCCTCGAGATCCTTGTAGATATGGAAGAAGTGCTCCACTTCCCTCAAATAATGCTGGGAAAGGTCGGCAATGTCGAAATATTCGTGGTAGTACGGGTCGTGACACGGCACCGCCAGAATCTTGTCATCGGGCTCACCGCGATCGAGCATCTTGAGCACGCCGAGCGGCCGGCAGTCGATCTGACAACCGGGAAAGGTGGGCTCGTTGATGCGGACGAGAATGTCGAGCGGATCGCCGTCTTCGTGCAGCGTGCGCGGTATGAATCCGTAGTCGCCGGGATAGTGCATGGAGGAGTAAAGAACCCGATCAAGTCGAATCAGCCCAGACTGCTTGTCCAGCTCATACTTGTTGCGGCTGCCGCTCGGAATCTCGATCATCGCAGTGACTTGCTCGGGAGGATGAATCCCGGCCGGCAGGTCGTGCCATGGATTGATCACGTGGTCACTCGATCCATGGTTCCCTTGTAGCTCATTGCCTCTTCGGCGACGCCGAAATTGGTTGCAGCGAGCTCGGCCACCCGCTCCATCTGCGCGGAGGAGAGATCGGGTTTGTCCGAGGCTTCCGCGAATTCCTGGAGCTGCTCGACGTCATAGATGTTGGGGAGGGTCGTGACGACGACCGGCTCGGCCAGGAGCCATTTGAGAGCAGCCTGGCCGAGAGTCATCTGCGTAGTGAGGAAATCGAGCGTGCGCACTTTCCTGACGCCGTTCGTGAGCCACGACCGCGGGCGGTGTCGACGGTGATCATTCGCCGGGAACACGGTATCCTCGGTGTACTTGCCCTCGAGCATTCCGGAAGCGTGCGTCACGCGAATGTTGAAGCAGCAATCAGGCGCGTGTTCACGTGCAGCGTCGATCATCGCGGTGCCCGGGTGCTGCTCCAGCAGATTCCAGATCATCTGGATCGTGCCGATATCGCTCTCGCGCTCACACAGCTCCACGGCCTCGTAGAGCCAGCCGATCGCCGGTCCGAATGCCGCTCCCCACGAGCGGATCAATCCTTCGCTCCGCATTTCGCGCAACGTTTCCCAGATCGCGGGGTCGCGCACGTGCTCCATCTTGATGTTGTGGAGCTGCAGGACATCGATGTAATCGGTTTCCAGTCGCTCGAGACATTTGTCCACGGCCAAGCGCATGTAGTCGCGGTCGAACTTCTGCGGAAGCTCGTTCTGTCCGCGACGACCCGACTGGGCCGTGGGATCGTAGATATCGTAACCGATCTTCGTCGCGTAGACGACGCTGGTGCGCTTGCCGCGAAAGGCCTGGGCGAGCTGCCGCTCTCCACGACCGTTTCCGTAGGTGTCGGCGGTGTCGAAGAAGTTGACGCCGTACTTGTCGTGGGCGATGCGCAGCATCTCCACGGCTTCATCGTCGGTCTTCTCGCCCCACCAGCCCGTCGAGAGAGTCCAGGTACCGAAGCCGACTTCGCTGACCTTTATGTCGGTGCCAGGAAAAAGCCTATAGCGCATTTTTCGGGTGTGTCATGTTGGAGCGTACAAGTTAACAAAACACACCGCTACTTGAGTTTCTTTACCCAGTCGACAATGGCGGGCGTGAGCTCCGGCACGATGGGAATCGTCGGATCCGTGTAAAGTCGCAGCTGCAACATCCGATCGGTGCTCGCCGCCGCTCTGAAAACGTGATTCGCCGCCGGAATCACGACGATCTGGGCGGCTGGATCCGCCGCCTTGAGAGCCCGCGCGTCCGCTTCAGTGACTTGAATGTCCAGGCCACCCTGGACGATTAGTACAGGCACTTTTACGCGCTTGATCTCCGCCACCGGGTCGTATTTCGCCCAGGTCTGCATGAACAGGCGGTTCGCGGGCAGAAGCAGAGATCTCAAGCCGGGATGAACATCTCCCGGATCCTCACCGCGCAGGTAACGCGCCGATGCCGAATCCCATTTGACGAGCTCCGCGGGTGGAAGCTGTTTGGATAGCTGCTCGCGTAGAACAGTCATGATCGGACGTCCGGCGCCGGAGAGCATCACGATTCCCGCCACCGGAGCGCCGCGATTGGCAGCCTGAAGCACCAATTCGGCTCCCTCGCTGTGGCCGATCATGATGACCTTGGAGAACCGCTTGTCGGTGAACAGAATTCGGGCGCCGGCGATTGCATCGGCGATGAAATCGTCGATCGAAGTTCTGGCTACGTCGATCTTCTGGAGATTGTCGCCGATGACACGCTTATCGTAGCGGAGCGACGCAATGCCCGCGTTTGCCAGCTGCCAGGCGAGGATGGCGTAGAGGTTGGAGTTGTTCTGTGCGCGCAGCGCTCCGGCGGAATTCCCGTTTCGATCTGTCGGCCCCGAGCCGGCAACTATGAGAGCCACTGGAATCTGGCGTTGAGGTCTCGCTGGAAGCGTCAGCGTGCCGGGCAGAGTCAGTGTCCCGCTCACGAACGCAAACGGCGTCTCGAGCACTGTCCCGGGCGGCACTGTGTCGATTGCGCCAGTTGCCGGTGCTGTCTGACTGTGAGCTGAAGCTCCGCTCGCGGCGATCCATGCGAGCGACATTGCCAAGCTAGTGAAAGTCTTCATCGCTACCCGTTGCCTGTTACCCGTTACCCGTTACCCGTTACCCGTTACCCGCTTCCCGCCTCCCCAGCTTTCCAGCCGCTTCGGTCGCGAAATACGTCACGATAAAATCCGCTCCGGCGCGCCGGATGCCGAGCAGCGACTCCATCATCACGCGATCCTTTTCTATCCATCCTCGATCCGCCGCCGCGCAGATCATCGCATACTCGCCACTCACCTGATACGCCGCGACGGGATATCCTGTTTCCGCTTTCACTCGCGCGACGACGTCGAGATAGGGGCCAGCCGGTTTCACCATTACGGCGTCGGCACCCTCCTCAATGTCGGAGAACACTTCGCGCATCGCCTCCTGCGCATTCCCGGGATCCATCTGGTACCCGCGCCGGTCGCCCGTCTGCGGCGCTGACTCGGCAGCTTCGCGAAACGGTCCGTAGTACGCCGATGCGTATTTGGCGGCGTAGCTGAGGATCGCGACTCCCGAATGCCCATCTCCATCGAGGGCGGCCCGTATGGCCTGAACCCGTCCATCCATCATGTCGCTCGGAGCGACGATGTCGGCTCCGGCGCGCGCGTGCGAGAGTGCGGCACGCGAGAGGAGCTCGAGGGTCGCGTCGTTGTCGACGTCGCCATCCTTGAGCACACCGCAGTGGCCGTGATCCGTGTACTCGCACATGCAGACATCGGTTATTACAACCAGATCAGGAACCTCCTTCTTGAGCGCGCGCACCGCGGACTGAACCGCGCCCTTGTCGTCCCAGGCCGAAGACCCTGTCGCATCCTTCGTCTCCGGAACTCCGAAGAGAATTATTCCTCCCACACCCGCTTTGGCGGCAGCCTCCGCGTCGCGCAGCATCTCGTCGACGGACGTCTGGTTCACGCCGGGCATCGATCCGACGGGACGACGCAGCTTCTTGCCGTCGCGAACGAATACCGGGAGAACGAGCTGTGCCGCGGCGAAGTGCGTCTCGCGGACGAGATTTCTGAGCGCGGCGGTGCGCCGCAGCCGGCGCGGTCGGTATTGCGGAAAACTGGACACTCTTACTCTGGTTGCGGAGCTGGAAGTTTGGTCAGTTGACGGAGCTCCACGAGGAGGCTGCTTCCGCCACGGGAACGAATCTCAGCGGCCAGCGCTTCGCCGGTCGACTCGGGGCGATCGACATCGAGGCGGCGCGACCCTCGCACGATGTGCCTGCCGTTCAGGTCCGCCAGCATACCATATAATGTAGGCCCGTCGCCGGCGTCCATTACGAGCGCTCCGATCGGCACCTGACACCCGCCTTCGAGCGCCGCCAGAAACGCGCGCTCGGCGCGGGTCGAGATCGAAGTCATGCTATGGTTGAGCGGAACCAGAAGATCGCGCATCCTGGAGTCGTCGCTTCTAACCTGGATTGCGATTGCGCCCTGCCCGGCGGCAGGGAGCCAATCCGGCAGCTCGAGGAACATTGTAATCCGTTGCTCTACCTCCAGGCGGATCAGGCCGGCGGCGGCGAGAATCGCAGCGTGAACCGCGCCAGTCTCCACCTTCTTCAGCCGCGTCGGAACATTGCCACGTAACTCGACCGCCTCCAGATCTGGCCTGCGGGCGAGAAGCAGCGCGCGCCGGCGCAAACTCGAGGTCCCGACACGGGATCCTGCAGGCAAGTCTTCAAGATTCTCGGCCCCGGTGCCGCGGTTCACCACCAGGACGTCACGCGGATCTTCGCGCTCGAGCTGAGCGATGATCTCCAATCCCTCGACGGGCTCGGTCGGCAGGTCTTTCAACGAATGAACCGCGCAATCGATCTTGTTCTTCGTGAGCGCGACCTCGAGCTCGCGTGTGAACAAGCCTTTGGCGCCGATCTCCGTGAGTGGCTGGTCGAGCTTCTTGTCGCCCGTGGTCTTGAACGTGACGAGCTCCGACCTGATTCCGCGCGCCAGCAGCGCATTCTCCACGAAACGAGCCTGCCTGAGGGCGAGGTCGGACGCGCGCGTTCCGATGCGCACGACACCCGGCTCTGTTTTTCGCTTAGAAGGCATGCAGCACCACCGACACAAGACCGTCGATCGTTGATTCCGTGGCTTCGGCCTTCACCTCGATCCCGGCTTCGCGCAGTGCCTCTGATGTCTGCGGACCGATCGACGCTGCCGGCACGCTGAGAGCGAGCTCTTCTCCGACGGCGTCGATGTAACCTCTCACCGCCGACGCCGATGTGAAGGTGGCGAGATCTACGTTGCCGGCTTCGATCGCGCGCGCCAGCGTCTCGACCCCCGCGCCATCCGGGATCGAGCGGTACGCTTCGATGACTGTTAGGTCGCCGCCGATCTCGCGCAGTCCGGCCGGAAGCACATCACGCGCGCCTTCGGCCGTAACGTAGAGCACCTTGCTTCCCGCCACGTCGTCGCGCCCGCGCATGTTTTCCAGCAGGCCTTCCGCGACGAACCGCTCCGGAATCACATCGACAGTAATTCCGTGCTCGAGGAGTGCCCCGGCGGTGGCGGGACCAACGGCCGCTATTCGGAGACCCGCCAGAGCGCGCGCATCTTTGCCGCGGCCGAGCATCTGTTCCCAGAAGATTGCCACGGCGTTCTGGCTGGTGAAGATCAGCCAGTTGAAGTCGCCGATATGATCCATGGCCGTCCGCAGCGGAGCGAGGTCGAGCCGCGCGATCTGGGTCGCCGGCATCTCGATCACGTCCGCGCCCAGCTCGCGCAGCTTCTCGCTCAACACCGGCGCTTGCTGCGTCGCGCGCGTCACGACGACCCGCTTTCCAAATAGCGGCCGCTGCTCGAACCAATTCAGCTCGTCGCGCAGGACCACCGACCAACCGATGACGGTTATCACTGGTGCCGTGATGTTCTGCTCCTCCGCTTTGGCCGCGATGGTCTCCAGCGTGGCGACGACGGTGCGCTGCCTCGGGTGCGTGCCCCACTGAATCGCGGCGGCTGGAATCTCACCAGGCATTCCACCCTCGATCAACGCAGCAGCAATGCTGGCAAGAGTCTTCACTCCCATGTACATGACTAACGTTCCGCCGGCTTTCGCCAGTGCCGACCAGTTGGTCTGCGTGCCTGGCTTGGCCGGATCTTCGTGGCCGGTGACGAATGTGACCGATGTCGCGAGGCCGCGATGAGTGACAGGAATGCCAGCGTACGCCGGCGCGGCAATTCCGGCGGTGACGCCGGGAACGATCTCGAAAGAAACCGACGCATCGTTCAGCGCCTGCGCCTCTTCGCTTCCGCGCCCGAACACGAACGGGTCGCCGCCCTTGAGCCGCACGACACGCTTGCCCTCGCGAGCAAGCTTGATGAGGAGGGCGTTGATCTCTTCCTGTGTTACCGAATCTTTCGAGCCGCCGCGCTTACCGACGTAGTACAACTCCGGTCTTCCCGTCTCTCGCGCTCCGGGCGGGAGGAGCGACGTGTTGGCGAGGGCGTCGTACACCACCGCGTCCGCCGAGTCGATGAGCTGTCTGCCTTTTACCGTGATGAGACCAGTGTCACCCGGACCCGCGCCAACGAGGAAAACTCTGCCTTCTGTCACCCCGCGCTCGCTTCTAGTGAAAGCCCCACGCGATCCGCCCATTCTTTGTACTCGATGGGCGATATCTCGGATGGCTTGATCTCGCTGCGTCCGCCCCAGAACACATTCGTGTAGAGAACGGGAAAGCCCGATGCCTCGAGATGACGGTCGATCGCCGCCTTGTGCTCGAGGACGAGCCGCTTGTCGGTCCCGTGAGCGACGGCCATGATGTTCACGTTCGCGAATTCCGGTCCGCCTTCGCGCCAATACGCGTGGGTCAGGATATGATGCCGGCCGACCTCTCTTCCGGCTTCGATCTCGCGGCCCGTTGGAACGCGCCAATGGAATAGCGCGTTGTACCGGGTAACGCGCTCGCCGGCGGCGGATGGCTTCACGTGCTCGAGAAAAGTCGAGAACCTGCCGATCACTTCGCGCGCGCTCAGCGATCTCGCCACGCCGACAAACTCGTCGAGCGAGAGTCCCGCCTCTTCGGCGCGTGCGCGCCACGGATTCGACGTGATCTCAGCGACGGTGAACTCCCGCTTGAGTGCGGCCAGAACGCGCCAGTCGAGTGGTGACAGCTCCACGATGTTGGTATCGAGGACGCGGCCGAGCTCTTCGCTTCTCGATCCGGGCTCCATTCCGCGGCGACGCACGTGACCGACCCCCAATGCGAACAGTCGCTTCGCGGGCATCATGCGATACGCCTTCGCTCCTGTTTTCTGCGCCAGAAAACCGCAGTGTCGCGTCATCGAAAATCCCTGAGGGACCTTAAGCGTCGTCCACAACCGATAGACCGAGCCCTGAGTTTCGGCATCGGTGGAGCGGATTACCACGTGTCCGGAGAACGGATCCTCTTTCACCATGTAATCGAAGGCGGACTCGAGCTTTTCCGGAGCGACCCGCCAGGCCACGAGCGCGCCCGGCGCGAGGTTGGTCGCCATCAGCGTTTGCCGTATCCGCCTGATCACGCCCGCCTCGAGCATCGCCCGCAGGCGCTCGATCACTAGCTCCTCGGTGAGCTCCGCCGCGAACGCGATCTCCGCGAACGGCTCGTTCACGAAGCCAGCGATGCGATCCTCCGAGACGGCGAGGATCCGTGCATTTACAGGATCCGATATCTCCATATCGAGCGCGGTCATCGTCCCGATCTCACTCGCCTGCGCCTGATGTAGAGACTGAGCGCGTACGCGGCATAGATCCCGAGCGCGATCGTGTAGGCGAGATGATAGTAAAACGAAGTCTCAGGCATCGTGCTCGGTTGTTGCCGCCCGGGCGTCGCGCTCAACGGCATAACGATAGCGGGAGCGGACGAAGGCGAAGTAGAGCAGCGTGAACGACAACAGAGATACGATGAGCGTTAGCAACATTTCGCTCGGCAACGACGGTGAGCTGGGCTTCCCGACTATCGGCAGCGGGTGCATCGTGGCGAACATGTACACGCTCAGATGGATGAACGGGATGAGCAGCGCCCCAAGAATTCCCAGCACGGCTGAATACCGGGCGCGCAGGTCAGGCGACTCGACTGCCCCGCGCAGAACGATGTAGGCTACGTAAATGAACCAGAGAAAGAGTGTGGAGACGAGACGGACGTCCCACCACGCCCAATAGGTTCCCCAGATCGGCTTGGCCCACAGTGGTCCGGTAATGAGTACCACCGTAGTGAATACGACACCGACCTCGGCGGAGCTTTCGGCGAAGCGGTCGAGGCGCTGATCGCGAATCCAGAGGAAAACTCCGCTGGCAACGGCGACGAGGCCAAACGCAAGAAACGCGACCCACGCCGACGGCACGTGAATGTAGAAAATCTTTTGCGCCGCTCCCTGCTTTGCTTCGAGCGGCGTGAAGAACACCGCCCTGATGACCGTGCCGATCACCGCCGCGCCGGCGATGACGGGAAGCCAGGAGATCCTCATTTCAATGTGATTTGCACTCAGCCAATTTAACCGCGTGGACCAAGTTTGGTCGTTGCGCGCTACCCGCTTCCAGCTTCCCGCTAATCCTCGACCGTGAACGGATAGGCCAGCGTGCAAGCCGCGACGAACACAATGTCGAACGCGAGCAGCAACTTGAGCCACGCTCCGGCCTCGGCGATTGGCCGGCCGCTCAGCAGCTTCGCCGTCGCCTGCGAGGCCGCGGTCACGACAGGAACGAAGAAAGGAAGCGCCAACATGGGCAGAAGCAATTCGGCCAGCCTGGTGTTCACAGCCATCGCGCTGAACAGAGTTCCGACCGCAACGAGGCCGATTGCCGCGAGAAGCGCAATCGCAATGAGCGGCGCTGCAATGTCTCCCAATGGCAGGTTGTAGAAGAGCACGAGCGCGGGAATCGCGATGAGCTGCACCGCCGCCACGAAGATGAGATTCGCGAGCGCCTTGCCCAGGAAGATGGCCTCCCTGCTGACCGGCGACGCGAGTAGCCCATCGATGGCGCGATCCGCCGACTCGACACCGAAAGAACGGTGCAACCCAAGCAGGCCGGAGAAGGTGAACACGACCCACAATACTCCGGGCGCGAGATCCGTCACTGCGACGGCGGTTGGATCCCAGGAGTAGTAGAAGATGACGAGCCCGAGAAGCGCGAACACGACCGCGGAAAAGAACGCGCTGCGCGTCCGGAACTCGATCGTGAGATCCTTGCGCGCAATGAGCCAGGCGGCGAAAAGCGTATCAGCCACTGGAAGCCACGGCCTCGCGATACGTGGCGGCGTAGGATGCGGCGTCGATGCGGTCGCTCGGTTCGTAGCGCACGAATTTTCCCCGCTGCATCACAGCCGCGTGGGTCGCGAGCGAAAGCCCCTCGGCGAGATTGTGCGTAACGATGATGATTGCCGTCCCGGCCGATCGCAGCTCCTTCAAGAGTGCCGTCAGTGCACGTGCTCCGCTGTCGTCGAGCCCGCTGTACGGCTCGTCGGCGAGGATCACCTGCGGCGAGTGTACCATCGCGCGCGCGATCGAGACGCGCTGCTGCATTCCTCGGCTGAGCAGGCGCACTGGCGCATCGGCGCGCTCGATCATCGACATGCGGCTGAGCGCGTCGTCGACACGCGTGCGGGGATCGCGGATTCCGTAGAGGCGTGCCGCGAACGAAACATTCTCGCGCGCCGACAGCGCTTCGTAGAGCATCGTGTGGTGTGAGATGAGACCAACCCGTGAGCGCGCCAGGGTTCCGCCCGGGAGCGGAATTCCCGCGAGCCTGGCGCTTCCCGAGGATGGTTTGAGCAGGCCGGCGAGGAGGCGAAGCAGCGTCGTCTTCCCCGCTCCATTCGGCCCGAAGACGGCGAGGCACTCCGCCGGGGCGAGCGAAAACGTGACACCAGCAACTGCCTTTCGAGATCCGAACGCGCGCGTGAGGTCGGACGCCTCGACGATCGGCGTTACCGTCGAGGAAGTCGTGGGTGCCGAGGGCGGGCTCGTTCGCTTCGATGAGCGCGGTTTCATTCGCCTAGAACTTGCCACTCTGGCGAGAGCCGCGCAAAACGCTATATCCTTGCGACTCGCGCCCGTTCAGCGAGCCAACGACTTCGCGCCAATGACAGACATCGACGTACTCCTCCAGGAAAACAGGAAATTCGAGCCGCCACCCGAGTTCGGGCTCACAGCCAACGTCTCGTCGCCGGAGATATACGAGAAAGCCGAGCGCGACCCCGAAAAGTTCTGGGCTGACCAGGCGCGCGAGCTGGAGTGGATCAAGCCGTGGAAGAAGGTTCTCGAGTGGAAGCCTCCCCACGCGCAGTGGTTTATCGGTGGGAAGATCAACATCTCGGTCAACTGCGTGGACCGCCATGTGCGCGGAGCGCGAAGGAACAAAGCGGCGCTCATCTGGGAAGGCGAGCCTGGTGACACGCGGACGCTCACGTATTGGGATCTGTACCGCGAGGTGTCGAAGTTCGCCAACGTCCTCCGAAAGCTGGGAGTTCGGAAAGGGGATCGCGTGGCGATCTACCTCCCGCTGATACCCGAGGCGGCGATTTCGATGCTCGCCTGCGCGCGGATCGGCGCGATTCACTCTGTCGTGTTCGGGGGTTTCTCACCCGAATCGCTGAGCGACCGGATCAACGATTCCAAGGTGAAGGTCCTGATCACCGCGGACGCCGGCTATCGCCGCGGCCAGGTAATTCCCTTGAAGCGCAATTCCGACAAGGCATTGGAGTCGACTCCATCGATCGAACACGTGGTGGTGGTGCAGCGTCGCCCCGGGAGCTCGGGAGACGAAGCGTTCGCGGAAATGCGGGAAGGCCGGGACCACTGGTGGCACCGTCTCATGCAGGACGCGCCGCTCACCTGCGAGCCCGAGACAATGGACGCGGAAGATGTCTTGTTCATCCTCTACACATCGGGCACGACGGGCAAGCCGAAAGGGATCGTGCACACGACCGGCGGCTATCTCACCGCCGTCGCCAGCACGACCAAAATGGTGTTCGACCTCAAGGAGGACGACGTATTCTGGTGTACTGCCGACATCGGTTGGGTGACTGGCCACTCGTATCTCGTCTACGGCCCTCTCGCCAACGGCGCGACGTGCATGATGTACGAGGGCGCGCCCGACTGGCCCGAGAAGGATCGGTTCTGGGACATTTGCGAGCGACGCGGCGTCACGATCCTCTACACCGCGCCGACGGCGATTCGGGCGTTCATGAAGTGGGGAGACGAGTATCCGGCGAAGCACGATCTTTCCCGCCTTCGTCTGCTCGGCTCGGTCGGCGAGCCGATCAATCCCGAGGCGTGGATGTGGTACCGCGAGCACATCGGCGGCAATCGCTGTCCGATCGTCGACACCTGGTGGCAGACGGAAACGGGAGCGATCGTCATCTCACCGCTGCCCGGCATTACAGCGACGAAGCCGGGAAGCGCAACGATGGCACTCCCTGGCCACACCGCCGATCTTCTTGACTCGCTGGGTAAGCGCATTGACGTCGGCGGTGGATTGCTCGCTCTCACCAAACCATGGCCGTCGATGCTGCGCACCATCTGGGGCGACGACGATCGCTATGTGCAGACTTATTTCTCGAAGTGGCCGGACCGTCCCGATTTGTATTTCCCAGGCGACGGAGCCAAGAGGGACAGTGAGGGCTACTTCTGGATTCTCGGACGAGTGGACGACGTGCTCAACGTCGCCGGCCATCGCATCGGTACGATGGAGGTCGAGTCAGCACTCGTCGAGCATCCCGCGGTTGCGGAAGCGGCCGTTGTCGGGAAGGCGCACGAGCTAAAGGGGCAGGCGCTCGCATGTTTCGTAACGCTGCGAGATGGAAACAAGGCGACTCCGGCGTTGCGCGACGAGCTGAGAGAATTCGTAGCGACAAAGATCGGCGCAATCGCGCGTCCCGACGACATTTTGTTCTCTGCTGATCTCCCGAAAACACGCTCCGGAAAAATCATGCGGCGACTGCTCCGCGACATCGCGGAAGGACGCGCGTTGGGCGACACGACAACGCTGGCAGATCCAAATGTTGTCGCCAGTCTCAAGGATCAGTACGAGGACAAGGAGGGCTGATTTCTTATCAGCCCATCGGGGTGCCCGGGTGAGCATTTATCCCTTTTGGACCTAAAGGCTTAGGTCCCGGACCCGAACAAACGCCGACGCATTTTGGCCGTCGGGGAAATGTCGGAATCATTTCCCTGATTAGTAAACAGATGCCTTACATTGAGGCCTCCCACCAAGCCTCAACACTTCCCGAAAAAAAGTCAAGCATCGCCGCGAAAATCCGCTCCAAATAAGCGCGGATTCTCTCTCATTTCGGGGTTACTGAGGTGGGTCCGTCTCGTCTTATAGGTACGACACAACACCGCTTTGAAAGGACCGGTTTGCAGCCCGTTGGCTGGTCGCCGGCACCATCAAACTTCTTGGAGACAAAACGACAATGAATGCGACCCGTACTCTTCTGGCCGCGATGGTGCTCGGAACTGCCATCGGTTCGACGCAGGCCTATGCGCAGTGCAGCGGAAACGCTGGTAGCTGCAACACCACCAACACCGCGTCGGTTACCGTTGGCTCGCTGGTCAAGCTTGGCATGACCTCCGCCACCACGACGCTAACCTCGCCGACGGCCGATCAGGTCGACGGTGGCCTGATGTCTGGTCCCGATGCGGGCCCGACCTTCACGATCAAGGCGAACCGCAGCTGGACGCTGAAGATCAAGTCACAAAATGCAGCGAACTGGAGCTATAGCGGTTCGTTCGCCGGTGTGAAGCCGATTAGCGACCTGCTCTGGTCGGACGCGTCGGGTGGCACATACGCCGCGATTACTTCGAGCGACGTGACGTTCACCTCGGGCGCAAGCTCGACGAACGGTGCCTCTGCGCAGCCGTACTTCAAGACGCAGTGGACAGCCGATTTCACGAGTGCAAGCAATCAGCCTGGTACCTACAGCTTGCCGATCGTTTTCACCCTCTCGGCTCCGTAACCGATGAAAAAGTCTCGCTCTCACCCGTCCAACAGGGCGGGTGAAGAGCGTAGAGGGCGAGTACGGGCAACCGTGCTCGCCCTCTGCGCTGTAGGAGTGGTGGTCTCGCAGAGCGCGTCCGCGCAGCTGCTCGTAGATCCGCTCGAAGTGACGATGTTCACCGCAGGCGCGAACCGCGTCTCTGCCAGCTTCTCCATGACTAACGCGTCGGACAAGGCAGTGCAGGCTTCGATCACGCGCCAGGACTGGGATCGCGTGGAGAACGGTGACAACCGATTTCTTCCCGCCGGAACCAGCGGCGTGTCGTGCGGCGCCATGCTCAGCGTATCCCCGCTTTCGATCCGCATCGAGCCACATACGAGCCGGATCATCCGCCTTGGCGTTCAGAACGCAGCGGCTCTGAGCAAGGAGTGCTGGGACATCGTCTTCGTCGAGGAAGTGCCTCAGCGTGCCGCCACAGGAGCGAATTCTCTCCAGTACATCTTCCGTACCGGCGTCAAAGTTTACGTCGCTCCCCCTGGACTGAAGCGCGATGGCGCGGTTGAAGACATGGGTGTTGAAGATGTCACGGTGCGGGCAACCGCCTCATCGACGACGTCAGTCAAGCCTGTTGGAGCATCGCCAGCCACGACGAAGAAGCAGATCTCCGTCCGCTTCCACAACACCGGCGCGATGCACCTGCTCGCCAAGGGACGGCTCGAGTTCCGCCGTCTCGACAACTCGCTCGCGACCCAGGTACCGATCGCGGAATTCCCCACGCTCCCCGGCGCAATCCGGAAAGTGATGGTCGATGTGCCTAGCGGGCTGGCTCCGGGTGATTACGTCGTGCTCGCCCTGATCGATTTCGGCGGCGCGGAGATCGTTGCCGGCCAGATCGACTTCCAGGCCAAGTAGACAAGAGTGTTCGCGCTTGGGCGGAACTTCCGTGGCGGCAGCGTCAGTGCGGTGATATCGCTCGCACTGGTCCTGTGCGCCTCTCCGCTCGCCGCGCAGAAGTCCGTTCTCACGCTCGCTGGCGGCACGATCACGTTTAACGCGCCTACGGCCGCTGACTTTATCGCCGGCTACATCGATTCTCCGACTGGCGTGACATCCACGGTCAACGCGCAGACAGGCACCAGTCGCACCACGACGATTTCTGTCCGGTCGACTTCCGCTTCACTCGGCGGGGGCAAGGCCATCGGAGACCTCCAGTGGCGGCGCTCCGATCTCGCTACGTGGAATTCCATTACGCTGACGGATGCGCAGGTTGAGCAGCGAATAGTTGTGAAGGGCGCGTTGAACGACCCGTGGAGCAACACGATCTTTTTCCGAATGCTCCTCACTTGGACCACGGACGCGCCCGCGACGTACACCGGGAATTATCAAATCACGCTTTCCCAGACTGTACCGTGATCGGATTCCGTCGCCCCTGCATGGCGGCATTTGCACTGGCTCTCTTGGGCGTAGCGTCCGGCGCAGTCGCGCAAGGTCCGACGACCGCGGTACAGCCCAGCACGGTTAGCGCGGTCTCACTCACAACCGAAAATGCGGCGCCCGTGAATTCGGCAGGCGACATCGAGATCACCTTACCCTCAGTCGCCGCGTCGGGCTCGCCGCGCAGTTTTCAGGTCATCTCGATTCCCATTCCCGAAGCTTTCTCTGCCGTCATGAAGCTCGAGCTCGAGATCGTCCCCAGCGGGGATTTCACCGTGGTAGGCCCTCGAACGCGCGTGCTGCCCATATCCAACAGACGCAGAGTCACAGCCACGATAGGAGTCCCGGCGAACGCGCTGGCGGGCCGCCTGTTGGCCGCTGAGGCTCGGTTTTCATCACCCGCTTCGCCGACTCTCGTGGTGCCGATTGAGATCGATGTGAGCCTCGTGCGTCTGATCACACTCCGCCCCGGGACCGGCCCAATCAACGGGCAGGCAGGCAACGATGTGATTCTCCCGTTCGACATCATCAATTCCGGAAACGCGAAAGAGACAGTCAACGCGGATCTCTCGCTGCCGAGCGGCTGGGCCTCGAGAGAAGTGCACACGGGTGCGATCGTGATTCAACCCGGTGAGACGGTCAAGCGGCGTGTACGGCTCAAGATCCCGACTCTTTCGAGCACTGGTTCGTCGTTTGTGCGTGTCGATCTCCACGCAGGAAAGGAGACGCTCGGCACCGAGACGATGACGGTGGAAGTGTTCAACTCGAGCTCGATCGGTCGCCAGGCCGGACCGCTCGTCACCTCGGCAATTTCGCACGCGAGAGACGAAAACGGGCGCGCCAACCGGGCATTCACGCTGTCGGCGATCGGCGCTCTCTACGATTCCGTGAGAATCGACGCGAGAATGTCACAGGGCTCGGCGCTCGGCGGTGCGGCGAGCAATGCGTTCGCTCACCTCGGCACGTTCCAGTCATCGGCTTCTGTTGTCCTGTCCGCTCCAACGGGACAGCTCGCGCTCGGAAACACTGGAACTTCGTTCTCCGATCTGACCGGCCTTTATCCGTATGGCCAGGGCGCGCTGCTGCACCTTGAACACCCGCAATGGGGACTCCTGGGCCTTGGCGCCCTATCAATGGCGCGCTCGGAGTCGACAGCGCGGAAGCCAATGTTGGGGCTACGAGGTGAGCGTCATTTCGGAAACGCTCTCCTCAGCACGTCGATCTCCCACCTCGCCGATGCCGGCGCTTCACCACGCAAGCTCGATGCAGTGGGCGTGGGTGCGGCGGTGCCGGCTTTCTTCGGCAGCACGTTCAAAGCGGAGATCGCCGAGCGGCGTTTTCGGGATGGCAGCGGTTTCGGTTGGTCGAGCGGACTGGTAAGAACCGCTGCCGAGAGCAACGAAGAGTTGCGCGTCACTCACGCTCCGGGCGGCAGCGATGCGTTCGCTCGCGCCGCCAACGAGCTTGTCGCGAATGTTTCGGAGCGGCTCACATCGCGCGCGACCGTGAGTGCAAGCGCATGGCGCACGACGGACGCGACAGCGGTGTTCAGCGGACTCAAGTCGAACGGAATTTCGCTCAGACCGCAGATGAGGGTTCGGGCTTCTACAAGCGTTGCGATTGAAATGCGGACGTACGACTTCGACGCGACTTCGCGCCCGACTGCGACGAGCGGCGGCAGTGGCTTCGGTAGCCGTGAGCAGCAGCTCGGAATTAGCGTGAACACCTCCGTTCGTCAGTATTACCTGAACAGCTCGGCTTTCCTGGGCAACGTTACTCGAACAGTCTCGCCGGCCGGTCAGAGCGTCCTCACGGATCGCACACCGAGGAATTACCTGACGGCCAACGCCGGATGGTCAGGCGCGGGCGGGGTGGTGGAGCTTCAGAGTCGTATCGAGCAGACGCGCGACAGAGGCGGGTTTGTAAATCAGCAGAGCATGTTCGGAGTTCGCGGCGAGCAGGTCGTGCTGCCGTGGCTCGGCGGAATTCGGGCCGAGGGAGAGCTGCAGCGCGTGAATGGCTTCGGCAGCGAACAGTCTGCGATCATGAGAGCCGGCGTCGCCATTCCACTGGTGAACGGCTTCGCGCTCAAGATCGACGCGGAGCGCAACTCGATCTTCCACTCGTTGAGTGGCCGAGTGCCCTGGATCGTTGGCGCACGCTTCGAGCATTCCATCACCGTTCCGATGATCCGCATGCCGGGCACGTCCGGATACATCTTCGAGGACTTGAATGGAAACCAGCGCCGCGATCAGGGTGAGCCGCCAGTGCCCGGCGCAATCGTCCGTCGTGGCTCTGAGAGCGCCGTCACCGACGCGAGCGGCAAGTACCGCGTGGCCGGCGACGCAAGACGCCCCGTCATGATCGACGAGGCTTCGCTGCCGGATGGGTGGACAGCGTCCGGAGCGGCCAGCGGTGACCTCCCCGTGACGCTCTCGACGTCAGCCGAAGTGGAGCTGGTCGTCGCACCACGCTCGGGAATCTCCGCGGTCCAGGTCGATCTGACGAAGTCACACGTGATCGCGCGCGACAGCGCCGGCCGCGAATGGGCAGCGATCATGACCGGGCCGACGACCGCAACGTTCCAATCGCTTCCAGTGGGGACTTACACTCTGCAGTTCGATCTCTCGGAGCTGAGTGAGCCGCTCGTCCCGCGCGCGCCGGTTCCAATCCTGGTGGTAACCGGCAAGGACTCGAAGTCGATCACTGTCACCTTGGATCCACGGCCCATTCGGATGTGGAACGGTTCGGCCCCGAAGAGTGGTGGCCAGAAATGAGATCACGCGTGCAGGCAGGTCTTACGCTTCTGGTGATTGCGACTAGCGGATTGGTATCGGCGTGTCTGCGCTCGACCGAGCCGCTTCCGTCGTCGCTCACACTCAACGGATCATGGACATACGCTGGAGTCCAAACTGGTCCCGTGCGCGAGACGCTCTCGGGCACGCTCGTGATTTCCCGCGAGTCGGGGACGAGCTTTCAGGGACGGGTCGACCTCGTGGGCGTGAACGGATTGACTGGACAGAGCAGACTGCTGAATGGTCTGGTAAGCGGCTCCGCGAGCGGGGCGGACGTGATCGATTTCGACGCCGACATTGAATCGACGCCGCGACGGCATGTCGGAACGATCGTGGGCGACACAATCACCGGTACGTGGATCGGCTCTTCATCCGATGGCACGGTGTCTTCCGGAACCTTTCGAATAGAGCGGGAGACAAATTGAAACGGCTTCGACTGAGCGCGACTGGATTTGCGCTGATCCTTGGAATCTTCGCAGCGCCATCGCGCGCTGATGCACAGTGCACGGCGACAGGCGCGCCAGCAAACTGCGGCTTGCCTGGCAGCGTCTCGATGACGGCTGGCCGTGTCGTGCGCCTTCAGGTAAGCGCCGGCTCGACTGCCCTCACGGCCCCTACGCCCGCGGACTTCGACGCCGGGCTCAATGCCACCACGGGACCGATGCTGACTGTGAGCGCGAATGCAGCGTGGACGCTCCATATGCGCGCCGCCTCGGCGCTCTGGACGGCGACGAACACTTCGCCCGGCGCACCAGCACGGACCAACAAGCCCGCCGGTGATCTGCAATGGAGTACGGTATCGAACGGAGCATTCGCCGCTTTGACGACAGGCGACGTAAACCTGCTGACTGGATCAGCGACGGCGAGCAGCGCTGCGACGTTGTATTTCCAGACACTGTACAATTGGACCCTCGACACTCCCGGCAACTACAGTCTGTCGATTGTCCTCACGCTCACGTCGCCGTAGGGAGCAAGCAAAAACGCCGTTCATCACTCGCAGAATGCGAGAACAATAAACGGTTGCTATAGTAGCATTGCGGAGTCCTGCTAATAGACGGTCTCGCCAGGTTCCCCTCAGCGCCAAGATGCGCTTCGCGATGTGCCGTACCGCTCGCATCTTCCAACCTGCAGGAGACCTACACATGCGTAACAGAAAGGGTTTTACCCTTATCGAGCTTCTGATCGTGGTCGTCATCATCGGCATTCTTGCCGCGATCGCGATTCCGAAGTTCGCGAACACGAAGGACAAGGCGTATGTCGCAGCGATGAAGTCTGACCTGCGCAACATGGCGACCT
>Ga0193699_10000292_pt1 | contig 22971 bp, 16 predicted proteins | sample L3c2metaG_FD_160095 | JGI IMG/M metagenome (GOLD analysis project Ga0193699, IMG submission 160095) | Soil microbial communities from a riparian zone of the East river system, Colorado, United States - L3c2 | ecosystem: Environmental > Terrestrial > Soil > Riparian zone | place: USA: East...
ATCGGCCACCATCTCGTCAAGTATCTCGTCAAACGTGGATACGTCGTGCGCGGTGTCGACATCAAAGCTCCGGAATACGAAACCACGGACGCCGACGAATTCGTGATCGCGGACCTTCGGAATTATGCCGAATGCATAAGGGTGACCAAAAACGTCGATGAGGTCTATCACCTTGCGGCCGACATGGGTGGTATCGGCTACATCAGCTCGTCTCATGCGAACATAACTATCAACAATACGCTCATCAATGCTCATATGCTCCACGCAGCTCGCGAGAACGGGGTGAAACGGTTCCTATTCTCTTCCTCGGCGTGCATTTATCCTCAATATCTTCAGAAAAAGCCTGATGTCGTGCCCTTGCGGGAGGAAGATGCGTTCCCCGCGGACCCCGAGGAGGGCTATGGGCTCGAAAAGCTCTACATGGAGAAGCTCTGTCAGTACTTCACCGAGGACTGGGGCTTCGCGACACGAGTAGTGCGTTTCCATAATGTCTATGGGCCGCTCGGCACCTATGACGGAGGCCGCGAGAAAGCCCCAGCCGCAATTTGCCGGAAAGTCTCGGTACTCGCGGATCACAGCGAGATCGAGGTCTGGGGCGACGGGATGCAGACGCGATCGTTCATGTACATCGATGACTGCGTCGAAGGCATTTACCGCATCATGCGGTCCGACTATAGCGCGCCACTCAATCTCGGAACCGATGAATTGGTGACCGTCGACGGTCTCGTCGACATCGTCTGCGACATCGCGGGCAAGACGCTGGTCAAGCGGCACGACACTTCGCGTCCACAAGGCGTGCGCGGCCGCAATAGTGACAATTCGCGGCTGAGACGCGTTCTCGGCTGGGAGCCCGAGACGGCGCTGCGAGTGGGGCTCATCCCGACATATCGATGGATCGAAGCGTGCGTATCAGGTCAACTGCATCAGCCTGTGGAGACTGCGGCCGAGTAGGCCGGAAATCGCGTTGGCCAATCAAACAGGATGCCGTCACGCGAACAGGTCGCAGAGATACTGAGAACCGGAAAGAGCGTGAGAATGGCAGAAGTCGGCGCAATTCTTCCCCGGAGCGACGCGCTGAAGAGCCGCTATGGTGGCTGGCGCTGGGATGAGGCGGGATTTGCCGATCGATTTCGAAAGCCCATTGTCGCGGCGACGTTGGCGTTTGGCGATGTCGTTGCCGCCATTGCCGCCATTTCACTCAGTCGAGCGTTAATCGAGATGACCGGCACGCAACCGCCGGGCCCCAAACACCTCCTGATAGCCCCCCTCATTTTGACGTTTTTCTGCATTCGCCTATACACCGGATGTGGACCTAGCCCCTATGAACGATTCCGGCTGCGCGCGATCGGTATCATCGCCCTCGTGGCGATGGAATTGCTGGTCGGGGTCCCGAATGGCCAGCCGGGCCTGCTTCTTGTGACCGGATTTTGTGATGCGCTTTATCTGCTGATCTTCGGTCACTACGTTGAGGCGATGATACGGACTCTATTGATCCATCTCGGCCTGTGGGGCGCTTCCGTTGCCCTGGTCGGCTGTGGTGACAACAGCCGAAAGTTGGCGCAGTTGCTCGTGCATCAACCCTCCCTCGGGTTGAGGCCGATCGGGTTCATCGAGACTTCTAGTGACCAAGATCTGCATAACGCGGCGCCTCCGTTGCCGCTGATCGGATCGATAGCGGATCTGGGCCGAATCGGTCCTCACGTCGAATTCGCGATTTTCGACTCCGCGGATGAACTCTCCGCGCTCACATCCGTCCCGCAGGCGTGGATGTCGTCTTGCCACTTCCTGCTTGTCGAGAATGCGCACGATTTACAGAGCTTGTGGTTGCGTACGCGGATGCTCGGCGGGGCAATCGGAATTGAGATCAGGCGCGACCTCTGTTTGCGACACAATCAGGTGCTTAAGCGCACCATCGATATTCTTTTCGCAATCCCCATTGCGCTGCTGGCATCGCCGATGATCCTCGTTCTTGCGTTTGCCATTAAGCTCGTGGATCCGGGCCCCGCCATCTACATTCAGCAGCGCGTCGGGCGCAACTCGACGACATTGCGGACTTTGAAGCTTCGCACGATGTATACTGACGCCGAGCAACGGTTGGAGGAGCATCTATGCCGTGATCCGCAGGCGCGCGCGGAATGGCAGCGCTTTTTCAAGCTCTCGCACGACCCTCGGGTGCTGCCGATCATCGGAAATTTCATGCGGCGCGCCAGCCTTGACGAGCTGCCGCAGCTCTGGAACGTAATCCGTGGCGATATGAGTCTTGTCGGTCCGCGGCCTTTTCCCGCGTATCATATGAACAGCTTTGATGATGAGTTTCGCATCATTCGTGTCAGCGTTCAGCCCGGCATCACCGGCATGTGGCAGGTCTCCTCGCGGAGCAACGGCGATTTGCAGGTTCAGAAGGCGCAAGATCTCTTCTATATTCGAAATTGGTCCATCTGGCTCGACATTTACATCCTGCTGCAGACAGTAATTGTTGTTCTGAACGGCAGAGGCGCCAAGTGAATTCGCTTTCCCGGGCCTCAATCGGGTGAACGTCGCCACCCAAATTCGAATTCGACTGCTGAGCCAGCGATCTTGTCGCCGTCCTTGTCCACGCAGGTGACCTGGTGGCCGAAATCCGCGAAGCAGGTTCCGGATACCAACACCACATAGCCCGTGCCAATCATGGCAATCCGCATGAAACAACCTGTCAATAATTTAAGGTAAATAGGTAAATCGTCGGCCGGCGCACACATTCTAGCAAACCAAATTCTGGTATTGCACGACACTTCAGCACGGAATGATAGTTCGCATGTGCTTAAAGTTAATTAGGGACCAAGTTTCGCGTTGCCCATCGTGGCCTGTCACGCCGCGCTATTCGCGAAAAAGGAAAAGCGCTCAATCGCAACGGCAGCAAAAGTATCCGTATCCCTCCGCGGTGGGCCGCCTTGTTCCGTGACAGGTTTCCGAGGAAGCATGTGGCTTTAAGGCTAACCTTAAGGTCGGTTGATGCGGGTAGAGGTTCTGGGCGGGGTTGAGCGTCGCCGTCGCTGGTCTCGCGACGATAAGATGCGGATCATAGAGGAGACGCTGGCGCCCGGCGCGGTGGTGACGGAGATCGCGCGGCGGCACGGCATTGCGACGAGTTTGGTGTTCACGTGGCGGCGGCGGGCCCGCTTGGCGACTGTCGCTTCGGCGGGACCACGGCTTGTCCCGGTTCAGGTCGCCGCGGCTGCGGCCGAAAGCGTCCGATCGATTGAATCCCTAGCGGTGATGCCGGCCCGGAAGCGCCGCGGCCTGATCGAGATCGAGCTTGGTGACGGCAAGCGCGTCAGCGTTGACGAGAATGTCGACGCTGAGGCGTTGGGGCGTGTCCTCGATGTTCTGAGCCGGCGATGATCCCGATACCGAGCGGCGTCAGGGTCTGGATCGCCACTGGGCACACGGACATGCGCCGCGGCATGCAGGGCCTGGCTTTGACGGTTCAGGAGAGCTTGAAGCGCGATCCCCATGCCGGCGATCTCTATATCTTCCGCGGTGTCGATCTCAGCGGCCCAGATGGCTTATATGCTCGATCACCTTTATTGATACCCTTGGTTTTCATGATGACCTCCCGTGAGATCGACGGTTTTGATGTGGTGCTCGCGCAGCTGGCGGATGGCATGCATGGCCTGGTCGGTATCTGGAAAGAGATAACGACCGGAAGGCTCATGGATGGCCCGAATAGCCCCACGCCGGAGCTGCGTATGGATCCATTTCGTCGGGATATTGAGTCGCTCAGCCAGTTGCGTCACCGTCAGGCAGCCTTTGACGGGAGGCCATCGGGTTTGTCTGTGCACCGCTTTGATGCCATGCCGAAGCCGGATACCACGAACTGTACTCGGCAGGACCGCAGTACCGCGCCAGGGTGAACGATGTCCCTCGTCTGCCAAAATCTGAACGATCTGGTCGTCATAGAGACCTTTGGCAGCCAATTCGCAGATGCGCCGTTCCATTTCGGCATAACGCGGCAACGCGGCCAGGCTGTTGACCGGCATCATGACGATCAACTCGGTCGTCGCTCCACCGCGCCACACAATGCGCACCTCAGCCTTGTCGCGCGCACTACGACGCATGACCACCTTTTCGATTAGACAGCGCAGCAGCGCCTTGCGGTGTTCTCGACGGGTTGCTGGGTCCGCCCAGATCGCAGGGAGCCGCTCACCGAGTGCCACCACCTTCGCACGCAGATGGGGATCGACGCCCACGGATTGGTGAGGCACAGGGAGATATCGTCGCGCTAACGCTTCTTCAGCGCGACGCAGCTCACTGAGAGCAGTTTCCCATCGTCGTTCAAGCTCGCTGGCGACTAACCTGTTGTCCGGATCGACGCGGTTGAACTGACGCTCGGCCAGTGTAGCTTGATAGCGCAGCCGTTGAACCTGCTGCTCCTCCGCACGCCGCAGCGCTTCGTCAGCTTGGCGCTGTGCCTTGCGAGCGCGCGACAAGGCATCGATCTCCGCCGGAGCAACCGCTTCGAGGAACGCAATGGCAACCTGCGTGTCGATCGGCGCCGCCCGCAGACATTGGCACACCGGAACGCCATGCTGCTGATGCAGGTGATTGCAAACGTATTGGCTGCCGCCCTTGTAGCGCACTACCATCTTGTGGCCGCACTCACCGCACCAGGTAATCCCGTGCAGCAATGCCGCGCCGTCACGCGGGATGCCGCGACTCTTGGTGCGCAGGTATTCGGCACGGTTGTCGCGCAACATGGCTGTGATCTTCTCAAACGTCTCCCAACTTATGTAAGCCGGATATTTGTCCTTCACCACGATCCTCCAGTCCATGCCCGGACGCGGCGACTTGACCGGCCGAGCTCCCGGAAGCTTCGACAGTTTTTGGCACGTCCGGCCGTAGACAAAAGCGCCAGCATAGGCTGGATTCTTCAGCATGGTGGTGATGGCCGCAACCGTCGGACGCCTCCAGCATACCTCGCCATCGCGATCCCGGCGCGGGAGTGCGATACCTCGCGCAATAAAAGTCCGCATCACTTTGGCCGCGGTCTGGGCGGACAAAAAGCTCTCGAAGAGCAGTGCGATGCGTTCCTGCACCTCACAATTTGGATCCTGGGTGACGACACCGGAAGGATCGCGGACGAAGCCAGTCGGAAGTTGCACTGCCAACTCGCCACGTTCCGCTTTGGCCAACAAGCCCGCCGTCAGCCGCCCTCGAATGGTGTGCAATTCGAGTTCCGAGATCGTACCTTTCAGGCCAAGCAAGAGGCGGCCGTTCGGTGTCCCAGGATCGTAAATCCCGTCGCGATCGGCGATCAAACAGCCGCGATGACCGCATACGTCGAGCAGCGGATACCAATCCGAGCAGTTGCGCGCCAATCGCGTGACCTCGATCGACAGGATGAGGCCGACTTCCCCCAGCGTGACCCGCGCGACCAGTTCTTTGAACCCGTGCCGATGCGACGCGGCTGCACCGCTCAAACCGAGATCGGCATCGATCACATCGATGTCGGCCTCATGCCACCCGAGTTCGCAAGCACGCTGGCGCAGTGCATATTGCAATCGTAGGCTCTCTTGATTGTTGATCACCTGCTGCGGCGACGACTGACGAACATACACTACCGCTTTGCGATCGAGATGGTTCGGCTTGATAAGCTCCGATTTCATCGTTCACCTCCCGCAAGACCGCGGCGAGATCGTCGACGATCGAATGGCGGACTTCGGCCGGCAGATTGCGCCAGACGTCCCGAGGCTCGATGGGCATGTGCCCTCGCTTCCTTCGGCCGTAGCAACCAGTTCCTCCAGCGCTTCGACGCTAAGCCTGGTTTGCGTGGTGGGCCGCTCCCTACGCGGCCCGAGATTCGTGACGTGCAGGGGCAGGAGCAGCGTGAGACCGAATCGCCATTCTACCCGCGCGCAAGACTCGGGGCACGTTGATCGTTCGATCGAGACCAGCCGGAATCGCTTACCACTAAGCGGATGCGCGGCATCCACTACTTCGACCTCCGCCGAGGCTCCGTCATCGTTAGCCTTGGGGGTATCTTTCAACCCCCACGCTGTCCGGAATTGACTGGCGCATGCCGCAGGCCACATGGCGTCCACAGGCTTCCGGTTAAGCGACGCTTTGGTGATTGTGACAGAATGGGAGCAGTTTCGCGCGCTCGATCTAGCTCGCCTGAAGCGTACAATGGCCAACCCCGTAATCATAGATTTGCGTAATATCTATCGACCGGAAGAAGTGACATCTCAGGGTTTTCGGTACGAGAGCGTTGGACGGATCTCTCAGAAGGCACCGATCTCTGGGCCGACTGGGAATCCCGCGGGCTGAGACTTCGCATCCGAGGAGGCCGTTCGGGCCTCTAAGTGCGTCTCTCAAACCGCTGTTGGCCTTTCACGGCGGCTATCTAGGAGTTCTCCTCCAAATGCTAGTAAGTTCGGTTTTCTGCGATTCTCTGGTGCGCGGAGATCTTCGATATCGACCTTGTATCGCGTCAGATAAACGGGGCTACTCACCTCGTACGCTACTTAGCACCGGCAGCTTGGAGTCCGGAAACCGTGTCAACATTGCTGCCTTGATAAATTTCAAATGGGAGATCATGGTCGCGAGCTCGCTGAGACGACGCTCACCATTTTTGATCTCTAAGTTAAAGAGGCTTTGGTGGTGGTCGTTGAGCGACTCGCGCTCCAAGTATTCATCCGTAGCAGCGCCCATAGTGACCGCTGCGAGTGCTAAAGCGTCATCGACCCGCCGACTGAGTCCTGCTTTTTCCTTCTCTGCGTCATCCAACACAGTTTGGATTGCGGCCATTATGGATGCAATGCGCACTCGATCCGTTTCCGCATCGCGATCAGCCAAACGGGTCTTAAATTCGCGGTTGTTAGATTGACTTCTGAGAAAATTGCGAACGCGAGCTCGCAAGAACAGCTGGAACATTCGCGCAATCCCGATCTTGGGCAGGTTTGAATACCGCATAATTGAATTATAACCTGCCCAGAGCCGCCCGACCACCCATCTCTAAGAGTGCATCGCAGATGGCCCCGGGCGTCCAAGCGCACTAAGCTTTCGAAGGTTAGAAGACCAATGAAAGCGCGGAAAACCGGGACACCTCTCGCGTCGGCCCGGCTCTGGCCGGCGCTTCACCCTGGCCCGCGCGACGGGCAAAGCCCCTAGGGCTCTTGCAGAAGGATGGGACCTATCGGCGCAGTCCAAGCGGCGTCACTTGGCAGTGACAGGGCCAAAAAAAGGAAATATCTTGTGGTGCGCGAGGGATCTAGTACCTCGGCACAGAGGTTTTGACTCGTTGAACTTGGCCTGATTTGGCCGTGGGCTTTGGATAGGCCCACGCCATTTTGGCGCGAGCCTTTTCGGTTGTGAACATCCATTTGACGCGGGCCCGTTCGGCATTGCGCCCTTTCTCCCAAGCGGCGGTCTCGACGACGAGGCGTGCATGACTGTCGATGCGACGATCGAGGCATTGGCGGGCGAGGACGCCGATCTCGATCTCGACCATGTTGAGCCAGCTGGCATGCTTTGGGACGTAGTGGAACTCCAATCGGCGTAGCACCCGTCGCGCTTCATCGGCCGGAAAGGCCTGGTAGAGCGCCCCGGCCGAATGGGTCGATAGATTGTCGAGCACCAGGCGGATGCGTTCCGCCTGCGGATAATGGATATCGACGAGTTCGCGCATACAGGCGGCGAAGTCTTCCGCGGCGCGTCGCTCGGTCACCTTCACCTTGCGCCAGGAACGATGTGCGTCGAGGAAGACGAACAGGTTTGCGGTGCCATGACCCCGGTACTCGCAATCGTAGCGCTTGATCTGTCCCGGCTTGGGCCGGATCGGCTGGCGCACCTCGTCGATGAGCTGGATCGGGCTCTCGTCGAAGCAGACCACCGGCCGCTTCGGATCAGGCGCCTCGGCATAGAGATCGAGCACATCCTCCATGCGGGCGACGTAGTCCGCATCGATCTGGGGGATGCACCACATGTCCTTGCGCCACGGTTTGTGATCGTTCTCGGCCAAGCGTCGTCGCACGGTCTCGCGCGACAGGCGCTCGTGTGGCGTCAGCTTGACGATCGCATCGGCCAACAGTTCCAAGGTCCAACGGGCGCGGCCGGCCGGAGGGCTTGAGCAGGCGGTCGCCACCAAAAGGGCTTCCTCCTTACCGGTGAGCTTGCGATTCGCGCCAGGACGTGGCTCCTCACTGAGAGCCGCCTCCAGATTGCCGAGGACAAAACCTCGTTTGGTTCGATAAACCGTGGAGCCGCCTACGCCGACGCTCCGGACGATCTCCGCGTCGCTGGCCCCCGCGTCAGCGGCCAGCAATATCTGCGCCCGCTTGAGCTGCCGGACCGCGCGCTTGCCGCCACTCAGAAGCGCCATCAGCTCGGCGCGCTCGGTTTGGCTGAGTTCGACCCGAAAGCGTACATTCATCCGTGCCTCCTCCTGTCGAGGCACTGACGAACAACTGAATCGGATGGCCAACGTGAGTCATTCTGCAAAAGCCTTCACGCCCAAGCAGGGCCAGTAGCTGGCCTTCATCGACGCTTTTACGCGCCTACATCGGCGGCCGCCGGCCGAATGGGAAATGCAACGCCACTTCGGGGTATCCCCGCCTTCCGTCCACCAGATGGTCTTAACCCTCGAACGCGCGGGCCTCCAGCGATGAAGAGGACATCTGCAAAACTTTGGTCGCCTATGCACTCGCGGGAGTGGGAGGACAGGGCATCATCCCGGTACTCTATCGCGCCGCTGAGCGCGGCGCCAAGCTTTGATTCTTCTTCGCTATCAGAGTTTCCTTGCGCCACATGAAAGCGGCGCAGCTTTGAAAGAGGGACACATTCGGGAGCTGATGATGCGCACCTACTACTCGATGCGAAGAACGGTGTTCTCACTTTCACGATCTGCGGCATGAAGGGACGAGCTGCTTGTTTGAAGCAGGTCGCCCTCGTTACCGGACATAAAGATTGGAAGATGCTACGCCGCTATACGCATTTGAAGCCTGAAGGCCTTCATAAAGCTCACCAGGCGAACGCTGCTTCATCGGCCGCGACCGCAGCGGATGTGGCTGCGGCATGACCACGGCGGCACAGAAAACGTGCGCCCAAAGATTGACATGATAAGGGTCACAGGTTCGATCCCTGTCGCGCCCACCAGCTTTTTCAACGCATTATGAGGCGGTTTGTCTGCTTCCCCGATGCCCTCGCATTCTCGGGGGAAGCAACAAATGCCTGGCGGCGGGATGTCTCCATAATCTTTTGGCGGGTCGAGCGGCACCCCGGACATCGAGCACCCTGATTCCGGCAGGCCGACATATCCGAGACCCATTACAGCAAGCTTTTGACCGCGCGTCACGACGATCCTTCGCGCACCGATGCGACGGTGAGTCTGATCTCGCGAGTATCGCTCAGGCGAGCTTCACTGCTTGGATAAGTGCGCTGCTTGTCGTCAGATCCTCGTCGGTCAGATGGCGAAAGCGTGGGGCGAGTTGAGCGCGCGTGATGGCCGATGGCTGGACCGTGCGTTCGTCGCAAACGACGCGGCAATTCATCCTCTGCATGAGCGCTACATGCGTGGAATGCGGCTCGCGATTGAGTCTGTGCCGGCGCCTGCCCGCGGCCAAGCGCCAAAGCATGTCAGAGCATGACCAGTGGCCGTTCCACTCGACGGTCATTCCAATCGACTTGAAGTCGATCTCGTGACTCATGATGCCGCCAGGTTCTAACCAGCGGCACATTTCGGAGTACATTCCCTCCAAGTCCGGCGGATACTCCAGCACGGTCTGCGAGAGCACGAGATCGACAGCGCCACTTTCGATCACGCCCGGCCTCCAAGGGGCTATGTAGCAGACAGGGCCACGGCCGCGCGGGCGAGGCGCGGGATTAGTAATGCCGCTTTGAACCAGCTCCAACCGAGCCGGGTGAAGCGCCACGTCCAAGCGCGCCGACGTGAGCAGGTCCGCAGGGAACGCGTATGATGGCAGCAGCGGCCGCACAAGCGGGAACTCAGCCTCGTCAGGGATGGGCGCGCGATCTTTAAAGAGCGCAATCAACTCCTCGAAAATCCGCAGGTTTTGCGCGTCGCTGGCGTACTGGATGACATCGAGGGCGATATAGCGTTCTACGCCCGAGAGCAGCGCCGCCAAGCCGATGCCAAGGGAGTCGCCGGGACCAAGCTCGACCATTGTTTTGAACGTCGTGGGAAGACCGCTCCGCTGCAGAATTGATAGGTGGCGCAACCAGACAGAATAGCAGTACCTGGCAGATACAGTGCCGCCCGTCCTCCTTCCCGTCAGACCTCGGAGCCCAGGGATGTACGTTGCCATGCCGACGATGAGTGAACGCGCTTTCACTGACATCTGTTTGCTCCGGCAAGTGCCAGCTCCCCATCTTCCTGCTTCCTGGCGCTACCGCAGCACGGTTGCGTTTCCGTACGCGTTCACCGTCGCACGAAGACGCGATGTGTGTCGCTCCTGACCGCTCGGATCGCGTCCAAATACCAAGTCTGGCTCAACAGCAACCCGTAAAGTACGGCCCCCTCAAGCGTCCAGATTCCCATCGTTGCCAAGTTCAGCACGATAAATCCAATGTGGCACGCGACCAGCACAAATCTTCTATTGTCTCTCACGCGCAAAGCCGTGAGGAAATTCGCACTCAGAATCCACACGAGTCCGGCAAGTCCAAACAGCCCAAACTCGTACAAATATGAGATGAATGTATTGTGCGCATAAGTGGTGAATCGCCCCACCCACGCATCAGGCCCAAAGCCAACAAGGATGTTGACTATATCCCCGTCCAGGAATGCCTCGATGTACTGGCTCCATAAATAAAGTCGGCCTGAGAACAGTCGCTTGTCCTCGGTCGTGAAATGCTCGGCCGGCTTTATCAGTGACGCGCCTTTGTCGAGCGTAGTCCCGAGATCTGCGAACCGTTCTCTTGCTAGAGTACCGACGCCGACGAACACGAACACAGTGACAACGGCCAGAAACACCACCACAATGCCGCGTTGCTTCGGGACGACTCTCTCGACAAGCTTCGAGACTGCCAAGGTCAATGCCGGCACGGCGGCGGCTAGCACAGCTGTTCGATAATTTGCGAGTGCGAGCCCGGCCGCGACGATCACCAATCGCCCGTACGACTCAAGCAAGCCCAACGACGACGAAAAGCACGTAATATACAAGAACGTCAGAAGGATAATCGAAAGAGACTGTTGGTGTTGGTACCCGCCGATGTAAAAAGTCGTTCCGTCGGGGCTCGTTGTTTTCAGTTCCCATGGAACTGAAAGCCATTGCAGTACGACCGGCCCGGCCAATATGACGGCCAACGAGCGAAAAATCGGCTCTGATCCGCGCCGCCGCATTGCATGATGAGCTGCGAGTGCGAATACAATCAAATAGAGCCACTTGAAAGTAGCATTGACTCCTTCAATCCATCTTTGATTCGTGATGGCGCTTACCAGGACAACGAGTATTGTGATGTAAATCGGGATCAGCCTTCGAAGCAACAGATTACGACCACCAACCACGAGACAGCCGACCGCAACGACAACGATCGATGTCAGGGCGATAACCGAGAGGCCAAGTACGACGGGTGGATACGTGTACTGGTGAAACGTCGCGATGCTATAGCGAAACCACGTTGCCAGAAGCAGGAATGCCGCGCACGACTCTCGCAAGTACCAGACGCGAACGAGCACGAACAACAAGACGACGCCCCAAACTGGCAGGGTAACGTAAATCGGAAAGGACGGGACTTGCTCTTCCATCATGAGGCCGCCCAGTCTTGACAGTCTCGCGGACGGATCCGGCGCTCTCTGCCAGGCAAAGCGAGGATCCTGTCAATCCTGAGGGCCGCTTCGCCGCTTAGTGGTCGCAACAGCAGTATTGGCCCTTTAGGACGCAAGTCGTCGCAGTTCGTCCGGGTCCGCCTTATTTAGCACGGCCCCCAACAGCTTCTCGCATACCGTTGGCGCCGCATTCAGAGCATCGATGACTGCCTGCTGTGACGTGCGGCCAAATTCAATGACCAGAATGAAAGCATCGATGAGATGAGATATCGCCTTCACGTCTGCGACCGGCGTGATCGGCGGAAGGTCCAGAATCACGTAATCGTAGCTATCCTGGACAGACTCCAGCAGTGCTTTCAGTCCCATGGGAGTAAGTTGCGTCCGTTGGAACAGAGCCGCCGGCGACAATTGCTCCTTGGTGTTTTGATCGCGCCCTCCGGCTAGCTTCATCGCAGGCAAGAAGTGCAAATTGGTGATCGGATCGCGCCATATGAAATCATTCACTGCCGCCCGACCTGCGACGACTTCTAACAATCCCCCCTTCGCCTTTGGAGCGAATTGCCCGGTCAGGCCGCCATTGCGCAATTCGCAGTCGATCAGAAGGACCTTGCAGCCCGAGAGCGCGATCATTTCGCTCAGATTGGCGGCTAATAGGCTCTTGCCTTCGTGAGGACGAGCGGACGTTATGCCGATGACCTTGTCGGACCGATGCAGATCGGCCGTATCAGCCGCGACCTTCAAGTCTCGGATCGTCTCGGCAAAACGTGAGAGCGGTTCACCGACAACGAACCGGTGCCGCTCCATGGAAGCCGAAATAATGCGCTCACCACTCGCAACATGTCGACGCCATTTCGGCAGCCGCCAGCGCGCCGGTGCTATTGCCGGCAGAATGCCGAGGCATTCAACGCCGACTTCTCTTTCGACCTGTTTCGAGGAGCGGAAAGTTCGATCGAGATACTCCCGCGCAAATGCAGCGCCGAAGCCACCAACAAGGCCGAGAATAGACGCAACCCCCAACGCGATAAGGGCCTTCGGCTCGCTCTTTTCAAGCGGTGGTGATGCCGGGGACACGACACGTGCCTCGGTTGCCGGAAACGATTGTTGCTGAGTGAACTCCGTCACACGCTTCAACAGCGCCTCATGAAGTGCGCGATTTGTTTGCGCAGAGCTTTCCAGGTCCTTGAGGATGATGCGACGCTGGCTGGAAGCGTCGGCGAGCTGCTGCTCGTTCAGGCGAGATCCACTCGTATCAACATTGTTCTTGGCTTTGTACTCTGCAACGGCCCGTTCAGTTTTCTCGGCCTGGGCCTTCAATTCATTGATGCGATCCTGAAGCCAGACGTTTGCGCGACGTGCTGCCTGGTATTTTGATTCGAGCTCACCGACCAGATAGGCCTCGGCCGCAGCATTGCTGATCCGAGCGGCCTTGTTCGGGTCCAGGGATCGGTAATCGATGCTGACGACGTAGGTCAAACCGGTGCGTTTGATTGTAAGGTTCTTCTGGAACATACGGACGACGCGGCCGAACTGATCGGATTCCGTGGAAGTTCGGCTTGTGCCGAGAACGGCTTCGACGATCCCTTCCATGAATTCTTGTATGGCGGCCGAGAAACCCGCTGAAGGAGCGAATTCCGGGTCAGACTGTAGGCTCAGGGTTCTGACGACCGATCTTGCAAGGTTCTCGGACTTGAGGACCTCCACTTGGCTATCGACGAAGGCCGAGTCGGCAGCCGCGTTCGGGTATCCCTGCTGTTGAAAGGGCTCATTCTTCCGGACGTCGAAAAGCAACATCGACGATGCGGTATACCGCGCCGGAGTCATGGCCAGGTACACTACAGCGCCGGAAACGGCCAGCGCCAATATGCTTGCAACCAAAACCCTTCTGCGCCGCAAGACGCGAAACGCCTCACCCAGGTCAATCAGCGGCTCCTCTGCGCCCGCCACTTGAGGATCGCCGGCTCTGGTCGTCTTTTGCCAAGCGACTTTGTTCAGCATCTCTGCCCTTCCTAAGGGAGCACGCGACCCCCGGAACGCCTGGAGCCTATGACGAAAGCTTGCTCCGAGCTTGGCGCACCCTCCGCGAACGCAGCCGTTCCGAAGCCTAAAGTTGGGAGCAAAGCGGCGCAGAGTGCCACCTTACTGCGGCGGCAAGACGACGCCTTGCTCAGCTCGCAAAGCAACCTCGACCACGTCACCCGGCTGAAGCTCGAAATCTTCCTCTGTGACAAGGCGTTCCCGGCCGTTCTCTCCCTTTCTAATGATGGCAATTTGCGGTTTGCCGCCGCTTCCGCGTACGAGCTGTGACCTCACCAGCGCTGTGTATTGAAGCTTCTCTCCGACGCCCTGCAGCCTTGCGCTGATTTGACTGAGCCTCACGCCGGCATCTTGAAGTTCTCGAAGCAGATCCATCCGACGCTGGTCATCGAGCCGTTCCAGCTGTCTTGAAACTTCCTCCCGCTGTTTCTTTTGAGACATCCATTGCGCAGTGGTCTGCAATTTCAGAGTTGAGGACCACAGCAGCGCTCGACGGGCGTCTGTTATGCGCGTGATGGCCACAGCACCCTTGCCGAACAAATCGGTTACCCTATGGAGATCCTGCATGTCGGCCTGTATCCCCTCTTCCTCATTCTTCAGCGATTCCGATAGGACCCCGATGTGCTCTTCAGCCTGCTTGATGACGCGTCGAAGAAACTCCTTCTCGCGCAGATAGTCCTCTTGGCGTCTCTTCAGTTGTTCGGCCTCCAAGCGTGTGATCTGCGAGATTGTGGACGCAGGTAGCGGTACGTCCTGTAAGACCTTTTGATCGAGATTGTCCCCTTCCCCCAGCTCGGTTCTTATCCGCCAAATGTGCACCTGTTCCTTGGCGAAGTCCGTCCAGAGCGACTCATAATCGCTTCGAAAGTCGGCCGATTCGAGAAACGGGTTATTCATTCTGAAGCGCATGATCTCGTAGCCGCCGCACAGCGCCACGGCTTGACGCACGGTCATCAGCGGACGATAGGCTTGAACGCCCGGCCTGGACACGTCGCCGTTGACATATATCGGCCGATATTCCACGACGTTTGCGGTGACCTGATCGGCGTCTAGTACGACGACGCGCTCGCGCCCGTCCGGTGTGCTCTGTCGAAAGACCTTTGTTGGAAGGATGCCTTGAATTTTGGTCCGGGCCTCCGACGGCGAAAGACCGGCTACGACAAGAGTACCGAGCAACGGGTACGAGATACTGCCATCCAATTGCACCTCGACACGCTGTCGCCAATCCGGCATTCCCGCGACAGCTATCTCGAGTATATCTCCGGCGTCGATACGGTATTCGGCCTCGGCCGGAATGCTCCAACTGAAGAGCGCACAAAACAACAAAGCACTCCTCGTACCACCCTTGGTAAGAACAGCCGATCGAAGAAATGTCATGGCAGCGACCCCCCCTGTGGAACACCGGGTGTCAAGAACAGTATCGTACGCTGAGTGATGCTCTGCAACCGACTCCAGCAGCATTCACGTCCCCAAAGCCCGCTAGCCGACATTGGAACTTTCGGAGAGACCTTGCTCGGGCGTATTGCGCTTCGCGATAGCCCGTAACCACACGCAGGCATTGCAACCTCGAGGCGCACGACACGCCGCGCGCCGCAATCTCCCGACAAACGAAGAATGCGCTAAGCATGCAACAAAACGGAACCAGCGAGCGCAATTTGAGAGCGGCGAAGAATGACCCGTTACGATTTCCATAACGGCGCGTAATGGAACCCATCGTTTCCAATACTGTGCCGCCAGTTCCCGTCACGGTTCCATTGCATTGCTGTTGTTGGGTTGACTGGACAAACCGCATCGAAGTACCGCCACAATCGCGAACCAAATCTCGCCAAAAAGTGGATCGGTCAAAAAAGCGCCATCATACAATCGCAGGTTTTTCGAAAGTTTTATGACGACGCGATTAAAGTTTTGTTATAGTTTTGTGGCGGCGCGATTAAAGTTTTGTGACGACGTGATTTTTGTGACGACGCGATTGCCTCCCGATCGATTTTCCATCCGACAATTGTTGACAATCAGCGGGGTGACGCTCGTTCGTACATTGCCAGTTGCTCCGTTGAATTTTGCCATACGATGAGCTTGCATCGCGACTGCCAGTGGCGGTCATGAACCGGAAAAACTGGGGTGGGGCACCGTAGGCGCGCGTAACGCGCGAGTGCCTTATGGCTAGTGTGCGTCGTTCACACTGGGTGCGGGCCATGAAGGATCCGCCCGCGAGCTCCCAGGCTCGATACCAGCCGGCTTCAGGGGCCGATGCGGCGAGGGCCGATGCGGCGAGCCACCTGCCGCTGAGCTACGACGATTTCGGCGTTCTCGCGGCGCTTTCCGACGTGTGCGCGATCGTTGTCGCGAGCATGGCAACGGGAAGCGCTTACCATTGGCTTGCCTACGGTCGAGTTGGAAGCGTTGCGGAATTTCTCGGCGTAGGCGCGATTTTGGCCGTTTTGACCGCCGCATTGATGAAGCTCAAAAACCTCTATACTCCCGACAGTTTGCTGTCGGTTCGCTCGCAGGTTTCGCCGATCATATTGGTCTGGAGCAGCGTTGTTCTGTTCCTGCTCGGCGTCAGCTACACACTGAAGATCAGTGAGGGGTTGTCACGCGGCTCGATGCTGTCGCTTGCGATAACTGCGCCATTGCTCATCCTCGGCCAGCGGCTCCTGGTCAAGCGCACGATGCTAGCCATCCTTCAAAAAGGCTGGCTCAAGCGGTCCAAGATCGTCCTGATCACCCGAGAGCCGAAAGCCGCAACTGCGAGTGACGAGACGCTGCGCGCGTATGATGTTGTAGGGACCTACGTGCTCCCGTCCGATCCGGAAGGCATCCGACACGTGCTTGCGAACCTCGTGGGTGCTGCCCGCGGAGCGAACATCATCAGCGAAGTTCATCTTGCGATGGATTGGAATCGCTTGTCCGACATGAAACAGGTGCTCGCCGAGCTGCGCGTCCTTCCGGTTCCGGTGCGCCTGATCGCCGATGCGACAGCGCGCGAGATCCTGCAGCATCCACAGCGAAGTCTGGGCGGAGCGGTAAGCTTTGAGCTTCAGCGGCCGCCTTTGACGGCAGGCGAGCGGGCGGCAAAGCGGGCGTTCGACATAGCCGCGGCGACGGCCGGTCTCCTGGCGATCGCGCCGTTGCTGCTGGCGATCTCATTCGCCGTGTCAATCGAGTCGCCGGGCCCGGTTCTCTTCAGGCAAACGCGCGGCGGTTTCAATGGACGGGCTTTCCACATCCTGAAGTTCCGCACGATGCGTGTGATGGAAGATGGCCCGACGATCATCCAGGCCACTTCAAATGATCACCGCCTGACGCGCATTGGCCGTTGGCTGCGCCGGTCCAGTGTGGACGAGTTGCCGCAACTCATCAATGTCCTGCGTGGCGACATGTCGCTCGTCGGACCCAGGCCGCATGCACTTGCACACGACGTCCAGTATAGCCGGCTGATCTCGAATTATCCGTATCGCCATCATGTCAGACCCGGGATTACCGGATGGGCTCAGGTCAATGGATTTCGTGGCGAGACGCCGACGGTCGACAAAATGAGGCGGCGGGTCGAACTAGACCTCTGGTACGCGACCAACTGGAGCTTCTGGCTCGACCTTCGGATTCTCTTCTGGACGGTGCTGGAGATCTGCCGAACGCGGAACGCCTTCTGACGAAAAAAAATTGGAGGGCCTTGAACCGAGCTGACCGAGTCAACCGCCTCAAGGAGGGCGGTGGACGAGCCTGCTGTGGTCAAGACTGCGATCAAGGTTCGCGCCGTCCGAGGCGTCGAAGAGGATGGTATGCGACCCGTCGCGGAGAAGCTGGAGGTCGCCATGAAAATATGCGTTTTGGGCCTGCGAGGCCTGCCCCACCTCATGGGCGGGGTGGAAACCCACTGCGAGCAATTGTTCCCCCTCATGAAAGGACTACATCCAGAGGACTCGTTCACTATCATCGGACGTAAGGGGTATTTGCCCGAGGAAGTCTCCGAGTATCACGGGCTACGGATCGTCTCGTTGCCGCATGCCCGCGGCAAGCACCTTGAAACCATTACCAACACAATCTTCGGCGTACTATATGCGCGATTCGTCTTACATGCAGAATTGATTCATCTTCATGGCATCGGCCCTGCCCTGATGGCACCGGTTGCAAGAGCCCTCGGCATGAGGGTTGTCGTCACGTATCACTCGAAGAATTACGAACATCATAAATGGAACCGCATCGCGAGGTTCATCCTGCGAATTGGAGAGCTGTGCGCTGTCACGTTCGGAGACAGAGTGATAGCCGTATCTCAATGCCTCGCGACCGACTTGAAGCAGCGCTTTCCGAAGGCGGCGGCCAAGATATACTTCATTCCGAACGGCGCGACCCACATCAACACGGCGAAATCTGCGGCGTTCCGCAGCAATGACGTCCTCGCCAGGTATGGTCTCGACAAGAACAAGTACATCATCTCGATAGGTCGGCTCGTTCCGGAAAAAGGGTTTCACGACTTGTGCCAAGCCTTCAGGACGGCCGATCTCGATTGCAAGCTCCTGATTGTTGGCGATGCGGATCACAGGGACGAGTATTCGAAGCGGCTCCTTCAACAAGCAAGTGACAGGATCGTGTTTCCCGGATTCATATCCCACGACAGGCTGCAAATTTTCCTCCAAAGCGCGTCGTTATTTGTGCTTCCTTCCTACAACGAAGGACTTTCGATCGCTGCACTAGAGGCCGTTGGCGCCGGGACCCCGATTTTGCTCAGCGACATAGAACCCAACCGCGACTTGGGTTTTCGCACGGAAAACTATTTCAGGGTGGGCGATGTCGATGATCTGCGGCGCAAGATTTCGCAAGATCATGAGCTCTATCGTGTAGATCGCGACAAAGCCCTTCAGCAATACAATTGGGATGTAGTGGCTGCGGAAACCGCAAGAGTCTACTCAACACTTCAGGCGCATGGGCGCGAGGGCAAGCCGGGCTCTTTGAGCCTCAAACACAGGGCGTTCAATTCCGGCTTCGGAACCCTAGCTGCCATCGGCGCCGATCGCTGGCTTCGCTTCCTCGCCCGGGGCCGGGGCGTGATCCTGATGTTTCATCATGTCCGGCCTTGGCGGCCGCCCGAATTCGCGCCGAACCGAGGTCTCGAAATCACGCCTGAGTTTCTGGACGTGGTCCTGACCGAGCTGCGGCAGGAGGGCTTCGACATCATTCCCCTCGATGCCGTTCTCGACCGGGCACGACCAGGTGCTGCCGCCGGGCGGCCGTTTGCGGCATTGACCTTTGACGATGGCTATCGTGACAACGTCGAGCATGCTTGGCCGGTGTTGAGGCGGCACAATGCGCCGTGGACGCTGTTCGTCACCACGGACTTCGCCGATGGCCGTGGCCGCCTTTGGTGGCTGGAACTCGAGCAGGCGATCGCTCGGCTCGACCGTGTCGTGCTCCGCGGTAACGGCGAGCTGCGGGATCTACCAAGCCGCACGATGGTCGAGAAAGGAGCCGCCTTCGAGGCCATCTACCGGCACCTGCGCGCCGGGCCAGAGGAGCGGTTGCGGGCCGTGACGGCGGATCTCGCCGCGCAAGCGGGCGTGGACACGCGCCGGCTGACCGCGAACCTCTGCCTCGGTTGGGACGAACTTCAAACTCTGGTGCGCGAGCCAGACGTTTTGATTGGTGCGCATACCCTTTCCCACCCAATCTTGGCGAAGTGCGACGGAACCACCGCCATGCGCGAGATCGCCGAGAGCAAGGAGCTGCTTGAGCGGCGTCTCGGACGACCGGTCCGCCATCTGGCCTATCCGTTCGGCGATGCAAGCGCAGTCGGCCCACGCGAGTTCCGCCTTGCCCGTCAAGCGGGGTATGTGACCGCCATAACTTCGCGGCCGGCGCACGTCTTTCCCGACCACGCCGCCCACCCGCACGCATTGCCGCGCATCTCCGTCAACGGATTGTTCCAGAACACGAGGGCGTTGCGCGCGCTACTCTCAGGCGTTCCATTCTGGATCTGGAACCGCCGCCGCATCCTGAAAATCGAATGTTAAGCAGAGGAGTTTGATGGTAGGTCGATACTGTGAGTCGCGTTGCTGACACAAAGCGCCGGTAGGATTTGACCTACGCTAAGTCCGAGCATACCGATGCTGTTCTGTTCATTGTGCTGTCCGGCATTGTTGGTGCTGGCGCGACCTTCTTTGCGCTCTGGCCTTACGGCGCCTTCAGTGCATTTTGGCCGCGCCGTTTTCGCGGGGCTCGCGGCCCTGTGGTTGGGCCGGCGGTCGGCGGACTGCCGGCGACAGGCCACGACAACCTCCCGTGACGAGATGTCTGAACGGGTGAGGCTCGAATAAGGTCAATTCGCCGCCCGAGTGACAAGAGAGGAGCTTTGCATCTGTGGCATCCCAAGGCAGCGCGCTGCCGCTATCGGGTTCGCGCGATTACCAGCGGACGGTTCGACCCACGCCGTTCGATCACCGTGACGTTCGGGAAGCCATTGTTGCGCACCAGCTCGACGTTGAACGAAAGTGATGCCTTCGTGTAGGTCTCGGGATCACTGCGTTCGATTGAGCGCTCATTATTGCATTGCAGAACCAGGACATCGGTGAGCTGTGCCAAGTCGGAAATGGTCTTGCTCATTGCCGCGCTGCCCAAATAGTACAGCGTGCAGAATGCGGTAACCAGATCGAACCGACCGAGGTTCATCGAGCCGATGTCGGCGTGCGAGCCGTGAATGTACGAGAAACGGTACTCGGTGTTGTCCGCCCACTCGAAAACGCGCTTCACGAACAAGCCCTGCTCGATGGCGCCAGTATCGATCTCCACCCCAATAACCTCATTCGCGCCTGCGCGAAGCATCTGCAAGGCGTTAAAGCCGTTGTTCGCCCCAAGATCGAGGATTCGTCCGCCTCGTGGAACCGGCAGGTGGTCGGCCAGGATATGGCGCCAACGGAGAATTCCGAGATCCGGATTCCAAATCGTCCCCCACCAGATTCCGGCACCCGCATAGAACGGCGAGTAAATAGCAGTGTCGGCAGGCAGCCGGAACTTTCGCAGCACCTTCGCTGTTAGTAGATCTGTGCCAAAAAGCTGGTTGAGCTGGTCGGCGTCGCGATCGCGGAGATAGATCGCAGTCGTGCGGGAGAACTGACGCAACGGCAGCGCCCGCTCCCAATCGACGAAGTATGGCGTTTTGGTCACTTCGACGATGACATTGCCATACTTTACGTCCTCCACCGTGTAGCCAGCACGATGGATCGCGAGCAGGGTTTGGCCGATGCGCGCGATGATCTCGGGCTCCAAGACCTTATCAACCAGCCCCCTTCCGGCTTCTCGTCGCTCTCGCTGAATCCCGCGGTCGCTAAGGGCAGCGCGGTCTGGCCGCACGTCCCGATCCCGCATTGCGGCTCCCGCTTGGGCCAGTGCCTCGCGTACGACAGCCCCATTGATGTAAGCAAAAGTGATCGAGGGCCGGTCGAAATCTACGCCCAAGATCGCCGGGACGTGGCAGCCAGCTGCCGCGAGGTCGAGAGCCGCCTCCAGTTCGTTCACGAAGGCAACTCTGTTTCCGCGGAAGTCTTTGCGCACTCCGATCCAGCCGTCATGGTCCACGACCACAAGCTCGAACCGGCTCCGCGGCAGAAACGCGTCCGCCGCCACGCGAGGCGCCGGCCAGAGCTGTTCGAATCGTGCGAGGAGGAGACCATCCTGGTCGATGCTGGCGAGAGTGATCTCCTCGTTGGGGCGCCTTATCGCGCGGCAGGTTTCGTCCAATTCCGGGCATAGTTGCGCCAAGGCGACACGGTTGCCGCCCTGCGCAAGACATCCTTGCCCGATCCGGGCGCGCAGTTGCGCCATCCGCTGGTCGCAATCCCGCTGCCGGCGACGACGGACCTGCCAGCGCCGCAGCAGGTGCATCGGTCCGGCTGCGCGATGCATCCACGGGGCAATGCCCATCACGTAGGCCAGCCAGATCAGGTCTCTCGTGTCATGGGCAAGGAGCTGCCGGATCCGTTCAATTGCCGATGTCATCATCGCTTCCCAAACGAAGCGAACGATCGAACGTTCCCATCGCCTACGCTGTCAGAATCGAAATGCAGGATCATCAACGGTATTCTGCGCGAGCGCTCCAAGTCACCAAGTCTACCGCTGATGCGCCTTATGGCGCGAGAGCGAATTGTTCCAGAGATCGGCCATGCGCGGCTCATGCCGATCGGGAACGTGTCAGGCGACTGGTAAGTGTGACCGGAGCGTGTAATCCTGTGAAACTGGAAAGCCTTGCTGCTATTATGCCAGCAGCGGCGGCCGCCATCCAAGCGCGAGCAAATTTTCTCTGCGCCGCCGCCGTCATGAGACACGCCGCTCGCAAGAACAACGTGAGTTCCAGAACCGACGCTGAGTAAGAAAGGAGATCGCGATGCTTAACCGAACTCGACTTCGCCTGCACTCCATCCGGTCGGGGCTACGCGCTGCTTTTCTCGCCGCCCCCTCCACGATTCGCGGTTACAGGAGCAATCGCAATTGGCCGCCTTTGAACACGGAGCAGGAGATTTCCGAGCGAGCAAACCCTCTGCGCGATTTCTTCAACCGCCATCGGCAGGGTCGCGGCATTTGGAAGTGGGATCACTATTTTGACGTCTACCATCGACACTTCAGCCGTTTCCGAGGTCGCGAAACCTACGTGCTTGAAATTGGCATCTACAGCGGCGGCAGCCTCGAAATGTGGTGCGACTATTTTGGCTCCAAAGCTCACATTTATGGCGTTGACATCGAGTCAGCGTGCAAGAGCTACGAGAACAGCATGATCAAAGTGTTCATCGGCGATCAGGCCGATCGAAAATTCTGGAGCCAGTTTCGAAGGGAAGTGCCGATCCTTGATCTTGTCATCGATGACGGCGGACACGAGCCCGAACAACAGATCGTCAGCCTTGAGGAACTGCTCCCCCATCTGAGGCCGGGCGGAGTCTATGTCTGCGAAGACGTAACCAAGGCCTTTAACCCATTCATCTCCTATTTGACTGGCATGGTGCACCAGCTCAACGCCTACAAAGGCGCCGAATCGGATGTCTGCGGCGGTGAAGGTCGGGTATCCTACAAAACGACGCCGTTTCAGTCAGCCGTCGATTCAATCCACTTCTATCCCTTCGTAACGGTCGTTGAGAGAGCTCGGTCGCCGGTAACAGAGTTGGCCGCGCCGAAGCACGGTACCGAAGGGCAACCAT
>Ga0193699_10000293_pt1 | contig 22970 bp, 18 predicted proteins | sample L3c2metaG_FD_160095 | JGI IMG/M metagenome (GOLD analysis project Ga0193699, IMG submission 160095) | Soil microbial communities from a riparian zone of the East river system, Colorado, United States - L3c2 | ecosystem: Environmental > Terrestrial > Soil > Riparian zone | place: USA: East...
ATTTTCCGAGGACTGCAGCAAGGCTTTGGAAGGTATGCAGCCGACGTTGGTACACGCCCCACCCAGCGCGGGCTTGCCGTCGGCGCCCCGCCATTCGTCCACGCAGGCGGTCGCGAGGCCGAGCTGCGCGGCACGGATCGCGGCGACGTATCCTCCCGGCCCACCGCCGATCACGACGACGTCAAAGGATTGGGGCATTCACGCCTTGGAGATCCACTTACAGATCCAGCAGCAATCGCGCCGGGTCTTCCAGCGCTTCCTTCATCGCCACCAGCGACAGCACGGCTTCGCGGCCGTCGACGATGCGGTGGTCGTAGGAGAGCGCAAGGTAGTTGATCGGCCGGATCACGACCTGGCCGTTCTCGGCCACCGGCCGCTCGCGCGTGGCGTGCACGCCCAGGATCGCCGATTGCGGCGGGTTGATGATGGGGGTGGAGAGCATCGAGCCGAATACCCCGCCGTTCGAGATCGAGAACGTTCCGCCGGTCAGCTCTTCGATCGTGAGCTTGCCGTCCTGCGCGCGCTTGCCGAAGTCGGCGATTTTCTTCTCGAGTTCCGCGAAGGTCATCTGATCCGCGTCGCGCAGAATCGGCACGACCAGCCCGCGCGGGCTGCCCACGGCGACGCCGATGTCGAAGTAGCCGTGGTAGACGATGTCGTTGCCGTCGACCGAGGCGTTGACGATCGGGTATTTCCTGAGCGCGTGCACTGCCGCCTTGACGAAGAAGGACATGAAGCCCAGGCGCACGCCGTGCTCTTTTTCGAAACGCTCCTGGTACTTCTTCCTCAGCTCCATCACCGGCTGCATGTTGACTTCGTTGAACGTGGTGAGGATGGCCGCAGTCGATTGCGACTGCACCAGGCGCTCGGCGATACGCGCCCGCAGGCGGCTCATCGGAACGCGTTGCTCGGGGCGGTTGCCGAGAATCTGCTCGACGCTTACCGGAGCGGGCGGCTGGGAGAGTGGGGGCTTCGCAGCCGGCTGGGTCGCCGGTTCCGCTGGGGCGGGCGTCCCCGGGGCTTGCGCGAGGACATCCGCCTTGGTGACGCGCCCGCCGCGGCCGCTGCCGGCAATCGCCGCGGTGTCGACGCCCTTCTCTTCGGCCAGCTTTCTCGCCGACGGCATGGCGGGTGCTGCGCCCGCCGGCGGTTTCGCCGCCGGAACCGGCGCCGGGGCCGTTTTCGCCTGCGCCGAAGCCGGAGCGGCCGCGCTCGCCTTCCCTTCGGTGTCTATGGTCGCGATGACTTCGCCGGCCTTGACCGTGCCGCCGTCGCTCTTGATGATTTTCGTGAGCACACCGTCCGCGGGAGCGGGAAGCTCAAGGACCACTTTGTCGGTCTCGATGTCGATCAGGTTCTCGTCGCGCTTGACCGCTTCGCCGACCTTCTTGTGCCACGCCAGCAAGGTGGCTTCCGAAACCGATTCCGAAAGCTGCGGCACCTTGATTTCGATGAGCATGCTCTTCCTTCCCGATCCTAGCTTCGCGCAGTCCTGCCGGTGCCCTGGACCGGGCGAACCAGATTGTCCGTCACCGGCCTGAACGCCGCGTCGACCAGTTCCTTCTGCTGCTCGTTGTGCAGGGAAGCATAGCCCACCGCGGGCGAGGCCGAGGACGGACGCATCGCGTGGGCGAGGATCTGGTCCTCGCGCATGTGGCGCAGGAGGTGGCGCTGGATCCAGTACCACGCCCCCTGATTCGCCGGCTCCTCCTGGCACCAGAGCACCTCTCCCGCGTTCCGGTAAAGAGTGATCTGCTCCTGGAATTCGTCGTGAGGGAAGGGATAAAGCTGGGCGATGCGCACGATGGCCGCGTCCTTGATCGAGCGCGCCTTGCGTCCCTCGCGCAGATCGAAAAACACCTTGCCGCTGCACACGATCACGCGCTTGACGTTCTCCGGCTTGATGTCTGCCTCCCATTCCGCGTTGACCGGCTTGAACTTGCTCTCGGCGAATTCGGCGAGTGGCGACACCGACTCCTTGTGACGCAGCAGGCTCTTGGGCGAGAAGATGACGAGCGGCTTGCGGAAGGGCCGGATCATCTGGCGGCGCAGGAGGAAGAACATCTGCACCGGGGTCGCCGGCACGCACACCTGGATATTGTGGTCCGCACAAAGCTGCAAATAGCGCTCGATTCGCCCGGAAGAGTGCTCCGGCCCCTGCCCCTCGTAGCCGTGCGGCAGCATCATCACGAGGCCGCAGATGCGCCCCCATTTGACCTCGCCCGCGGCGATGAACTGGTCGATCACCACCTGCGCGCCGTTCGCAAAATCGCCGAACTGCGCCTCCCACACCACCAGTTCGTTCGGCTCGGAGGTCGAATAACCGTACTCGAAGCCGAGGACGGCCTCCTCCGAGAGCACCGAGTCGATGATGACGAAATCGCCCTGGTTGGGAGCGATATTGCTCAGCGGGACGTAGGTGCCGGAGTCCCATTTCTCGCGGTTCTGGTCGTGCAGCACCGCGTGGCGGTGAAAAAAGGTGCCGCGGCCGCTGTCCTGTCCGGAAAAGCGGACAGCGAATCCGTCCCTGAGAAGCGAGGCATACGCGAGGTTCTCCGCCATGCCCCAGTCCACCGGCATCTTTCCCTGCCCCATCAAGCGGCGGTCGGCGATGATCTTCTCGACGCGGGGATGGAGCTTGAAGTTCGAAGGGATGCTGGTCAGCTTCTCCGCGAGCATCTGCAGGTCGGCGAGCGGCAGCGTAGTGTCGTCGTTCTCGTTCCACTTCGTGTTCCTGTAACGCGCCCAGTCCACGGCGAATGGCGGCTTGAAGTTCGAAAGGATCGTCTTGTTGGTGTGGATACCCGCGTCGAGCGCCTGGCGGTAGGCGGCGACCATCCTGTCGGCGTCCTCCGCACCGATCACGCCCTGCGCGAGGAGCTTGTCCGCGTAGAGCTTGCGGGTGCCCGGGTGCCGATTGATGATCTTGTACATCAAGGGCTGCGTGACCATCGGCTCGTCCTGCTCGTTGTGGCCGAGCTTGCGGAAACACACGATGTCCACCACCACGTCCTTCTTGAACTGGGTGCGGTAATCCAGGGCGATCTCGATCGCCATGATCGCCGCCTCGGGGTCGTCGCCGTTCACGTGGAAGATCGGCGCCTCGACCATCTTCATGACGTCGGTGCAGTAGAGGGTCGAGCGGCTGTCGCGCGGATCGGAAGTCGTGAAGCCGATCTGGTTGTTCAGGACGATGTGCACCGTCCCGCCGGTGCCGTAGCCGCGCGTGTTCGACAGGTTCAGCGTCTCCATGACCACGCCCTGGCCGGCGACCGCCGCGTCGCCGTGGATCAGCACCGGCAGCACCTGCTCCCCCTTGCGGTCCTTGCGGCGATGCTGGCGCGCCCGCACCGAGCCTTCGACCACGGGATTGACGATCTCGAGATGCGAAGGATTGAAGGCGAGCGTCAGGTGCATCGGCCCGCCGGGCGTATTGATATCGGAGGAAAATCCCTGGTGGTACTTGACGTCTCCGGCGAGCAGCACATCGTCGTGCTTGCCCTCGAATTCCGAGAACAGATCCTTCGGCAGCTTGCCCAGGGTGTTGACCAGCACGTTTAGCCGGCCGCGGTGGGCCATGCCGAGCACGAGTTCCTGCACCCCGGCTTCGCCCGCGCGCTGCAACAGGTTGTCGAGCACCGGGATCATCGTGTCGCCGCCTTCGAGCGAGAAGCGCTTCTGCCCGACGTAGCGCGTGTGCAGGAATCTTTCCAGGCCTTCGGCGGCGGTCAGCCTTTCCAGGATATGGCGCTTGGCGTCCGCCGAATACGCCGGCTTGGAACGCACGGGTTCCAGCCGCTCCTGGATCCAGCGCTTCTCCACTCGGCTGGAGATGTACATGTATTCGACGCCGAGGGTGCCGCAATAGGTCTCCTGCAGCGCCTTGATGATTTCGCGCAGGCTCGCCTGCTCCGGGCCGACGAACGATCCGGTGTTGAACACCGTGTCCGTGTCGGCCTCGGTCAGGTCGTAATAAGCGGGCTCGAGCTCGGCGATGCGCGGCCGTTCCTGGCGCTTGAGCGGGTCGATATCGGCGAGGAGCACGCCGCGGAAGCGGTACTCCGCAATCAGTTGCAGCACCGAGACCTGCTTGCGGTCGAACCCCGCCACGGCGGACGCCGGGCGGGCCGCGCCCGCTTTCGCGCGCTGCGCGAAGGACTCGATGATCGGCGCGTGGGCCACGTCGCGCCTGCCGCTTCCGGCGTTTTCCCCCGCAGGCAGGAGCTGCAGCTTGTCGAAATATTCGCGCCACTGCTCGGGAACCGATTGCGGGGCGTCGAGGTAGGCCTCGTACAGCTCCTCGATGAAGGGCGCGTTGGCGCCGAAGAGATACGAATTGGAGAGGAACTCCTTCATGGCGCTCATATTGGGCCTCCGGCCGCTGCTCTCGAGCCCGTTTTCCGCGGGCTCAACGCTTTTCGATCGGCACGAACTCCCGTCGCGCTGCGCCGGTGTAGAGCTGACGGGGCCGGCCGATCTTGTACTCGGGGTCGCTGATCATCTCCTGCCACTGGGCGATCCAGCCCACGGTGCGCGCCAGCGAGAAGATGCAGGTGAACATCGACACCGGGATGCCGAGTGCGCGCTGCACGATGCCCGAATAGAAATCGACGTTCGGGTAGAGCTTGCGCTCGACGAAATACTCGTCCTCGAGCGCGATCTTCTCCAGCGCGAGGGCGAGCTTGAAGATGCGATCGTCGTGCAAACCGAGCTCCTCCAGCACCTCATGGCAGGTCTCGCGCATGAGCTTCGCCCGCGGATCGTAGTTCTTGTAGACGCGGTGCCCGAACCCCATGAGGCGAAAGCCCGAGTTCTTGTCCTTCGCCTTCGCGATGAATTCGCCCACTTTCGACACGTCGCCGATCTCTTCCAGCATCTGCAGGCAGGCCTCGTTGGCGCCGCCGTGAGCCGGACCCCACAGGGAGACGATTCCCGCCGCGATGCAGGCAAAAGGATTGGCCCCCGAGGAACCCGCGAGGCGCACGGTCGAGGTGGAAGCGTTCTGCTCGTGGTCGGCGTGCAGGATGAAAATGCGGTCGAGGGCCCTCACCAGCACCGGGTTGATCTTGTATTCCTCGGCGGGCACCGCGAACATCATGCGCATGAAGTTCTCGGTGTAGGAGAGGTCGTTCTTGGGATAGATGAAGGGCTGGCCGACCGAGTACTTGTAGGCCATCGCAACGATGGTGGGCAGCTTCGCGATCAGGCGGAACGCCGAGATCTCGCGGTGCTGAGGATTGCTGATGTCGAGCGAGTCGTGGTAGAAGGCCGAGAGCGCCCCCACCACGCCGACCATGACGGCCATCGGGTGCGAATCGCGGCGGAATCCCGTATAGAGCCGCGCCAGCTGCTCGTGCACCATGGTGTGATGGGTGACGATATTGACGAACTCCTCCTTCTGCTTCCTGTCAGGCAGCTCGCCGTTCAGCAGCAGATAGCAAACCTCGAGGAAATCGCAGTGCACCGCAAGCTGTTCGATCGGGAAGCCGCGGTAGAGCAGCACGCCCGCGTCACCATCGATATAGGTGATTTTCGAGCTGCAGCTCGCCGTCGACAGGAACCCCGGGTCGTAGGTAAAGATCCCGGTCTTCGCGTAAAGCGTCCGGATATCGACCACCTCCGGACCGACGCTGCCCGACAGCATCGGAAACTCGATCGACTTGCCATCCCCGTAGGTAAGGGTGGCTTTTTTCGTGGAACTCATGGTGTTTCCCTCGGTAATCCGCCGTTCAGCAATTCCGCAACAATTGGACCACTTCGCCGAGCGCGGGATCGCCGCATTCCCGGCGCCCGCTGACCAGGTTCCACAGCTCGTCGTCGCCGTAACGAAGCAGCGTCTTGAATGCGGTCAGGCGCTCGCCCTCGAGCAAGGCTCCATGCGCGCGGAGAAAACGCTCGAGCACGAGGTCGTTCTCGAGCAGGCCGCGGCGGCAGCTCCAGCGCAAACGGTTCATCTCGACGTCAGTCATTTTCATACCGACCGCTTCACCATCAATTCCTTGATCTTACCAATCGCACGGGTCGGGTTGAGGTTTTTCGGGCAGACGTCAACGCAGTTCATGATGCTGTGACAACGGAACAGGCGATAGGGATCCTCGAGGTCGTCCAGCCGCTCGGCGGTCGCCTGGTCGCGGCTGTCGGCGATGAACCGGTAGGCTTGCAGCAATCCGGCGGGCCCGACGAACTTGTCCGGATTCCACCAGAACGACGGGCAGGCGGTCGAGCAGCATGCACACAGGATGCATTCATACAGGCCATCGAGCTGCTCGCGCTCCTCCGGGGACTGCAGCCGCTCCTTTTCCGGCGGAGGGTCTTCGTTGATCAGATACGGCTTGACCGAGTGGTACTGCTTGAAGAACTGGGTCATGTCGACGATCAGGTCGCGGATCACCGGCAGCCCCGGCAGCGGCCGCAATTCGACGGGCTCCTTCAGGTCGCTCAACTTGGTGATGCAGGCGAGCCCGTTCCTGCCGTTGATGTTCATTGCGTCGGAGCCGCACACGCCTTCCCGGCAGGAGCGCCGCAGGGAGAGGCTGTCGTCCTGCTCCTTGATGCGCTCCAGGGCATCGAGGAGCATGCGGTCGTGAGGATCGAGCGCGACGTCGTAGTCCCGCATCGCGGGCTTTTCGTCCTTGTCCGGGTCGTAGCGGAAAATCCTGAAGCGCATGCTTCCCCCAGTTCGGTGGTTCAGTAGGTCCGTACCTTCGGCTCGATAGTCCGGGCGGTCAGCGGCTTCATGTTCACCGGCTTGTAGTCGAGCCGGTCGCCGTCCTTGTACCAGAGCGTGTGCTTGAGCCAGTTCGCGTCGTCGCGGTCGTGATGGTCGGCGCGGTCGTGCGCGCCGCGCGACTCCTTTCGCGCCTCCGCGGAGACCATCGAAGCGCGCGCTGCCTCGATCAGATTGTCGAGCTCGAGCGCCTCGATCCGCGCGGTGTTGAACACACGGCTCTTGTCCTTGATCTGGGTGCGGGTGGCACGGTCGGCGATTTCCCGGATTTTCTTCACGCCCTTGACCAGCATGTCCGGGAAACGGAATACGCCGCAATGCGCCTGCATGGTGCGGCGAATCTCCATTCCCACCTCGGCGACCGATTCGCCGTTCCTCTGGCCGTCGAGCCGCGCAAGCCGCGCCTGGGTCCGCTCGGCCGCATCCTTGGGCAAGTCCTTGCGTCCCGGATTCTCCTGCAGGAATTTGATGATCGATTCCGCGGCCGCCTTGCCGAAGACGAGCAGGTCGGTGAGCGAATTCGTGCCGAGGCGGTTCGCGCCGTGCACCGAGGCGCAGGCGCACTCTCCCGCCGCGTAGAAGCCGGGAACCGCCGCTTCGGCGCTGCCTGCCTGCGGAACGACGACCTCGCCGCGATAGTTCGTCGGTATCCCTCCCATCATGTAGTGCACCGTCGGCACCACGGGAATCGGATCCTTCACCGGATCGACGTCGGCGAATTTCTTCGCGATCTCGCGGATCCCCGGCAGGCGCTTCTCGATGACCTCCGCGCCGAGATGGTCGAGCTTCAGCAGCAGGTAATCGCCGTGCGGCCCGGCGCCGCGCCCTTCCTTGATCTCGGTCGCCATGGCGCGCGAAACGACGTCACGCGAAGCAAGATCCTTCAGGTTAGGCGCATAGCGCTCCATGAAGCGCTCCCCACTCTTGTTGAGAAGGTAGCCACCTTCGCCCCGCACGCCTTCGGTGATCAGCACCCCCGCGCCTGCGACACCGGTCGGGTGAAACTGCCAGAACTCCATGTCCTCGAGAGGGATGCCGGCGCGCGCCGCCATGCCGAGGCCGTCGCCGGTGCAGATGAACGCATTGGTCGTGGAGGAGAAGATCCGCCCCGCCCCGCCGGTCGCGAAAAGGGTCGCGCGCGCGTGCAGGACCATCACTTCGCCGGTTTCCATTTCGAGCGCAGTCACGCCCAGCACCTGGCCGCTGGCGTCGCGGATGAGGTCGAGCGCCATCCATTCGACGAAAAACTGGGTGCGCGCACGGACGTTCCTCTGATAGAGCGTATGCAGCATCGCGTGGCCGGTGCGGTCCGCGGCACAGCAGGAGCGCTGCACCGGCCGCTCACCGAAATTCTGCGAATGGCCGCCGAACGGCCGCTGGTATACCGTGCCGTTCTCGTTGCGGTCGAACGGCATGCCGAAGTGCTCGAGCTCGTACACGAGCTTGGGCGCCTCGCGCACCATGAATTCAATCGCGTCCTGGTCGCCGAGCCAGTCCGAGCCCTTGACCGTATCGTACATGTGCCACAACCACGAGTCCTCGCCCATGTTGCCGAGCGCCGCGCCGATGCCGCCCTGCGCCGCCACCGTGTGCGAGCGCGTCGGGAATACCTTGGAAAGAACCGCGACGCTCAATCCCGCCTCCGACAACTGCAGCGCGGCGCGCAGGCCGGCGCCGCCTGCCCCGACGACGACCGCATCGAAACTTCGCCTCGCGAGCGCCACCGCTAGGCCCTCCAGAGGATCTGCATCGCCCAGCCGGCGCAGCCTGCGAGCCACAGGATCGTCGCGATCTGCAGCGCAAGGCGCAGCCCGGTGTGCTTGACGTAATCCATCCAGACATTGCGCATGCCGATCCAGGCGTGGATCAGCACGCTCGCGACGAGGAGGAAGGTCGCGAAGCGCATCCATCCCTGGGCGAACAACGCCCTCCACCCCGCGTAACTCATCGGCCGGGGCCAGACAACGAGGAAGATCACCGTGTAGCCGATCATCACCAGCGCGGTGACGCGCTGCGCGAGCCAGTCCCTCAAACCATAGTGCGCGCCGACGATGATGCGGTTCACCATATCCGCAGCGTGATCGAGGCAGTGAGCGCGAGGCTGACGATGAACACCGCAAGAGCGCTGCGCCTGGCCGCGTGCAGGCTCGTGCCGACGTCTACGTCGAGGAACAGGTGCCGGATCCCCGCGCACATGTGATGCAGGAGCGCCCAGATGGACGAAATCACAAGGATCTTGACCAGCGGGTAGCGCAGCCATTCACCGACCTGCGCGAAGCCGCGTTCCGAGGCAAGGCTCATATCGAGCAGGAGCAAAAACTGGAACAGACCGAGGAACAGCAGGATGCCGCTGATGCGATGGAAAATCGAAACCAGACCCGGGAGCGGGAGATTGAGAGGACTGAGGTTATACCAGAGGGGACGCTTTTTTTTCGCCGTCAGATCAGGCATGTAACGCAATCCTTCCGCAGCGCTTGGGCTGATTTGGAATCTTGACGGGAGTCAAGATTATATCAGGCTTCGATTCTGCTTTGTGCTGCGCAAAAACGCCAAGCCGGATATATTCGGGCCTTCTCCAGGGGGCCTTCCATGTCCAGCAAACCCATTCGTGTCGCCGTGACCGGAGCCGCCGGCCAGATCGGCTACAGCCTGCTTTTCCGGATCGCGAGCGGAGAGATGCTCGGGAAAAACCAGCCGGTGATTCTGCAGATGCTCGAGATTCCCGACGAGAAAGCACAAAAGGCGCTGAAGGGCGTGATGATGGAGCTCGACGACTGCGCCTTCCCGCTGCTGCGCGGCATGGTGCCCACCGCCGACCCGATGGTCGCGTTCAAGGACGTCGAGATCGCGCTCCTGGTGGGCGCCCGTCCGCGCGGCCCGGGAATGGAGCGCAAAGACCTGCTCGAGGCAAACGGCAGGATCTTCGCGCCGCAGGGCAAAGCGCTGGCCGCGGTCGCGAGCCGCAAGGTCAAGGTGCTGGTGGTCGGCAACCCGGCCAACACCAATTGCCTTATCGCCATGAGAAACGCGCCGGGCCTGAAGCCGAGTCAGTTCACCGCGATGATGCGCCTGGATCACAATCGCGCGGTCGGCCAGATCGCGCAAAAAATCGGCAAGCCGTTGAGCTCGATCCGCAAGATCACCATCTGGGGCAATCACTCTGCGACGCAGTATCCCGACGTGTTCCAGGCCGAGTGCGGCGGCCAGAAAGTCTGGCCGATGATCAACGACACGGAGTGGCTCGAGAAGACTTTCATCCCGACGGTGCAAAAGCGCGGCGCCGCGATCATCGAGGCCCGCGGGCTTTCCTCCGCGGCGAGCGCGGCGAATGCCGCCATGGACCACGTTCGCGACTGGGTCCATGGCACGCGCGCGGGCAACTGGGTCAGCATGGGGGTCCCATCGGACGGGAGCTACGGCATTCCCGAAGGCGTGATCTACGGCTATCCGGTGACTTGCGAGAACGGCAAGTACAAGATCGTCAAGGGCATACCGGTGAACGAATTCAGCCGCGCCAGAATGGACGCGACCCTGAAGGAACTGCACGAAGAGCGCGACAGTATCGGGCCGTTGCTCGGCTAGGAAAAGTCGGCCCCAGTCCGCGGATCCGACTCGCCGCGGCCCCCGGCGAGCTAAAATAAGCCCCATGTCAGCCGGAGCCCGGTTCCGCGCCGCGATGAAAGCGGAAAAGCCGCTGCAATGCGTGGGCGCGATCAACGCCTACCACGCGCGCCTTGCCGAGCGCACCGGCTACAAGTCGATCTACCTCTCGGGCGGAGGGGTCGCGGCCGGGTCGCTCGGGCTCCCCGATCTGGGCATCAGCAATCTGGAGGACGTGCTGACCGACGTGCGCCGCATCACGGACGTTTGCGCCCTGCCGCTCCTGGTCGACGTCGATACCGGTTTCGGCGCGAGCGCCTTCAACATCGCGCGCACGGTCCGGTCGTTGATCAAATCAGGTGCGGCCGCGATGCATATCGAAGACCAGGTCGGCGCCAAGCGCTGCGGGCACCGGCCCGGAAAGGAACTGGTGTCGAAGGAGGAAATGGCCGACCGGATCAAGGCCGCGGTGGACGCGAAGACCGACCCGGATTTCGTCATCATGGCGCGCACCGACGCGCTGGCGGTGGAGGGCCTGGAGCGCGCGATCGAGCGCGCGATCGCCTGCGTGGACGCCGGCGCCGATGCCGTTTTTCCGGAGGCGATGACCGAGCTTTCCATGTACCGGAAATTCGCCGGGGCCGTGAAGGTACCGGTGCTCGCCAATATCACCGAGTTCGGCGCAACGCCGATTTTCACCCTCGACGAACTGCGCTCGGCCGGGGTCGCGATAGCGCTCTATCCTCTTTCGGCGTTCCGCGCGATGAACGCGGCGGCGCTCAAGGTCTACAATGCGATCCGCAAGGAAGGAACGCAGAAGAGCGTTCTCGACCTGATGCAGACGCGCGCCGACCTTTACGACGTTCTCGACTATCACGCCTACGAGCGCAAGCTCGACCAATTGTTCGCCAAAGAGAAATCGAAATGAACGAGGCCGCAGCCGCCCCGAAGCCCAAGAAGTCGGTCGCGCTCTCCGGAATCCCCGCCGGCAACACGGCTCTGTGCACGGTCGGCCGCAGCGGCAACGACCTGAATTACCGCGGCTACGACATCCTGGATTTCGCCGACTCTGCCGAGTTCGAGGAAGTCGCCTACCTGCTCGTTCACGAGAAGTTGCCGACCGCCGCGGAGCTCGCCGGCTACAAGACCAAGCTCAAATCGTTGCGCGGACTGCCGGAGAACGTCAAGTCGGCACTCGAAGCGATTCCCGCTTCAGCGCACCCGATGGACGTGATGCGCACCGGCGTTTCCGTGTTGGGGACCGTGGAGCCCGAAAGGGAAGATCACGCCATGCCGGGCGCGCAGGACATCGCCGACCGGCTGATGGCTTCGCTCGGCTCAATGCTTCTCTACTGGCATCACTACAGCCGCGGACGAAAGAGGATCGAGGTCCAGACCGACGACGATTCAATCGGCGGGCATTTCCTGCACCTGCTGCACGGGAAGCCGCCGTCGGCCGAGTGGGTGCGCGCGATGCACACCTCGCTCATCCTCTATGCCGAGCACGAGTTCAACGCCTCGACTTTCACCGCCCGGGTGATCGCGGGCACCGGATCGGATATCTACTCCGCGATCTGCGGAGGCATAGGCGCACTGCGCGGTCCCAAGCACGGCGGAGCGAACGAGTTCGCTTTCGAGGTGCAGTCGCGCTACGCGGACGCCGGGGAGGCCGAAGCGGACATCGTGCGCCGGGTGCGCAACAAGGAAATCGTCATCGGCTTCGGCCACCCGGTCTACACCACGGGCGATCCGCGCAACCAGGTCATCAAGGAAGTGGCTCGGCGCCTGTCGAAAACTCAAAAGGACATGAAGCTCTTCGATATCGCGGAACGGCTCGAGCAGGTGATGCAGCGGGAAAAAAAGATGTTCGCCAATCTGGACTGGTATAGTGCGGTCTCCTATCACAGGATGGGCGTGCCCACGGCGATGTTCACTCCGATTTTCGTCATCTCGCGCACCTCGGGCTGGTCGGCGCATGTCATCGAGCAGCGAATCGACGGTAAAATCATCCGCCCGGGCGCCACTTACACCGGCCCCGAAGACCGGAAATGGGTACCATTGCGGGATCGCAGCTGAGTGCGCCGCCCCGCAAGGAGATGGAAATGAAGAAGCTGACCTTCGCCACTATTGCCCTATGTTGCGCCGGGGCCGCCGCCGCGGCGCCCTCCGAGGACATGGTGGGAACCTGGGAGTGCCGGCAACCCGGTGTGAATTACAGGAACAAGCCGCCCATCCTTTACGTCGACACCGCCTCGGCCAAGACGCCGGACAAAGCAGCCTTCGCTCTCGACGTCGACGGATTCACCCGGGAGGTCTACGGGAGTTCGGACGTCACCGCGGACGCCGACGGATGGTGGAAGATCAGCCCGTCCAAGGGAGAGGCGTTCATGGTGCGTCCGCAGGGTACATCGAAGTCCAAGACCGCTTCGATGGAGCTGAGGCGCGCGGGCACGACCTACCGCTGCCTGCGGCTTCCGCCGTCGGGCGTTCCGGGCGCCGTGATACAGCTGCAACAAGGCGTTCCGCCCGCGGGCGAGCCCAATGCTCCGCCACCCGGTGAGCAGAATGTCCCACCGTCCGGCGGGCCGGGGATCCAGCCGACCGACATGCCCAATGAAGGGGCTCCCGTCAAAAAAGAGTAATGATGTCGAGGCTTGTTTCAAATGTCCGGCCCAAACCGGACAAGGTTCTCGTTGACATCGCCGATTACGTCGTCAAGCACGAAATAAAGAGCGCCGAGGCCTACAACACCGCGCGGCTGTGCCTGATGGACACGCTCGGATGCGGCCTGGAAGCGCTCGAGTATCCCGCGTGCACCAAGCTTCTCGGGCCGCTCGTTCCGGGAACGACGGTCTCCAAGGGCGCGCGCGTACCCGGCACGCGCTTCGAGCTGGATCCGGTGCAGGCGGCTTTCAATATCGGCGCGGCGATCCGCTGGCTCGATTTCAACGATACCTGGCTCGCCGCGGAGTGGGGCCACCCCTCGGACAACCTCGGCGGGATTCTCGCGGTCGCAGACTGGCTGTCCCGCAACGGCACGCCGCTCGTCGTGCGCGACGTGCTCACCGCGATGATCAAGGCGCACGAGATCCAGGGCGTGATGGCGCTCCAGAACAGCTTCAACCGCGTCGGCCTCGATCACGTCGTGCTGGTGAAGGTCGCCTCCACCGCGGTCGTCTCGAACCTGCTGGGCCTTTCGCACGAAGCGATCGTCAACGCCGTCTCCCACGCCTGGGTGGACGGCCAGAGCCTGAGGACTTACCGCCACGCTCCCAACACCGGCTCGCGCAAGTCCTGGGCGGCGGGCGACGCGACTTCGCGCGCGGTGCGCCTCGCGCTCATCGCCAGGACCGGCGAGATGGGCTATCCCTCGGTGCTGAGCGCGAGGACCTGGGGCTTCTACGACGTGCTCTTTCGCGGCAAGCCTTTCCGGTTTCAGCGGCGATACGGCTCCTACGTGATGGAAAACGTGCTGTTCAAGATCTCCTTCCCGGCCGAATTTCACGCGCAGACCGCGGCGGAGTGCGCGATGACGCTGCACGGCGAGCTGAAAGAGCTCGGCCGCGAGGTCGAGGACATCAGGAAGATCACGATCCGCACCCATGAAGCGGCGATCCGCATCATCGACAAGAAGGGCCCGCTCAACAACCCGGCCGACCGCGACCACTGCATCCAGTACATGATCGCCGTGCCTCTGATCCACGGCCGGCTCACCGCCGCCGACTACGAGGACAACGTAGCCTCGGACAAGCGCATCGACACGCTGCGCGCGAAAATGGTCTGCGTCGAGGACAAGAAGTTCACACGCGACTACCACGACCCGGCAAAGCGCTCCATCGCCAACGCGCTCACCGTCACGTTCAAGGACGGGAAGAAGCTCAAAGAAGTTGTCTGCGAATATCCCATCGGGCACCGCCGCCGGCGCAAGGACGGCGTCCCGCTGCTGGAAGCGAAGTTCCGCACCAACCTCGCCCGCCGCTTTCCGAAGGAACGACGCGAGGCGATTCTCGAGGTGTGCGGGGACCAAGGCCGCCTGGAAGCGACGCCGGTCAACGAGTTCCTCGATCTATTTGTAATCTGAAGGACAACGCCGGATGTCTTCTCCCAATGAGGCCAGCGATCGCCTGATTGCGCGTGGGAACGAGGTGGAGAAGGACGGCAAACTGGGCGAGGCGTGCGAGCTGTATCGCAAAGCCGTGCAGGCGGCCCCGGATTATGCGAAAGCGCATCTCAACCTTGGCATAGGACTGGAGGCCTCCGGTGACGTCGATGCCGCCATAGGGCAATACGAGGCGGCGCTGGTGATCGATGCCGCGGATACCTACGCGAACTACAATCTCGCCAACCTGCTCTATGCGCGTGGAGATCTGGCGCGTGCGGAGCCGCTGCTCAAGGCCGCCCTAGAGCGCAAGCCTGACTTTCCCGAAGCGCAAGTCGTGCTCTCCAACGTGTACGACTCGCGGGGAGATCTTTCCGCCGCGGCCGGCGCGCTGGAAGCGGCGCTCAAGCAGCGGCCGGACTATGCGGGCGCGTGGAATAACTACGGGGTCGTGCTGTCGAGGCTGGGACGGCTGGCCGAGGCGGAAGCCGCCCTGCGGCGCGTGACAGAACTCGACTCAAACTTCCTGGTGGCGCACTATCTCCTGGGCAATATGCTCGCCGAGCAGGGCCAGGCGGCTGACGCACTTGCCTGCTACCGGAGGGCCATCGAGCTCCGGCCCGATTTCCCGGAGGCGCACGCCAACATGGGGTGCGCCCTGAAGGAACTAGGCAGGCTGGACGAGGCCGTTGCCTCCTGCCGGGAGGCCCTCCGGCTCAAACCCGACTATGCCGAAGCGCACTACTATCTCGGCGTCATCTATCGCGAGCAGGCCCGGCGCAGCGAAGCCCTTGCCTGCTTCGACAGGGCTCTTGAGCTCAGGCCCAATTTTGCCGAGGCGCATTATGGCCGGGGACACGTTTTCTCCGATGAAGACCGTTGCGAAGAGGCTCTCGGCTGTTTTGATAAGGCGATATCGCTCAATCCGGAATATGCCGTGGCGCGCTGGTCGTTCACCATGGCCCAGCTGCCGGCAGTCTGTCCGGTAGACGCCGATCCGATGCGCTACAGGGCTGCGTTCTCGTCCGAGCTGGGGATTCTGGAACGCTGGTTTGACGCGACGCGCACGGCCGAAGGCCATAAAGCCGTCGGCACTGAAATGCCGTTCTTCCTGGCGTATCAGGAGGAGAACAATCGGGATCTGCTGGAACGCCACGGCAGGCTCTGCACCCGGTTGATGGGTGATTGGTTCGATCGACAAGCGATCCCTCACGCGAAAAAACGTGGCTCCGCCGGCATACGCGTCGGAGTGATTTCCCAGTTTTTCCGCAAGCACTCGGTCTGGAACGCCATAGTCAAAGGCTGGTTCCAGCGGCTCGATCGAGAACGCTTTGAGCTTCTTGCGTTCAACCTGGGAATTGGCGAAGACGCTGAAACGCAATTCGCGAAGGCCCGCGCATCGCATTTCGAAGAGGGCGCGAGGGGGTTGCGGCAGTGGGTGGAGGCCATAACGGAGCAGCGGCCCGACGTTCTAATCTATCCCGAAATCGGGATGGATCCATTGACCTTCAAGCTGGCCAGTCTGCGCCTGGCGCCGGTTCAGGTGGCGAGCTGGGGACATCCCGAGACAACCGGTCTGCCGACCATGGACCATTACCTGTCGGCTGAAGATCTGGAGCCGGCCGATGCACGGGAAAATTACACCGAGCGGCTCGTTACCCTGCCTCATCTCGGATGCTGTTGTCAGCCCTCGCGGGTTGTCGCGACGACACCCGACGTGGCCGGTTTGGGGATAGACGCGAAGTCTCCGCTCCTGCTTTGTCCCGGCGCCCCGTTCAAGTACGCGCCTCAACACGACCGGGTGCTTGTCGAAATCGCTCGCAGCTTAGGCGAGTGTCGATTCATTTTCTTCACGCACTGGAAGCCCGCCCTGTCGGAGAACCTGCGGCGGCGGCTCGAAGCCGTGTTTGCGCGAAACGGGCTTGATTTTGACCATTTCGTAACCTTCGTTCCCTGGCAGGACGGGCCCGGATTTCACGGCTGGCTGGAGCGCGCGGATGTTTTTCTGGATACCATCGGCTTTTCCGGCTACAACACCGCATTGCTCGCCGTGGAATGCGGGCTGCCGATCGTGACCCGGGAGGGCCGTTTCATGCGCGGGCGGCTGGCGAGCGGCATCCTGAAGCGGATGGGGTTACCGGATCTGGTTGCCCAGACGGAAGAAGACTATGTCGCGCTGGCGGTCAGGCTGGTTCAGGACGCCGGCTATCGCGAGCAGGTCGGCGAGCGCATTGAAGCCTCCCGCCCCGTTCTATTCGATGACGTCGCGGTCATCCGTGCGATGGAAGATTTCCTCGTCAGCGTGGTCTAAAATAGCGTCTTCGAAAAAACAGCGTTCTCGAAAAAGGTCACGGGATTTCCCAGGAGCAAGCATGAACAATCCCTTCAATGCCCTTCAAGAATTCAAGATGGCTTCCGGCAAGGCCGGCAAGTTCTATTCGCTGCCCGCGCTCGAACGCGCGCTCGGCGCCAAGGTCTCGCGCCTGCCGGTGTCGATCCGCATCGTCCTGGAATCGGTGCTTCGCAACTGCGACGGCAAGAAAATCACCGAAGAGCACGTCAGGCAGCTCGCGAACTGGAAACCGAACGCGCCACGCACCGACGAAATTCCTTTCGTGCTCTCGCGCATCCTGCTGCAGGACCTGACCGGCATCCCTGCGCTCGCCGATCTCGCCGCGATGAGGAGCGTCGCGCACAGGCTCGGCAAGAACCCCAAGGTGGTCGAGCCGCTCGTGCCGGTCGATCTCGTCGTGGACCATTCCGTCCAGATCGACCACTACGGGGTCAAGAATGCGCTCGACCTCAACATGAAGCTCGAGTTCAAGCGCAACCAGGAGCGCTACACCTTCATGAAGTGGGCCATGCAGGCGTTCGACACCTTCAGGGTGGTGCCGCCGGGCATCGGCATCGTGCATCAGGTAAATCTCGAGTATCTCGCGCGCGGTGTTCACAAGAAAAACGGACTCTATTACCCCGATACCCTGGTTGGCACCGACAGCCACACGCCCATGGTCAACGCCATCGGCGTAGTCGCCTGGGGCGTGGGCGGCATCGAAGCCGAGGCGGGCATGCTCGGCCAGCCGACCTATATCCTCACTCCCGATGTCGTCGGCGTGCACCTGAAAGGCAAGCTGCGCGGCGGGGTGACCGCCACCGATCTCGTGCTCACCGTCACCGAGCTCATGCGCAAAACCAACGTCGTCAACAAGTTCGTCGAGTTCTTCGGCGAAGGCACCGCCAGCCTCACCGTTCCCGACCGCGCGACGATCGCCAACATGGCGCCCGACTACGGCGCGACCATGGGATTCTTCCCGGTGGACGACGCCACCCTCGTTTATTTCGAAGGCACCGGGCGCACGAAAGAGGAAATCGACGCGCTCGGTTCCTACTTCAGGGCCCAGGGCATGTACGGCACCATAAAGAAGGGCGCGATCGACTACAGCCAGGTGGTCGAGCTCGACCTCGCCGGCGTGACGCCTTCCCTCGCCGGCCCCAAGCGCCCGCAGGACCGCATCGAGCTCGGCAAGGTGAAAGCGAAGTTCACCGAGCTCTTCTCGAAGTCTGCCGCCGAGAACGGCTTCTCGAAGAAACCCGAGGACCTGAAAAAACGCGTCAGGACCCGCGACGGCATGGAAATCGGCGCGGGCGACGTGATGATCGCCGCGATCACTTCATGCACCAACACTTCGAACCCCGGCGTGCTGCTCGCCGCGGGGCTGCTCGCAAAGAAGGCGGTGGAACGCGGCCTCACCGTCAAGCCGTACGTGAAAACCTCGCTCGCGCCCGGCTCACGGGTCGTGACCGAGTACCTGAAAAGGGCGGGGCTGCTGCCCTATCTGGAGAAGCTCGGCTTCAATCTCGCCGCCTACGGCTGCACCACCTGCATCGGCAACTCCGGACCGCTTCGCCCGACCATCGAGGAAACGATTGCCCAGAACGATCTCGTATGCGCCGCCGTGCTCTCGGGCAACCGCAACTTCGAGGCGCGCATCCATGCGAGCCTGCGCGCGAACTTCCTTGCCTCTCCGCCCCTGGTGGTGACTTACGCGCTCGCCGGCACCGTTCTGAAAGACCTCATGACCGAGCCGCTCGGCAAGGGGAAAAAAGGCGAAGACGTGTGGATCGGCGACATCTGGCCCTCCGCGCAGGAGATCCAGGACTGCATGAAGTACGCGATGGACCCGAAGACCTTCCAGAAGCTCTACAGCAATCTCGCCGACGCCAATCCGATGTGGACCCAGGTGCCTTCGGTGTCGGGCCAGGCGTACACCTGGCCGAAGTCGACCTACATCGCCGAGCCGCCGTTCTTCAAGGACTTTTCCATGCACCCGCGCACGGCGGGGCCGGTCCGCGGTGCGCGCGTCCTGGGGATCTTCGGCGACTCGCTGACAACGGACCATATCAGCCCGGCGGGCTCGATCAAGCCCACCTCCCCGGCCGGCATCTATCTGCAGGAACACGACGTGCCGGTATCCGAATTCAACAGCTTCGGCGCGCGCCGCGGCAATCACGAGATCATGTTGCGCGGCACCTTCGGCAACGTGCGCATCAAGAATCTGATGATTCCGGTGAGGCCCGACGGCTCGCGCCTCGAGGGCGGCATCACCATCCACCAGCCTTCAGGCGAGCAGATGCCGATCTACGAAGCGGCCATGAAATACATCGCCGAAGGCGTGCCCACCGTGGTGTTCGGCGGCGAGGAATACGGCACCGGCAGCTCGCGCGACTGGGCCGCCAAAGGCACGCTGCTCCTGGGTGTGCGCGCGGTGATCGTGAAGACCTTCGAGCGCATCCACCGCTCGAACCTCGTCGGCATGGGCGTATTGCCCCTGGAGTTCAAGGGCAGCGACACGGTCGCGTCGCTGGGCATCAAAGGCGACGAAACCATCGACCTCCGCGGCGTCGAGGGAGAGCTCAAGCCGCAGCAGGACGCGACGCTGGTGATCCGGCGAGCCGATGGCAGCGTCAAAGAAGTGCCGCTGCTGCTTCGCATCGACACGCCGATCGAGGTGGACTACTACCAGCATGGAGGCATCCTGCCGTTCGTCCTGCGCGAAATACTCGGAAAAGCAGGCCCTTCCGTTCGCGCGGCCGCGTAAGACGCAAGACAAGGGAGATTCCGGTGCTCTCGAAAATCGCGGCGTTCACCGCCGCCCTGTGTTGTGCGGCGGCGGCGCTGGCGCAGACTTCGGGGGCGTACCCGTCCAAGCCGATCCGCCTTATCGTGCCCTTTGCGCCCGGAGGCAGTTCCTCCATCGTCGCGCGCGCTTTCTCCGCCGAGATGAGCAAGGGGCTCGGCCAGCAGTTCGTGGTCGAGAACAAGCCCGGTGCAGGCGGCAATATCGCCATGGAAGAAGTCGCAAAGGCCGAACCCGACGGCTATACGCTGATCATCGGCCATGTCGGCACGCTGGCGATGAATCCGTACATGTTCGAAAAGCTCCCTTATGACGCGAACAATGACTTCCGGCCGGTCTCGCTCTTCGCCAAAGTGCCGACCATCTTCGTGGTTCACGAAAGCGTGCCGGCGAAAAACCTGCGCGAGTTCGTGGCCCTCGCCAGGAAAGAGCCGGGCAAGCTCAACTACGGCAGCGCCGGGAACGGCAGCGCCGGGCATCTCGCGATCGAATACCTGAAGCTCGTGAGTCATATCGACATCCAGCACGTGCCCTATAAAGGCACCGGCCCCAACCTCATCGATCTCGTCGCCGGACGCACCCAGTTCTCCGCCGCCGGAACCCCGCCGTTCATGCCTCACGTGAAGTCGGGCAAGCTTCGCGTCGTTGCGGTCGGCACGACCAAGCGCCTGCCTATCCTCCCGGACGTCGGCACGGTAGCGGAGCAAGGCTATCCCGGCTTCGAAACCTCGCAATGGTACGGGCTGAATGCGCCGGCGAAGACGCCGGACGCCATCGTGAACCGTCTCGCCGCAGAGTCGGCCAAGGCAGCGAGAAGCGAGGCACTGGAAAAGCAACTCGAGCCCGACAGCGCGGAAGCCGTCGGCTCGACTCCCAAGGAATTCGCCGAGTTCATCGCCAAGGAGCAGGCGCGCTGGAAGGAAGTCGTGCAAAAAGCACGCGTCAAGGTGGAATGATGCAGGACTGGGACGTCGTCGTCGTCGGCGGCGGCAACGCCGCCCTGTGCGCCGCGCTCTCTGCAAGGGAAACGGCCAAGCGCGTGCTGGTCCTCGAGCGCGCGCCCGAGGACGAGGCCGGCGGCAACTCGCGCTTCACCGCGGGGCTCCTGCGCATCGTCTATAACGGGGCGCAGGACCTGGCGCAGCTGATCGACCTGTCGAACGAAGAGCTCGAGCGCACGGATTTCGGCACCTATACCGCCGAGCAGTTCCTGGATGACATGGCGCGGGTCACCGAGTACCGCTGCGATCCCGACCTCACCGAGATTCTGGTCAAGCAAAGTTTCCCCACCGCCCTGTGGATGAGGAAGAAGGGCATGCGCTTCACCGCGGCCTGGGGACGGCAGGCGTTCAAGATCGAGGGCCGGTTCAAGTTCTGGGGCGGCCTCACGCTGGAGGCGATCGGCGGCGGCCCTGGACTGGTCGAGTCGCTGACGCAGATCGCGAAGAAGAGCGGAATCGAGATCTGGTACTCGGCGCGCGCCGTATCGCTCATCACCGACGACGCCGGCGTGCACGGCGTGCGCGTGAAGCGCGAAGGAAAGACCACCGAAGTCAAAGCAAAGGCGGTCGTCCTCGCCGCGGGCGGCTTCCAGGCCAACCCCGAGTGGCGCACGCGCTATCTCGGCCCGGGATGGGAACTCGCGAAAGTGCGCGGCACGCGCTTCAACACCGGCGACGCGATCCGCATGGCGCTCGACATCGACGCGGCACCGGTGGGCAACTGGTCGGGATGCCACGCCGTCGCCTGGGAAAGAAACGCCCCCGAATTCGGCGATCTCGCCGTCGGCGATCAGTTCCAGAAGCATTCCTATCCCTGGGGCATCTATATCAATGCCGAGGGCAAGCGCTTCGTCGACGAAGGCGCCGATTTTCGCAATTACACGTACGCCAAGTACGGCCGCGTGATCCTGCAACAGCCCGGCCAGTTCGCCTGGCAGATCTTCGATGCCAAGGTGAAGGGCCAGCTGCGCGACGAGTACCGGATCAGGCAGGTGACCAAGGTCACCGCGAATACGTTGGAAGATCTAGTGAAGAAGCTCGACGACGTGAACGCGGACGCCGCACTGAAAGAGATCGAAGCTTACAATGCCGCGGTGAGAACCGACATCCCCTTCAATCCCAACGTCAAAGACGGCCGCCGCACCGAAGGCCTCGCGATCAACAAGACCAACTGGGCCAATACGATCGACACCCCGCCCTTCGAAGCCTATGCGGTCACCTGCGGCATTACGTTCAGCTTCGGCGGCTTGCGCATCAATACGGACGCGCAAGTTATCTCGACCGATGGCGAACCCATTCCCGGCCTGTACGCGGCAGGCGAGCTGGTCGGTGGAATTTTTTATTTCAACTACCCGGGCGGGAGCGGGCTGACCAACGGCTCGGTATTCGGGCGCATCGCCGGGGCGAATGCGGCAAAGAACGCGGCAAAGGCCGTGCAATCGGAAAGCCGGTCGAAGAGAGTCGCAGGGACGTAGACACCGAACAACATCGGAGGATGAATCATGAACAAATCTGCTGAGAAGCCCGACCTCAAGCTTAGCCGCAAGGCTCCGCTTGCCACTCGCACCGACCTGACGCCCGCGGCAACGAAGGACATCGCCGCGGCAATGAACGGAATCCTGGCGGACGTGTTCGCGCTTTACATGAAGACCAAGAACTTCCACTGGCACATGAGCGGGCCGCACTTTCGCGACTACCATTTGCTCCTGGACGAGCAAGCCGACCAGATCTATGCGATGACCGACCCTATTGCCGAGCGCATCCGCAAGGTCGGCGGGTCCACCCTCAAGTCCATCGGTCACATCGCCCGCACGCAACGCGTGCTCGACAACGATGCCGAATACGTGGAGCCGCTGGACATGCTCGCCGAGCTGCGCGAGGACAACAGGGAGCTTGCGGCGCGCTTTCGCGAGGCGCATAACGTGTGCGACGAGCACCGCGATATCGCCACCGCCAGCCTCATCGAGGTGTGGGTCGACGAAACCGAGCGGCGCACGTGGTTCCTTTTCGAGGCGAGTCGCAAGGGAACTGCCACAGGGCATTGAGCGAGAGCGGCAGGCACGTAGACGTCCCCGTCGTCGGTGTGCTGCCGAACAGAATTCGGCAACAGCGTGTTCTAGACTTTTCCTTTCACGGCACGCGCTGGACTCCCATCCGCTGCCGCAGTCAGAAAAGGGTACGTCATGAACAAGTTTTCCCGTGTTTCACTCGCCTCGCTGGCGGCGCTCCTGCTCGCCGGTTCCGCGCTGGCCCAAACCACCCCCAGTCCCGACGCCAATCGCGCCGACCGGCGCTGCACCTCGGCGACGCTATCCACCGACTCCTCGACGCCGTGTTCCGATGATGTCGTGAACACGGGCGCATCGCCCGTGGTCGTGCGCGCGCCCGCCAATAGCACGGCGGGG
>Ga0193699_10000294_pt1 | contig 22876 bp, 18 predicted proteins | sample L3c2metaG_FD_160095 | JGI IMG/M metagenome (GOLD analysis project Ga0193699, IMG submission 160095) | Soil microbial communities from a riparian zone of the East river system, Colorado, United States - L3c2 | ecosystem: Environmental > Terrestrial > Soil > Riparian zone | place: USA: East...
ATACGGTGATTCTGGAACACGGCGGCGGAGACTATTCCGTCTATGGTTCCTTGAATCGCATCGACGTGCGTAAGGGAACGCGCGTCATCAAGGGGCAAGCTCTTGGAACCGTAGGGGTCAGCGATCCGGCTCTAGGCTCACATCTGCACTTCGAGATTCGGCGAGGCGGGCCGGCTGTGGATCCGGCGGAGTTTCTGAGAGCGGCGCGGTGATTTAACAGCCGCTATAGCAGTGTCCCGTGCAACACCATGTACGCCACCGAGAAGTAGATCACCAATCCGGTGACGTCGACAAGAGTTGCAACGAAGGGCGCTGACGCGCTGGCGGGATCGAAACCGATCCGCTTGAGAAGGAACGGCAGCATCGATCCAGCGAGCGAGCCGAACGCCACGATTCCAACGAGCGCAAAACCGACCGCGATCGCGAGCAGGAAAAAGTGCGGCCCATAGTCGAAGATCCCCATGTGCTGCCACAGAACTATCCGCGCGAAGCCGATCAGCCCGAGGATGGCGCCGAGTACGAGACCGGTCGGGAGCTCGCGCATCGCGATCTTCCACCAGTCGCGAAGTCGGACTTCCTGAAGCGACAGCGCGCGGATGACGAGCGAGGTCGCCTGTGATCCGGAATTACCTCCGGAGCTCATGACCAAGGGAATGAACATCGCCAGCACTGCGGCTCGCTCGATCTCTCCCTGAAAGCGCTGCATGGCGGTCGCAGTGAGCATCTCACTCAGAAACAGAGCGCACAGCCAGCCCGCGCGCTTGCGGATCATCCCGAGAAAACTGATCTCCATGTATGGCGCGTCGAGAGCTTCCATACCTCCGAAGCGCTGAACCTCTTCGGTCTGTTCTTCGACGAGTGTGTCTATGACGTCGTCGACGGTGACGATGCCGAGCAGTCGACGCTGGTCGTCGACGACGGGAACGGCGAGAAGATTGTACTTGGAGATGAGGCGCGCGGCGTCCTCGCGGTCGGTGTCGGTCGTCACCGTGAGCGGTGGCCGGCGCCTCCCGATCTCGAGAACGTTTTCTTCGCGGGGAGCGGTGATGAGCTCGCGCAGCGACACTACGTGAAGCAGCTCTTGAGTGTCTTGATCGAGGATGTAGACCGCGTACACGGTTTCCTTTCTGCCGCCAACTTCGCTGATCAGGACGATCGCCTGATGCGCCGTCCAATCAGCGGGAACACTCACGAACTCCGTCGTCATGATCCCGCCCGCGGTGTTGGGCGAGTATTGCAGCAGCTTCCGGAGGTTGGCGCGGGTCTGCTCACTCACCGCCGCGAGCAGCCTTTGGCGGTCCTCGTCGGGGACTTCCCTGAACAGGTCCGCCTGTTGGTCCGACGACATCGCTTCGATGAGTGGACCTACGCGCCGGGGATCGATGTGCTGGATGATCTCGCAGCGGTGCCGATTCAGCTCGGGCTCGTCGAACACCTGCACCGTCAGCTCGAACGGCAGCGCCGCCATCACTTTCGCGGCCGCCTCAGGCGGCAGCTCGCGCAACGCTTCAGCTATGTCGGGCGGCCGCAGCTCACCAAGCGCTTCCTGAAGCTCCTCGGGGTCGCTGTGCACGAGATAGAGAAGCTGCGCGACGGTTTCTGGTGATATCTCAATCATATGTATTCAGCAGTAGGTGAAGTCTCGACGTAGGTAGATTCGGACGCGTGCAATGGCCGTCACTCAAGGCATCTGCTTTGGATTCAGACGGAATTGGTTTACATTGGACGCCGTGCGACCACTCTTCCTCAGGAACCGTTAGTGGTTAGACGCTTTACGCCGGTGCTTCGTATCTGGATTTTCATCGCCGCGTTCGCGCAGGCGGTGTTGCCGGGCGTTGCAAGCGTCATCGATGCATCCGCCGCAGCAGGTGTTGCGTCGGCAAGCGTCCGACCGCACGCGGAGGCACCCGGCACTCATCGCGGCCCGCGCGTCCACCAGGAAGACAATTGCGCGCTGTGCCAATTCGTCTCGGGGACTGTCGCGCCTGCCGGACAAGCGGCGTCAACACCGGTCCATACAGCCAAGTCTCATCAGGTTGTTCCAGGTCGCGCGGTCGCGCCAGAGTGGCTCGCCGCCGGAACACCAAGCCTCCCCAGGGCGCCGCCTCAACAAGCGTAATCCACCGCGAGGAAGGAGCTGACGCTTCTCCTCGCCCCGCCACACCTGGATCACGCGCGCCAACGAAATCCGTTGGCGGCCAACGGCACCTAATAAAGAGGCTTCAATGCAAGGTCTCACTCAGCGACGAGTTCGCTGCGCGGATAGCATCGCGCTCGCTTTTATACTGCTAATCCTTTTCGTACTTCCCGCTTCAGCAGCCACATCCCGTCGGGCCAACTCCGACATAGCCGGGACCGTCACCGATAGCGCGAGCGGTCAACCGCTCCCAAGCTCCGAAGTAAGCGTTTTACGCGGATCGGAGGTCGTGTTCAACGCGACTACAGACGCGTTCGGGCGCTACACCGCACACAACATCTCCCCGGGTACTTATACCGTAACCGCGCGCTTCCTCGGCTTCCGCCCGGTTTCCAAGCTGGTCGTGGTCGCTGAGACGAGCGGCGACATGCGCGTGGACTTCGCCCTCACCCCGGTTGCAATAAGTCTCGAGGGTGTAACCATCAATGCCTCGGTACCGCTCGCTGTAGACACCAGAACCGGCGATCAGCACTTCAAGCAGGACGCGTATCATGGAGCGCCGACCAACACTACATCGCAGATCCTGCAGCAATCCATTGCCGGTGCGGCGCGTGCGCCGACGGGCGAGGTCCACATCCGCGGACAACACGCGGAATACACTTACTACGTCGATGGCGTCCCGGTACCAGCTGGAATATCGGGCAGTATCAACGAGCTGTTCGAGCCGTCAGTGGTAAACGAGATCGCGTTCACCACGGGCGGATGGGATGCCGAGTACGGGAACAAGAACGCCGCGATCGTGAACATCACGACGCGGATTCCCGCCGGCGGTCTCCACTATCAGCTTTCGGGCTTTGCCGGGAACTACGGCACTTTGGGCCAAGGCGTGAGCGCAAGCACCAGCGCCGGTAAGCTCGGCTACTTCTTCTCGGGGTCGCACCAGACCACCGACATGCGCAGAGAGCCGGTCATTCTCGATCCTGCTACCAACGACGTTCAGAATTTTCACAACCACGGCGAGGACTGGTACGGATTCGGAAAGGTCCAGTTCGCGCCGAGCCTCAGCGATGTGATCAATCTCGAGGGGAACCTCTCGTCGACGAAATTCCAGGTTCCATTCGACACGACCGGGAACGTTCAGCTGGATGACAACCAGCGCGACATCAACAGCTTCCTGAATCTTGGCTGGAGGCACCAGTTCGCCGGACCTGAGTATATCGAAGGAGCTGCGAACGCCGGGGCCGCGCCTGAGCTCTTCCTCGGACTTTTCTACCGCCACGGCGGACTTCGCTACACGCCGGGTGAGAACGACGATCCGCAGTTCGTATTCTTCCCCGATCCAACGCCTTACAACATTCGAGAAAACAGGAATTTCGATGCGGTGGGAGTGAAGGCAGATTATTCGATCCATCCCGCTCGCGAGATGGAGTTCAAGTTCGGCACACTGACCCAGTTCACTCGCGGTCACGAAGACTTTACTACCACCGACGCGGGCGGCAACCCGGGCCCTGCATCCAATTCCGGTCTCAAGGGGTGGGATGCAGGTGGTTACGCGCAGGTGGCGTATTCGCCGGTTGAGCAATTCGAGATTCGGACCGGTGTGCGCTACGACGCACACAACGCTCCGTTTGCGGGGACTCAGTCGCAATGGAGTCCGCGCATTCGACTCAACTTCTACCCCAACTCGGCGAACACACTGTACCTGTACTATGGCCGACTGTTTCTTCCCACGAACGTGGAAGATCTGCGCGCCATTACCAGCGTTGCGCAGTCAGGCGTGACAGCGGAGCCTACCCTTCCGGAGCGCGACAACTTTTACGAGGCCGGATACGTGCACCGCTTCCCGTTCGGGCTCGTCTCGAAATTCTCGGGCTACTACAAGCAAAGCTCGCCGGGCATCGACGACGCTACCGTTCCCGGGTCGGCGATCGTGACCTCAGTCAATCTCGCGCAGGCGAAGATCACCGGGATCGAGATGGTGCAGGAGATTCGCCCCCCTGGTCCGTTCTCGGCGTATCTCAACGTCGCGCTCAATCACGCGTACGGTCGCGGGCCAATAACCGGCGGGTTCTTTCCCGCCGACGAGCCGCAGGGATTTTTCGATCTCGACCACGACCAGAGACTGAGCGTCCTCGGTTCAGCGACATATTCATTCCGTCAGTCGTACGCCAGTCTCACGGGTGTGTATGGCTCCGGTCTCACCAACGGCGTCGATCCTGCCGATTGTGGGTGTTCTTACGGTACCGGTCTCTTCGATTTCAACAAGGGCATCAAGGTAAACCCCAGCTTCATTCTCAACGGAAGCACTGGGTTCTCTTTCGCATTCGGGCGCACCCTTATTCGTCCCGAGTTCTACATCGACAACATCTTCGACAAGAAGTACCTGCTGAAGGGAGCGTTCTTCAGCGGAGCGTCGGTCGGAAGACCTCGCATGTTTCAGTTCAGAGTCAGCATCGGGCAGTGATCAATGGCAGCCACTGGGCTAACATGAACAACGTTAGCCCGGTGGTGGCTGGTCACGCTCTCACATAAACTGAACTACGCTCGTCGAGCGGCTCCAAACACTCCGACGATGGCCAGCAGCAGTCCGGACGCAACGACGATCGCGGCTCCGGTGGGAAGATCCATTTGATACGACGCCCACAATCCGATCAGGCTCGCCGCCGCCGCGACGCCCCACCCAATCGCCAGACGCTTCATCCATTCCCGGGCCAGCATCGTCCCACAGACCGCGGGCACGATCAAGTACGCAAAGGTGAGCAAGACTCCGGCGAGGCGCACGAAGCTCACGACCACGAGCGCGAACGCCGCGTAAAACAGAAAATCCCACAGGCGCACTGGAACCCCGGTCGCGAAAGCCTTCTCCGGATCAGATGAGATCAGGACAAAGCGCTTGTGAAATGCGGCGTAGAAGGAGCCCAACACCGCAAATACCACAATGCGCTGGCCAATCTCTCCCTTCGTCACGTTCAAAATGTCGCCCGTTAGCAAGTGTTCGAGCTCCTCCTTCCCACCAGCGACTCGGCTCAGAAGCAGAATCACTCCCGCCGCGGCCACGACGAACGTGATGCCGATGATAGCCTCCTGAGGCACCGGACCTTTCTCAGTGCTGCGGGACCAGCTGAAGAACGCCGCGCCAATGAAGGTCACCGCGAGGGAAATCCAGAACGTTATCCGGTCGTCGAAGTGATACCCCATCAGCAACGCCACGCAGGTACCGAGCGTCGCGACCTGCGCGAGCGCGAGGTCGACGAAGATCACTTCCCGCTTTACTACGTGAAGGCCGAGGTAGACAAGAAGCGGAGGAAAAAGAAGGCAGGCAACGAGCGGCCATTTCATGACCTCCCATACTACCTGAGGATCCATGTTCATTTGCTTGCTCCGAGTCCGCTGGCGAGCGTGCCCACGATGTAGTCCATCAGGTCGAAATACGTGTTGGTGTTGCGCGCTGCCCCAGGCTGTTGCGCAAGATCGAGAACGGTCGCGCCGGTCTGACGGGCGACGGTCTCAGCCGTCTTGCGGTTCTGAAACGGCTGCACGAGGATGACCTTCGCATTCGCCGCTTTCATCTTGCCTATGACCTGCGCCAAGTGCGCGGGAGAGGGTGCGATGCCCGGCTTGGGCTCGAGCTCATCGACGATGGTGAGGCCAAACCGTTGGGCGAGGTAGACGAAATCCTTGTGATACGTGACGATCCGCGCGCCTCGATATGGCGCGAGTGTCCGTTGCCACTCGGCGAACTTCGCATCGAGCTTCGTGTTGAATCTCCCAAGGTTGCCGTTGTACGTCGCCGCGTTCTTGGGGTCGATCTGGGCGAAGTGACTGGCGATGTTGCGCGCGATGACCTTGACGTTCACCGGGTCGATCATGAAGTGTGGGTTGCCGAGCGAGTGAACGTCGCCCTTCGAGCGATCGAAGCTCGTTGGAATCTCCAGCAACCTTATTCCTTCAGAAGCGACAATTCGGCCCGGCGCACCGGCGGAGATCTTACCGTTCCGCGAGTTCTCCAGCAGTGGTGGCAGCCAGCCAAGCTCGAGCTCGGCGCCGCCCTCGATGAGCGCATCGGCGCGGCTGAGGGTCACGATGTGGCTCGGCTTCGCATCGACGTAGTGCGGATCTTCAGTCGGCTTCGCGAGGGCGACGACGTTGACGCGATCTCCGCCAATCTCTCTCGCGACCGAGGCCAGATCGGGAGTTGTCGCAACGACACGCAGCTGCGCATGGGCCGGGGACCCGGTGGCCCCGATCGCGATCAGCCCGAGGATTGCAATTTTCGAAAGATTTAGTGATCTCATTTTCCTTTAGCGTTTAGAATTTGTGTGCCGCATGCGCGCCGAGCAGGAACTCGAACTGGAACCACAGAGAGTGATCGGTGCCGATTCCCTTGCGATCATCGTAGTTGTACTGCATTCGGAATTTCGAGAACTCCGTTGGATACCAAGTGAAGTTCGGCGACAGCCGCGTGCGATCGCGGCGCAGCTCCGACACGAATGCCCCAGCGTCACCGCTTGCGAACTCCCCGCGAAACCCGGCCACGATGCGGGGCTTGATCCCCCACAACAGCTGAGCGTACGCGCCGCGATCCCTCAGTATCTCGCTGGGCAAAGTGACCGTCGGATCATCGAAGGCGACTCGCTGCGCGGCGTCATACCGGCGCCACATCCCCTCGCTCTGCAGCGACAGGAACGGAAAACCCGCCTGAGCCGCGGCGGGCTTCCACTTCCAATACCCATCGACACCGTACACCTGACTCCTCGCCGAAGGTCCGGAATTATTCGGCCCGAATGCCGCCGACACACCGAGGATCACGGTCTGCGTTTCGGTAAGATCGAATGACGTGTTCAGACGCGGCGAGATGAGCAGGTCCGAAGGACGATCCACCAATCGGTCGTTGATCACACCGCCGTGTATTTCTGGCGAGTCAGGCGAGCGGAAGCTCGACGCCGTTCCTCCTGTTGCATTGGCGACAGTGATGAGCGCCTCCGTATAGAAGGACGTCGGTAGGAGCCAGGAAAGTCGCAGCCCCTGACTACGGAGCCCGTCGGGACCGAACATCCGATTCATTACCAGCGGCTGGTCGACGAAGGACCACGCGTGCGGATGTTGAGGGTTCTGGCGACCGAATTCCACGAAGAACTGTCCGACCTTGAGCTGCAGATTGGCGGGAAGCGAAGTCGTCAGTACGTACGCCTCCTCGAGCTCGACGCCGGTCTCTCCGTCTTTGTCGAGCTTATAGACAATGTTGCTGAATCCCTTGAAGTACGGATCAACCGCCCCGTCGAGCGTTATCTCCACATTCGGAATGGAGAAGCCGTTCACGTGAGGATCGTGGTCTCCGACCTGAATCGCGCCGACATCGGGCTCAGTGGACCAACCGGCGTCAGTCAGAGCGACGAAGCCAATGTTCATGTAACCGCCCGTCGCGCGCGGGCCCTGCGCCGCGTTGGCGCCGGTCGTATCGGGCGCTTGCTGTCCGAGCTCTTTCTCGAGCTCCTTCACGAGCGCAATGGAATCGGCACGCGCGACGCTGTCGGCTCGCGCGATCGAGTCACGCTTCGCTTTCGTTGGAGTTACCTGACTCGCTGCGAGAGTCGGCACACAGATGCCGAGCACGCAGAGCATGAACCAGCCTCTCATTTTGTAGAATCCTTTTTGTAGTTTCAGACATCGATTCGCCGAAACGTCATGTCGGGCGAACGGTGCGCCGCTCCTTGGAGCGGGCGGTTGTGCGGAAGGGTGCTACGCGAGTCTGACCGGCGGAGCCCTGGGTCTCGACCTCGACTCTCTGAGGATCGCGAGATGGTGATCGCGCTCCGAAAGCCGGGGAGATACCGATGGATTGGATTCTATCGAAGGCTGAGCGGTGTGATTTGCGACCGCCAGCAACCCGCGCGCTGCGCACGCGACACAATTCGCGGCGTCGTGCGCATGGTGTGTATTCGTGCCCGCCTGCTCGACGTGCGCTCGGGCGTCGGCGCCGAAACGCCCTTCCGTCAAAGACGCAAAGCCCAGAGCCAGCTGAGCGACGATCAGGAAGCAGATCGCTGGCAGCCAGAGTGCCGATGGAAGAACGCGGGGGCGGCGATCGCGGGTCATGAATGGCGAAGTGTAGCCGCGTCCACGCCTTAAGGCCAGCGCCATGTGGCACTTACGCGGTGTCCGTGGCATTTTTCCATGTTCAATGAAGCGTGAAGATGCCCTCGAGTACCACTCTTCCGGCCGCCCCGGGAAGATCGCGGTAGTACCAACCAAGCCGCTCAACAATCAGCGCGACCTCGCGCTCGCCTACTCCCCCGGTGTCGCCGCCCCCTGCCTCGAGATCGAAGCGCATCCCGACGACGCCTACAAATACACCGCCAAGGGCAATCTCGTCGCGGTAGTCACCAACGGCACGGCGGTCCTCGGCCTCGGCAACATCGGCCCGCTGGCCGCCAAGCCCGTCATGGAGGGCAAGGCAAACCTCTTCAAGCAGTTCGCTGATCTCGACGTGTTCGACCTCGAGGTCGGGTCCGAGAATCCCGACGACGTGATCAAGTTCTGCCAGCTGCTCGAGCCCACCGTAGGTGGAATAAACCTCGAAGACATCCGCGCGCCTGATTGTTTCTACATCGAGGAGACGCTGCGGAAGACGATGAAGGTTCCCGTCTTCCACGATGACCAGCATGGAACGGCCATCATCTCGGGAGCCGCACTACTCAACGCGCTTGAGATCGTCGGCAAGAAGATCGAGAAGATCCGCGTCGTGTTCTCCGGAGCAGGCGCTGCCGCGATATCGACGGCCGAGCACTATGTGAGACTCGGTGTGCCGCGTGAGAACATTCTGCTTACCGACCGTCAGGGCGTCATTCACGAAGGTCGCGTGGGCCAGCTCGATCCGTACAAGGCCAAATTCGCGAACAAAACGAGAACCCGCACGATCGCCGAGGCACTCGTCGGTGCGGACGTCTTCGTTGGACTCTCGGTCGCGGGCGCGATCAACGGCGAGATGGTCGCGAAGATGGCGAAGAAGCCAATCGTGTTCGCGTTAGCCAACCCCGAGCCGGAGATCCTGCCCGAACAGGTCCGCGCGGTACGCGCCGACGCGATCATCGCCACCGGCCGCAGCGACTTTCCCAATCAGGTCAACAACGTGCTCGGGTTCCCGTTCATCTTCCGCGGAGCGCTCGATGCGCGCGCCACGCAGGTGAACGAGGAAATGAAGATGGCGGCGACCCGCGCGCTCGCCGCCCTGGCGAAGGAAGACGTTCCGGAAAGCGTGTCGCGTCTCTACGGCCTGCGTTCAGTGAAGTTCGGCCCCGACTACCTGATCCCCTTCCCCTTCGATCCGCGCGTATTGCTCTGGGTAGCGCCCGCGGTCGCCTGGGCGGCCGTCGCCAGCGGCGTCGCAAAGGAGATGATCGATCTCGAGAACTACCGCGAGCAGCTCGAGGCGAGACTGGGCAGAGCGCGCGGAATAATGCGCGGAATAATCAATCGGGCGGTTCGAGATCCGAAGCGTGTCGTGTTCCCTGAAGGCGAAGAGCCAAAGATCATTCGCGCGGCGCGCATGATCGTCGATGAAGGAATCGGATCTCCGATCCTCCTCGGCCAGCGCGAGTCAATCCACCGCCTTGCCGAAGAGCACCACATCTCGCTGCGCGACATTCTGATCGAAGATCCAGGGACGTCCGAGAAGCGGGACAAGTACGCCGACTATCTCTGGAAGCGTCGCCAACGCAAAGGAATGAGTCACGGCGAAGCCCACCAGCTTCTGTTCAACGGCAATTACTTCGGCTCGGTGATGGTCGCCTGCGGTGACGCGGACGCGCTGCTCTCCGGGGTCGGAATGCATTATCCCGAGACGATCCGCCCGGCGCTTCAGGTGATCGGGGCACATCCCAAAGCCGAGATCGTCAGCGGTCTCTACATGCTCGTGTTCGAGAAGCACGTTATCTTCCTGGGAGATACGACGGTCAACATCGATCCGACAGCCGAACAGCTGGCCCAGATCGCGTACTCTGCCGGACGGATCGTGCGCACGTTCGGCATCACGCCGAGGATCGCGATGCTCTCCTTCTCGAATTTCGGGTCGGTTCAGCACCCGGAGGCGGAGAAGGTGGCAAAGGCGGTCGCGATTCTCAGGAAGCGGGATCCCGCGCTAGTCGTCGACGGCGAGATGCAGGCGGACACGGCGATGGACGAGAACATTCTCCGGTCGTCGTATTCGTTCAGCGTGCTCAAGGAGCGGGCGAACGTCCTGATATTTCCCAACCTGAGCGCGGGGAATATCGCCTACAAGCTTCTGCACCATCTCGGCGGGGCGACGAAGATCGGGCCCTTCCTCGTCGGTATGAATCTTCCCGTACACGTGCTCGAGCAGGGCGCCGACGTACAGGACATCGTGAACATGGCCGCTGTCGCGGTAATGGACGCGCAGCAGCGGGTGAGTGAGAGGAAGGAAGGCAAGTAATGGCAACTGAGATGAAGCCGCAGCGCACTTCGGTCGCGCGCGAAAGCAGCATTGGATTGAGCAACCAGGGGCTCGCCCCGCGTGGCGAAGTCCACTGGAATTTGATTGCGCCCGAGCTCTTTAAGGCGGCGGCCCGGCGCGACGAAGGCGAGTTTGCGGAAATGGGACCATTCGTCGCCGTCACTACCCCTCACACAGGGCGCTCGCCGAACGACAAGTTCGTCGTGAAGGAGCCAGGCTCAGAGAAGGACGTCGATTGGGGCAAGGTCAACCAGCCCATGTCCAGCGAGAAGTATCAGCTGCTGCTCGGCGACGTCCGGCGCTACCTGAACGATTGCCCGGAGCTGTTCGTCGAAGATCTCTACTGCGGCGCCGACCATGCTTATCGCCTCTCGGTACGCTACGTCTCGCCGAATGCGTGGCACATGGCTTTTGCGCGGAACATGTTCATCCGTCCGGAGCAGACGGACCTCCCGACTTTCGATCCGAATTTCACGGTCCTGCACGCGCCCGAGTTCCAGGCAGATCCCACGCGCCACGGAACGCGGAGCACGACCTTCATAGTTCTCAATCTGGCCGAGCGCACGATTCTGATCGGCGGGACACGGTACGCGGGTGAGCTGAAGAAGTCGATGTTCACGGTGATGAACTATCTGCTGCCAAAGCACGGCGTTCTCTCGATGCACTGTTCCGCGAATATCGGGAAAGAGGGCGACACCGCCTTGTTCTTCGGCCTGTCGGGCACGGGGAAGACGACTTTGTCCGCAGATCCGACTCGCGGTCTCATCGGCGACGACGAGCACGGGTGGTCCGCCGAGGGGATTTTCAACTTCGAAGGCGGCTGCTACGCCAAGGTCATCAACTTGTCGCCAGAGAGCGAGCCAGACATCTACCGAACGACGCAGATGTTCGGAACCGTTCTGGAGAACGTCGTTCTCGATCCGGCAACGAAGAAGGTGAAATTCGCCGATCAGTCGATCACCGAGAACACGCGCGCTTCATATCCACTGCACTACATCAGCAATTTCGTCGAAGGCGGACGTGGCGGGCATCCGGGGAACGTCGTGTTCCTGACGGCCGACGCGTTCGGAGTGCTGCCCCCGATCGCCAAGCTCACACCGCGGCAAGCGATGTACTATTTCCTCTCCGGCTACACGGCAAAGGTGGCCGGCACCGAGAGAGGAGTCACCGAGCCGCAGCCGACGTTCAGCGCCTGCTTCGGAGCCGCCTTTCTGGTGTGGCATGCGACGAAGTACGCGTCGATGCTGGGAGAGCTTCTCAGTGAGCACAGATCCAACGTCTGGTTGATCAACACCGGGTGGAGCGGTGGCCCGTACGGCACCGGAAAGAGAATAAAGCTCGCCTACACTCGGGCGATGGTGAACGCTGCGCTCGCCGGTGACATAGACGATGTCAGGAAGGAGATGGATCCTTTTTTCGGGTTGGCAATTCCAATCGAAGTGAAGGGCGTTCCGTCGGGGGTCCTGAATCCGCGCCGGACGTGGCCGGACGTCGCGGCCTACGACGCACAGGCGAAGAAGCTCGCCGGCATGTTCCGCGAGAACTTCGAGAAGTTCGGCAGCGTCGATCCGGCGATCAAGAACGCCGGTCCGAAGGGATAAACGCGCACAACGAGGGCCGTGCACTTCGAGATACTGCGCGACCCGGTCTGGAACAACATTCGCGTCGACGAGCTGACACTCAACCTCGTCGATACTGAGGTCTTCCAGCGATTGAGGTACGTGCGCCAGCTCGGGTGGACGTATCTGGTTTACCCGGGCGCAACGCACTCCCGCTTCGAGCACGCTCTAGGAACCCACCACCTCACTCGTCGCACTCTGGCGCTCCTTTGCGAAGCGGAAGACTCCGCCGCGATCACGGAGGACGAGCAGGCGATCGTCCGCTCGGCGGCTCTCCTTCACGACGTCGGACATTATCCGTTCTCGCACGCGCTCGAGGAGATCGGCGCGCTGCACCACGAGGAAGTCGCGCGACCTCTCATCACCGAGGGAAGAGTGGCATCGCTCCTGACGGAACGGCTCGGCAAGGACGCGCCGGGCAGAGTGTTCGATCTCATTCGCGGCCGCAGCGAGAGCGCGTTGCAGGGGCTCATCTCCGGCTCGCTCGACCTCGACAAGGTCGAGTACCTGAAGCGCGATGCCTTCATGTGTGGCGTGCCTTACGGAGAGATCGACGTCGATCGCCTCACGAATTCTCTGGTGCTGGTGGACGACCCGAAGACCGGCCGTCCCGCCATCGGCGTGCAGGAGAAGGCGCTGTCGGCGCTCGAGTCGCTGCTCTTCGCGAAATACCAGATGTACCGCAACGTCTACTGGCATCACGCGGTGCGCAGCGCGACAGCCATGTACAAGCGGTTGGTCGAAGACGCGCTCCAGGCAGGGGTGGTCGATGTGCAGTCGCTGGCGCGCTACACCGATGAAGGGCTGATGCACAGGCTCGAGACCGCCTTGCCGTCGCAGCTGCTCCTCGCGCTGAAGAGTCGGAAGCTTTACAAGCGCGCAGCCGAGTGGCCGGCGGCGGAGCTCGATGACGACAGGGTGGAATGGATTGCGAGCGATCGGAAGCGCGTCGCCGCGACGGAGAACACACTCGCCAAGGAATTCGGGCTCGCGCCGGGTGAGCTGCTCCTCGACTATCCCGTAAAGACGCAGATGCTCGGGCTCGACATCCCGGTTCTCAGACGAACCGGAAAGGTCGAGCGCCTGACCGGGGAAGGCTGGATCGGAACGATCAACCTGCCGTCGCTTTCCGAGGAGCTTTACAAGAGCGCAAGGTGGCTCCGGGTCTTCACGGCGAGGCGTACGAAGCTGGAACCACGCCGGATCCGCGACGCGCTGGAACGATCGGAATGATGAATCGTTATAAGAGGTATGAGAGCGTCGAGATTTCTTCTCTCTGCCCTGGCTGCAGTGATCGCTTCCGGCTGCACGGTGGCGCCGGTCGTCCCTTCTCCATCCCCCGCCCCTTCCCCGGCTTCGGGGAGCGCGAAGGATCGTTTTGGCGCGACCGAAGCTCGCATCTTCGGCCTGATCAACGCTGAGCGAACACATCAGGGTTTACCCGCCCTCGTGTACAACGAGCAGCTGGACCAGATGGCCGTGATCCAGGCGCGAAACATGGCGCATTTCCAGAAAATGTCGCACGTACTTCCCGAGTCGAGCCTTCCGACGCTGGGTGATCGCGCGCGTTACGTCGCCTACCCGTACGGCCGGCTAGCCGAGAATGTCGCGCTTGGTTATCCCAACGCTGAATCCGTCGTTGAGGGGTGGATGACATCGAAGGGACACCGGGCGAATATCCTCAATTCGGACGTCGTAGAAACCGGTATCGCGATCGCCAGATCGTCCGCCGGCGGCCTCTACTACTGCCAGGTGTTCGGACGGAGGCTCAGATCGCTTTAACTGGTAGCGATGAAGCCCTGGTTGAGGGCCTTTCCACAGGCTAACTCCAGCTATATCAACTGTTTACATGGTTTGTACGGATGAGGTCGTACTATGTGACCTCGACGCGAGTTAAAGCGTCGTATCTGCATGAGCCGACTCCCGATCGCTGCTTCGCTGCTGCTCGCAATTTCAAGTTCCTCCTTCGCGCAGCAGCAGGCGTCATTCAACGACAAGACTGGTCTGATCTCCGCGGCGCTCTTCGAGACGAAGGACGCAGCGGCTCTCACTGTTGGACTCGCGCCACTCTCCACAGCGCAGCTTGCGAAGGACCAGCGCGAGGTCAGGATCTGGTATTCAAGCTTCGGCAATCCCCAGTACCTGGTGATCATCCGCCAATCAGGCGCTTCGACCACCGGCCGCCTGCTCCTCTGGTGGGATCAGTACTACGAGTCAGCCCCGACGAGCGCCGATAAGCGCGTCGACAATTTCGTGCGCGCCACTTACGACTGTGGCCCGATCTCGAAGCGAGACGCGCAGTACGGCGAAGACCGCTGGGTCAGCTCGGTTTGCGAAGCGAATGTGAAGCGCTCGCCCGACTGGAACAGTTTCCTCGCGCAGGTAGAGTCTCACGCGCTTCCCCAGAATGGCGCTGCCGCGCCCGTCACAGACGTGGAGCAGGACCAGAATTGGGGAATAACCGTCGAGCGGAAATCGGGAGTCAGCTACGGTGTCTCGCACTACCACACCGATCTGGCAATCGGCTCTCCGGAGCCGGGTCGCGGTCCGAAACTCCAGGACATGGTGAACGCTCTGGCCGCAACCGCCAAGCGCCAATCCTCAGCGATCGCCCAGCACTAGGTCACCGCTGCGCAATTGGTCACCGCTGCGCTAGTTGCGCAGCTCTTCCAGCCTCTCGTAACAACCAAGTGATTGTGGATTCGCCAGCGCTTCCGTGTTCTTTACCGGACGCCCGTGAATCACTTCGCGCACGGCCAGCTCGCTGATCTTTCCGCTGATCGTCCGGGGGATGTCCTCGACCTGTATGATCTTCTTTGGCACGTGAAGCGGCGTCGTGTTTTCCCGCAGCCGTGACGAGATGCGCTCACGCAGCGCGTCATCGAGCGTGAGACCCGGTTGGAGCTTCACGAAAAGGACGATGCGAACGTCGCCGGACGAGCCGCCGTCCATCTCCTGCCCTACCGCCACGCTTTCCACTACTTCCGGCAGCTGTTCGACCTGCCGGTAGATCTCCGCCGTTCCTATCCGGACGCCGCCTGGATTGAGCGTGGCATCGCTCCTACCGTAGATGATGTAGCCCCGGTTTCGAGTGATCTCGGCCCAGTCCCCGTGCCGCCAGACTCCCGGGAAATGATCGAAGTACGCGGCGCGATATCGCGATCCGTCGGGGTCATCCCAGAACGCGATCGGCATGCTGGGAAACGGGCGCGTGCACACGAGCTCGCCCGGAATCAGTCTCACCGGCCGACCGCGGTCGTCGAGCACGTCGACCGCCATGCCGAGCCCGGGCGTCTGAATTTCTCCGCGATACACGGGCAGAATCGGATTCCCCAGTACGAAGCAGGATATGATGTCGCTGCCCCCGCTGATGCTGGCGAGGTGCACATCCGACTTGATCTTCTTGTAGACGTAGTCGAAGCTGTGGTGCGCCAGCGGACTTCCAGTCGACAGGATTGCCTTGACCTTCTTGAGGTCGTGATTCTTTCGCGGCTCCATCCCGCTCTTCTCGAGCAGCGCCAGGTATTTCGCGCTCGTTCCGAAGATGGTTATTCCCTCGCGGTCGACCATCTCCCAGAGAATGTCGGGCGTCGGCGAGAGCGGAGCGCCATCGTAGAGCACTGTCTTCACACCGACGGCCAACGCGCTCACGAGCCAGTTCCACATCATCCACCCGCACGTCGTGTAGTAGAAGATGCAGTCTTCGCGCTTGAGATCGGTGTGAAGAATCAGCTCCTTGAGGTGCTGGATGAGGGTTCCGCCGGCGCTGTGCACCATGCACTTGGGGAGTCCGGTCGTGCCCGACGAATACATGATGTAAAGCGGGTGATCGAACGGAAACCGCTCGAAGCCCGGAGGCTTCACCTCGAAATGCTGTGTCTCGATGCGATTCTCTTCCGGCGGGGTTGCCATCCTCGGGACCCCATGGGCGGGAGTCGTGCGCAGAACACCGTGCGGAGGCGTCTTCCGCTGCGCGCCCTCGGGTTGCGTCTGCTTGGTTTTCGCGATTTCCCACTGTGTAGCGATGAAGCGCGACCACAGCGTCCCTTTGCGCACGCCGTCCAGATCCGGGGACTGCTTTCTGTACGGCGTGACCACAACGTGTTCGAGAGATGGAATGCGAAACGCGATCTGTCGCAGACGCGGAAGCAGATCGATCTCCTTCCCGTTGTACAGGTATCCGTCGGCGGCAAAGAGCACCTTCGGCTCGATCTGACCGAAGCGGTCCATCACTCCCTGCGCGCCAAAATCGGGTGAGCACGACGACCAAATTGCGCCGAGTGATGTCGCGGCGAGCATGGCGATGACGGCTTCAGGAATGTTGGGGAGCCAGCCGGCGACGCGGTCGCCCGCCTGCACACCGGAAGCGCTTAGCGCGAGGGCCAGAGTTCCCACCGCCTCGCGCAGTTCCTTGAACGTCAGAGTGCGTTGGTGTCCTTGCTCGTTCCACGACGCCAGCGCCGGCTGGTCGTCGCTGAAGCGGAGAAGGTTCTCGGCGAAGTTGAGACTCGCGTCAGGGAACCAGCGGGGTCCCTTTTCCGGATCGGGCGGCCCCATGTGGTCGAGGCCCACTCCAACTCGTTCGGCGCCGCCTCCAGTGCCACGGTGGCCGACGATCCCGCAAAACCTCCAGATGAGCGACCAGAATCGCTCCGGATTATTTACCGACCACTCGTGCAGCTGCCAGTACGAATCGGAAGAATAATCGGGCACCGGCGGACCACCGCGCTCCTCCACGTACCGGAGGAACTCGGTCATGTTCGCCTTGATCACGCGCTCGGGCGAGGGTGTCCAAAGGGCCTCGCTCATTTCGACTTCAGGCTCAGCTCGTGGGAGGATTGAATTGCGCGTGCTGCCCCTGCAGCCACGACTTGTGGTAGTCCTTGTCCTCTATTTCCAGCGCCTGCTTCGCGACCTTGAGCGGACGGAAGCTATCCATCATCACCGCCAGCTCGTCGGTGTACTTGGCGCCGATGCTTGCTTCGGCGCGGCCCGGGTGCGGACCGTGCGGAATTCCGTCGGGGTGGTGCGTGATGCTGCCGAATTCGATTCCCTTGCGGCTCATGAACTCGCTTGACGCGTAGTACAGCACTTCGTCCGAATCGACGTTGCTGTGATTGTACGGAGCGGGAACGGCCTCGGGATGGAAGTCGTACGGACGCGGGCAGAATGAGCACACGACGAATCCGTCGCCCTGAAAAGTCTGGTGAACCGGCGGCGGCTGGTGCACGCGCCCGACGATCGGCTCGAAGTCATTGATGTTGAACGCCCATGGGTAGAAATAGCCGTCCCAGCCTACGACATCCAGCGGGTGATGGTCGAGCACGATCTCGTTGATGCCATCGTACTGCTTGACCAGAATCGGGAAATCTCCCATCTCGTCGATCGCCTCGACGAACGTCGGACGGCGGATGTCGCGCTCCGAATAAGGCGCGCCTTCGATCAGCTGGCCGAACTCGTTGCGATAACGCTTCGGCCACCGCACGTGTCCCCTGCTCTCGAAGATCACCAGCTTTGGCTGCTGCTCGGCGTTCAGGTCGAAACGATAACGGTGCAGGATGCCGCGATGGATGACGAGGTAATCGCCTTCGTGGAAAGGAAGCACGCCGTAGGTGCTCTCCAGCACTCCCGTCCCTTTGCTGACGTACACCAGCTCGTCGGCCTGCGCGTTCCGGTAGAAATGCGCGTCGTTCTCATCGGGTTCCACGTAGAGCATCGCGATGTCCTGATTGAACAGCAACGGGATGCGATCCAGTGTGGCGCTTCCACCCTTCTTGGCGCGCGCGGTAAGGAAATGCCGGTGGTGAAGCGTCTGGTCCGGGTCCGCCTCGAACTTGATCTCTCGCACCCGACGCACCGACTTAACCGTGGTGGGCGGATGGATGTGGTACATGAGCGCCGACGTACCCGTGAATCCCTCGTGCCCGACTAGCTCCTCGGCGTAGATGCCTCCGCCCGGCTTCTTGAACGCAATGTGGCGCTTCCTGGGAATCTTTCCGAGTGTGTGATAGATGGGCATGGTCTACAGGTTGCCGCGGAGATCCTGTTCGCGCTCGAGCGCTTCGAACAGCGCCTTGAAGTTTCCGGCGCCAAAGCTCTTCGCACCCTTCCTCTGGATGATCTCGTAGAAGAGCGTGGGACGATCTTCCATCGGCTTGGAAAAGATCTGCAACAGATATCCTTCCTCGTCGCGATCGACAAGAATTCCCAGGTCGCGCAACGGCGCCAGGTCCTCATCGATCTTGCCGACACGCTCGACGACGGTGTCGTAGTACGTCCCGGGAACGCGCAAGAATTCGACGCCGTTGTTTCTGAGCTTGGTTACGGTGTCGATGATGTCGTCGGTTGCAATCGCGATGTGCTGGCATCCCGGGCCCTGGTAGAACTCGAGATACTCGTCGATCTGCGATTTCTTCTTGCCCTTGGCGGGCTCGTTTAGCGGGAATTTGATGCGGCCGTTGCCGTTGGCGACGACTTTCGACATGAGGGCCGAGTATTCCGTGGAGATCGCCTTGTCGTCGAAGGAGATGAGCTGGGTGAAGCCCAGCACGTCGGCGTAGTACTTCACCCACTTGTTCATGGCGCCGAGCTCGACGTTTCCAACGCAGTGATCGATGTACTTGAGGCCGACACCATGCGCTTCACCCTTGCCGGCGAACGGAACGAAGCCGGGCATGAACAGGCCTTTGTAATTCTTGCGCTCGACCAAGCTGTGGATCGTCTCGCCGTAGGTATGGATTCCCGCGATAACCACTTCGCCGTGCTCGTCGACGAGCGACTTCGGCTCGTAGGCGGGCTTGGCTCCGCGCTCGACCGCGAGCCGGAATGCTTTCCGCGCGTCGTCAACCCAGAGCGCGATGTCTTTCACGCCGTCGCCGTGCTTGTGCACGTGCGTGGCAATCTCACTGTCGGGTCGGAGGGCCGTGGTGAGAACGAGCCGCACCTTGTCCTGCTCGAGGATGTAGCTCGCGCGATCGCGCGTTCCCGTCTCCGGGCCCCGATACGCGAGGATCTTGTACCCAAAGGTGTTGCGGTAGAAGTGTGCGGCCTGTTTCGCGTTCCCGACGTAGAACTCTACGAAATCCGTTCCGTTGATCGGAAACGTGTCGGTAAGCTGTTCAGGTGCCGTAAGTGTCGCGGTGCCCATGCCTTCTCCGGATTTGCGCTACGATTGTAAACGTTTCCTACATTTGCGTACGCGGGGCCGTTCCAGTCAGCGAAGGTCGCGGGCGCAACCCTTAAGTTAGCAAATAGAACGCCCAGACGGCGAGAGTGGGGATCCTCAGTGCGCCCGCGCTCGGACGAGGTCGGCCGGGTCAAAATCCAGCTCCAGCGTATCCCCGGGTCGAACGGCATCCCACTGCGCGAACAGCTCGCCGCGTCTTTTTCTTACACGCGCCAGATCTTCTTCGGAGAGCGGCTCGGGCGCCAGCAGTCCGTTCTCTTCCGCGAATTCCGCAAGCTCGTCGTTGATCTCCTGCGCGGATCCCATCTGACCGCTCGCTCGCTCGCGATCGAAGAAGCCAACGATGATCTCGGAGAGATTGGCGTCTTTCGGAAGCGGTCCGCGCGGCCACGGCGTGCCAAAGTCGGACAGATCCCAACCCGCGGCGACCAGACCGTAAAAACCATTGGTGTGACGGAGGACGGTTTCCACCGCGTAGTGCGTGAGATCGTGACGAGGGAAGAAGCTCGCCTGCGCACCTTGCTGCCGCTGCCAGGTGGTGGTGCCGTCGGCTCTCTCGCAGCTGAGTGCGGTGCGTCCGTCAGTTCCTTTCTTGATTCGAACAACAATGCGTCGCGCGCCAGTCATGACGCTTATCTAATGAATGGTCTCGCCTTTCTCCAGCATCTCGATGAAGGTGCGTATGCGCTTAGCTCGAGTCTCCGCTTTCTTCGCGGTCTGTAGTCGCCAGAGAATCGCGTAGCGGTTGGTTGCGCTGATGGTCTTGAAGAAGTCTCGCGCGCGAGGATTCTTGTTCAGCTCGGCTTCGAAATCGGCAGGTACCGTCGCTGTTCTGGCGGGCTCGTACGCCGCTTCCCAGCGCCCGTCCTGTTTGGCGCGCACGACCTCGTCCAGACCAGCGGAGGTCATGCGGCCACTCGCGATAAGCGCTAGCGCCTTTTCCGTATTGATCTTCGACCATATGCTCTTCTTCGCGCGGGGCATGAATCGCTGCAGCCATGCGGTCTCGCTCTCGCCTCGCTTCTGCGCGTCGATCCAGCCGTAACAGAGCGCGATCTCCAGCGCCTCCGGATAAGTGATGGATTTGGCGCCGGAGTTTTTCTTCGCTAGCCGCATCCAGACGCCGTTTGTGTCGCCCTGATTTTTCGCGAGCCACGATTCCCAGGCCTTTGCGTTCTTGAAAGCGCGGACCTGAACGTTCGCGCCCCCTCCGGTGGATATCTTCGCCTTCGGGGCCATCGAGATCAGTGCATCCCAGTCCGATGATCCATCCGCTGGAACGCGAGGAAATCGTGGATCGCTGAAACGGCCTTCGGATTCCTGGTCGAGATGACGACTTCGGCGCCACGAGGCAAGTCCCCGGGCGTGTAAGTGATCTCGGCCTTCAACTCTTTCATCACGGCTGTTCCCGGCACTTCGCTCGTGGCGTGCACGAAACCGGGCACCGCAAAATTCCCGCTGCTGAAGGCGTTCGCAATCGTGCGCATGTGCGCACGAATTGCTGCCTCCCCTACTGAGTCTGGTTCTTTCCTCTGTAGCACGATTCGGCCGCCCGTCGGAAGCGACTCAAACACGTGCTGGGACGTGTACTGGTTGACGCCCATGGCGGTCTCGCCGCGCTGTTGGAGCGCCGCGAAGGATGAATCGGTCCGCCCTTTCGCTTCATCTGCGCGAGTGCAGCCGACGGCAACCGTCACCAGCCAGACGACCGCCAGCCGCTCAGCGATCACGTTTTGACTCTTTGCCTCGGGCTTCCGCCAGCTTTTTTGCTATGCCGCGGTAGAACAAGGCGTCGGTGGTCTTGTTCTGGTCGTCGAGGGAGACGGCTGCCAGCTCCAGCGCGTAGAGAATGTTGCCCAGGTAAATCTGAGAAATCTCCGCTACGGTTTCGCCGCCCTTATCCATGGGTGCGGGCCGGAGGGATCGGAGTCACCTCGCGATCCGTGTTGGAAGACTCCTCGGAGAGAACCCGCACGACAACCGCGGTGATGTTGTCGTTGCCGCCATTGACGTTCGCTTCCTGGATTAGCGCGTCGACGATCCGCTCCGGCTTCGCGCGCGAGAGCAGCAGCTGCTGAATCCGGCGGTCATCAACCAACCCTGTGAGCCCATCGCTTGCGAGCAGAAACGAGTCGCCCACCCTCGCCTCGTCGTCGAACACATCGGGCTCGATCTCATCGGCCATCCCGATGCAGCGGGTGATGACGTTGCTCTGCGGGTGCCGTCTTGCCTGTTCCGGCGTCAGGAGGCCAGCGTCAACCTGCTCCTGCACGAGCGAATGGTCCTTGGTGAGCTGCCGCATCTGCCCATCCCGCACGAGGTAGATCCGGGAGTCGCCGACGTGGCCAACAACGTACCTCGTTTCAGAGAGAAGGAGCGCCGAGACGGTGCTTCCCATCCCCAGCTTGTCCCTTTCGGTGCGGGTTCGCTCGTAGACGGCCCGATTTGCGTCGCGGAGCGCCCGCGCGACCTTTGCATGCGCGTCCGGAGCTTCCAGGTCGTTGAGATCGGAGAGGTCGTGGCTGACCATCTCCACTGCCATCTCGCTCGCGACCTCGCCCGCGGCGTGGCCGCCCATCCCGTCCGCGACGATGAACAGCCCGCGGTGAGCGTTGGCTGAAGCGTGCAGAGAGTCTTCATTACCCTTTCGAACACGGCCGACATCAGTGCGAGCCGCAACAGCAAGATGCACTAGCGGGAGCTCATCGGAATGATATTTCTGGTGGGTGGATACGGCGGATGGAGGAGCTTCCTCCTCACTGTAAGGAAACTACGGACACGCGAAATGAGCGGCAAGCGTCACCCCGCGCGCTGAAGGAGCGGCTCTGAGTCGCCCGCCTGCAGTCGCCACAGCGTGCCATAGAGTCCGCCATGCTCGACCAGCTCGCGGTGCGTTCCGCGCTCGACCACCTCTCCGTGATGAAGGACAAGGATCATGTTCGCGTTCGCGATCGTGCTCAGGCGATGCGCCACCGCGACGGTCGTTCTGCCGGCGACGAGTATGCTGAGCGCCGCGTGTATCTCCGATTCGATCTCGCTGTCGACCGCGCTCGTGGCTTCGTCCAGCAGCAGCAGAGGCGCGTTGGCGGCGATCGCGCGCGCGAACGACAGCAGCTGTCGCTCGCCGACGCTGATCGACGCGCCGCGCTCTCCCAGAATCTGACCGTATCCCTGCGGAAATCCCCGAATGATCCGGTCCGCGCCCACTTCCGCGGCGGCGCTGGCCACCTCTTCATCGGTGAGCGGATTGGAGAGGCGAATGTTGGTCGCGATGTCTCCGGCGAAAAGGAAAATGTCCTGCTGAACGTACCCGATCAGCGAACGCAGCTCCTCGAGCGGAATCGTTCGAACGTCGACGCCGTTGATCGTGATCCGTCCACGCTGGGGATCGTAGAAGCGCATCAGCAGATTGACGATCGTAGTCTTCCCTGCCCCCGTATGGCCGACGAGAGCCAGCGTCTCCC
>Ga0193699_10000295_pt1 | contig 22854 bp, 15 predicted proteins | sample L3c2metaG_FD_160095 | JGI IMG/M metagenome (GOLD analysis project Ga0193699, IMG submission 160095) | Soil microbial communities from a riparian zone of the East river system, Colorado, United States - L3c2 | ecosystem: Environmental > Terrestrial > Soil > Riparian zone | place: USA: East...
GCTGCCGGTGCTGCGCAAATCCGACATCGCGGAACTGCAAAAGCAGGATCCGCCGTTCGGCGGTCTGAACACAAAACCGGCCGGTACGTTCGGCCGTCTGCTGATGTCGCCGGGGCCGGTCTTCGAGCCGCAGGCCGAGGGCGCGGACGGCTACGGCGCCGCGCGCGCCTGTTACGCTGCCGGTTTCCGCCGCGACGACATCGTGCACAACTCGTTCGCTTATCATCTGACGCCTGGCGGCTTCATTCTGGAGTCCGGTGCGCTTGCGCTTGGTTGCGCGGTCATTCCCGGCGGCGTCGGCAATACCGAGCAGCAGCTCGACGCCATCGTGCACTACAAGCCGTCTGGCTATGTCGGCACGCCGGATTTTCTCAAGATATTGCTCGACACCGCCGAGAAGACCGGCAAGGACGCGTCGTCCTTCAAGCGCGCGCTGGTGTCGGGCGCGGCGCTGCCGGCCTCGCTGCGCGCCGAACTCAAGCAGCGCGGCGTGGCGGTACTGCAATGCTACGCCACGGCCGAACTCGGCGTGATCGCCTACGAGAGCGAGGCGCAGGAGGGAATGATCGTCAACGAGAGCGTCATCGTCGAGATCGTGCGGCCCGGCACGGGGGATCCGGTGGGCGAGGGTGACGTCGGCGAGGTGGTGGTGACCTCGTTCAACCCGGACTATCCGATGATCCGGCTCGGCACCGGCGACCTGTCGGCGTTCCTGCCGGGCATGTCGCCCTGCGGGCGCACCAATGCGCGCATCAAAGGCTGGATGGGCCGCGCCGATCAGACCGCCAAGGTCAAAGGCATGTTCGTGCATCCCAAACAGATCGCCGAGATCGCCGCGCGCCATCCGCAACTGGTGCGGCTGCGGCTCGTTGTCGGCCGCGAGGCCGAGCAGGACACCATGACGCTGCTGGGCGAGTGTGCGTTGCCCGACGCCGCGCTGGAAATCGCGGTCGCCGAGACCCTGCAAGCGGTCACCAAGCTCAAGGGTATGGTGAAGCTGGTCGCGCCCGGTTCGTTGCCCAACGACGGCAAGGTAATCGCGGATGAGAGAGTGGTGGGGTAGGTAGCGCGTCATGTGCGGTGCGCGCCCTCTCCCCAGCGGGGAGAGGGTTGGGGTGAGGGGGTCTAAGTCTCGATAGATCCTAACCCCTCACCCGGCGCTTCGCGCCGACCTCTCCCTATGGGAGAGGTGAAGAAGGCGCGCTCTTGACCAGAACTCTGGTTTGCCTCTGAGTGCGGCCATGACCGACGCCTCCCACAAACCTGCCGGCCACCCCGCGATACCACCGCGCCGGATCGGCGTGCTGCTGGTCAATCTCGGCACGCCGGACGCCACCGACTACTGGTCGATGCGCCGCTACTTGAAGGAGTTCCTGTCCGACCGCCGCGTCATCGAGGAGAACCGCATCAAATGGTGGCTGATCCTCAATCTCGTCATCTTGACTTTCCGTCCGGGCCGTAAGGGTCCCGACTACGACAAGATATGGAACAAGGAGCGCAACGAGTCGCCGCTCAAGACCATCACGCGCGCGCAATCGGACAAGCTCAGCGCCGCGCTCGCCGACGAGCCGCGCCTGCTGGTCGATTGGGCAATGCGCTATGGCAATCCGTCCATACGTTCGCGTCTTGATGCGATGCAGGCCGCGGGCTGCGACCGCATCCTGATCGTGCCGCTTTATCCGCAGTATGCCGCGGCGACGACGGCGACCGTTTGCGACAAGGCCTTCGAGGCGCTGGCGACGATGCGCTGGCAACCGGCGCTGCGTGTCGCGCCCGCTTATTACGACGAGCCGGTTTATATCGAGGCGCTCGCCGCCTCGGTCGAGGAAAACCTGGCGAAGCTGCCGTTCAAGCCCGACGTCATCATCGCCTCGTTCCACGGCATGCCGGAAGAATATCTGCGCAAGGGCGACCCCTATTATTGCCAATGCGCCGCCACCGCGCGGCTGCTGCGCGAGCGGCTCAAGCGCGACGACAAGCAGTTGATGCTGACCTTCCAGTCGCGCTTCGGTCCGGCGGAATGGCTCAAGCCCTATACCGATGTCACGGTCAAAGCGCTCGCGGGGCAGGGCGTGAGAAACATCGCCATCATCACGCCCGGGTTCTCGTCCGATTGCCTCGAGACGCTGGAAGAGATCGCCATGGAGAATGCGCAGTTCTTCAAGGACGCGGGCGGGGAGAATTTCGCGGCCATTCCTTGCCTCAACGACACGCCCGGCGGCATGAAGGTGATTCAGGACGTCGTCGCCCGCGAGCTCAAAGGCTGGATTTAGACCGACAATCCCGGCCTTTCCGCCAATCAACGCCTCATTAACCATAGCGCTTTAACGTCCGTTAACCACTCCCGCCAGCCGGCGGGCGCGCCCCTATGGACGCGTCTGGCGCCGGGACAGGAGGCTTGAGTAGCGGACGTGCAGCGCTTTTCCCTTTCATGTCAGGCCGCCCTTGTCGGCGCGTTTGCTGCCGCCTGCCTGATGCTGGGCATGGTGGACGCGCGCGCGCAGGTCGCCGCGCCCGATCCGCTGGCGCCGAAGCTGCAATCCGATCCGCGCAATCCGCCGCGCTTCCAGAAATTCGCCCGGCCCGAACAAGCGCAATTGGGTCCGCCGACCACACTGACGCCGGCGCCATCCGCCGCGGGCGACACCGGTTTCGATTCCACCAACAGCCGCAAAGCCAAGGCTAAAAAAGCAAAAGCGAAACCCGCGGGCACCGATGCGCAGGCGGCCGCGGCCAAGACGCCCGCGCTCGCTCCGATCTCGCCCTATCAGAAACCGGCCTCGACCGACGCCAGCCGCGCGATGGCCTCTGCGCCGGGCGAGCCAGCGGTGCCGGAGATCGGCCCGATCCGTAAGAAGCCGACCAAGCGCAAGGCGCACATCGAGCCCGACGATCCTTATGCGCCGCTCGGCGTGCGGGCCGGCAGCTTTATCCTGTTTCCCGCGGTTGAACTGATCGGGGGCTACGACACCAATCCGGCGCGCACGTCCGGCGGCAAAGGCGCGTCGCTTTACACCGTTGCACCGGAATTGCTGGCGCAGTCGAATTGGTCGCGGCACGAACTAAAGGCCGAACTGCGCGGCAGCTACACCGGCTACAGCCCCGATACCTCGCCGACGCTGAGCCGGCCGAACTTCAACGGCAAGGTCGACGGCCGCGTCGATGTCACCCGAGACACACGCGTCGATCTCGGTACGCGCCTGCTGGTCGGTACCGACAATCCCGGCAGCCCGAATGTGGAGGCCGGCCTTTCCAAACTGCCGATCTTCACCACCGTCGGCGGCAATGCCGGTCTCGGCCATCGTTTCAATCGGTTCGATGTCTCGATCAAAGGCGATGCCGAACGCACCGCCTATCAGGACTCGACGTTCACCGACGGCACCACCGGCAGCAACAAAGACCGCAATTACAATCAATATGGCGGCGCACTGCGCGGCGGTTACGAACTCGCGCCGGGCGTCACGCCCTTTGTTGAAGTCAGCGCCGACACGCGCGTACACGACCTCAACGCGGACCTTGCCGGCTATCAACGCAATTCAAAGGGTCTGACCGGAAAAGTCGGCTCGACTTTCGAACTCTCGAGGTTCCTCATCGGCGAAGTCGCGGTCGGCTACACGCGGCGAAATTACGAGGATCCGCGGCTCTCGCAACTCACGGGTCTGATCGGCAATGCGTCGCTGATCTGGACCGTCAATTCATTGACGACCGCGAAGCTGATCGCCAGCTCGAGCGTCGGCGAGTCGATCATCCCCGGCATTTCCGGTGTGCTCTATCGCGACGTCGGCTTGCAGGTCGATCACTCGTTCCGGCGCTGGCTGATCGGCACGGTGAAATTGGGCGTCGGTCTCGACACCTATAAAAGTGCCGACGTTGTTTACGGCATCGATCCGATTTGCGGCTGTGTCGTCACCTCGCCGGGCGGCCCGAACCGCGAGGACAAACGCTATTCGTTCGGCCTGGGCCTGACCTACAAGCTCAACCGCATGATGCAGCTCAAAGGCGAATTCCGCCAAGACTGGCTGCGCTCCAACGTCACCGGTAGCGACTATAGCGCGAGCGTCTTCCTGCTCGGCTTGCGCGTGCAGCAGTAAGACTCTCTCTATCCCTCCCCTGAAAGGGGAGGGTCGGCGCGCAGCGCCGGGGTGGGGTCATCTCACTATGGAAAACAAACCCCACCCGGCTCGCTATCGCTCGCCACCCTCCCCCTGCGGGGGAGGGATAAGAAAATTATTTGCCGCCCAACATGCGCGTCAGCTCGGCGCGCAGCTCCGGCGCGAGATCGGGCCGCTCGAGGCCGTAGGACACGTTGGCGGTCAGAAATCCGATCTTGGAGCCGCAGTCGAAGCTGCGGCCTTCGAACTTCAGTCCATAGAACGGCTGCGTCTTGGACATTGTCACCATCGCGTCCGTTAGCTGGATTTCGCCACCCGCGCCGGCCGCCTGCTTTTCCAGCACATCGAAAATTTCTGGCTGTAGGATATAGCGCCCGGTGATCGACAGATTGGACGGCGCGTCGGCCGCCTTTGGCTTCTCGACCATCTTGGTGATTTCAAAGGCCTTGCCCTTCGCTGCGCCGACGCCGACCACTCCATACATATGGACGCGCTCCATCGGCACTTCCTCGACGGCGACGATGTTCGGTTTGTCGTTGAGGCTTGCCGCGGCGTCGATCATCTGCGCCAGGCAGCCGCGCTTGTGCTGCACCAGTACGTCGGGCAACAGCAGCGCAAAGGGCTCGTGGCCCACCAGTTCACGCGCGCACCAGACCGCATGACCGAGGCCCATCGGCGATTGTTGGCGGGTAAAGCTGGCAGTGCCAGGTTCGGGCAGGTCCTGCGACAATAGGTCCAGGTCCGCCTTTCTGCCGCGTTCGGTCAGGGTCGCCTCGAGCTCGATCTGACGGTCGAAATGATCCTCGATGACGGCCTTGCTGCGGCCGGTGACGAAGATGAAATGCTCGATGCCCGCCTGGCGCGCTTCGTCGACCACGTGCTGGATCAGCGGCCTGTCGACCACCGGCAGCATTTCCTTGGGCATAGCCTTGGTGGCGGGGAGGAACCGGGTTCCGAGGCCGGCGACAGGGAAGATGGCTTTACGGATGCGGGTCATAGGGCCTCGGGGTGGTGAGATTTCCGAAAAGATCGTAGCCGGCAGGAAGGTAGTAAAGGTTAGACTATTAACGTCGTCGAAACGAGTTCACTGCACCCATAAGCATAGCCGCGGCGAAAATAAGGAATCGAACGACCTATATGGGTAGGATGCGAGCCACCACTCTCACCGCCGCGATTTTGGCGGCCACCGTCGTCGGTGGCGCCTTGGCGCAGGACCGCGACGACCGCTACGTGACCGGCACCATTTCGCTGTCCAGCGTCGCGCCCGGCGGTGCGCCGGAATGGTCGGGCGAATCCGGCGCCTCCGGCCATCCGCTGATGGCCGCGCCGGCGATCCGGGCGGCGGCGGCGAACTTCCATGCCTGTCTCGAGCGGCTGTGGCCGGCGGCCAGCAAACGCGGCATCTCGCGCGAAACCTATCAGGCCGTCACCGCGCCGCTGACGCCGGATTTGCGGATCATGGATCTGCTCGACAACCAGCCGGAATTCACCAAATCGTTCTGGGACTATCTCGATGTCCTGGTGACCGACGCCCGCATCGCCAAGGGCCGTGAGCTTCTGGCGAAGTATAGGTCGACCTTCGATGCGGTCGAGCGGGCTTACGGCGTCGACCGCTATATTCTCACGGCGATCTGGGGCGTCGAAACGAATTACGGCACCATCGGCGGCGATCGCCCGGTGATCCGCTCGACCGCGACGCTCGCCTGCATCGGCCGGCGGCAAAATTATTTCCGCGACGAATTCCTCTCGGCGCTGGAAATCCTCAACCGCGGCGATGTGCGGCCGGACCATCTGGTCGGCTCATGGGCCGGCGCATTCGGTCCGACGCAATTCATGCCGACCGCGTTCAAGCGCTACGCGGTCGATTTCGATCATGATGGCAGGCGCGACGTCGTTGCCTCGGTGCCTGACCTAATCGCCTCGACCGCGAACAATCTGCGCAAGGACGGCTGGGTCGACGGGCAGAGCTGGGGTTACGAAGTGGTGATCCCGGCGACTTTGAATTTCGAACTGGCCGATCGCCGCCGGGCCATGCCGCTTCGCGAGTGGGAACGCCACGGTGTGACCCGGGCTAACGGCAAACCGTTCGCGCGACCGGATGAACTCGCTTATCTGCTGGTGCCGGCCGGCATCCAGGGGCCCGGTTTCCTGATGCTGGCGAACTTCAACGCCATCATGAAATATAATCCGGCCGAGGCCTACGCCTTGGCGATCGGTCATCTTGCCGACCGGCTGCGCGGTGGCGAGCGCTTCACGCAGGATTGGCCACGCTACGAGCGCGTACTGACGCGTGGCGAGCGGCTGGAGTTGCAGCAACTGCTGTCGCGGCAGGGCTACGATATCGGCGAGCCGGACGGGCATCTCGGTTCCAAGACCCGGTCCGCGATCCGCGATTTCCAGGTCAAAGTCGGCCAGGTTCCCGACGGCTTCGCCTCGGCGACCGTTCTCGACCGGCTGCGGGCTCGTTAGCGCACGATCCCGAAAAGCATGCCCTCGAGCTTGACCCGATGGGTGGGAACCGGTTTTCGGCCAAGCTCATGCGCCGGTTAGCGGTAACCGTCCGGGCACCTTCGAGTTGACATTTTTGGCGTGCTATTAGCCCATGCCGGTACGGCAAGCCTGGTTTTGCGGGCTTTTCGTGATAGATTCGAGCCTCGGACGCACACATGATCGGCACTCGACTTAAATCGCGATGGCTTTTGAGCGCGGTCATTCTGACGATGGCCGAGTGCGCCCTTGTCGTCGCCGTCAACGCTCCGTTCATCGATAGCGCGCAGGCGCAATTCTTCAGCGACGACCGCCCCCGCGTGCGCCCGCAACGCTCGGGCGGATTCTTCGACGGCCTGTTCGGCGGATCGCAGCGCCGCGATACCTATGAAGAGCCCGAGTATCGCCCGTCCTATCAGGGCGGCGGCAGCAGCAGCGGCGGCGGCGACAATTCGCGCGCGCCGAGCCCGCGCAAGGCCGAGAAGGGCGACGCCGCGCCGACCACATCGATCGTGGTGCTGGGCGACAGCATGGCCGACTGGCTGGCCTACGGTCTGGAAGAGGCCTTCAGCGACGCGCCCGAGATCGGCATTATCCGCAAGAACAAGCCGCGTTCGGGTCTGCTGCGTTACGACGTCAAAAACGATCTCGACTGGTGGCACGCCGCGCGCGATCTGCTTGCGGCGGAGAAGCCGAGTTACGTCGTGATGATGATGGGTGTCAGCGACCGCGACAGCATCAGTGCGCGCGACCTCGCCAGAGAAGCGGCGAAGGAAGCCGCCAAGAAAGAGGCCGAGAAAAAGGAAGCCGACAAGAAGGAAGCTGACAAAAAGAAGGCCGGCGAGCAGCCGGCCGCGGCAGCCGACAAAACGCAGCCCGACAAGCCTGACACCGCCAAACCCGCCGACAAGACCGCGCAGACCGCCGCGCCGGAAAAGGAAGGCGAGGACGCGGAGCAGTCGGCTATGATTGCGCCCGAGTCCGGCAAGAGAGTGAGCGGCACCATCGAATTCCGCACCGAGAGGTGGGCGGAAGTCTATTCGAAGCGCATCGACGAAACCGTTGCCGCGCTCAAGAGCAAAGGCGTGCCGGTGTTCTGGGTCGGTCTGCCGTCGATCAAAGGTACCCGGTCGACCGCCGACGCCGTCTATCTCAACGATCTTTATCGCAGCCGCGCCCAGAAGGCCGGCGCGGTCTATATCGACGTGTGGGACGGTTTCGTCGATGAAGGCGGCAAGTTCACCACCAACGGTCCCGACTTCGAGGGTCAGGTGCGCCGGTTGCGTTCGGCCGACGGCGTCTATTTCACGAAATACGGCGCGCGCAAGCTCGCGCATTATGTCGAACGCGAGCTGCGCCGCTACATGAGCAACCGCTCGCTGGTTTCGCTGCCGTCCGGGCCGGTCGGCCCCGTGCCGGCCGACGGAAAATCCGAGGTGCGGCCGCTGGCCGGGCCGGTGGTGCCGCTGACCGTGACGCCTGGAAATTCGGATGAATTGCTTGGCGGCGCCGGCAATGCCTCCGCGCGCGGCGACGCCATCGCCACGCAGGTGCTGGTCAAAGGCGAGCCGGTCGCGGCGCCGGCCGGCCGTGCCGACGATTTCGCCTGGCGTCAAAGCGGCGAGGCGGCAGCGCCGCAACCTCCGGCTGTCACCAACGTGACGCCCGCCTCGGCGCCGGCGGCGAGCGCCTATACCGAGCCGGCGGCGGAGACCAAGAAGCCCGCCGAATCGAAGAGCGCGCCCGCTGCCAGCAAGCTCGGCCAGTACAACGCGTCGCGGAAGACCGAGCCTAGCCGGCCGCGGCCGCAGCACAACCCCACGCCACAACGGCAACGGCAGCAGCAGCAGCCGCAGGCGGCGCAGAACAACGGTCTGTTCGGCTTGTTTCGGTAATCAGGCGCTTTAGCGCGGCAGCGTCGTCGTTCCCATCAGGAACTTGTCGACCGCGTGCGCGCACTGGCGGCCTTCGCGGATCGCCCACACCACCAGCGACTGGCCGCGGCGCATGTCGCCGGCGGCGAACACTTTCGGCACCGATGTCAAATACGCATTGGTGTCGGCGCTCACATTACCGCGCTGATCGAGCGCGACGCCGAGCGATTTCACCATGCCGTCGTGCAGCGGATGCACGAAGCCCATCGCCAGCAGCACCAGATCGGCCTCGATCTCGAATTCGGTGCCGGCGATCGGCTTGAATTTGGCGTCGATGCGCGCGCAGTGCAGCGTCTTCACATGGCCGTCCACGCCGGTGAACTTCTGCGTCGCCACCGCGAAGTCGCGCTCGGCGCCTTCCAGATGGCTCGACGAGGTGCGCATCTTCAGCGGCCAGTTCGGCCAGGTCAGTTCCTTGTTCTCGTGCGCAGGCGGCTGCGGCATGATCTCGAAATTGGTCACCGACACCGCGCCCTGGCGGATCGAGGTGCCAATGCAGTCGGAGCCGGTATCGCCGCCGCCGATCACGACCACTTTCTTGCCGGTGGCGACGATAGTTTCGATATTGCCGAGCGGCTCGCCGCTGATGCGGCGGTTCTGCTGCGGCAGGAAATCCATGGCGAAGTGGATGCCCTTGAGCTCGCGGCCCGGGATCGGCAGGTCGCGCGCCTTCTCGGCGCCGCCCGACAGCACGACGGCGTCGTAGTCCTTAAGCAGTCTGTCGACCGGCAGATTGATGCCGACATCGGCGTTGTAGTGGAACGTTACGCCTTCCGCTTCCATCTGCGCGACGCGGCGCTCGACGTGGACCTTTTCCATCTTGAAGTCGGGAATGCCGTAGCGCAGCAGGCCGCCGGCCTTGGCCCAGCGCTCATAGACATGGACGTCATGGCCGGCGCGCGCGAGTTGCTGCGCGCAGGCGAGGCCCGCCGGCCCCGAGCCGACGACGGCGACTTTCTTGCCGGTCTTGTGCGCCGCGACGTCGGGCTTGAGGCCAAGCGCAATGGCGCGGTCGGCTATTTCGCATTCGATGGTTTTGATGGTGACCGGATTTTCGTCGATGTTGAGCGTGCAGGACGCCTCGCACGGCGCCGGGCAGACGCGGCCGGTCACTTCGGGAAAATTATTGGTCGAGTGCAGGTTGCGCGCGGCTTCGTCCCAGTTGCCGCGATAGACCAGGTCGTTCCAGTCCGGAATCTGGTTGTTGACCGGGCAGCCGGTCGGCGCGCCGGTCAGCCGGCTGGTGCCGTGGCAATAGGGCACGCCGCAATCCATGCAGCGCGCCGCCTGCTCGCGGACTTCCTTCTCCGGCAGCGGCAGCACGAACTCATGGTAATGCTTGATACGCTCCGCGACGGGAGCGTACTTGCGATCATGCCGTTCGATCTCGAGAAAACCGGTGACCTTACCCATGTTACTCCGCCGCCTGCATGGTGGCGGCCTTTTCCTTTGCCATCTCAGCAAGCGCGCGCCGGTATTCGACCGGCATCACTTTCTTGAACAGCGGACGGTAGCGTTTCCAATCGGCGAGGATCTCGGCCGCGCGTTTGGAATTGGTATAGCGCGCATGGTCTGAGATCAACTTGTGCACGCGTTGGGCATCCATGCAGGTCAGGTCTGCCATGACGTCGACGCGGCCGTGCGATTCCAAATCGGTGCCGTATTCCTTCTCGGCGATGTCCTCTTCTTCCGGCACCGGCTCGAGTTCGACCATCGCCATGTTGCAGCGTGTCTTGAAGGTGTTGTCCTCGTCGATGACATAGGCGATGCCGCCCGACATGCCGGCGGCGAAGTTGCGGCCGGTTGTCCCAAGCACGACGACGACGCCGCCGGTCATGTATTCGCAGCCGTGGTCGCCGGTGCCTTCCACCACGACGGTGGCGCCCGAGTTGCGTACGGCGAAGCGTTCGCCGGCGACGCCGCGGAAATAACACTCGCCGCCGATGGCGCCGTACAGCACGGTGTTGCCGACGATGATGGATTCTTCCGGCACGATGCCGCTATCGGCCGGCGGCCGGATGATGAGGCGTCCGCCCGACAGGCCCTTGCCGACATAGTCGTTGGCTTCGCCTTCCAGTTCGAAGGTGATGCCGTGCGCCAGCCAGGCGCCGAAGCTCTGCCCGGCGGTGCCGTTCATGCGCACGTGGATGGTGCCGTCCGGCAGGCCCTCGTGACCGTAACGCTTGGCGACCTCGCCCGAGAGCATCGCGCCGGCGGCGCGGTTGACGCTGGCGATCGTGGTCTGCAGCCGCACCGGCGCGCCGCGATCGAGCGCGGCCTGCGATTCGGCGATCAGCTTGCGATCCAGAATGTGCTCGAGATGGTGATCCTGCTCTTCACAATTGTAGATCGCGGTGCCCTTGGGCGCCTTCGGCATCAGGAACAGCTTGGAGAAATCGAGGCCCTTGGCCTTCCAGTGCTCCACCAGCTTGCGCTGGTCGAGCATGTCCATCTGGCCGACCATCTCGTCGAACTCGCGGTAGCCGAGCTCGGCCATGATCTCGCGCACTTCCTCGGCGACGAAGAAGAAGTAGTTGATGACGTGCTCGGGCTGGCCCTTGAAGCGCTTGCGCAGCACCGGGTCTTGCGTGGCAACGCCGACAGGGCAGGTGTTGAGGTGGCACTTTCGCATCATGATGCAGCCGGCCGCGATCAGCGGCGCGGTGGCGAAACCGAATTCGTCGGCGCCTAACATCGCGCCCACGACGACGTCGCGTCCGGTGCGGATGCCGCCGTCGACCTGCACGGCAATGCGGCCGCGCAGCCTATTGGCGACCAGCGTCTGGTGGGTCTCGGCGAGGCCGATTTCCCAGGGGCTGCCGGCGTGCTTGAGCGAGGTGAGGGGGCTCGCACCGGTACCGCCCTCGAAGCCTGAAATCGTGACGTGGTCGGCGCGCGCCTTGGAGACGCCGGCGGCGACGGTGCCGACGCCGACTTCTGAAACCAGCTTCACCGACACATCGCCGGTCGGATTGACGTTTTTCAGGTCGTAGATGAGCTGCGCCAGATCCTCGATCGAATAGATGTCGTGGTGCGGCGGCGGCGAAATCAGGCCGACGCCGGGCGTCGAATAGCGCACCTTGGCGATGGTCTTGTCGACCTTGTGGCCGGGCAACTGGCCGCCTTCGCCGGGCTTGGCGCCCTGCGCCATCTTGATCTGCATCATGTCCGAGTTGACGAGATACTCGGTGGTGACGCCAAAGCGTCCCGACGCGACCTGCTTGATCGCCGAGCGCATGCTGTCGCCGTTCGGCATCGGCTTGAAGCGGTCGCTCTCTTCGCCGCCTTCGCCGGTGTTCGACTTGCCGCCGATGCGGTTCATCGCGATGGCGAGCGTGGTGTGTGCCTCGCGCGAGATCGAGCCGTAGGACATGGCGCCGGTCGAGAAGCGGCGCACGATCGACTTGGCCGGTTCGACTTCATCGAGCGGCACCGGCTTGCGGCCGACGTCATGCGCGGTCTTGATGTTGAACAGCCCGCGCATGGTCAGCAGCCGCTCGTTCTGATCGTTCACGATCTTGGCGAAGGCGCGGTAATGGTCCTGCGAATTGCCGCGCACCGCGTGCTGCAGCCGCGAGACGGTTTCCGCGGTCCAGACATGGTCTTCACCGCGCACGCGAACAGCATAGTCGCCGCCGACGTCGAGCATCGACTTGTAGATCGGCGAGTCGCTGAAGGCGTCGCGGTGACGGCGCACGCTCTCTTCGGCGATCTCGGACAGGCCCACGCCCTCGATCCGGGTGTGGGTGCCGGTGAAGTAGGTGTCGACGAATTCCTGGCGCAGGCCGACGGCATCGAAAATCTGCGCGCCGCAATAGGACTGGTAGGTCGAGATGCCCATCTTGGACATCACCTTCAACAGGCCCTTGCCGACCGCCTTGATGAACTTCTTGACGACTTCCTTGTCATCGCTCGGCTTGCCCGGAAGATCGCTCTTCATGGCAACGAGCGTCTCGAAAGCGAGATAGGGATTGATCGCTTCCGCGCCGTAACCGGCCAAACAAGCGAAGTGGTGCACTTCGCGCGGCTCGCCGGTTTCCAGCACCAGGCCCACGGACGTGCGCAAGCCGGCGCGGATCAAATGATGATGCACCGCCGCGCAGGCCAGCAACGCCGGGATCGGAATGCGATCGGCGCCGGCCTTGCGGTCGGACAGGATGATGATGTTGCAGTTCTTGCGCACTTCCTCTTCGGCGCGCACGCATAGTTCCTCGATCGCCCAGCCCATCCCCGACGCGCCGTGCTCGGCCGGGAAGGTGATGTCGAAGGTCTTCGACTGGAAGTGATCGCCCGTCATTTCCGAAATTGAACGAATCTTCTCCAGGTCTTCGTTGGTCAAAATCGGCTGGCGCACTTCGAGGCGCTTGGTGTTCGACATGCCCTCGTGGTCGAGCAGATTAGGCCGCGGCCCGATGATCGAGACGAGGCTCATCACCAGTTCTTCGCGGATCGGATCAATCGGCGGGTTGGTGACCTGCGCGAAGTTCTGCTTGAAATAGGTGAACAGCGGCTTCGGCTTATCCGACAGCGCCGAGATCGGCGTGTCGTTGCCCATCGCGCCGATGGCTTCCTCGCCGGTGGTGCCCATCGGCGCCATCAGCAGCTTGAGGTCTTCCTGCGTATAGCCGAACGTCTGCTGGCGATCGAGCAGGGCCAGGTTCGAGATCGGCGCATGGTTGGCGGTGCCGGGAAGCTCCTCGAGCACGATCTGCGTGCGGTCCAGCCACTCGCGGTAGGGATGGCTCTTCGCCAGCGTCGACTTGAGCTCCTCGTCGGGAATGAGCCGGCCTTCGTCGAGATCGACCAGCAGCATCTTGCCCGGCTGCAGCCGCCACTTCTTGACGATGTCCTTTTCCGGAATCGGCAGCACGCCCATTTCGGACGCCATGACGATGCGGTCGTCGCGGGTCAGCAGGTAGCGCGCCGGCCGCAAGCCGTTGCGGTCCAGCGTGGCGCCGATCTGGTGGCCGTTGGTGAAGGCAATTGCCGCCGGGCCGTCCCACGGTTCCATCAGCGCGGCATTGTATTCGTAGAACGCGCGGCGCTCCTCGTTCATGAGCGGATTGCCCGCCCAGGCTTCGGGGATCAGCATCATCATGGCGTGGGCGAGCGAGTAGCCGCCTTGCACCAGGAATTCGAGCGCGTTGTCGAAGCACGCGGTGTCGGACTGGCCTTCGTAGGAAATAGGCCACAGCTTGGTGATGTCCGAGCCGAACAGCGGCGACGATACCGAGGCCTGCCGCGCCGCCATCCAGTTGTTGTTGCCGCGCAGCGTGTTGATTTCGCCGTTATGCGCGACGTAACGATACGGATGCGCCAGCGACCAGGTCGGGAAGGTGTTGGTCGAGAAGCGCTGATGCACCAGCGCGACCGCGCTTTCGAAATCCGGATCGTGCAGATCGGGATAGTAGCTGCCAAGTTGGTCGGCGAGGAACATGCCCTTGTAGATCACGGTGCGGCACGAGATCGACACCGGGTAATAGCCCGAGGTGCGACGCTCGCGCCGGCGATAGATCGCGTTGGAGATCGACTTGCGCAGGACGTAGAGCCGGCGCTCGAACTCGTCCTCGGTGAACTTCTTTTTGCCGCGGCCGATGAAGACCTGCATGTGGTTCGGTTCGGTCGGCTTGACCGATTCACCCAGCGACGCATTGTCGGTCGGCACGTCGCGCCAGCCCAGCAAAGTCAGGCCATCGCGCTCGATCATTTCCGCGTAGATGTCGCGGATGATCTGCCGCCAATTCGCGTCGGTCGGCATGAACAGATAGCCGACGGCGTAATCGCCGGGCGCCGGCAGGCTGAAGCCGAGCCGGGTGGCTTCCTTGGAGAAGAACTTATGCGGAATCTGCACCAGGATGCCGGCGCCATCACCCATGCGCGGATCTGCGCCGGTGGCGCCGCGGTGTTCCAGATTGCAGAGGATGCGCAGACCGTCTTCGACGATCAGATGCGACTTGCGGCCCTTGATGTCGGCGATGAAGCCGACGCCGCAGGAATCCTTGTCGAGCGCCGGATCGTAGAGGCCCTGCCCGAGCGGTGTGCCCGGATCGCGTGTCGAGCCAAGAAACGGCCCCGGCGCAGCCGCGCGGTCGCGCGCGGTCGCATCACGTTCGCCAGATCCTGTGCCGTTCTTACGCTCGCTCATCTCGTCCACCCTCGCCGGCGGCGCTTGACCCCCCCGGCGGTACTCACCTCGGCCGGGTGCCCTCGAGGCACCGCGTCGACGTGCAACCAAACTTGAAATAGGCCGACTTGCCCGGTGCCGCCATCCGCCCGGTCCATCTGCCGGCACCGCATTAGGACAGCATTGCTGTCCTAATAGACCATGCCAAATTTTGCACCGCCACACAAGGCTGGTCCACGCTGGAATCGATCCAACCAGACCTTTTGTTGCGGCGCTGCTCCCGGGCCAGGCAAGAAGAGGACCACGGAGAGGCGGTTCGCGCAATGCCGTTGCGCGCGGCAGGCCCCATCGGGAAACGCGTGGCGGGTTAACCGTTTAACCGTGGATTCTAACCGTGCCGAGGGGATTTAGAAGCGGCCCGCCCACTGGGGGCTATGGTGCAGAAAATAGCACTGGAGACACTCATGAGCGACATCACCTCCGCCCACCGCCCGGTCGAACTCGGTTCCGGCGAGGCCGCAATGTCGCGGCTGGCCGACCGGCTGGCTGCTCTGGCGCCGCCGCCCATGGATCTGCCGTCCAATTCGATCATGCGGCCGTCGCCCGCGGTTGCCGCGGCGATGGCGACCAGCCAGGCCATCTCCAAACGGGCCGCCGAGCGCGCCCGGCGCTCGCGCTCGGTCACCGGTCTTCTGGTCGACGGCTTTATCTCCTTCTGCTCGATGGTCCCTTACGCGCTGGTTGCTCTCGGGCTGCGCCTGCTGATGGCGCGGGTGTTCTTCTTCGACGGGCAGAGCAAGATCACCGGCACGCTGGTGTCGTTCGACATCTACAATTTCAACTTCTCGATGCTGCTGCCGATGCAGGTGAAGGCCGAGACCTTCAACGCCTTCCTCACCGCCTATCCGCCGCTGGCGATCCCGCCGGCAATCGGCGCCTACGCGCTGACCTATGCCGAATTCGCGCTGCCGATCCTGCTGGTGCTGGGCTTTGCCACGCGCTTTGCCGCGCTCGGCCTGCTGCTTGTCACGGCATTGCAGTTTTATCTGATGCCGGCCGGGCTCTGGACCGCGCAGGTCTATTGGGCGGCCATCCTGCTGGTCCTGCTGTCGCGTGGCGCCGGACAACTGTCGATCGACCACATCATCCGGCTTATTGCTCGCCGCTAAGGATCACGACTTTGAAAAAAGCGCTGACGATCGGCTTGGTGGCAGCGGCGCTCGCCGCCACCTTGCCGTTCGTCTTCGCCGGCTCAAAGGAGGCTGTGCCCTCGGCCGATACCAGGCCTGAGTACAGGATCGCCGCCAGCGTGCGCTTGGCCGATGCCTCTGTCGTGGTGCCGGCCTATACGCGCGGCCCTCGGATCATCCACGTGCCGCAGGCCACCGAGCGCAACGAGCGTCTCAATAGCCGGGCCAGCGTCACCCACGATCCCGCTTACGATGGTGACAACGACATTACGCCGCCGCCGCGCCGTAGCGAACCGACGCCGCAACCCCGCGCCGAACCGCGGGCGGTCCGCCACATCGATATGTCGAAACCCAAAGCTGAGGCCAAGGCCGAGCCTTCGGCGCCCCAACCCCCGAGCCCGCGCCGCGCCGTCCTGAGTGCGCCGCGCCTCTCTGAGATTACCGCCGATACGCCGCCGCCCGGCTATACCCCGCCCGTCGCACCGCCGCGGGACGACGGTCACGGCAACAGCTACTGACAATAAAAAGCGCCCCGGAAATTCCGGGGCGCTCCGTTCATGACCGATGGTCATGTGTTAGGCCGCAGCCTTGGTCTCGATCGTCTGCGGCTTTGCATTGCCGTTGCCAATCGGAATCTGGCGCGGCTTCTTGGCCTCGGGGACTTCTCGCACGAGATCGACGTGCAGCAATCCGTTCTCGAGGCTCGCAGCCTTCACCTGAACGTAGTCGGCAAGCTGGAATACGCGCTCGAAGGCGCGCGCCGCGATTCCCTGATAGAGCACGTCGGCGTTTTCTTCCTTGGCCTGCTTGGATCCCTTGATGGTCAGAGTGTTTTCTTTCGATTCGATCGAAAGCTCGTTCTCGGCAAAGCCGGCGACCGCGACGCTGACGCGGTATTCGTTCTCGGCCGTGCGCTCGATGTTATAGGGCGGGTAGCCCGGGGCGGATTCGAATCCGTCCAGCATCGAAAACAACCGGTCGAAGCCGACGGTGGAACGATAAAGGGGGGCAAGATCAAACGTACGCATAAGCATATCCTCCTTGAGGTGAGCGACATGCGGGCAGTCCGCCATATGGCCGAACCGAACCCGTGCGCAGCCGGTATGGCCTGCGCAATCCAGATATGGGAGTGTCAGTTTGGGCTCGCAAGAGGCCGGGATCGATCCAGAAATACAAGAAAGATCAATTAGTTACCGAATATGCGCCTTATATCGATTCCCGCCAATCCGGTGCCCGACCACGCGGTGACCGGCACCATCAAGACCCCGGACGGGGTTTCGCTGCGCTTTGCGCGCTGGGATCCGCCGCCGGGCCGCAAGGGCACGGTCGTCCTGTTGCAGGGCCGCGCCGAATACATCGAGAAATATTTTGAGACCGTGCGCGATCTGCATGCCCGCGGCTTTGCGGTCGCGACCTTCGACTGGCGGGGGCAGGGCCTGTCCGATCGCGCGCTGGCCGACCCGCAAAAGGGTCACATCCGTAATTTCTCCGAATACGCGACCGACCTCGGCGCCATCATGGAGCAGGTGGTGCTGCCGGATTGCCCGCCGCCAATCTTCGCGCTCGGTCACTCGATGGGCGGCGCGATCGCCATCCGCGCCTGCCATGACGGCAGCCGCTGGTTCGAGCGCGTGGTGTTGTCGGCGCCGATGATCGGGCTGCGCTCGGCTGCGTGGCTGCGCGCCGCCGGCCCTTTGGCGCGCACCTTGCGGCTGCTGGGGCGCGGCTCGTCCTATGTCCCGACCGGACACGGCAAGGCGACCGGCTCGGAAGATTTTCTCGGCAATGTCCTGACGTCCGACCCGGTACGCTTCTCGCGTAACGCCGCGGTGCTGGAAGAGGAACCTGCGCTCGGGCTCGCCGCGCCGACCATTGCCTGGGTCGATGCCGCTCTGCGGGCGATGAAGAAGTTCACCAATCCGTCTTACGCCGCGCGCATTCGCCAGCCGCTGCTGCTGGTCGCGGCGGGGCGTGACGAAGTTGTTTCGACGCCGACGATCGAAACCTTCGGTATGAATCTGCTCGCCGGCCGGCATCTCATTCTGCCAGGCAGCCGCCACGAGATCCTGCAGGAGCAGGATATCTATCGCGCGCAGTTCTGGGCCGCGTTCGACGCCTTCGTGCCCGGTACGCCGCGTTATTAGGCGGCAGCCAGAATTTTTAAATGACCGACGTCACGCACGACAGCACCGCCATGTAGTGGACGCACGCGGCGCCGAGGACAAAGCAGTGCCAAATCGCAGCGTGGAATCGCAGGCGATTCCAGCAATGAAAAATCAGGCCGGCGGAATAGATGATGCCGCCAATGGCGATCAGGTTCAACGTCATGGGACGTAGCGCCGCGGCGACCGCTCCATAGGCCAACACGCCGCTCCACCCGAGCAACAGATAGAGCGCAATCGACAGGCGTTCGAAGCGCCCGGGGTAAAAAAACTTGAGCGCCGTTCCCGCTGCCGCGGTCAGCCACACCGGCAACAGCAATGCGGCGGCGACCGCTTCGTGGCGAATCTGCAGCAGGAACGGTGTGTATGTCGCAGCAATCAGCCAATAAATCGCCGCGTGGTCGAAGCGCCGCAATATCGATTTGCGCCGGCCCGCCGGCCAACAATTATACGCGGCGGAAAAACCCAACATCGACAGCAGGCAGGCGAGGTAGACGACGACGGATCCGATGTCCGCGCCATGCGCCGAATAAAATTCGATCGTCAGAAGAATAATTGCGCCCGCGATGCCTAACGCAACGCCGACGGCATGAACAACGCCATCAGCGACGAATTCGGCGCGCTCATAATTCCACGGGGCCTCGCCCGTTCCGATCGGCTGTGGCATGCCATGAGCAGGCGCTTCCAATGCGGCCGAGTTGAGATGCTACCGCCGCACTCGCGCAACCTCACGGACACGCGGCGCCGGTTTTCACCCAGGCGTCGACCAGCGCTTTCGCTTGTTGCTGTGTGCCGGGCGCGGGCGTGCGGCCAAAGCCCGGCGCCCAGGCCCAGCCCACCAGCGTATCGTCGCCGATGTGGTGGACCAGTTCTTCGGGCGAACGGCCGCCGTTGCGCTCGCGATCTTTGATCTGAACGCAGATCTCGCGGAGCGTCTTGCCCTCCCACGCCATTTCGCGCGGCGCGAGATGCCACTCCGGATGGCCTGGCACGCGGCCGGGATCGAAATTTTCTTTCTGATGACACGTCGAGCAACGCATCGCGGCGGTGCCGTGACCATCTGCGCCGCGCGTGACCGGCGGCTGGTGCAATCGTCTCACGTCCCCCTGGCGCGGACTGTCGCCGGCCGGATGGCAATTGACGCAGCGCGGGCTGGTCAGGACTTTGCCGAGTTCGGTGAACATCGCCGCGGAGCGCGTGGCGTCGTCACCGGTGAAGCGCTCCGGCGCCGCGAGCGTGTCCGGCGCGCTCTGCGCCAAGGCAATGCCGCTCACGCACACCAGCAAAGCTAAGATCGCGACGCCGCTTCGCATCCTCGGCTCCTGCCTAAACAAGGTAGCGGCCCGGATCGGCCAGGATCACGTCACGCACCGCCTCGTGATATTTGATGTAGCCGGTGCAGCGGCACAGGTGGCCGTCGAGCGCCTCGGCAATGGTCTTTTCGAGTTCGGCGCGCGGGATCGGATGCTTGGCCAGGCGTTCGAGCAGCACCTGACCTTCGTTCAGGAAGCCGGCGGTGCAATAGCCGCACTGGAAGGCGAAATGGTCGATGAAGGCCTTTTGCAGGACGGTGAGTTCGCCGTTCTTGGCGTGGCCTTCAATGGTGCGGATTGCCTTGCCGTCGAAGCTCGCCGCCGGAACGACGCAGGTCGGGCTGGTGGCGCTGGTGCCGTCGGGATTGTCGACGATGACCGCACAGCTCAGGCATTGCGCGGCGCCGCAGCCGAACTTGGTGCCGGTCATGCCGAGCACCTCACGCAGGAAATCGTTCATCGACAACGTGTCGCGCACGTCCATGGGACCCACGGCGCGGCCGTTGATGGTGAGGGCGAGTGTGGTCACGCGAGCACTCCCTTGAGCATGGCCGAGGTCACCGGCAGCGATCGAAAGCGCCGGCCGGTGGCGTCGAAAATGGCGTTGAGCAGCGCCGCCACCACGGGGATCATCACGACTTCCGCCATGCCTTTGGGCGGTTCGTCCGGCGTCAGCGACGGCAGCACTTCGACCTCAAGATCGTGCAGCGGCAAGTCCGAGCCGCGCGCGACGACATATTGTCCGAGATTCCATTGCCCGTTACCGGGTCCGTCCTCGAACGGCGGCAGCGTCTCCAGAAGCGCGTAGCCGACGCCCATGGCAAAGCCGCCTTGCGCTTGTCCCAGAACGATTTCCGGCACCAAGGCGGTGCCGCATTCCAGCACGCTGTAGGCTTTGGCGATGCGCAATACGCCGGTGGCGCGCGCGATCTCGACGCGAACCATCGTGCCGCACAGCGCCGTATAGACGGTGCCGAACCGGTTGTTGTCGGTCGGCGGAAATTTCACCGCGGTGCGATCGATGCGCGTGAACTTGGCGCTGCCCTTGCGCACGGCGAGTGCGTCGATATTGGCCGTCCAGACTTGTCCGTTGATCGGGAAACTCGCGCTCGACCATCCCCAGCGCGAGAAGGCGTGCGCCATCGCGCCGGTGACGTGACCGCGCGCGTGCGCTTTGGCGGCGATTGCCGGCAAGGCCAGCGGCGGCAGTCCGGCCATGGTGAGCTGACCGTCTTTCCAACGCGCCTTGGGCCAGTCTTTGGCGCGCGGATCGCTCGGCGCAATGTGCCACAGTTCGAGCGCCGCCGGCCACAATCCAAAACGGAAAATGACGCGCGCGGCCTCGGCCGCGGCGTATGTGCCGACATGGGCGCCGTTCGAGGCGGCGGTAGCGGAACTGATCGCCGGCACCCAGCGCGGATTTTTCGCCGCGGCGTCCTGCGTCGGCTGGTTCATGCTGAAGGAATCGCCCGAGGTGACGAGCGCAAGCGGGCCATAAGTGTCGACGTCATGCACCGTGACTTCGTCGGCGACGCCGCCCAGATAGGCCGCCACGCGGTTGGCGAGCGCCGTCCCGATGCCGTTGCCCATATCGACGTGATCGCCATGGATGGAAATCCGGCCCTGCGGATCGATTTCCACCCTTCCTTGCGAACAGTCCCCGCCGGTGCCGTAGTTCTTGGTGGCCGTGGCAACGCCAGTCCCGACGACGATCCCGCTCTCTCGCCCGCGCGCTTTCTCCTGTGTGCGCTGCTGCCAGATCGGGTGGTTCTCGAGCTTGTTCAGAATCTCCGGCGTACGGATCGAAACACTGTATGTGTTTCCCGTCATGATCTTGCCGCCGGTCTTGAGCGCGTTGCGCCGCCGGAATTCGATCGGGTCGAGGGGCAAAGCGGCTGCGGCTTCGTCGATCAGGGTTTCGAGCGCTGTCATCGTCTGCAGCGTTCCGTAGCCACGCATGGAGCCTGCGGTGACACCGCGCGAATGCAGCGCGACCGTGGTGATGTCGACCTTCGGAATGTCGTAGATGCCGATGGCTTTGGTGGCGCTGACGGTCGCGACGCTGGTCGAGAAATTGGCGAGCCCGCCGCCGTCCAGCACGTGATCGGCGGCAAAACCGGTGATCCTCGCCGTTGCGCGATCGACGCCGACGCGCGTGCGTATCTTGAAGGCGTGGCGCTTGATGCCGCCCTGGAACTGCTGATAGCGGTCGTGAGCGAGGCGCACCGGCTTGCCCGGAAAGAACAGCGCGGCAAGTGCGACATAAAACGGGAAGGGCGTATGGTCGCGCCCGCCGAAGCCGCCGCCCATGTAGGCGAACTGGGCTTTGATGTGCGCAGGCTTGAAAGCGGCGCTCGCCTTGCCGAGCATGAACGCCAGCGCCTCGGCGCAGTCGTAGGGCGACTGCACGCCGAGCACCAGCTCAAGTGTCCTGGTGCGCATGTCGTACCAGGCGATGCCGGCTTCCGGTTCGAGAAACATCGGATCGACGGATTGCGTTTCGAATTCGCAGTCGAGCATCAGGACATTCGGATTGTCCGCCGCGAGTTCTGTCCGGATCTGCTCGCCGTAAACAGCGGCTTTGGCATAGGCGCTGTTGGGGTCCGCCCCGAGCGGCGACCAGACCGGCAGTTCAGTCTTTTGGAATTTTCCGGGGCTGACCCAGCCGGCTAGGACCGGTGAATAGACATCGGGCGCCTCAGGCGTCGCGCCCGCCACGCGAGTAAAGCGAAAGGAGCCGTAGTCGGGCATCACGACGGCGCCGGTTTCCTCGCCGAATTTCACGAATGTTCCATCGCGCAGCGCCAGCCGCGCCTGATCGTAGGCGTCGAACGTCTCGAAGATCAACAACGCGACCGGCTGGCCGAGATAGATCGGCGTCCTGCCGGGCGGGCAGAACAGATCGCCGGTATAAAATTCCGGAACGCGGGTGCCGATTTTGTCGAGATCGGCGGCGGTGACTACCACCGATGGCTTGAGCGCGCCGCTCAGCCGCGCGAGGTCGAGGCCGCGATAGACGTGCGTGGCGTCGGCGGCGCGCACCAGGATGGCGTGGGAGGTATTCGCCGGCCAGCCCGGAAGATCGGCGGCGCGAAAATCGGAGGCGTAGAGCTTGGCGCCCGTCGCCTTGGCGACGCCGTCGATGCGGCCGGCGCCGGTGGCGGCCGGGTTCCAGTTCTGCCGCCCCGGCAATGTCTCACGCGCAGAGAAGGCGGGCTCTGCGGCCCAGCCGAGGCGCGACAGGCTGAGCGCGATACCCGCGACCGTAGCGCCTTTGACGAAATCGCGTCGCGAAGGACGCATGCGCCCACCTTTTCTTCAGTTTTGTGAGGAGCGTGTCAGCGAGCCTATGTGCGCAGCGACGTGCATGCTGCGAATCACAGGCACACCAACTTTACAGGCCCGCGCCGGCAAATCCCACCAGCAGCTGCGTTCATTTCAGGATGAAGGTTGAGAGAGGATCAAGAAGCCGCTTCGAAATGAAACAGATTCAAAAACGCTTCAATATCCACCTGCGGCGCGTGCTTATCGC
>Ga0193699_10000296_pt1 | contig 22820 bp, 22 predicted proteins | sample L3c2metaG_FD_160095 | JGI IMG/M metagenome (GOLD analysis project Ga0193699, IMG submission 160095) | Soil microbial communities from a riparian zone of the East river system, Colorado, United States - L3c2 | ecosystem: Environmental > Terrestrial > Soil > Riparian zone | place: USA: East...
AACATCGACGTCAACATCATGACGGCCGAGGACCCCGTGGAGTACAACCTCTACGGTGTCAACCAGGTGCTGGTGCGGACAGAGATCGGAATGACCTTCGCCGCGGCGCTGAAGGCGTTCCTGCGGCAGGACCCGAACATCATCATGGTCGGCGAGATCCGTGACCTGGAGACGGGCGGCATCGCCATCAAGGCGGCGCTCACCGGCCACATGGTGCTCTCCACCCTGCACACCAACTCGGCGCCGGAGACGGTGACCCGTCTGCTGGACATGGGGCTCGAGCCGTTCAACGTGGCGTCGGCGCTCAACCTCATCCTCGCCCAGCGCCTCTTGCGGCGCATCTGCAGCAGCTGCAAGACGCAGTACACGCCGACGGACGAGGAGTTCGACATCGCGAAGGTGAAGCCGTCGACGACGCTGCGCGAGCTGCGCTTCACGGCGCAGACGATCGAGAACGCCAAGGCGCGCGCCACGAAGGAGGCGGCCCCCTTCCTCGTCAACGCGACGATCGACTCGCCCGTGTCGTCGCTGGGCTACTTCAAGGGCCGCGGCTGCGAGGCGTGCGCCGGGACCGGGATGAAGGGGCGCCAGGGTGTGTACGAGGTCATGCCGATGTCGCCGAACCTGCGAAAGCTCGTCCTCCAGAACGTCGGCGCCGCGGAGATCAGGGACGCCGCCGTGGACGAGGGGATGCTCACGCTGCGCATGGACGGCTGGATGAAGGTCATGAAGGGAATCACCACCCTCGAGCAGGTCGTGCGCGAAACGTCTGCCTAAGGCCGGGGGCTGTTCCCCGGCACCGGCTTGGTCGTCTACCAGGTGAACGGTGATCCGTGAGTTGCGCGCGTCGTCCTGAGCGTAGCGAAGGACCCGCACGTGCAGGTCCTTCGCTACGCTCAGGACGACAGCTCTCACGGTTCACGGTTCACGGTTCACGGTTCACGGTTCACGGTTCACGAGTCGAGCATTTCTCCAGCTCCAACGATTATGACCGCCCCAGTCGTCGCCTCCAGCGTCAACCTTCGCGTCCTCCTCGAGGAGATGATCGAGCGGGATGCATCCGATCTGCACATCACGGCGGGTGAGAAGCCGAAGATGCGGATCGACGGCGAGATCCAGAGCTCGAAGCTCGAGTTCGTGATGACGCCGAAGGACACGATGCAGCTCGCCTATTCCGTGCTCACCGAGAACCAGAAGAAGCGGTTCGAGATGGAGGACGAGCTGGACTTCTCGTTCGGCATCCAGAACCTGGCGCGCTTTCGCGGCAACTGCTTCAAGCAGCGCGGCTGCGTCTCGATGGTGATCCGGCAGATCCCGTTCTCGATCAAGACCTTCGACGATCTCAAGCTGCCGGACGTGATCCGGAAGATGGCGGAACGGCCCCGGGGCCTGGTGCTCGTCACGGGACCGACCGGCTCGGGCAAGTCGACGACCCTCGCCGCGATGATCGACAAGATCAACAAGGAGCGGAAGGGGCACATCATCACGGTGGAAGACCCGATCGAGTTCATCCACCGGCATCAGGGCTGCATCGTCAACCAGCGTGAGGTCGGCACCGACACGAAGAGCTTCCAGGCGTCGCTCAAGTACGCGCTGCGCCAGGACCCCGACGTCATCCTGATCGGCGAGATGCGCGACCTGGACACGATCCAGGCCGCGCTCACGATCTCCGAGACCGGTCACCTCGCGTTCGCCACGCTGCACACGAACAGCGCGGCCGAGGCGATCAATCGCATCATCGACGTCTTTCCAAGCCATCAGCAGAGCCAGGTGCGGGCGCAGCTCGCCTTCGTGCTCGAGGGGATCATCACCCAGACGCTGCTGCCCAAGGCCAAGGGCCGCGGGCGCGCGATGGCGGCGGAGATCCTCGTCGTCACGCCGGCCGTGCGGGCGCTCATCCGAGACGACAAGATCCACCAGATCTACAGCACGATGCAGTCCGGCAAGAAGTTCGGCATGCAGACGATGAACGACGCGCTGTACAACCTGTACATGAGCCGGGAAGTCGCCGAGGAAGAGTGCCTGCGCGCCTCGCACGACCCCAACGAGTTCCTGCGCATGATCGGCAAGCTCAACGAGAATGAAGGCAAGCCCGGACAGCCCAGCAGCAACGGGGCGGCGGCAAAGCGGTAACCCATGTGACCGGTGAACGGTGAATGGTGAACCATGACTGCGGCAATGCGATCACGGTTCACGGCTCACGGTTCACGGCTCACCGAATCCAGACGAGGTCAGGATGCCAGCATTTACCTATACCGCCCGCGCCCTCAACGGCGATCTGCGCACGGCGACGATCGAGGCGCCGAACCGCGACGAGGTCATCGCCCAGCTACGCAAGCAGCGGCTGAACGTCGTCAAGATCGACGAGAAGAAGGAAGCGGACAAGAAGAAGAAGAAGGGCGGCAAGATCTCGATGCGCGACATCGTGATCTTCACGCGGCAGTTCTCGACGATGATCAACGCCGGTCTGCCGCTCGTGCAGGCGCTGGACATCCTGGCGAAGCAGAGCGAGAACCAGGCGCTGAAGGACGTCACGATGTCCGTCGTGTTCGACGTCGAGTCCGGCCATACCGTGGCCGACGCGTTCCGGAAGCATCCGAACGCGTTCAGCGACCTGTACGTCAACATGGTGGCGGCTGGTGAGGCGGGCGGTATTCTCGACACCATCCTCATGCGCCTGGCGACGTTCATGGAGAAGAACGACGCCCTCGTGCGGAAGGTGAAGGGCGCGATGATCTACCCGGGCGTCATCTCGAGCGTGGCGGCGATCGCCATCTCGGTGCTGCTCATCTTCGTCATCCCGACCTTCGAGCGGATGTTCGCCTCGGTGGGCCTGGCGCTGCCGCTGCCGACGCGCGTCGTGATCCAGATGTCGAAGTTCCTCACCGGCTACTGGTGGGCCATCATCGCCGCCGGCGTCGGGGGCTTCTTCCTGCTCAAGAACTACTATGCGTCCAGCGACGGGAAGCTCGTCATCGACCGCCTGATGCTGAAGGCGCCGGTGCTGGGCGACGTGCTGCGCAAGTCGTCGGTGTCGCGCTTCACCCGCACGCTGGGCACGCTGATCGGCTCGGGCGTCTCGATCCTCGAGGGGCTCGAGATCACGGCGAAGACGGCGGGCAACCGGGTCATCTCCGACGCGATCATGGAATCGCGGGCCAGCATCGCGGGCGGTGAGACGATCGCCGCGCCGCTGCAGAAGAGCCAGGTATTCCCGCCGATGGTCATCAGCATGATCGCCGTCGGCGAGCAGACGGGTGGTCTGGACGAGATGCTGTCGAAGATCGCCGACTTCTACGACGAAGAGGTGGACGCCGCGGTGTCGAACCTGCTCAGCATGATGGAGCCGCTGATGATCGTGTTCCTGGGCGTGGTGGTCGGCGGCATGGTGGTGGCGATGTACCTGCCGATCTTCGACATGATCAACGCGGTGCAGTAGGGGTTCGCTTCCGCAGCGTCGGGCGAGTCGGACCTGGGCGAGCTGGTATCGGTTTTTCTGGGATCAGATCCACGAGGTGCATAGCAGAAGGGGCCCATCCAATGGACGGGCCCCTTCTGCGTTTGTTGGGTTGTGAGGACCGGGCGCTGCCAGCATTGGATCCGGTGCCCTACGACTAGGGGCGCGGCGCTGGCGGCGCGTCGCGGCTCGTTCCGCCCCGAATCGTCGCGAGCTCCTGCTTCGCCCGCTGCACCAGCGCGCGCAGCTCACCCAGACGCTGCCGCGGGAACGTCACAGTCACCTCCGATGGGCCGCCCGCGCTGACACTCGCCCACGGGGCGTCATCACGGAAGGCCGAGACCACGAGCTGTCCCCGCGTCCGATAGACGGTCGTCACGTCAGTGAAGGGGCTCGCCGCCGTATCCGCCTGGGCCAAGGACTCGAGCGCGCTGAGGAGCCCATCGAGCTCGTCGAAGTCGACCCACGCCTGGCGCGCCCCAACCAGACTCTCGTCGTCGACGATGACCGCGAGGCCGTACGCCTCGCGCGCCGTGCCTGCCTCGGCAATCCGACGGATCTCGACCGCCACGCTGCCGCTATCCACCGCGGTGCCAGCAGGTCGACCCGCCACGGTCCCGATCGCGCGTGCACTCTGCACCAGGAGGGCTCCGATCCGGTTGGAGAGCATCTCGATCGTGGATGGGCGCGGGGCGGACCGCCCAGCCTGGGCTCGCGCCGCCTGGGCGCGTAATGAGGGGGCGACGGCAATGAGGGCGACAAGGACCAGGGCGTGCCGGGCGGCACGCCCCCGGAGGGGCAGTGTGGTGGACATCGTGGGAGACGCGAAGAAGGCGGGAGAGTGGGCGCACCGTGCGCCACGAAGACTGATACAGGTGAAAGCGACGGTCGTTCCGTCTCCATGCCCACGACAAGGGGCGGCGCACGGCGCTCGACCCGTTGCCAGACCGATCCCTAACCGACCTCAGCGGCGTTCAGGAGTAGCGCGTTCACTCCGCTCAGGACGACGAACTCACCAGTCCAGCCCTACCAGGTCCAGCGGATTCACCGTCGTCGCCCCGTAGCGCGCCGCCCAGTGCAGGTGCGGCCCGGTCACCCGCCCCGTCGCGCCGACGAGACCGATCCGTTGGCCCCGCGCCACCGTGTCGCCCGGTGCGACGAGCACCTTGCTCAGATGCAGATAGGCCGTCACGAGTCCGCCGCCGTGATCGATGTAGATCACGCGACCTCCAAGGAAAAACCGATCCACGAGCGCGACGACGCCGGCGTTCGCCGCCTCGACGGGCGCGCCGACGCCGCCCCGGAAGTCCACGCCGAGGTGGCGGCTCGTCACCGCACCGTTGAAGGTGCGTCCGGTGCCGAAGGTGCTGCTGATCTCCGACGCCCGAGGACGCACGAACGGCTCGGTCCACCGGCGCGGCGAGCGATGCGCGCGGCGGCCGACCGCCAGCGCGCGGGCGCTCTCTCGTGCCACTCGCGCTTCGGTGGCGGCGTCGAGCTTCCGCCCGAAGCGGCCCGCGACCGCCAGCTGCTCCGTGGGCGGCGGCAGCGGCGGAATGCCGACCGACGCGCGCACCGTATCGGCGCGTCCCGACGCGTGCGTTACGATCGCCAGCGCCGCGACGGACGAGCCGGAGTCCACCGGCACCGCGCCGATGGCATGAAAGTCCGCGCCCGCCACGAGGAAGTGCAGCGGCTCTCCCGCCAGCATGCCGTGCACCGCGACGATGGAATCATCCGCGACGTGCGCGTCACGCAACGTCACTCGGATGATCGCCCCCGGCAGTGGCTGCTCGGGCGCGATGGCGAGCCGCGCGTGTTGCGCTGACAACGGACTCGTGATCGCGACGCACAGGCCGGCGCGCAGCGTCGTCGTCCTGAGGGAGCGAAGCGACCGAAGCACCTGCACGTGCAGGCCAGCAATGCGCGCGAGGCGCCCGTGCGGCTGCATCACGCTTCCGAGACCGCCTTCAGGCTGTCGAGGCCACGCTCGAAATCCTTGCCCACCATCTTGTCCATGTTGAAGAAGGTGCCCATCACCGTGACGGCGAATGGACTCGACCCGAACATCGCCCAGGTGACGTCCGTGGAATCAGAAGAGTGGATTCAAGATAGTGGCCTGGTGACGGCGCGCGCACCACTCGCGTCCGTGATGACTCACCACGCGCGCGGAAAGCGGGCCCCGGACGGCAATCTCGCGGGGCCCGCTTTCGGTTCGGGTGCTTCGGTCACGCCCGACTGCCAGCTGGCTCGGACTCAGTAGAAGTTCACGCCGAGGATGATCGGGACAAAGCTCGCCCGCCTGTGCGGCATGAACGCGGTCACGTACCGCGACTCGAGGAACACCTCCGCCAGGCTGAACGCGTAGGAGACGCCGCCGCCCGCGTTCAGCGCGAACCGCGTCAACGACTCCGAGGCGAAGGGATCCACGACCGGATCGATGAACTCCGGGTTGCTGAGCGCGAAGGTCTCGTTGAAGTGCCGGAAGTGATTCACACCGCCACCGGCAACGACATACAACCCGCTCGACGGGCCGTACCAGGAACGCGTGAACGGAATCCGCGCCTTCGCGTCGAGGATCGCCGAATAGACCTGCGGATCCGCCAAAGGCAGGAACGCCGGGCCGGTCGGAGTGTTGACGAAGGCGCTCCGTGCGTCCAGGCGCGTGTAGCCGAGATCGAGACGGACGCCGAACGGCGAATACACCGCGTCCCAGCCGATTGGCACCTGAATGGCGAATCCCGAGCTGTACGCGTTGTTGATCGACTCCGTGGGAATGCTCGCGCCACCGCCGATGCCGACATAGAATCCGTTGCCGAAGTGCTGTCGCCGCATCACCGGCCGCGCCACGGGCGCCGGCTCTGGCCGGTAGACGGGCGGTGCAGGCGTTGGCGCCGGTGCCGGCCTGTAGACGATCACGGTGTCCCGGCGCACGATGGTGTCGGGCACCGGGGGCTCCTTGTTGACAGGGATTCGCGTCGTGGGGCGCGTCCGCCTCGTGCTCGTCTGCGCATCGGCCGTGGTCGCCATCACCGCGCCAAGCGCAACAATGGCGAGAACACGTGTGCGCGTCAGTCGTGTACGCATCCATGCCTCCGATACATCCGCTCGTCGGGTGCCCCCATGGCGGTGGATGGGGTGGGACCACACGTCTCGATCGCTCGATCACGCGCCCCACTCGACGCACATCGTCGAGGACGTGGCACTTCGCGGCAACGCGCATGCCCGTGATCTGACTTGTGACGTCCATCACTCCATGAGCGTGGTGAAGCGGCGCGCGGGCTCCCACGCCAGCCCGCTGGCGGGCGGGATCACTCGGCGATATCCTCACGTCCCACTCCTCAAAAGGAACCAACACCCGTGTCGATTGCGTCCTGGCGTCTTGGGCCCGTCATCATCGCGCTGCTCGTCGGCACCCCCAGCCTGAGCAACGCGCAAGCAAGTCCCTCGACAGCCGCTCAGCCAGCTGCGGTTCCCGCCGATCCAAAGGATGTCGCGTCGGCGGACGCCATCGTCGCAACCCTGTATGAGGTGATCTCCGGTCCGGCGGGCCAGAAGCGCAACTGGGATCGCTTTCGATCGCTGTTCGTACCTGGTGCTCGTCTCATTCCCACGGGGATGGGGCCCGACAAGAAGGCACGCATCCGCATGATGACGCCCGACGAATACGCCTCGATGGCCGGACCTCGGCTCGAGGAATCAGGATTCTTCGAGCGCGAGATCGCTCGGACGTCCGAGTCGTTCGGCAATGTCACGCAGCTGTTCAGCACCTATGATTCGCGGCGCACAGCGAGCGACGAGAAGCCGTTCGCGCGCGGAATCAACAGCATTCAGCTGTTCAACGACGGCACACGCTGGTGGGTCGTGACGATCTTCTGGGACAGTGAGCGCGCGGATAACCCGATCTCGTCGCGGTACCTGCAGACGCGGAAGTGATATCATGAGCGCAGTGCGCTGGGGCCTAGTGGGCGCGGGCGACATCGCCGAGAGGAGAGTCGCGCCCGCCCTGGTGTCCGCGGAGCGCTCGGAGCTCGCGGTGGTCAGCCGACGTCGCCCGGAGCTGGCGGAGGCGTTCGCGCGCCGCTTCGGCGCTCGTCGCTGGCATGCGGACTGGCGCGACCTCGTCCGGGACGACGAGATCGACGCAGTGTACATCGCGACGCCGGTGGCGCTGCACGCGCCGATCGCCATCGCCGCGGCGGCGGCGGGGAAGCACGTGCTCTGTGAAAAGCCGATGGCGCTCGACGTCGAGGAGTGCGACCGGATGGTCGCGAGCGCCGCCACAGCCGGCGTGAAGCTCGGCGTCGCGTACTACCGCCACCTCTATCCGATCGTGCAGCGCATCAGGCAGCTCCTCGCGGAGGGGGCGATCGGCCGGCCGGCGATGGCGCAGCTCAACGCCTTCGAGCGGTTCGACCCGCCGCGCGGCCATCCGCGCGCGTGGCTTCTCGATCCGGCTCAGTCCGGGGGCGGGCCGATGTTCGACTTCGGCTGTCACCGCATCGAGGTGCTGCTGGACCTGTTCGGCGACGTCGCCGACGTCGGCGCGCTGCGCGGTAACGTCCTGTTCGACCGGACGGTGGAGGATACCGCCGTTGTCACGTTGCGCTTCTCGCCAGGCCCGCTCGCCGTCGTGGCCGTCGCTCACGCCGCCGTGGAGCCGCAGGACACGCTCGACATCTTCGGCTCGGAAGGCTCCCTGCACGTCGCGAGGCTCAACGGCTCCACGCTCCGCGTCGTCCGCGGCGGGACCGAGACGATCGAGCAGCATCCCGCCCCGGAGAACGCTCATCTGCCGCTGATCCAGCAGTTCGTCGATGCGGTGGTCGGCGGCGGGCGTCCCGCGGTGGACGGCATGGCCGGCCGCGCCGTGAACCAGGTGCTCGAGGCTGTCTACCACGAGCGCGAGCGCGTGTAGTGCGCGTCGCCTTCATCGGATATGGCAGCGTGGGTCAAGCGCTGAACGCCCTGCTCGAGCGTCGGCGTGACGCGCTCGCGCGCGATCACGGCATCGTCTGCACCATCACCGGCGTGGCATCGCGTCGCATCGGTTGGCGTGCCGACGCCGAGGGGCTCGACCCCGCGCAGCCTACGGGGGTGACGTGCCGCGACGTCCACCACTGGCTCGCCGAGACGCGTGCCGACGTGGTGTTCGAGGCGATCGCGCTCGATCCGCACGCCGGTCAGCCGGCGCTCGACTACCTTCGCGCCACCCTCGAGCATGGCGCGCACGCCATCTCCGCGAACAAGGGGCCGCTGGTTCATGGTTACCGGGAGCTGCTTCGCCTCGCGACGGACCGCGGCCGCCAGTATCGATTCGAGGCAGCGGTGATGGACGGCGCACCGGTGTTCTCGCTCGCGCGCGAGTGCCTCCCGCTCGCGGGTCTGAGTACGGTGCGCGGGGTGTTCACGTCCACCGCCACGGTCGTGCTCGAGGCGGTGGAGGAGGGGCTCAGCATCGCCGAGGGCGTGGCACGCGCGCAGCGACTCGGGATCGCCGAGGCCGATCCGAGCTACGACGTCGACGGGTGGGACTCGGCGGTGAAGCTCTGCGCCGTCGGCAACGTGCTGCTGGGCGGTGATCTCCGCCCAGCAGACGTCGCGCGCGAGGGAATCCGCTCGCTCAGCGAGGCGGCCGTTCGGCAGGCGCGCGCGGACGGTCGGCCCTATCGGCTCGTCGGCGAGGTCGGGCGCGACGGTACCGGGGCGATGCGGGCGTGCGTCGGCCCGGTGCAGTGCGCTCCAGGCGATCCGCTCGGGACGGTGCGTGGCGCCACCCTCGTCATGCACTACGAAGCCGACGTCTTCCCCGGCGGCCTCACCGTCACGTCGCACGATCCCGATCCCACCACGACCGCCTATGGCATGCTCGCGGATCTGGTGAGCGTCCGCTGATCACCGCAGTGCCGATGGCGCCGGATGCGACGTCGACGTCCCGGTCGGCCAGTGGCATGTCGTCGAGACGCGCGGCAGCACGTCGCCCAGGCGGCCTATCCGGAAGCTGGCGACCTTGGGGTCGCTCCCAAATGGGTGGTACTCGACGCGCCAGCGGCGGGCGGTCGAGATCTGGCGGGCCAGCGGGATAGGGCGCTGTGCGACGATCGCGCCATTCAAGCGTGATTGGGACCACATGTCCGTCATCGGGCGCTGATTATCGAAGCGATGGCGCACCAGTACCATGTCGTTCCTGCCAACGCTCTCGACGGGACCGTCCGTGGTGACGAACAGGTCCGTGGCCTTGTTGCGGCAGCGTATGTAGAGCCGCGGACGACGAGGATCGAGGACGTGATCCGACGCGAGCGAGAGGACGACCGACCGTGTGTCGTCGATCTCGTTCGTGCGTTCGCTCACACTCCAGGTGCCGGCGGCCGTATCCGTGAGGATGCTGTCAATCAAGGCCAGCCGCATCAGCGACGAATCGACTCGCGCCGCGTAGGCGCTGTCCGCTTTCCTGGTCGCATCGGCGCCAAGCACGCACCCTGTCGCGGCCGCGGGTACCAACAGGAGCAGCGCGAAGCTCAAACCGATCGGAATTGCACGGCCGGGTTCGTGTGCGCAGGTTGTGAAGAGCGCACTGCCTGGAAATCCGCTGCATCGCTTTGGCATCACGTTCCGTCTTGCCCCCCCCGGCCGCCGACGTCGCACTGACGGGCTGCAGGTGCAGTGTATTCGGTCCGGAACTGTCAGTCGAAGGTGTCAAAGTCGGCGCCGCCGTGACATTGGACCAATGGACCGGCGCGCGCGGAACGAGCTCCAGTGGACGCGCGCCAGGCTCAGGCGAGCAGCTGCTTGGCTGGAAACCGCAGCGTGTCCGCGTGCAACTTGAGCATCTCCAGGACGCCGAGCGCCGAGAACACGCGCACGTCATACAGGCAGAGCGTGGCGAGCGGAAAGCTGGGCGCGACGAAGCGGTCGTATCCCGCTTCGTAGTCGGCGAGCGCTCGCGCGCCGATGGTGTGAAAGAAGCCGGTCATGTCGCCGACCACCCGGAGGGACCGCGCGCCACCGCGCAGTGCCGCCGTGAAGTGCGTTTGCCAGTAGTGGTGCTGGGCGTCCGCGGAGTCGTGATACTGGGAGAGCAGGAGGCGGCCGGCGTCGACGTCCTGCTCGAGGGTGGGATGCTCCGCCCCGAGGTGCGCGAGGATCTGCGCGCGTACGTCCGGCAGCGCGACGAGAAAGCATACGCTGCCCGGACGCAGCCCCCCGCCGTCCATGAGGAAGGACGCGGCCAGCCTGGTCCGACCCTCATCGCTCCGGTACAGCCCGCAGAGATGGTTGCCGGCGGTCTCGGCCGTCCGGTCGCCGCCCCGGTCCGTCATCGGCTTCCCGGACCCCCCTCCGTCGAGTCCCTCGATGGGCTGCTCTTCCATGAAGGCGAAGAGATCCGCGCGACGGAAGCGCCGCTCGCGCTTGCGGCCGACCCGCAGGCAGGCCAGCTGGCCGGCGTTCGTCCACCGGCGGAGAGAGGTCTCGCTGACGTGCAGGAGCTCGGCTGCCTGCCTGATGTCCAGCAACTCGTCTCGGTCTGCCATGGAGGGAGGATCGACCCACCAGGGGTCCCGGTCAAGTGGCGAAACGTTGTACAACCTGATCTTTGATGACCATACCTGACCTAATTGAACAAAACTTGAACAGCAAAGTATATGAACGGCAAGGAAAGGACGGTTACAGGATTCCGCCGTAGGAGAAGCACATGCGCAGGATGTGGGTGAAGGAGGCTCGGTCCCATGCACTCTGAAATCCCGCTCGACGACCGGATCGGGCGGACGACCTTTCTCGGCGGCTCGCTCTGGCGCTACCTCTACGACCCGAGCAAGCGCCGCTTCGCGATGCGACGCACCGTGACGGGCGTCCCGCTCGATCTCGCTCTGGAGCTGATCGAGTCGGGAGAGGTGCTGTGGACTCCTCCCGCACGGTTCGCTCGGCTGGGGTCTGCGGACTCGCTCGATTCGGTGCGGTACCGCGTCGCCCTGCTTGAAGCATTCCGGCGGTCACCCGGATGCGTCGAGTCGTCCGACTGGATGATGCGCGCGCGGATCGACGCTCAGCTCGTCGTGCTCAGAAAGTGGCTGAACAGCCACGCGCTGCCGTCCGGAGAGGAGGGCGGTTGACGAGCGCGATGCGCTTCCTCATGCTCGCGCCCCTCCTCGCTGGGTTCTGTATTGCCCGTGAACTTCGCGCCCAGCGCATCAGCATCGCGCAGCCGAGCCGGGATTGTCGGCTCACCCGGTCAGCGTTCGACAACTCGTTCTCGGACTCCAGAGGCTACTGGCAGCCCCGCATCGCATGGCACGCGGAGTACGCCGCGCTCTCCCTCGCGACTGCCTACGGGATCCATCGCGTGACGCACCTGTCGCCCATGTGGAGCGCGGCCGTGGCGACGGTCGGTCTCGGGCTCGTGCCCCATATCCGGGGCGGCATCGTCAACCGCTCCTACCCGATCAATCCGATGGACTGGACGTTCGACCTGTGGGACAGAGGGGCGCCAGTCGCATGGGCCTATGGCCGGGACAATGGCTATATGAAGCCCGCGCTCGTCTGGCTTTCGGGGTACGCCGGGCTGGCGTGCTGGGGCGAGCCCTGACCCGCAGCGTCATCGCACGACGCCCAAGGTACCTCGGCATACGCTCCGCCTTTCGGCGACGGCCCGCCCGCCGCAAGCACGTTCAAGAAGGCAGCCCCGCGCGAGTGCACGTTGTCAGGGCCAAGCGCTGCACGTGCAGCGCGTCGGGCCGACGTCGGTTGTCGTGGAGCAAGACAGGGCGTGAGACCAAAGCGCATTCCAATTGCCTCAACGGCCGGGGCTCTCGCAACGTGGCATTGGGCGGTCATCATCGCTCTGGCCGGCGGCATGGGGATGATGGGGCTCAGAGCGATCCAGCCGCGGTTTGCGGCACGGTCGGATGCGGCAGCTACCGCACCCCGGGCGAGAGGCTCCGCGGCGTCGTCCGGCTTCCTGCCGACGATCGCGAATGCGGGTCCGGCGCCGGGCGACGCGCCGGAGGGGATGGTGTGGATTCCAGGAGGCACGTTTTCCATGGGCGCCGCTGACCCCAAGAGCATGGACACGAACGACGTCGACATGCGCGCGGCCCGCGATGCTCGTCCGATCCATCGCGTCTACGTCGACGGATTCTGGATGGACGAGACCGATGTCACCAATGAGCAGTTCGAGCAATTCGTCCGTGCGACGGGATACGTCACGGTGGCGGAGCGCACACCACGCCCGGAGGAGTTTCCGGATGTGCCGCCGGAGAATCTGGTCGCCGGGTCTCTCGTTTTCTCGCCGCCCGATAGTGTCGTGGCGCTGGACGACCACTCGCAATGGTGGTTGTTCGTGGAGGGCGCCAGCTGGCGCCATCCGCTTGGTCCGAACAGCTCGAGCGCGGGGAAAGCACGGTTTCCGGTGGTGCAGGTGGCCTATGAAGATGCGCTGGCCTATGCGAAGTGGGCCGGCAAGCGCCTGCCCACCGAGGCGGAATGGGAGTTCGCCGCGCGCGGCGGCCGCGCGGGTGAACCCTACGTCTGGGGCGATCGCTTGCGTCCCGACGGAAGATGGATGGCGAATCTGCACCAGGGCCGCTTCCCGAGTGACGATGAGGGAGCCGACGGGTTCGTCGGCATCTCACCGGTCGCCCAGTTTCCGCCGAACGGCTACGGGCTGTACGACATGGCCGGCAACGTCTGGCAGTGGACCAGCGACTGGTATCGGCCGGACTACTACGCCCACCTGGCCCGCTCTCGCATCGCGCCACGCGATCCGCGCGGCCCCGAGTCGTCCTACGATCCCGACGAGCCCGATGCACGAAAGCGTGTCCAGCGCGGCGGATCGTTCGCTTGCACCCCTCCGTATTGCTCGCGCGTGATGGTGGGCACGCGAGGCAAGGGGGAGGTCGGCGCCAGCACCAACTACCTCGGCTTCCGCTGCGTGAGGTCGCCATCGGCCCCGCGGTGAACGATGCGACAGCGTCGGCACCGATGCCGCCTGGCATTCAGGACCGGTCCGTTCAACCGAGTCAAAGGCGGAAATTCACCCCGAGCACCACGCCGTTCATGTGCGTGTCGAACAGGAATCTGTTGGACTCAAAGTCCACGGAGAGATAGCGGTATCCCGCAACGAGATTGGAGCGCTGGGACAGATCGTAGTTGACGGCACCGGCAGCCTGCCATGACCGGCGCGACCCGCCGCCGCCGCCATCCCCTTCCGCGGTGACATGAATGCGTCTCGCCACCGTGACGCGACCGCGCACGCCGGCGGTGCCGTCGAGCCAGTCTATGGTGCCGGAGCGGCTCCGGGCCTCGAGCCGCGCCGGATCGAGCCCCAGGGCAGTGCTGAGATTCCAGTACCGCAACCCGGCAAGGGCGTCGACGCCCCAGCTCGTCGTGCCGAACGTGTATCCGATCGTTGGATGCAGGATCGTCTCGCGCTGATCGAGGGTGACTTCGCCGGAGGCGCCGCGCACGGCAAATGCCTTGCCGCCGCTGAGCGAGACGTAGATGGCGTCGGCACCGACCAGGAACGACCCGTTGCGTCCGTTGACCGCCGCCATCCCGGCGAAGCGGAGGTGGCGCGCGATCTCGCCGAATCCCAGGTCGATGTCAGCCACCGCGTCATTGAACCCGACCTGTCCGCTGAGGCCCGCCAACCAACCATAGGGCGTGGCGTTGACTGTCCACGACGGCGGCGTCCGCTCCGCGGCCGCTGTTGGCAGCGTCGTGAGATGTCTCGCCGGTTGGGCGCAACCGGTCAGCAGCAGCGCCGTCAGCGTCAGGGCAGTCGTGGTGCGTCGCATGGATGGTCCTCGTGTGGCAATCTGGCTGCGCCCTGCACCGACGCTGCACGATGGGATGGCCGCAATGCGACGCGCACGAGCAGGCGCAGCCATCGTGTGGTCATGTCGCTCGGAACAGGACCGAATAGTCGGTCTCCCCCGGGACCCAGGCCCATGGGACCTTGGACCATTCTCCTGGCTCGGCGCCCTGCGAATCGCGCGAGCGGGCGGCGTCGCGGCGGGAGTGGCGCGCGGTGCTATTCGATCGCGCTCAGTCCGGGCGCGCCGCGGCCGCTGCCGGGGCCGCGTCCACCAAGGCGAGCGCACTGACTGTGCTCGCTTCCTCGCGCTCGCGACGCACGGCGGTCGTCGCGCGCTCCAGCGAGGCGTGCAGCGTCCGCACATCGCACGGCTTCTCGAGGAAGTCGATCGCTCCGCCCCGGATGGCTTCCTTCGATGACGTCACATCGGCACATCCAGTGAGAAAGACGATGGGGATCCGGAGGGCGCGATCGTGAATCGCCGCCTGAATCGCCAGTCCGTTGAGCCCGGGCAACCACAGGTCGACGACGAGTATTTCCGGTGGGGCGACATCGAGACTCTCGAGGAAGGTGCTGCCCGACGAGAACGCCGACACCGCGTATCCGCTGACGGTAAGGATGCGCGACAAGGCGCGCAGGAGGCTGGCGTCGTCATCGACGAGCGCTACCTGCCATGCACGAGGCTCATGCTCGACTGGTTGTGTCATGGTCTGTCCGATCGTAGGTGGGACCCGGGCTCCACTCCGAACGGCGCGTCCCTCCGTGGGATGTGCGCGCCTGTCTGCCGGGTGCCCATGGATGCGGTGATCCCAGTCACAAATGCCGTTGGACCAAGGCCCAATAGGCAGCGACGACCTATCGGCCCCGTCCGGACACGGAGCGTGCCGGGCGTTGGCACCATCGAGCGTCACCACGCTCAGCCGCTGAACGAGCCGTCGCGGCCTGGGCCTTTGATCCAATGGACGCGTTGTCGACCCGGCGCAAACGTGCGGCAACCCGAACCACGCAATCCATGCCCATCCCCTTCGCCCGTCCCCAGGTGCCCGCGGCGCTTCGCCCTCCTGACGCCTCCGCTCGACGTGAGGTGCCTCTCGTACTGGTCGCCGACGACCACGACGACAGCCGTGACATCGCGCGGCTCGTCCTCGAAAGCGCGGGCTATCGTGTGATCGAGGCGCGCACCGGCCTCGAGGTGCTCACGCTCGTGGTCGCGTTCCATCCGTCCATCATCCTGCTCGACGTCGTCATGCCGGGCCTCGATGGATGGGCCATCGCGCGCCGCCTGCGTGCCGATCCCTTGACCTGCGGCACGACGATCATCGCGCTCACCGCCCTCAGCGGCGCGGCCGACCGCGAGGAGTCCCTTGCCGCGGGGTGCGACGAGGTGCTCACCAAACCGATTCACCCACGAGTCCTTCTCGCGGTGTTCCACGACATGACGGCGGCTACGTGCCGGTCGCGCTGATCGTCGTGAGCATCGCGCCAGCCGAGGTGGACACCGTCACCGTGACATGCTGAAGACCAGCAGTGGCCCCGAGCGTGTAGATGGCCTGTGCTCTCCCGTCCGCGTCGGTGACCGCACTCGCGGATGCGAACGCGCCGTTGGCGTCGTTGCTCCAGCTCACGCTGGCGTTCGGCACCGCGTATCCGAATCGGTCGGTGACCCTCACCACGAGCGGAGTGCTCAAGGTCGTTCCGGCCGGAGCCGTTTGTGCGCCGCCACTGACGATGGCGATGCTGGCAGGAGATCCGTGAGTGACTGTCGCCGTGACCGTGATGGTTGGCACGCCGGCCACCGATGCACTGAGGGAGTCCACGCCGATGGTCGTGCCGAGCGTCCACAACACGCCCGCAGACCCGCTCGTGTCGGTGAAGAGCGCCCCCGCGCTCACGGTCCCGGACGCCGTCGCCGGCACGAACGACACCGCGGCACCACTCACCGCCACGCCGCTCTGGTCCGTCACCCGGACGATGACAGCAACCGGCAGGGTGTTGCCAGCCGCACCCACCTGTGCGTCACCGCTCACGACCGCCATCGCCGCCGGGGTGACCGTGGACCCGGTCGTCACGGACGAGTCGAGGCATGCGTCGAGAGTGAGCACGACGCTCAGCGCCGCCACGAGCGCAGCGCCGCGGTGCGGCGTGAGAAGAGCGCGTTGGCGACGCAGCGGCCGAGTGATCGCAGTAGTGTGTGACATGGGGTCGTCGTCTCAGCAGATGAAGTGGTGTCCCTCGCGATTGCCCGCCGTGTCCGGAGGCGGAGACTCGAACAGCTCTACCTCGGCGCACGCGCAAGCGTTTGGCGGCGGACTCGCGCCTTGACATACGGCGCGGAGGGCAACCGCAAGCAAGACACGTGTGCCGAAGCCGGCCATCATTCGACTCGCGCAACGGTGCTCGGGATGAGCTGAGCGGCGATTGAGCGTCGATTGGGAGAATGAACGTGGCGAGGATTCCAAAAGTCGCCGTATCGGCGGCCTCCTTCGGCATGGTCCTCGGTGTGGTCGGCATCGGGAATTGTTGGCTGCTGTCCTCGCGGCGCTGCGGCATGCCATCCTGGATTGACGAGGCCATCGTACTGGCTGGCGTAGCCACCTGGGTCATCCTCATGATTCTCTATGCAGCGAGATGGCGCTGATCGCCCCTGCATGGTGAGCCGCCGGCCCTGCCGGCCCCTTGTGTAACAGCCAGGCGAGCGGAAGCCGCGGCTGCTCCCGCACCGACGCATCGTCGATGATGTTGAACGTCAATGGCCCGATCACTGCAGCTCGCGCCGACCCGCGCGGAGTTCCGCGAGCGACTGACCGCCAGCACTGTCGCGGCGCGGCCTATCCGCACATCGTCGCCGCCATTCACGGCGCCGCTCCCTTCCGTCTGCCAACGACGCAGCGGAGCGACGTCGCTCCTTCCCCTCCACGGTAACAACGACGAAGAGGAGGTAGCTTCATGCGAAAGAGCCGGCAGGTCGCCGCCACCGTGATCGTGCTGCTGAGTGTGAGCGCTGGAGCTGGAACGCTCGGCGCACGCATGCAAGGCCCAGGAAGCCGACCCAGCAGCTACCAGTTCCCGATCGCCGAACCGCCGTTCCGCGAAACGTTCGCGAAGGCGACCGCGGCGAAAGCGGGAGTGATGGCGCGACAGATGGCGTTGCTGAACGCACTCTACGACCTCGGCGATCACCCGGCGGCCGGTGTGACGATGAGCCGAGGAAAGGCGATTCAGGAAGGGGTCCGTGTGAGGTTGCCGGCCGGGACGACGTGGGACGCGCTCGCGGCGATGACTCCGGAGGAGATCAAGGCGAGGGGGCTCTACCCCGCTGGCTTCATGCCGCTGCCCCATCCCAACAATCCGGTAGGAGGGATGGTCTTTCCGAAGTTCGAGATCGACGAGATCAAGAAGCAGGAGCAGCGCGACCTGACGCGCATCGACGTCGACTTCGACATACCGGACCGGTTCCTCGCCGAGTTCCCCGCCCCACTCTACCTGACGACGCGCCCCGACCTGGGGGACGTCTCGCAGGGGAAGCTCATCACGATCGCGAACTATTACGAGATCTTCAATGGCATACTGAACCCGAAGCAGCTGGAGGGCCTCCGGCTCCTGCTCACCCCCTTTCCCCAGCAGCAGTTCAACCTGACGGGGGATCGTCTGGTGGAGCATCCGAGCCTGGGGGTGGCCTGTCTCGACTGTCACCAGAACGGCCACACGAACGGCGCGACGCATCAGGCGCAGGACGTCAGACCGCAGGAGTTCCGTCATCGCATCGAGCCGACGACGCTCCGCGGCGTGAACATCCAGCGGCTGTTCGGCTCTCAGCGCGTGCTGAAGACCGTCGAGGATTTCACGGAGTTCGAGCAGCGGGGCGCCTATTTCGACGGCGACCACGTGATCGCCGCCAAGAAGGGGGTCAACATCCTCGACCGCGCCGGCCAGGTTCAGTTCATGGCGGAGTTCCAGGAGATCCTCGACTTCCCGCCCGCCCCGAAGCTGGATGCCTTCGGCAAGCTCATACCGAGCAGGGCGACGCCGGAAGAGCTGCGCGGGCAGGTCGTGTTCTTCGGCAAGGGCCAATGCGCGAGCTGCCACATGGCGCCGTACTACACGGACAACCTGACGCACAACCTGCGGCTCGAGCGGTTCTTCACGCCCCGCGTGATCAATTACATGATGGCGATCGGCGACGGCCCGATCAAAACGTTCCCGCTGCGGGGGATCAAGGATTCACCACCCTACCTGCACGACGACCGGCTGTTGACGCTGGATGACACCGTGGAGTTTTTCAACCTGGTGCTGGGCCTCCGGTTGACGACGCAGGAAAAGGGCGATCTGGTGGCGTTCATGCGGCAGTTGTAGGGGATTTCATGGGCTCGTGGTGATCAACGCGACACGAAGGCCCCGGCGCAGGATGCCGGGACCTTCGTTTTGTTTCACCGCATAGCGCCCCGAGGAAAGGCGCGCGTCCGTCATCGATTCGTGAGTGATCGTACGCCAGGATGCATTCTGTCGCCGTGAGCGGTTGTCACGCCGCCAGTGTCAGTCGCAGGTGCGGGCCCACGGGATCATCACCAGCCGCTCGAACGGAATCTCCTTCCCGTTGTCCTCACAGATGCCGAACCGCTCGGGCGTGCGATAGAGCCGTAGGAGGGCATCGTCGATCTCGGCGAGCTCGCGCGAGGTGCGGCTCGCGTTGGAGGCATCGAGCTCGGCGTCCATCGTGTCCGTTCCGAGATCGGCCTGGTGAGACGGCATCTTCGTCAGGTCGCCCGCGCTCTCCTGGGTCGTCGACCCCTCCCGCTCCACCTCGAAGCCGCGCAGCGACTCCAGGGCGCGGGTGCGCTCCTCTCGCAGCCGCTGTTCGAGCTGCGTCAGCTGTTCCGCCGTGAGTGACACTCCATCCTCCTATGGTGAATCGTCGTCCCGAACAGACGGGAAGTGCGGCTCGCACTCGCACCGAACATTCGCTTCATTCCCGATTCACAACAACCCGGGAGCGATCGATGCCGGCGTCGTTGTCGAGAGGACCGCGGTTGTAGCGTGCTCGAGCTCCGGGGACGCCCAGCGCATCGAGCTGCGCCTGGATCGGCAAGCGGTGGCCCGACTCGTATCACGTCACTGTCGCGGCCGGGCTGGCGGCTAGCGGCGGCGGTGGCGCGCTGCGCCGAAGGTGCCACGGAGTAGCGCGCGGCGCCATTCCGTCGCACTTTCGCCGCCCACCCCACAACCACGGAGATCCGAGTGGATTCGACGGAGATGGACAGCGTGCCGACCCCCGGCGCCGGAACCAGCCGGCGCGAGTTCCTACAGCACTCCTTCGCCGGCGCAGCGCTGCTGGCGTTCGGCGACCGTGCCGCGCCGTTCATCCTGAAGGATGACCGGGACGCCGTGGTCGCCCAGATCGCCGCCGGCCATGACGCCACCCGCGCGATGCTGCGCGAATGGATCGCCCTGCCGTCCATCGCCGCCGAGAACAGGAACTACCCACAAGGGCCCGAGTACATGGCGAAGCTCGCGCGCGACGCGGGCTTCCAGCACGTCGAGGTCGTGCCGACCGCGGGGAAGTCCGGCGTCTTCGCGACGCTCGACGTTGGCGCCCCGACCTGGCTCGCCATCTACATGATGTACGACGTGAAGCAGTACGACCCTGCGGAGTGGAGCTCGCCGCCCCTCGAAGGCCGGATCGTGGACAAGCCGGGCGTCGGCAAGATCCTCGTCGGACGCGGCGCCACCAACTCGAAGGGACCACAGGCCGCCTGCCTCGCCGCGTTGCACGCCTTCCAGGCGGCGCGCACGAAGCTGCCCGTCAACCTGGTGCTCGTGTGCGAGGGCGAGGAGGAGATCGGGTCGCCGAACTTCCGACAGATCGTCTTCAAGCCCGAGGTCGAGGCGGCGCTGCGCAAGTGCGCCGGCATCATCATCCCCCTCGGCAACCAGGATCTCGACGGCTCGGTGCAGATCAACCTCGGTGCCAAGGGAGTCGTCGAGCTGGAGCTCGTGTCCTCCGGTGAGAAGTGGGGACGCGGCCCGAAGCTCGACATCCACTCCAGCCTCGCGGCGCAGGTGGACAGCCCGGCGTGGCATCTCGTGCAGGCGCTCAACACGCTCGTGAAGGCCGACGGCCACACGCCGGCGGTGGCGGGCTTCTTCGACAAGGTGCGGCCACTCACCGCGGCGCAGCGCCGGATCCTCGAGACGTCCATCCCGCAGAAGAGCGAAGCCGCGGCAAAGAACGCGCTCGGCGTCGAGCACTGGATCGCGAACGAGTCGTGGCACGATTCGCAGCTGCGTCTCGTGTCGCGGCCGACGATCAACATCGAAGGACTCGTCGGCGGCTATACCGGTCCGGGCGGCAAGACGATCCTCCCGCACCGGGCCGTCGCGAAGATCGACATGCGCCTTGTGCCCGACATGACGGCGCTCGGGACGCTCGAGCTGCTCAAGGCGCACCTGAAGCAGCACGGCTTCGGCGACATCGAGGTGAACATGACCGGTGGCTACGACCCCACCGAGACACCAGTCGACTCGCGGCTCGTGAAGGGAATGATCGCCACGTATCGCAAGGCGGGGATCGAGCCGCTGCTGTGGCCACGCCTCGCCGGCTCGTGGCCCGGCGCGACCTTCACCGCGCCACCGCTCCAGCTTCCCGCGGGGCCGTTCGGACTCGGAAACGGGGGAGGGGCGCACGCGCCGGACGAATACTGGGTCGTCGAGTCGTCGAACCCGAAAGTGGCTGGGATGGACGGCGCGGCGCGCTCGTTCGTGGATCTGTTCTACGCGATGGCGTGACGCGCGCGGCGCGCGATCCGAGTTCGGATCGTCGGCCGAACTCGGCACTTTGATCCGGAGCAGCTTGAGCAACGCAATGAGGAGCACGCTGGACGGGGACCCCTGCCAGCATTTCCGCAGCGTGACGCGCCGGCTGGCAACCCGCCCGTCTGGGGCGCGGGAGCATGCGCCTTGCTTCCCTGTTATCGCTGCACGCCATTCGACGAGATCGTCCCAAGGAAAGCATCCCAGAAGCAGGAGGTATCATGAAGAAGCTCGCCTATTTCACCGTGATCGGAGCCCTCACCCTCGGCGCAAATGCGGGAAGCGCGCTGGCGCAGGTAACCACCGTCGCCATCATCGAGTGGAACGGACCTTTGGGTTACAGGCTCCGGCCCGGTGCACCGGCGGTGTACTGCGCGCCGGGTGATCCCGCCGAGGTCGCCAAGATCAAGATCAACAGCTCCCTCTATGCGCCCGGCACCATGATCTCGCCTGAGCAGGCCAAGGCGCTCGCACTGTGCGCCGTGCCGGGCCAGCTCGCCTCCGGCGAGATGGAGAATCACAACGGCCGGATCGTCTACGAGATCGATGTGCTGCCGACCGACAAGAAGACGTACTCCAAGGTGGAGATCGACGCCGCCAACGGCGAAGTGATCAACGCGAAGCAGTTCGGCGGTCTTCGCGGCCTCGCCGGCTACCTGCGCGAGAGCGCCGATCGCAAGAACAACAAGATCCCGGCCGCCACGACCACCACGACCACCACGACCACCACGACCAGTGGTGGGGTGATCGAGTTTGTCGGGCCCTTGGGCTACACGCTCCGGCCCGGTGCACCGGCGATTTACTGCGCGCCGGGAGATCCCGCCGAAGTCGCCAGGGTCTCGGTCAAGGCCGATCTCTACGTGCCCAGCACCATGATCTCGCCCGAGCAGGCCAAGGCGCTCGCACTGTGCGCCGTCCCGGGCCAGCTCGCCTCCGGCGAGATGGAGAATCACAACGGCCGGACCGTCTACGAGATCTCGGTGCTGCCGACCGACAAGAAGACGTACTCCAAGGTGGAGATCGACGCAGCCACCGGTGAAGTGATCAACGCGAAGCAGTTCGGTGGCCTTCGTGGCCTCGCCGGCTTTCTGCGCGAGAGTGCCGAGCGCAACAACAACAAGAACCCGTAGGGCGTCGCCCGTGTCAGCGGGTTGTCGCTGCACGACGACAGCGGCCTCGGCTCCCAGATGGGAGCCGAGGCCGTTCTTCGTCACTTCGCCTCAGAACAGCAGGGCCTCGATGCGGTGCGCGTGCACCATCTGCTCGCTGTTCGACCAGACGAACACGGTGAATCGTCCGTCCTGCGACGCCACCAGCGCGAGCGCATCCCGTTGGTCATGTACGAACTGCGCGGCCGAGAGGTGGCGAGTGCCGCCGAGCTGCACAGGGGCCATCAGCACCGGTGAGTCGGTGGTGACGGGCTCCATCACGCGAACCTGCTCCACGGCGCGGTGCCCGTCGCGCCGGCCGATCTTCGCGCCGAAGGCGAGCACCCCGTAGCGATCGTCGATCACCGCGGCGCCATCCACCGCCGTGAGGCCGGCGATGGTATCGACCAGCTTGCCGACGCCGTCATCCTTTCCCACTCGCCCACGTTCCTCGGGTGGAAGCGCCAATAGCTCCGACATCCGCGTGAACGCGGGCGCGATGGCGTAGCTGACCGGCTGCACGATCGACTCCCGCCACGCCACGCTGCCGGCCGGCACCACGAGCAGCGTGCCTCCGCGGCCGTGCTCGCGCATC
>Ga0193699_10000297_pt1 | contig 22715 bp, 14 predicted proteins | sample L3c2metaG_FD_160095 | JGI IMG/M metagenome (GOLD analysis project Ga0193699, IMG submission 160095) | Soil microbial communities from a riparian zone of the East river system, Colorado, United States - L3c2 | ecosystem: Environmental > Terrestrial > Soil > Riparian zone | place: USA: East...
TGGTCGCCGGCGTGCAGAAGCAGGGCACCGCGATCGTCGGCGTCGATGACGGCTGGAGCCGCAATACCGCCGACCGGATCGAACGCGCGGGCCAGCGCGTGGTTCGCATCTCCGTGAAAAATCCGCTGCCCGACGGCGTCTATGTCGAGCGCGAAACCATCGTGCGCGCCTCCGGCGGCGCCCGCAGCGAGATCGCGCGGATCGGCGGCATCGGTTCGCTGCGGGGGTTGCACAACGCCCAAAATGCCGCCTGTGCCGCAGCCTGCGCGCTGGCGCTTGGCGTCTCCACCGAAACCCTGCAAGACGGCCTGCGCAGCTTTCCAGGGCTGGCGCACCGCATGGAACAAGTCGGCCGCCGCGGCCACGTGCTGTTCGTCAACGATTCCAAGGGCACCAATGCGGATGCGGCGGCGCATGCGCTGTCGTCCTTCGCCGACATTTTCTGGATCGCCGGCGGCAAGCCGAAGCTCGGCGGCATCACCGGGCTGTCAGAATATTTTCCGCGCATCCGCAAGGCCTACCTGATCGGGGAGGCTGCCCAGGAATTTTCCGGCACGCTCGGCGACCGCGTGCCGCACGAGATTTCGGAAACGCTGGAAGTCGCGGTAGCCAATGCTGCACGCGACGCCGAAGCCTCCGGGCTCGCCGACCCCGTGGTGCTGCTGTCGCCGGCCTGCGCCTCGTTCGACCAGTACCGCAATTTCGAGATCCGCGGCGCCAGGTTCCGCGACCTCGTTACCGCATTGCCGGGCGTCAAGCCGGTGGTGTGAGGCGGGAACGGCGCACTCTCACAGCTGTCCTCGCGAAAGCGGGCAATATGGCGTGAACCCGGAGTGGTCGGCGGACGCCCGCTTTGGTGCACATTCCGGACTCACGTCAGACATCGCGTCAGGTCCGAAAAGTGCCCATCACCGGAAGTCAGTTGATTTCTCGATCACTTCGTCGGTGCATTCTTCCTTGCCCAAGCATCTCGGCTCTATAAGCAACAGGCCCGCGAGGTTCTCGTCTAGCCACAATATGGCACCGATCGCATTTTTGGGTGCCTGTTTTTGGGTTGACGGGCAAAAGCAAACGTAGCCTAATCAATGCCTTAAAGTAGTCCTCCTGCCAGGAGGCCTTCATGAACGAGCTCTCGGGCTACGTATTCTCGTCGCTGCGCGAGGGAGACATCCCTCTCCACCGGGGCTCTGGCAACGGCTTGACGCCGATCCTGCTTGTTGCCGCAGAAGAAACCTCGCCCGGTTGCGTCGAGCGACTTGAACACGAATATGCGCTCAAGTCCGAACTTGAGGCCGACTGGGCGGCGCGACCCGTCGTGCTGACGCGCGACAACCGCCGCTTGACGCTGGTGCTTGAGGATCCCGGCGGTGCGCCGCTGGATCGACTGCTTGGCCGGCCCCTGGACGTATCGCATTTCCTGCGCATCGCGATCCCGCTCGCGGGCGCGCTCCGCCATGTGCATGAGCGTGGCCTCATCCATAAGGACATCAAGCCGGCAAATATCCTGGTGGAATCGGCAAGCAGCGGCGTGTGGCTGACGGGGTTCGGCATCGCTTCGCGTCTGCCGCGCGAGCGCCAAGCCCCCGCGCCACCGGAGGTGATCGCCGGGACGCTCGCCTACATGGCGCCGGAACAAACCGGCAGGATGAACCGCTCGGTGGACTCCCGCAGCGATCTCTATGCTCTGGGTGTTACCTTTTACGAGATGCTGACGGGGACGCTGCCCTTTACCGCCGCCGATCCGATGGAGTGGGTGCACTGCCATATCGCGCGGCAACCGATGCCGCCCAGCGAACGGGTCGGGGGCATCCCGGGGCCGCTCTCGGACATTGTGATGAAGCTTCTCGCCAAGACCGGCGAGGAACGCTACCAGACCGCGGCGGGTGTCGAGACCGATCTCCGGCGCTGCCTGGCGGAGTGGGAGTCGCATGGCCGCATTGAACCCTTCTCGCTCGGCGGTTGCGACGTATCGGACCGGCTGCTGATCCCCGAGAAGCTCTACGGCCGGGAGCGCGAGATTGACACTCTGCTCGCTTCCTTCGACCGGGTGGTGACGGACGGCACGCCGGAACTCGTGCTGGTGTCCGGATATTCCGGCATCGGCAAGTCCTCGGTGGTGAACGAGCTGCGCAAGGCGCTCGTCCCGCCGCGTGGCCTGTTCGCGTCCGGCAAGTTCGACCAGTACACGCGCGACATCCCGTACGCCACTCTTGCCCAAGCCTTCCAAAGCCTTGTCCGCTCGCTCCTCACCCAAAGCGAGACCGAGCTTGGCCAGTGGCGGGACTCTCTGAGCGACGCACTCGGCCCGAATGGTCAGGTCATCGTCAACCTCGTTCCCGAGCTGGAGCTCGTGATTGGGAAACAGCCACCGGTCGCGGAGCTGCCGCCGCGAGATGCGCAGAACCGCTTCCAGACGGTGTTCCGGCGCTTCCTCGGCGTCTTCGCGCGCAAAGAGCACCCGCTCGCGCTTTTTCTTGACGATTTGCAATGGCTGGACGCAGCAACGCTCGACCTGCTCGAACGTCTGGTTACCCACTCGGAAGTGCGGCACCTGCTGCTGGTCGGCGCCTACCGGGACAACGAAGTCAGTCCCGCTCACCCGCTTCTGCGGACACTGGAGGCGATCCGCAAAACCGGAGCGCGGGTCGAAGAGATCGTGCTGGCGCCTCTCGGACTCGACGATGTCGGCCAGCTCGCCGCCGATGCTCTGCATTGCGCGCCGGAACGTGTGCGGCCCTTGGCGCAACTGGTGCAGGAGAAGACCGGCGGAAATCCGTTCTTCACGATTCAGTTCTTCAGCATGCTGGCCGACGAGGGGCTGCTCGCGTTCGACCCGGTCGCGCCGGCGTGGACTTGGGACATCGATCGCATCCGCGCCAGGAGTTACACCGACAATGTCGTGGAGCTCATGGTCGGGAAGCTGAGCCGCCTACCCGACGAGACGCAGGAAGCGCTGAAACAGCTCGCCTGCCTTAGCAATATCTCCGAGATCGCCACTCTCACTCTGGTTCAAGGGGAAAAAGAGGGGACGGTGCACATGGCACTCTGGGAAGCTGTCCACGCGGGCCTCGTCGTCCAACAGGGTAGCTCCTACAAATTCCTGCACGACCGGATCCAGCAGGCGGCGTATTCCCTGATTCCCGACGAGCACCGTGCCGACATCCACCTACGCATCGGCCGTGTGTTGCTGGCGAGCATGACGGCGGACCACCTCACCGAACGTCTGTTCGATGTCGTGAACCAACTCAATCGAGGCGCCGCAAGGCTGATCGACCGGGACGAGAAAGCACAGGTGGCGACGATCGATTTGCGCGCGGGGCGAAAAGCCAAGGAGTCGGCGGCCTATACGTCGGCGTGTGTCTATCTTGCGGCCGGCATGGCCCTGCTCGACGATCAAGACTGGGACAGCCAATACGAGTTGACGTACAGCATGTGGCGCGAACGCGCAAAGTGCGAGCTTCTGAGCGGCAACTTCGAAAAAGCCGAGCAACTGATTTTGGAGCTGCTGCAGCGTTGCGCATCGAACGTCGACCAGGCGGCTGTCTACCGCCTGAAGATCCTGCTCCATACCGTCAAGTCGGAAAACGCACAAGCCGTGGCCAGCGCGCTCACGTGCCTGCGCTTGTTCGGCATTGACATCCCGGCACATCCGACCCGGGAACAGGTCCAGGCGGAATACGAGACGGTCTGCCGGAATATCAATGGGCACCAGATCGAGGGTTTGATCGATCTACCCCTGATGGAAAATCCGGAACAGGAGGCCGCCATGCGGGTGCTATCCACCCTGTTAGGCCCCGCTTACTTTACCGACTTTCACTTATTTTGCTTGCTTGTATGCCGCATGGTGAACGTCAGCACGCAGCACGGGATGTGCGGCGCGTCCGCGCTTGGCTGTGCCCATCTCGGGACCATCCTCGGTCCGGTCTTTCACCGTTACAGCGAAGGGTATCGTTTCGCCAAGCTCGCATGCGATCTGGTCGAGAAGGAGGGCTTTATCGCCCGTCAGGGAGTCCACTTCGCGATGGGAATAGTTGCCGTCTGGACACAGCCAATCTCGACCGCAATCGATTTCATGCGGGCGACCTTTCGCAACGCAATTGAGAGGGGTGATCTGATCTTCGCTTGCTACGGCATATTCCAGGCTGTTTATGGTCTTCTCCTGCGCAACGATCCACTCGACGCGGTGTGGCGCGAGTCGGAGAGCGGATTGGCCTTCGCCCGGGAAGCCAAGTACCGCGATGCTGTGGACATCATTCGCAGCCAGCAACGCTTCATCGCCACGATGCAAGGCCGCACCACGAACTTCTCGACATTCAATGACGATCAGTTCGACGAGGCGACGTTCGAGGCACAGCTGACGGCCGGGCGGATGAGCTTTACGATCGCCTGGTACTGGATCCTCAAACTGAAGGCTCGGTTCGTGTCAGGCGATTACGCCGAGGCGCTCGCGGCGGCCGACAAGATGAAGCCGCTCGTTTCGGCGGCGGGCGCTCAGATCCAGCTACTCGACTATTTCTATTACAGCGCGCTCACGGTGGCGGCGCTCTACGATAACGCTACTGCTGACCAGCAGAACAGTTGGCGCGAACTCCTGACGGCGCACCGGGAGCAACTGCGCGAGTGGGCCGAAAACTATCCACCGACGTTCGGCGACAAATGCGCGCTGGTGTCGGCCGAGATCGCCCGCCTCGAAGGGCGCGACGCCGAAGCAATGCGTCTGTATGAGCAGGCCATCCGATCGGCCCGCGACCACGGTTTCGCGCAGAACGAGGGCCTGGCCCATGAGGTAGCCGCGCGGTTCTACGCGGCGCGCGGCGTCGATACGATCGCCCACGCTTATCTGCGGGAGGCGCGGCGCTGCTATCTTCGCTGGGGCGCGTTCGGCAAGGTGCGGCAGCTCGAACAGCTTCATCCGCATCTCCGCGACGCACCAGTCCCTGCCTCTCCCACCATTACATTTGGGGCGCCCGTCGCGCAGCTCGATGTCGGGACGGTGCTCAAGGCTGCGCAGGCGGTTTCCGGCGAGATCATCCTCAGCAAGCTCATCAAGACGCTGCTGCGGATCGCGATCGAGCATGCCGGCGCCGAACGTGGCCTGCTCATCCTGCTCCTGGGCGATGAGCCACGGATCGCGGCGGAAGCGACCACCGGCCGCGGCCAGGTTGAGGTCACGTTGCGCCAGGCAGCCGTGTCACCGGCCGATCTTCCCGAATCCGTGCTCCATTACGTGATCCGGACGCAGGAAAGCGTGATCCTTGATGACGCCTTGGCGCAGAATCCGTTTCCGGCTGATGAGTACTTCTGTCAGAAGCACACTCGGTCCGTCCTCTGCCTGCCCCTGGTAAAGCAGGCCAAGTTGATCGGGGTGCTCTATCTCGAGAATAAGCTGGCATCGCACGTATTCACGCCTGCCCGGATTTCGCTACTGGAGCTCTTGGCATCACAGGCGGCGATCTCGCTGGAGAACGCCCGTCTGTACAGCGATCTCAGGGAACGGGAGGCCAGGATCCGCCGCCTGGTCGATTCGAACATCATCGGAATCTTCATCGGGGATTCTCGGGGCGGAATCCTCGAAGCCAACGAAGCCTTTCTCGACATGTTGGGCTACAGCCGTGAAGACCTTATCGCGGGCCGGATACGGTGGACGAAGCTAACGCCCCCCGAGTGGGCCCCCGCCGACCAAGATGCGTTGGCCCAGTTGAGCGCGACCGGGACCTGCAGGCCTTACGAGAAGGAATATTCACGCAAGGATGGCAATCGCGTGCCGGTTCTGGTCGGCGGCGCGTTTTTCGAGGTGAAACGAGACGAGGGGGTTGTCTTTGTCATCGACATGACCGACCGCAAGCGGGCCGAACAAGCGCTCCGCGAGAGCGAGGAGCGCTTTCGCACACTGGTACAATTCTCCTTCGACGTGTACTGGGAATCCGATGCACAGCATCGCTTCATCCGTCAGGATTTCGCCGAAGGCCTTGCAGACCCGCCGGCGCCGGGCTCTGAAATCGGCAAGACAAGGTGGGAGGTACCCTACTTGGAGCCTGACGCTGAGGCTTGGCGCAAACACCGGGAGACCCTCGAGGCCCACTTGCCTTTCCGTGACTTTGAGCTCGCGCGACCCGCCGCCGACGGCGGCAAGCGCTACATATCTGTTTCGGGCCTGCCGGTGTTTGATAAGGCGGGGCGCTTCATCGGCTACCGAGGCGTCGCGCGGCACATCACCGAGCGCAAGCGGGCAGAAGAGGCGCTACGGCACGTGCAGATGGAGCTGGCGCACGCGAACCGCGTCGCCACCATGGGTCAGCTCTCGGCCTCGATCGCCCAAGAAGTGAAACAGCCGATCACAGCGGCAGTCATATACGCGTTTGCCGCTCAGCGCTGGCTAAGCGCGGAGCCACCGAATTTTCGCCAGGTGGAGGACGCGCTCTCTCATATTGTCAAGGAGGGGAATCGCGCAGGCGAGGTCGTCACGCGAATCCGCGCGCTCATTAAGAAGGTGCCCGCACGAAAGGACGCCGTAGCGATCAACGATGCCATCCTTGAGGTTATTGCTCTCGCCCGTACGGAGGCCGCAAACAATAACGTCTCGGTGCGGACGCAGTTAGCGGAGGGCTTGCCGTGTGTCCAGGGAGATCGGGTCCAGCTGCAACAGGTACTACATAACTTGATCATCAATGCTATCGAAGCGATGCGCGACGTCGGCGAAGAGGAGCGGGAATTGCTCATCAGCACCCGTAACGAACCGGATAGGGTGTCAGTCGAGGTGCGAGATTCGGGTCTAGGCTTCGCGCCGGCGGCTCTTGAGCGCGTGTTCGAGGCTTTCTACACCACGAAACCGGGCGGTTTGGGGCTTGGGCTGTCGATCTGCCGGTCAATTATCGAAGCGCATAACGGACAATTGTGGGCCAGCGCGAACCTGCCCCGCGGCGCCAGCTTTCAATTCGCTCTGCCGGCGATCGCAAACAGTGCGTCGTGATGCTGCACTCGTGAGCCGTCCTAAAGAACAGGCAACCCGACCGCGAGTTCCGCTGTGGGTCAAAAGCGGAAGTGGCGACTTCCGTTCGGCTTGTCCGGTTTACCCCCGAAAGCAGACATCACGCGGACGGATCGGCATGTCCGCTTTGTGCCGATAGTGTTGAAAAAGTCCTTTTGGGATGACGACCAAAATTTTCCAGAACCGCTGATGCGTTTCGCACGCGGCGATATGAGGGACCACATCGTTTCGCACAAAAACGACCACGGACCTTCGTAGCGGCGCTACAGAGCTTTGCAGCGGTCAGGGCGTCTAAAAATCCACTTTCGCGAGATTTTCGCAGCGGCTCGATTTTCGAATTTTGCAACAGTATCTGCCAATAAGCGACATCGATCACGGATGGCGGCTCAGTCAGCGGGGATCGTAAACTGAAAGAGAGCACCCCGCGGCTCGCACCTGGTCGCCCACAGCCGCCCACCATGGGCTTCGACAATCGACCGGCTGATCGAGAGGCCCATGCCCATGCCGTCGGGCTTCGTCGTGTAGAAGGGTTCAAAGAGACGCGGCAGGCTCTCCGGGCGCAGCCCATGGCCGGTATCCCGCACCGCGACGCACACGCCCTCCGGCTCGATACTCACGGTGCTGATGTGTAATTCGCGGTTGCCGTCCTCAACGCCACTCATCGACTGGATGGCATTGACGATCAAGTTCAACATCACTTGTTGCAGTTGCACCCGATCGCATCGGATGCGTGGCAACTCGCCCGCCAGTTGCGTGCCCACCGTGACGCCGGTCTTGACCGCTTCGCTGCGGGTTAGGGCGATCGCCTCCAGGATCGCCGCATTGAGGTCGACGACCTCCTTCCGGGGTGGCGCTTTTTTGATGAGAGACCCGATCCGGTCGACGACGTCGCTGGTTCGACCGGTTTCGTTCACAATGCAGGTGAGCGCCTCCCTCACCTCCGCCACATCGGGTGGGCTTTTGTCTAAAAACCGCAGTGCAGCAGCGGCGTATGTGCGTGCCGCCGCAATGGGCTGCTTGATTTCATGAGCAATCGAGGCTGTGAGCTGGCCCATGGTAGCGACGCGGTTGGCATGCGCCAGCGCCATCTGCGCCTCGCGATATTGCCGCTCGCGACGGGTGCTCTCCAAGGCAATGGTGGCTTGCGCAGCGAAGTCCCTGAATAAGGAAATCTGTTTGTCAGTGAACGGCTGCACCTGTTTGCGGGCCAGACTAATTATCCCGACTATCTCATTGTCTTTGAGCAACGGCACAAACAGGCCCGTTCGAATACCTGCGTTCACCACCGTGATCAAAAAATCATCCCGATGATCGCCCTCAAGTGCTGTGAAGTCGGGGATGTGGGTGGGTAACCTGCTTGCGGCTAATCGATCCGGAAGGCTCCCCTTTTCTGCGAGAACTGGGATTGATGACCACACCTGACTAACCAAAAAGGGGTCCCCTCGCACCGCCACGAGACGAAGGCCGCCTTCTTCGGAGAGACGTAAGGCGCCTGAGTCTGCTCGACAGAGACGTGTGGCGCTGTCGAGGATGGCGTCGAAGATGGGCTGCAAGTCGTGCGGCGAGTTCGCAATGGCGCGCAGCACTTCCGAGATGGCCGTCTGTTGCTCGATGAGTTCGGTCACCCGATCTTGCGGCTCGGAAGCGGTCTTTTCTCCGTGGATACTCTCTTTCATGCGGAGCAGTTCCTCGGCCTAGACGGTGAGGCAGCATAACAGCTCCAGCCGCAGTTCGCGATAGCTCTCACTGCCGTCCAAGCCGAAGATGCGGCCGAACATCCAACGGCCGCTGTTGGCAATTTTGGAAATGGGCTGTTTGATTTGCCCGACGGGCAAATCACCCAAAAGTCTGTCCAGCCCCTTTGCGGAAAATATTCCGCTTCGCCATTGACCCGACTCGAATCTATATCGCTTGCATCCTGTTCCACCCAGAGGGGCGTTTCGCGAACGTCACGGACGTCGGGGCGGGATGCGGTGGACGCGGCGGCGCGCGAGACGGGCGATGCCGATGCGGACGGTGAAGTCGTGTGGTCCTGACACCCCGACGCTGGTGTCAAGTTGGCGGAAGCAATTTCGCTGATGACGGTGGCAAAAGAGCCCGGTCACCGGGGAGAGCGCGAAGGAAACCGTTAAAACCATTGCGCGGGGAATGCCGGGTGTTTCCGGCGTACTCGTGGTGACTAACGCGCGTGCTACCTACACTACACGCGCGGCTGCGGGTGCTCCGGCGCCCGGCATTCCCTGCGCCCTCTGATTGGAGAGGGCGGGAATTTAGGATAAAACCTCGGGCGCTTCGCGCTGCGAGGGCGAACTCGTTTCTGGAATCGTCTTGCTGTTTGAAAATTCAAATCCTTCCGTCGTCCCTGCGAAAGCAGGGACCCATAACCACAGCCGGCTGTTACATCGCCGCGCTGGTTCAACAGGGTCTTTGGCACCATCCGCAATATCGACGGCACGGCGTATGGGTCCCTGCTTTCGCAGGGACGACGACTGCTTGTGGAGCGGGTGCGTTGCACCACACTCTCAGCCGTCCTCACCCGCCACCGGGTCGGCGCTTCGCGCCGCCCGATGACAGGCTCCAGCGCGTGATCCAGTATTCCACCGACACCAGTCATGGAACCGAAAAGCCGCGGCGTACTGGATATCCCGCTTTCGCGGGGTTTGACGACCTTCTTACTCCGCCGGCGTCTCGTCGCTTGCCGCCGTATTGCGGCTGGCCAAAAATCCCAGCGCCAGTCCGCCGACCGCCAGAATCGGGATCAGCTTCTTGATGCCGATCGCGCGGATCACCTGGATGCCGGCTGCCACCAGCATGGGATCGGCCAGCGCCGAGTGCACGGCCGATTTCGCGGTCTCCGCCGCGCGGGCGGCGCGGGCCTCGACCTGGTTCTTGCGCGCGATGTAGCAGCCGGCCGCGATCAGCGTGACCACGAAGAACACGGCGGCGCCGGTCAGGCAGGCTTCGATCAGGCCATATTTTTGCAGCACGAACACGAACAGCGCGGCGCACAGAAACGACGTCGTGACCAACAGAGCCAGCGCCGCGGCAGCGGCGAGCGATGTCAGCCGCAGGGCGATGCCGGTGGAGTCCTTGAAATCATCGATCATGCGCTGAAACATCTGCAAGCCTCGTTCAAGGAAATGTCGATAAGGGAACGGGCCTCATGGTTCGAGACGCGCGGCGATGCCGCGCTCCCCACCATGAGGATTTTGGACCTCATCGCGAAGGATGAAGCCGGTAAACTAAAAACGCTTCAGCGGCGCCAGGTCGCGCCGATCAAAAAGCCGATGCCGAGTGCGAGGCCCACGGTCGCCAGTGGCCGCTGGGCAATGACCTCTTCCAGCGATTCTTCGATCGACATGGCCGCATCCTGGGCGGCATCCATCATCGCGCTGCCGCGCTCGGACGCATCGTCGAGTGCCGAGTCGACATTGGCGCGGGCCTGCTTGTAGCCGCGGCGTGCCTGCTTCTGGGCGGTGCCGGCGAACGAATTGAGGGCGTCGGTGATCTGCTCGGTGAGAGCTGCGATATCGTTTTTCACGGCTGCTACATCCTTTTCGAGGCGTTCATAGGTCGCTTTATCCGTCATATTTCCGATTGCGGCTTCGCCGTCCGTACCCGACATCAAAAGCTCCCGGTGACTGAAGTTACGTACGGCACAAACGTCCCGGGTTCCCGGAAGTTCCGCGGGCAAAACCCGATCAGTCCGGCGGCAGCTGCGGCGAATCCGCCGGCAGCAGATGCTCCCTGAGAACGAGGCAGATAATCAGAATCGGCGACGACAGGAATCCGCCCATCGGTCCCCACAGCCAGGTCCAGAACGCCAGCGCGATCAGCACCGCCAGCGCGTTCAGTTCGAGCCGCCGGCCGATGATGGTCGGCGTGACGAAGTGGCCTTCCAGGAAGGTCAGTCCGACAAATGCCAGTGGCACGATCATGGCGGCGCTGAGCGTGGAGAACGACACGAATCCAACGACGACCAGTACGACAAAGGTCACCACCGGCCCGATAATCGGAAAGAAATTCAGCGTCGCCGCCAGCGCGCCAAGGCCTGCCGGATTGGGCATGCCGAAAACCGCGCAAATGATGCCGGTGGCCGCGCCGACGCCGAGGTTGATCATGGTCACGGTCAGCAGATAGCCGCCGAGGCTGCCCTCGATCTCGTTGAGGATTCGCAAGGCGCGCAGCCGGGCATCATGTTCGGCGAAGGTCATCACCAGCGATTTGCGCAAATCCCGCCAGCTCGCAATGAACAGCACCAGCGTCGCTGCGAACAGCAGGAATTCGGTAAAGGTCGGCGACAGGAATTCGAAGGTGGACTGGACCCATTCGATTTTCGGCATTTGCACCGGCGCGCCCGGAAGTGTTTCGGAGCCGCCGAGCATGCCCTGCAGTTGCTGCCAAAGCGCCAGCGGGCGGTCGAACAGCCGCATTTTCTCCTTCAGCAGCGCGCCAAGCTCCGGCAGGCGATTGCTCCAGTCCATCAGCGGCGATGAGATAAGCCCGACAATAAAAGCCGCACCGGCGCAGGCCAGCGTGACGATCAGCACTGCCGACACCGAGCGCGGGATACGATGCCGCTCCAGATATCCGGCCGCCGGCGACAGCATGGTGCCGACAATGAACGCCGTGGTGATGGGAAGGAAGAAGGCCTTGGCGAAGTAGAGCACGGTAACAAAGGCAATGATCAGCAGCGCCACCAGCGCGAAGGCGACCACCTCGGCGCGGCGGATGACCGGGGGCAATTCGGTTTTGCTGTCAGGCAGCGGCGTGCTGGCCGGGGCATGGGGCGCGTGGTCGTTGGGAAGCGCACGTTCATTGGGAAGGACACGCAACTGGCTCTCCCCGTAACGACGGTGAATGTGGCTTGGCCCTGAAGTTCTGGCACTGAAGTCACGCGATGAGCGGGCCTCTGTCCGCCATAACCCTTGCATGTCGCGAAAGTTCCGTCGCGAAAACGTGAGAAGTGATGTGGTTGACAGGCTGGCTGTTTCGTCGAGCCGGACGGAACCGCGGTGCTCCGGTCGCGTTTGTTGTGCAGAGCATCACGTGATGCGCATCGCATTGGGGCAGATCATGACACAGACACTCGCAGGCAATCGCAGGCTTTCGTTGCGCGCGACCGGCGCGCTGGTGTTGGGCGCGGCGTTGATGCTGTCGCCGGCGCTGCTCGCAAGCGCCAGCGCCCAGATGCTCGGCTACGCTTCCACGCCGCAATCCTTCTTTCCCTCAAACAATATGATGGTCGCGCCGGTTCAGCCCGCCGATGAAGGCGATGGCAGCGTGGTGCCCGAGCGGCTGCGCCGCACCATCGTGACGTTCGACACCCGCGAAGCGCCGGGCACCATCGTGATCGATACCGGCAACACCGCGCTGTACTTCGTGCTCGGCCAGGGCCGCGCCGTTCGCTACGGCGTCGGCGTCGGCCGCGAAGGTTTTACCTGGTCCGGCGTGCAGACCATCAGCCGCAAGGCGGAATGGCCGGATTGGCATCCGCCGGCCGAAATGATTGCGCGCCAGCCTTACCTGCCGCGCTTCGTGGCGGGCGGCCCCGGCAATCCCCTGGGCGCACGCGCCATGTATCTTGGCTCCAGCGTCTACCGCATCCACGGCACCAACGATCCGTCCACGATCGGCAAGTTCGTCTCCTCCGGCTGCATCCGCCTCACCAATGAGGACGTCGCCGACCTGTTCAGCCGCGTCGACATCGGCACCAGGGTCGTGGTGCTGCCGAAGAATGCGCCGCATATCGAAGCGCGCGCAATGGAAACCAGGAGCACGATCTCGGTTCGCCCGGCAGCGGCGCAGCCGCGCCCCGTGGTGACGAGCTTGTCCTCGGGCCGCCAGGCCATGAACCTTTCGACCTCGACGCTGTACTGAGCACAGGAGCCCGTCGCGGGAGACACGCATGAACTGGACATCGGCTAAGCGATTGGCGTTAGGCATGGCGGCTTTGCTGGGCGCCTCGGCGATCGCTCCCGTGGCGCAGGCCCAAGACTTTTTCTCGGCGTTGTTCGGGGGTTTTGGCCGGTCGCGCGGGCCGTCGATCCACCTGCCGTTCGTCAATGAAGGTGGTCCGTTCGCCCCGGGCGACGCGCGTCCGCGCTATTCGGGTGGCGGCCAGGCCTATTGCGTGCGCACCTGTGACGGACGTTATTTCCCGATCAACGCCTCCGACAATCAGAGCCGGGCGGCGGCGTGCAACAGTTTCTGTCCGGCCAGCGACACCAGGATCGTCTACGGCAGCAGCATCGATGCCGCCGCGACCGAGACCGGTAAACCCTATTCCGAACTGCCGAACGCGTTCCGCTACCGCACCGAGCTGGTGGCGGGGTGCACCTGCAACGGCAAGGACCAGCTTGGGCTGGCGCCGGTCAAGATCGAGAACGACCCGACGCTGCGCAAGGGTGACATCGTCGCCGGCGAGGGCGGGCTGGTGGTGGCCAACCACGGCGCCGACAAGCGCGGCGCCTCCCTGAATTTTTCGCCGGCCTCGGACAAGGTGCGCGCGCGCTATCAGCGCGTCCCGGTAGTCGCTCGGGAATAATCATAGCAAACGCGCGTCATGGCCGGGCTTCGTCCCGGCCATCCGGTTTTCGCCAGACCTTGCCAAGCTCGGAAATTTTCGGGTTCCGCCACTGGAACCTTTGCATCAGCGCGCGCGTTTTAGCGCCATGCGACAAGCCCGAGCGGGCCTCGCGAACAAAAAGGGGGCCACGCCGTGTCCGCACTCATCGGTATTTTGATTACCTTTCTCGTCATCATCCTGGTTCTCTATCTGATCAACATGCTGCCGCTCGATGGCCGCGCCAAACAGATCGCGCGCGTCGTCGTCATCATCATCGGCATCATTTCCCTGTTGAAATATCTCGCGGTGTTCTAGCGGACATCGCTGCACGCTCGACAAAAAAGCCCCGGCGATGCCGGGGCTTTTCCTCGATACTGCGGCGTGACCTTACTTCTACTTCAGCGTCCTGAACCAGTCGTCCACATCCTTGTGGATCTGGTCCTTGGCAAAGCCGTAGCGCTGCTGCAGCTTGCCTTCGAGCTGCTCGCGCCGGCCCTCGATCACGTTGAGATCGTCGTCGGTGAGCTTGCCCCATTTTTCCTTGGCGGCGCCCTTGAACTGCTTCCAGTTGCCCTCGACCCGGTTCCAATCCATTGTCATCTCCTCTTGCGTTGAGATGGCCTTTCAACGGGTATCAAATTCAATCGTTCCAAGTGGAACTGCGGCAACGTGACGAGGGTGTTGACGATATTTTTTCAGTTCGTCATGCCCGGCCTTGTGCAGGGCATCCACGTCTTGACAGGATCACGGACCGAAAGACGTGGATGGCCGGGACAAGCCCGGCTATGACGGAGTGGATAGGTTGCTTCCGTTTACGAGAGATCAGCCCGCCGCCTTCGCTTCCCTGCGCCGCGCCGTCAGGATGAACTCGGTGTAGCCGTTCGGCTGCTCGCGCCCCTTGAAGATCAGATCGCAGGCGGCCTTGAAGGCGATGCCGTCGAAGCTGGGGGCCATCGGCCGGTACAGCGGATCGTCCTTGTTCTGTCCGTCGACCACCACCGCCATCCGCTTCAGCGACTCCATCACCATGTCCCTGGTGACGACGCCCTGATGCAGCCAGTTCGCCAGATGCTGGCTCGAGATCCGCAGCGTGGCGCGGTCTTCCATCAGGCCGACGTCATGGATGTCGAGCACCTTGGAGCAACCGACGCCCTGGTCGATCCAGCGCACGACATAGCCGAGGATGCCCTGGCAGTTGTTGTCGAGCTCCTGCTTCACATCGTCGGGCGCCCAGTTCGATTGCGACACCGGGATGGTGAGGATGTCGGTGAGCTTGGCGCGCGGGCCGCCCTTGCTCAGTTCCTGCTGGCGCGCTTGCACGTTGACCTGATGATAATGCAGCGCGTGCAGCGTCGCCGCGGTCGGCGACGGCACCCAGGCGGTGGTGGCGCCGGCCTGCGGGTGCGCGAGCTTCTGCGCCAGCATGTCCGCCATCTTGTCGGGTGCGGCCCACATGCCCTTGCCGATCTGGGCATGGCCGGGCAGGCCGTCGATCAGGCCGACATCGACGTTCGAGTCCTCATAGGCCTTGATCCAGGGCTGCGCCTTCATGTCGTTCTTGCGGATCATGGGACCTGCTTCCATCGAGGTATGGATCTCGTCCCCGGTGCGGTCGAGGAAGCCGGTGTTGATGAAGCAGATCCGCTTCGAGGCGTTCTGGATGCAGGCCTTGAGGTTGACCGTGGTGCGGCGCTCCTCGTCCATGATGCCGACCTTCATGGTGTTTTCGGGCAGCGACAGCAGCTTCTCAACCTGGCCGAACAATTCGCAGGTCAGCGCCACTTCGTCGGGGCCGTGCATCTTCGGCTTGACGATGTAGACCGACCCGGTGCGGCTGTTCTTGGTTTTCGAAATGCCCTTGAGATCGTGGATCGCGAGCAGGCCGGCGATGGCGGCATCCAGAATGCCTTCCGGAATTTCCTCGCCTTTGCTGTTGAGCACCGCGTCGGTGAGCATGTGGTGGCCGACATTGCGCATCAGCAGCAGGCTGCGGCCGTGCAGCGTGAGGTCCTTGCCATCAGGCGTCTTGTAGACGCGGTCGGCGTTGAGCGCGCGCTTCAGTGTCTTGCCGCCCTTCTCGAAGTCGGCGGACAGCGTACCGTTCATCAGGCCGAGCGTGTTGCGGTAGATCAGCACCTTGTCTTCGGCATCGACCGCCGCGACGCTGTCTTCCATGTCCAGGATGGTGCTGACAGCCGATTCCAGGATCATGTCGGCGACCCCGGCCGGATCGTCCTTGCCGATCATGTGGCCGCGGTCGATCCTGATTTCGACATGCAGGCCGTTGTTGACCAGCAGGATCGCGGCGGGTGTCGCGGGATCGCCCCGATAGCCGGCGAACTGTGTGTTGTTTTTCAGCGCGGTGGCGTTGCCGCTCTTCAGTTTGACCGCGAGCTGGCCCGCGATGACGCTGTAAGAGGTCACATCGGTGTGGCTTCCGGTCGCCAGCGGGATGGAGGAATCGAGAAAGGCTTTCGCTTTCGCGACCACCTTGTCGCCTCTCGCCTTGTTGAAACCTTTGCCACCTTCGCCCGCCTCGTGCGGGATCGCATCGGTGCCGTAAAAAGCATCGTAAAGGCTGCCCCAGCGGGCGTTGGCGGCGTTCAGGGCGTAGCGGGCATTGGTGAGCGGCACGACCAGCTGCGGCCCACAGATCTTTCCGATTTCGTCATCGACCCCTGCTGTCTCGACCTTCCTGGTCGCCGGCTCGGGCAAGAGATAGCCAATCTCCTTGAGGAATGCCGTGTAGGCATCCATGTCGAACGGCTTGCCCTTGTTGGCGCGGTGCCAGCCGTCGATCTTCGCCTGCAAATTGTCGCGCACCGCGAGCAATTCGCGATTTTTCGGAGCCAGATTTTGGATAATGGAGGCGAGCCCTGCCCAGAACGCGTCCGGCGAAATCCCTGTTTTGGGGGTCGCTTCCTCGGCGATGAAATTGAACAGAACGGGAACGATCTTCAATCCGTGGGCATCGATACGATTCATTTTGGGATTTCTCACGCGAAACGGCGGCTAACACGCTGTTTTCAAGGGACAAATGGCAAAAGTGCACCGCACAATGCGGCGCGCACGGCCCTTTTAGACCCAAAGCCGGGTCGATGAGAAGGCCTTTGGGGGTGCCTGGATGCCCGCAACGAAGGGCTGTCGGGAGGCTCAGATATTGGCGGCGAGGTCGACCAGTTCGTCGAACAGAATCCCGGTCCCAGCCAGCATCCGCTGGATATCGTCGGTGGCGTCAGGGACGGATCGCGTCGAGGTATCGATCGTCAGCTCGCTGTCTGTGGGCGGCTGGTAATCGGTGCCGATCCCGGTGAACGCCTGCAGCGCGCCGGCGCGCGCCTTGGCGTAATGGCCCTTGGGATCGCGGCTCTCGCAGACTTCGGCCGGGGTGGCGACATAAACTTCGCGAAACGCCGTGTCGGCGATTCGACGCGCCGCGGCGCGATCTTCCAGCGACGGCGAGACCGCGGCAACGATGGCGATTTGGCCGTTGCGCGCGAGATGGGAGGCGACTTCGGCGAGGCGCCGAATGTTTTCGCTGCGATCCGGTGCCGAGAAACCGAGGTCGCTATTGAGCCCGGCACGCAAGGTATCGCCGTCGAGCAGCACCGGCGAACCGCCCTGGCTGAACAGCCGGCGTTCCAGCGCGCGAGCCAGCGTCGATTTTCCGGAGCCCGGCAATCCCGTCAGCCAGACCACCGCGCCGTTGTGGCGATAGCGCGCCGAGCGCTCGTCGGGACGGAGCGCGGATTCCACCGGCACGATGTCGACGGGAATGGCGCGCTGACCGGCATCGACCGACAGCACGAGGCCACCGCCGGCGATGCGGCCATTGACCTCGATCACCAGCCGCCCGGTGCGCGGGTTGTCTGTGTAGGGATCGGCAGCGATCGGCTGTGCCAGCGCGATATCGATCTCGCCGACATGATTGCGCGCGATCGACTGGGTCTCGACGCTGGACAGTTCGCCGGGATCGACAGCCTTCTCGATGGCGACCACGGTGGCGCGGGTTTCCCGCGTGCCGAGCCGGACCAGGATGGAAGCGCCGGTCACCAGCGGCTTGTCATGCAGCCAGAAAATGCGCGAGCGAATCCGCCTTGTGTCGCGCGGCGTGCTGCCGACATGGGCGATCACGTCGCCGCGCTCGATGAACAGTTCGCGGTCGAGCGTGATGCCGACCGAACGCCCGGCGGATTGGCTTCCCTTGACCGGCGTAGCCGGCCAGCCCTCGACGCTTCTGATTTTCGCGATCTTGCCGGCCGGCAAGATGACGATCTCGTCGCCGGCGGCAAGGCTGCCGGATTCGATGCGCCCGGCCACGATGCGGCGGTCGTCGAATTTGTAGATCGCCTGCACCGGCAGCCGCAGCGCCAGCCGCTCCAGCGGCCGCGCCGGCTCCAGCGCGTCGAGCGCCTCGACCACGGTCGGGCCGTCATACCAGTCGCTGCGCGGCGTGCGCTCGGCAACGCCGTCGCCGTCGCGCGCCGAGATCGGAATCACAGCCGTAGGCGTAACGCCAAGATCGATCAGATGCGCCGAGATCTCATCGCTGATCGCCTTGAAGCGATCGGCGCTGAAATCGACGCGGTCCATCTTGTTGACGACCACGGCGACCTGTTTGACGCCAAGCAGATGCAGGAGATAGCCGTGGCGCCTGGTCTGGTCGCGCACGCCTTCCAGCGCGTCGATGATCAGAACCGCACCGTCCGCCTGCGAGGCGCCGGTGATCATGTTGCGCAGGAATTCGGCGTGACCGGGCGCGTCGATCAGCACCACGTCGCGCGAGCGGGTGCGGAAGCTGATCTGAGTGGTGTCGATGGTGATGCCCTGGTCGCGCTCGGTCTGCAGCGCATCCAGCAGAAACGACCATTCGAACGGCATGCCGCGCCGGGCGCTGACGGCTTTGAGCATTTCGAGCTTGCCCTCGGGCAGGCTGCCGGTCTCATGCAGCAGGCGTCCGACCAGCGTGGATTTGCCGTGATCGACATGGCCGACGATGACGATACGAACCTGCGGGCGCGTGGTGCCGTTCGGCGTCGCTGATATCGCTTGGGGGACGATCATGTTCATCTGATCACTCAACTCAATTTCGTCAGAGATAGCCGGCGACGCGCAGCCGCTCGAAGGCGTCTTCGGTTTCATGATCGAGCGCACGGCCCGCCCGTTCCGGCACCTTGGTGCCGTCGAGCTCGATCAGGATTTCCGCGATGTTGGAGGCGGTCGATGCCACGGGATTGGTGATGTCCTGATCGCCGAGCGAGCGATAGCGCTTGCCGTCCTTCGCGAGATACAGCGGGATGATCGGGATGTTTTCGCGCTGGGTGTAGGCCCAGATATCGGCTTCGGTCCAATGCAGGATCGGGTGAATGCGCAGATGCGCGCCCGGCGGCGGCGAGGCGTTGAACTGGTCCCAGAATTCCGGCGGCTGATCGCGCACGTCCCATCCGCCTTCGGTGCCGCGCGGCGAGAACACGCGCTCTTTGGCGCGGGTGGCTTCTTCGTCACGGCGAATCCCGGCGATCAATCCATCGAAGCCAAATTTGGCCAGCGCCAGCTTCAGCCCTTCGGTCTTGCGCGCGGCGGAGCGTGCCGCCGGCGGCAGGGTCGGGTCGATGGTCTCGAGCGGCGGGCAGGGCTCGATCTTCAGATCGAGCTCCCATTCCTTGCCGTAGCGATCGCGAAACGCATACATCTCGGCAAATTTCTTGCCGGTATCGACGTGCAGGGCCGGGAACGGCACGCGGCCGAAAAAGGCCTTGCGCGCCAGCCAGATCATCACGTTGGAATCCTTGCCCAGCGACCAGAGCAGCGCCAGCTTCTTCAGCCGGGCGAAGGCCTCCCGGAAGATGTAGATGCTCTGCGCTTCCAGCGCGTCGAGATGATCCATGGTGGGCTGATCGAGGCGCCCATCGGTCAGGATTTGCGGCGCCGCGGTTCCCGTGATCGGGCCGGGCCGATGCAACCGGTCTTTGGCGGATTCATTGTTGAGAAGATGCATCTCTGGCCCTTGGCCTTTGCAGGCGAAAATTCTATAGTTGCGTTGCAATAGAGAAGAAAAAATTTTCTCTTTGCGGGTGTTGAGTGAGACATATATAGAAAATAATTCTAGTCAACCCCGCAAGATGGGGCAGCGAGTGTCGTATGCGATTCCTGCCAGTGTTTCTCGACCTGCAAACCGGCCCGGTGCTGCTCGTTGGCGCCGGCGACCTGGCGCGGGCGAAGTTGCGCCTGCTGGCGGCCGCGGGCGCGCGCATCCGCTGGTTTGCCACCGACGGCAATCATGATCTGAACGCGCTGGCGCCAGCCGATGCGGCGCGGATCGAACTTGCCGCAGGCGATCCGCTGGCGGCGGATTTGAGCGGGGTGATCGCCATCCTCTGTGCAGGCGCCGGCGATATCGGACCTGCGATGTCGGCGCGGGCCAAGGCCGTCGGCCTGCCCGTCAATGTGATGGACGACCTTGCGCATTCTACTTTCATTTTTCCGGCCATCGTCGATCGCGGCGATGTGGTGGTGGCTGTCGGCACCGGCGGCGCTTCGCCTGTCGTGGCGCGCCGCGTCCGTGAGAGCATCGAAGCGATGCTGCCGGCGCGGATCGGCGATCTCGCCGGCTTCATCGGCCGCTGGCGCAAAGCGATTCACGCTCGCATTCCCGAATTTCCGCTGCGGCGGCGGTTCTGGGAACGCGTGGTCGATGGTCCGATCGGGGCGTTGGTTCTCGCCGGGCGCGGCGATGAAGCTGAAGCGGCGCTGAAAAATATTTCCGATCACTCCGCTTTTGCCGGCGCGTCAGCGTCGGGCCAGGTCGAGGGCAGGGTGACACTGGTCGGCGCCGGTCCCGGCGATCCTGATCTGCTGACCATCAAGGCGCTGCGCGCTCTGCAGGATGCCGATGTTGTTTTCTACGATGAACTGGTTTCACCGGAAATTCTCGATCGCGCCCGCCGCGATGCCGCGCGGGTGCCGGTCGGCCGCCGCGTCGGCAAGCCTGGCATCGGCCAGGACGCCATCAACAAATTGCTGATCGAGGCCGCCAGATCAGGCCAGCGCGCGGTGCGGCTGAAGGGCGGCGATCCCTTTGTGTTCGGCCGCGGCGGCGAGGAAGTCGAAGCGTTGCGCGAGGCCGGCGTCGCCTATTCGGTGGTGCCGGGAATTACCGCAGGCCTCGGCGCCGCCGCCCAGTTCGAGGTGCCGCTGACCTTCCGGCACGAGGCGCTGCGCATCACGTTTCTTACCGCGCACAAGGCCCGCGACGCCGAAACCGTCGACTGGTCGGTCCTGACCGACGAGAAGATGACCGTGGTCGTCTATATGGGCATGACCGCGGCGCCGTCGGTTCGCGCCGGCCTTTTGGCGGCGGGACGCTCGCCGCAAACGCCGGTCGGCGTATTCGCGCGGGTGACGCGGCCGGATGCGCAAGCGGTGGTCGGAACGCTGGACGAACTGCCTGATCTGATCGAACGGATCGATGGCGGTCCCGCCATCCTCATCATCGGTGACGTCGTCGCGCACTCCGCGCCATGGCGCCACCAAAATCTCAACCATGTGATCTCACAACTGCTGGAAGCTGCCGAATGACCTCTCCCCTTGAACAGAAAAAAATCAGAATTACCGGGCCGTCGATGGTGACCGCCAATCGCACCTGGGATGGTGTGGTGATCTATCGCACCTCCAAGCAAGGCTGGTCGGCGGACTTGTCCGACGCCGCGATCGTACGCACCTCCGATGAGGCGCGGGCGCTGCTGACCGAATCGATCGCCGACGACGTCGGCGCGATCGGCGCCTATATCGCGCCCGTCGAAGTCAGGGATGGTGGTGCGATCAAGCCGGGCAATCTGCGCGAACACATCCGGTCGGAAGGCGTCACCATCGAGCTTCCGGTTCCGGCGTAAGGCTTTATCCATGTATGCATATGACGAACTCGACCGCACGATCATCAACGAGCGCGTTGAAGAATTCCGCGATCAGGTGAAGCGCCGGCTGTCCGGCGAACTCACCGAGGACGAATTCAAGATGCTGCGGCTGCAGAACGGCGTTTATCTGCAACTGCACGCCTATATGTTCCGGGTGGCGATTCCCTACGGAACGCTGTCGTCGAAGCAGTTGCGGGCGCTGGCGCATGTCGCGCGGCGCTACGATCGCGGCTATGGCCACTTCACCACCCGGCAGAACATCCAGTTCAACTGGATCAAGCTCGCCGAACTTCCGGATGCGCTGGCCGATCTTGCCGAGGTCGGCATTCACGCCATGCAGACCTCAGGCAACAACACGCGCAACGTCACCTCGGACCAGTGGGCCGGTGTGGCGCCCGGCGAGGTCGAGGATCCCCGCATCTGGTCGGAGCTGTTGCGGCAGTACACCACGCTGCATCCGGAATTCTCCTTCCTGCCGCGCAAGTTCAAATTTGCGATCACCGCTTCCGATCACGATCGCGCCGCGATCAAGGTGCACGATATTGGTCTGCGGCTTTACAAGAACGAAGCCGGCGAAACCGGTTTCGAGGTGCTGGTCGGCGGCGGCCTCGGCCGCACGCCTTTCATCGGCAAGACGATAAAGCCGTTCGTGCACGGCCATGATCTCCTGAGCTACGTCGAGGCGATCCTGCGCGTCTACAACCAGTACGGCCGCCGCGACAACATCTACAAGGCGCGGATCAAGATCCTGGTGCACGAGCTCGGCATCGAGAAGTTCGCCAAGGAAGTCGAGGAAGAGTGGCTGCAGATGCGCGACAGCGCGCTGGCAATCGATGATTCCGTGATCGAGGACATCCGTTCGCGCTTCAGCTATCCGGCTTATGAAAAACTGCCGCACATGCCGGACGAGCTGAAGAAGGCGGCGCATGACCCGCATTTCGAGGCCTGGCGCAAGAATTCGGTCGCGCCCCACAAGGTGCCGGGCTATGCGATCGTGACGCTGTCGCTGAAGCCGGTGGGCGGCCCGCCCGGCGATGCCACCGCCGACCAGATGGATGCGATCGCCGATCTCGCCGACAAATATTCCTTCGGCGAAATCCGCGTCGGCCACGAGCAGAACCTGGCGCTGCCCCATGTCGCGCGGCGCGATTTGCCAGTGCTGTGGAAGGCGCTGGACAAGATCGGGGTCGCGACGCCGAACGTCAATCTGGTGTCCGATATCATCGCCTGCCCGGGACTGGACTAT
>Ga0193699_10000298_pt1 | contig 22700 bp, 19 predicted proteins | sample L3c2metaG_FD_160095 | JGI IMG/M metagenome (GOLD analysis project Ga0193699, IMG submission 160095) | Soil microbial communities from a riparian zone of the East river system, Colorado, United States - L3c2 | ecosystem: Environmental > Terrestrial > Soil > Riparian zone | place: USA: East...
GAGACGAGCTGGAGGAAGGCCGGCGAGTAGACGTAGGCGATCGGGTCGTTCCATGACGAGTGGAGGTATGGATCGGCGAGGGTCGCCTGGTAGTAGCAGCGCGCGTCCTGGCCGGTGCCCCACAGCCGGCCCCACGGCTCGGCGAACGTGACCACCAGCGCCCAGGCCGCGAGGGCGACCACGATCCCGAGCCACGGCGGCGTCTCGAGTCGTTCGAGTGAGAGTCGAGCCCTGAACGTGCGACCGGCAACATCGACCGCGGAGGACGGCGCGGTATCGGACATGCGCCCGATTATCGCCCCTCTCAGCCGGGGCGCCGCCTCATGACGACCACGCCCCCGGCAGCGAGCATGAGCGCGGCGATCGCCAGCTCCGCGACTGCCTGGCGCGTCTCGACTGCCCGGTAGTGTTCGCCGGGAATGATCAGCGAGACATTCGGGTAGTTCGTTCCGTTCTCCATCGCGCTCGGATCGATGGCGACCAGCTCCTCCCAGGTCGCCAGGCTTCCGTCGGGTAGCTGGAACCGCGAGTCGATGTACAGGTTGCGATCGCTGTACGTGCCGCTTGCGTCGACGACTGTCTCGGCCGGCATGATGAATTTCCGATCGATTTCGCTCACAGCCGTCAGCAACAAGCCACTCAGGACGAGCGACAACAACAGGGTCTGCATCGTTCGCCCGATGACGGCACCGACCGCAATGGCGGTCGACCCGATGAGCAGCGCTCCCGTCGCGATCAGGACACCTCTGCCGTGAAATCCCACGAACGAATTGGCAAGATCCTCATCGGTGATCTGCGCCCCTAGAAGCCGGTCAGCGACGATGCCGATCACCATCGACGTCGCCCCGAGCACGACGATCGGCGGCGCGATGCGGTGCACGTACCAGCGCAACCGCGATGGGGAAAGCGACCAGGCCAGGCGGGCCGTTCCACGATCGAGCTCGCGCGCCACGAGGGGCGCACCCAGGATCAGCCCCGCGACGAACGGGAAGATGGGCACGAGGCTGAGCGACACGCGGTCGATCCTGACCACCCATTCACCGATGGCCGACATGTTCAGGCAGCGTGGCGAGAGGTTGCCGAACTCGTCACCCCTGCATGTCGTGTAGCCGCTCTGCGTGAGCCACGCGACGACCGCGGCCGAGACGACGACCGACAGGACCGTCGCGACGCCGATCGCGAGAATCTCGAAGCGATTGATCCGATAGGTGAGGCGCGTGGCGATCAGCATCACGCAGCTTCCTCGGTTCGGGCGGTCGCTCGACGGACACGACCGGCGGCCATGTGGCCGATGACGACCTCTTCGAGCGTCGCCGGCCGCTCGACGGCCAGACCTTCGGGCGGGATGGGTTCGGCGGCGCGGACCTTGACGAGCGTCAGCGGCTCGCCGCCGGGCGACGGGAACGAGCCGACGATTCGGTCGGCCGGGATCGCGGGGCCGCTCGCGCCATCGACCACGCGGTGGTGGGCGAGCGCCTCGGCGATCGACAGGTCGAGGAGCGTATGGCCCTTGCCGAGGACGATCAGTCGATCGCAGGCCTGCTCGATGTCGGTGATGACGTGCGACGACAGGAGTGCCGTATGGCCCTCGGCGCGGACTGCCTCGACAAGGACGTGCAGAAACTCGCGCCGCGCGAGCGGGTCGAGGCTTGCCAGCGGCTCGTCGAGAAGCAGGATTCGCGCGCGGGTCCCGAGAGCGAGCGACAGCCCGACCTGAGCCTGCTCGCCGCCCGACAGCTCACCCGCGGACGCGGTCAGCGGGATCGATAGCCGCTCGACGTAGCCCGCCGCCAGAACCGGGTCGAAACCGTCGCGGAGCGTCCCGGCGAGGGCGATGTGGTCGGCGACGGTCAGGCCGCCGTACAACGACGGCGACTGCGGCACGTAGCCGACCCGCGCCACCGCACCCTTGCGATCTCGCCGCGGGTCGACCCCGCCAGTCAGGAGGCTGCCCTCGGTCGGCCGCTCGAACCCGATCCACGATCGGATGAGGGTCGACTTGCCGGAGCCGTTCGGCCCGACGAGGGCGGTGATGCTGCCTTCGGGGACGGCCAGGTCCACACCCCGCAGGGCCCAGGTCCGCCGCCGGTACCGCTTGCCGAATCCGTGCGCCTCGAGCGCTGCGACCATCGCATCCCTCCATCGCTCGCCGGCCCGGGCCCGGCTGAGAACCACCATACCGCCCGGGCGGATGTGAGGCGGCCGGCGCTCCGCCCCCAGGCAAGCACCGGCCGCGTTGGGATTTGCCCGCGTCGTTTCGTGGCCAATCGTCGGGCGCGGGTGGTCGGCCGGCGAGTCGTCATCTCCCGTTGCGTCGTACCGGGATTTCCCGGGTCGGCCGGGCCATCGTCGTCTGCTACCGTCCCGGCCATGACCGAACGAACCCGTTCGTGGATCGCCGGCGGCATCGCCGTGACCGCGCTGGCCCTCAGCCTGCTGCTCCTGACGCTCGGCTCGTACGACTCGGGTATCAGGCTCGGCGTCCTCAACGGCGGCCTTATCGTCACCGACGTCGAGCGCTACAGCCAGGCGGATCGGGATGGCGTTCGGGCGGGCATGCGCGTCGTCCAGATCAACGGTACCGACCTGATCCGGCTGCCGCAGTACAGCTACCCGGAACAGCCCCAGACCGACGTGCCGCCCGAGCCGACGCCGCCGTCCGACGCGACTGCGTCGCCCGACTCGACTGCGTCGCCCGACGCGACTGGGTCCCTTGACGCGACCGCGTCGCCCGACGCGACTGTGCCGCCCGACCCGACGCCGCCGCCCGACTCGACGCCCCCGCCCCAGCCCACGCCGTTCCTGGCGGGCGGCCCCTCGGTCCCGACACCGGTCGACATGTCGGACGAAGGGCTGTCGCGCCTCGCGTCCCAGCCCATCGATCGACTGACGCTGACGACCGACAAGGATCTCGAGCTTTACTCCGCCAATTTCTACGGCTTCCTCGACGTCAACTACCCGGGCTTCTGGGGTTTCTCGCAGTCGAGCGCCGCGCTCCTGCCGGGCTTGGCCCTGCTCCTCTTCGGGACATGGTGGCTCGGGAGCGGACGGGCGAGCGATTCGCTCCGGCCCCTCGCGATCCCTGCGGCGTCTGCGATCGCCACGCCACTCTTCGTCCAGCCGATGCTCTACACCGGCGCCCCAGGCTGGATGGTCGTCGGTGGGGTGCTGACCGTGGTAGGCATGATCCCGCTGGCCCTGGGTCTCGCCGAGAGAGTCGAGAACGAGCGCGATCGGCAGCTCGTCGTCATCGGCATCGCAATTCTCTCCGTCGTCGGCATCGTCAGTGGCATCGTCGCGGTGACGTACAACAGCTTCTATTCGTACATGTCCGACCTGCGTTGGGCGACCGTCGGCGCGATCGCCCTCCTTCCCGGCCTCGCCGCCGCCGGACCGGTCGACCTGGCCGGCTTCCGGATCGCCGGCATCACGAGCGGCAAGCTCATGCGCTCGACGGAGCTCGCCGTCATCGGGGCGACGCCGCTGTTCTCGCTGGGGTCGAACATCCCGCCTTACCTCTGGCCGATCGGTGGCTGGCTCGCGGCCATCGCCGTCGCCGGACGATTCACGGTCCGGCCGCTGGCGCGACTGGCGACGCGGGCCCAGCTCCAGCGGGATCTCGTCGTCGCGGCCACTGAGGCGGAGCGAGCCCGGGTCGCGGCCGACATCCACGACGACGCGCTCCAGGAACTGACGCTCCTCGTCCGCCGCCTCGAGACGGCCGGCGACACCGAGGGGGCCGACATGGGTCGGACGATCGCCGACCGACTGAGGGCCATCTGTGGGGATCTTCGTCTGCCGATCCTTGATGATCTCGGTGTCGGGCCGGCGCTCGACTGGCTGGTCCTGCGGATCGAGCGACTCGCCGGCGGCGAGGTCCGACTCGAGCGGACCGACGGAAAGCGCCCACCGGCCGACGTCGAGCTGGCGATCTTCCGGGTCGCCCAGGAGGCGCTCGCAAATGCCGTCAAGCACGGCCGACCGCCGATCGTCGTGCGTTATCAGGCGACCGATTCCGGGGCGTCGCTATCGATCGACGACGCCGGGCCGGGCATCGCCGCCGACGCCGGCGCGACCGCCGAGACCGGTGGGCATTTCGGTCTGCTGAACATGCAGCAGCGAGCCGAGCAGATCGGGGCGATTCTCGACATCCGGCGCTGGCCGGCCGGCGGAACCCATGTCGCGCTCGAGTGGCGGCGCCGGTGACCGACTCCTTGGATGTGCCCGCCGAGGTGCCGGGCGATGTGCCGGGCGATGTGCCCGCCGACGCGGCTCGCCCGATCCGCGTCGCGATCGTCGACGATCACCCGGTCCTTCGCGAGGGGACAGCGGCCCTCCTCGCGGCCCAACCCGGTCTCGAAATGGCGGGCGTGGCCGGGACGGTAGAGGAGGCCACGGCGCTCGTCGAATCGACCGACGTCGACGTCCTCCTTCTCGACATCCGGCTCGGCACCGACAGCGGCCTGCGCTGGCTCACACCTGATGGCGAGTCACCGCGTCCGCGGCCGGCTGTCGTGGTCCTGACCTCGTACGACTACCCACAGTACGCCGAAGCGGCGCTCCGCCTGGGTGCGTCGGGCTTCGTCCTCAAGACCGCCCCGATCGCCGAGCTCCTCGACGCGATCCGGCGAGCGGCGGCCGGTGGGCTGGCGTTCGCGGTTCGTCCGTCGGCCGCGGCGTCGCGAGTTCGGCTCAGCCAGCGCGAGCTCGACGTCGTCCGCCTCGTCGTCGACGGCCGCTCGAACGACGAGATCGCCACGCGGCTGGGGATCGGAGCAAAGACGGTCGAGTCGCACCTGCGGCGGCTGTTCGAGCGGCTCGACATCGCCTCGCGCACGGAGCTCGCGACTCGGGCACTCCGCGAGGGCTGGCTCGAGGTCCCACCGGGCAGCTGATCGCGTCGCGCTCCCCTCGACGGTCGTCGCCCGCGCCGCCTCCTCGACCGTCCCCGTCACGCTCGCGTGACTACAGAAGTCGGTCCCTGGCACTGCCAGATCCGGTCGGAACCGGGGCCCCAGGGCGCCTGCACCAGCTTTTGGCACGAAATTCGGCCTTCTGGGTGGGTCGCCGACGTCGCAATCCGCCGTAGATGCGCTGGTCAAGCTCAGGTCGGTGACGCTCGTAGGTCGTCTAGTTCGGCCAAGCGATCATCCGAACCGTCGCCTGGTCTGGTGTCGCCAAGCCCAGCCCATCGACGTCTCTTCCGGGCGGGTAAATGCCGATATCGATGCGCATCTCGTCGTTCGTCGCCACCAGCGAGCATGGCGGACCGGACGAGATGACGTCGCAGTCGGGATGGGTCACCTCGATGTTGGTGAAACCACCTGCGGCCGCCGCCCGCTTCGCTTCCATCAGTAGGTCCGTGAGCCCGCCAGTAACGACGAAATAGCGCGTAACAGATGGACACTTGGCATTGACCATCTCGATGCACCCTTCTGCGCCGTCCTGTGACTCCGTTATCGTCTGGGCGATCCGCCAGGTTGACGGCAGGGGCAACGCGTCGAGCGCGGCAGCGAACGGTGCGACATCCCGCCCGCCGCAGGCAAAGGCGAGCGTGGCAATGGCTGCTGCAACGATCCCCCTCTTCATGCAGCTATGCTAACGAGTCGGTTTCCAGTGCCGTTCGAGAACGAGCCCTACGCGTTCTGGTTCGTCGTCGGGGTGATGGCGTTCACCTTGATCGTGATCTTGCGGCGCCGCGGCCGGCTGTAGTCGCGCCGGCACTGCCGAAGCGGCGTAGAGTCAGCGCGGAGAATCGTTTGCGATGACCGCCCTGGAACCGCTCAAGCTTGGTCGCGAGGCGTACGCCCGACAGGCCTGGGGCGACGCCTATGCGCATCTGTCCGGCTCAGGCGTGCTCGCGGTCGAAGATCTCGAGCGGTTGGCGACTGCCGCTCACATGTTGGGGCGAGTGGACGACGCGACTCGAGCATGGGAGCGGGCCCATCAGGCGGCGGTTCGAGAAGGGAATCCAGCTAGGGCTGCCCGCCACGCCTTCCACCTCGTGATGGGGTTCGGCCGCAGCGGCGAGTTCGCTCAGGCGGGCGCGTGGATGGCACGCGCCGAGCGGTTGGTGGAAGAAGCCGGCCCGGACTGCGTCGAGCGCGGCTACCTCCTCATACCGACGGCGCTCCGGAGCCTGGACGAAGGCGACCCTTCGGCCGCGTTCGAGCAGTTTTCTGCCGCCGCCTCGATCGCCGAGCGATACGACGACGCGGACATCGCGACACTCGGCCGTCTCGGTCGTGGCCAGGCGTTGATTGCGATGGGCGAGACGGCCCGTGGCGTCGCCCTGCTCGACGAGGCGATGATCGCAGTCACGGCCGGTGAGGTCTCGCCGATCAACATCGGGATTGTCTACTGCGCATCGATCGAAGCGTTTCAGGGAATCTTCGACCTGCGACGCGCGCAGGAGTGGACCGCTGCGCTCAGCCAGTGGTGCGACTCGCAACCGGACGTCGTGCCGTTCCGCGGGCGATGCCTTGTCTTTCGGGCGGAGCTGATGCAATTCCACGGGCTCTGGCAGGACGCGATCTCCGAGGCTCAGCGCGCCCACGACTGGCTGTCCAGGCCACCGATAGAGCCGGCCCTCGGCGAGGCTCACTATCAGCAAGCCGAGATGCACAGGTTGCGTGGGGACTACGCGAAAGCCGAATCGGACTACGCGGAGGCCAGCCGCTGGGGCCGTCGCCCGGACCCGGGGCTCGCCCTCCTTCGGTTGGCTCAGGGAGACAGCGAGGCGGCTGCCGCGACGATCCGGAGGGCGATCGACGAGGCCGACGACGCGACTCGCTCGAAGCTCCTCGAACCATGCGTCGAGATCATGCTTGCGCGTGGGGACCTTGAAGCCGCCAGCGCCGCAGCGCACGACCTTGCCGCCCTGGCCGAACGGTCCGGTGCAGCTCTCCTGCGGGCGATGGCAAGCCGGTCCGATGGGGCCGTGCGGCTCGCCGAGGGCGAAACCAGCGCGGCCCTCTCCGCCCTGCGTCGGTCGTGGACCCTCTGGCGCGATCTCGACGCCCCGTATGAAGCTGCTCGTGTGCGCATGCAGATCGGGCTTGCCTGTCGGGCGTTGGGTGACCACGACACTGCGCGGTTGGAGCTGGAGCAAGCGAGGCGGGTCTTCGCGGAGCTGGGGGCGAACCCCGATCTCGCCCGTGTCGACAGGCTCCTGGGCACGACTGGTAGGGGTGCGCCCGGTGGACTGAGCCCGCGCGAGATTGAGGTGCTCCAGCGCGTCGCCCGCGGCCGAACCAACCGCGATATCGCCACAGAGCTGGTGATCAGCGAACGGACTGTGGACCGGCACGTAAGCAACATCTTCTCGAAGCTCGAGGTCTCGTCCCGTTCCGCTGCGACGGCCTATGCATACGAGCACGAGCTGGTCTAGCTCCACCTCCCATGTACCCATTGCCTGGGTGGCAGCAGTTTGGGTACTTCCGCCGATGCGGCACCGCTGGGCCGGCGCCTACGGTCTTCCCGGCGACCGGGGATCCCCGGTCGCCTCCGCAGCTGGATGATCGGGAGGGCCGGGATGAGCGCGCTGACAGACGGAACCGAGCGAATCGACACCTTGATCATCGGTGGGGGTCAGTCCGGGCTCGCCGCCGGCTATCACCTCGCCAGCCGCGGCATGCCGTTTCTGATCCTGGACGCCGACGAGCGCATCGGCGACCACTGGCGCGAGCGCTGGGATTCGCTTCGCCTCTACAGCCCGGCCCGATCGGACGCGCTTCCGGGCATGCGTTTCCCGCTGCCGGCCTACCACTATCCGACGGGGCATCAGATGGGTGACTATCTCGCGTCCTACGCCGAGCGCTTCGCGCTTCCGGTCCAATCCGGAATTCGGGTCGATAGCCTCCGGCGGGCCGACGGCGGTAAGGGCGGCTACATCGTGACGGCAGGTGAACGTCGCTACGAGGCCGACCAGGTGATCGTCGCGAGCGGTGCCTTTCAGCGGCCGCATGTTCCGGGGTTCGCCAGGCAGCTCGATCCGTCGATCCGGCAACTCCACTCGAGCGAGTACAAGAATCCAGCCCAGATGCAGGCCGGGCCGGTGCTCGTCGTCGGCGTTAGCCATTCGGGGGCGGATATCGCCTATGAGACCGCGGCGACCAACCGGACGATCCTGTCCGGCCGCGCCCACGGCCAGATTCCGTTTCGCGTCATCGACAGCCCGCGGGCCCGGATCGTCTGGCCGCTCATTTCGTTCGCGTTCAGTCACGTGATGACCATCCGGACGCCGATCGGCCGGAAGGTGGCCAAGCAGGTCCGCGCGGGCGGGGGGCCGTTGCTACGCGTCCGACTCCCGGACCTGGACCGGGTCGGCGTCGAACGCCACGAAGCTCGAACCGTCGGCGTACGCGATGGCAAACCGATGCTCGACGATGGCCAGGTCCTCGACGTGGCCAACGTCGTCTGGTGCACCGGCTACGGCCGCGACTATGGGTGGATCGACCTGCCGGACCTCGTTGCCGACGATGGTTGGGCACGCCAGCAGCGAGGCGTGGCTCCTTCACCGGGTCTCTATTTCCTCGGCATTCCGTTCACGTACGCTTTCACGTCGATGCTCGTCGCAGGGGCCGGTCGGGACGCGAAGTATGTCGTCGACCGCATCGCGGAACGAGTTGGCGAGACGGCCAGAGTCGGAGCGCTGGCACCCGTGGCCGCGCGCTAGCCGATCAGGCGACGGCCAGGCTGTAGCTCCGCATCGGGGACGTCGTTGGTGTCCCTCGCCGCCGCAGCCCGAGTTCTTGCCTAATGCCTCCCTGGGTAGCACTATTCGCGACTGGAGTGCGGGCTGACCCCGAAATGTTCGTCCAATGCCCGCGAGAGGCGACATTGGAGAAGGATTCGCGCCCGATTAGGCCCGAAATGGGCTACCGCGGCGCCTCGAGGGGCTCGAGCCTTGCTTAGTGCTCTCTCAGGCGAGCATTGTGCAAGAACGGGGCGCGTGGGCGCCGGAGGCGCCGTGGGGCGAAGGACGCGGACCCTCAGCTCGGCAGGTCGCGCTCCGCTGGGCCGACATACCGGACATCCGGCCGGATGAGGCGGTTCGCGCCCGCCTGCTCGAGGACGTGAGCCGTCCAGCCGGCGTGGCGGGCCAGCGAGAAGGTCGCCGGGAACAGGTCCGGCGTGAGGCCGACGCCCATGAGCACCGGCGCCGCGTAGAACTCGACGTTCGTCTTGAGGGCACGATCGGGATGTCGCTCGGCCAGGAGGCGCAGCGCCATGTCCTCGACCTGGATCGCGAGGGCCAGCCAATCGGGCTTGTGCTCCATCCCCTCGGCGACCTTGCGGAGCGCGGCGGCGCGAGGATCGTAGGCGCGATAGACGCGGTGGCCGAACCCCATCAGCCGCTCGCCGCGATCCAGCGCCTCGGTCAGCCACTGCTCGGCGTGCTCGACCGAGCCCATCTTCGCGAGCTGGTCGACGACCTCCGACGGGGCGCCACCGTGGAGTGGCCCTTTCATCGTCCCGATCGCGCCGGCGACGGCGGAGGCGATGTCCGACATCGTCGAGGTGATCACCCGGGCGGTGAACGTCGACGCATTGAAGCCGTGCTCGGCGCCGACGATGAAGTAGGCGTCCAGGGCTCGGGCCGTGGCGGCGTCAGGCTTCTCGCCCTTGAGCTGGTAGAGGAAACCCTCCACGAGATCGAGGGAAGGATCCGGTTCGACAGGGTCCTTGCCCTCGCGGATCCGGGCGAATGCCGCAAGCGCGGATGGTGAGAAGGACGTCAGGGCGCGAGCCTGTTCGACGGTCGGTGGCCAGGGCAGCTTCTGCGCGGCGCCCCACGCCGAGACGGCGGTCCGCAGCGCATCCATCGGCTTGGCGTCGCGCGGCAGGGCACGGAGCGTCATCAGGACGGCCTCGGGGACGGGCGCCGTCGCGAGGCGATGCGACGGGACCCAGTCACCGGTCCAAAGGAGGTTGGCGACGGCCGGATAGGTGCCGTGCTCCACGAGGTCGCCGATCCGGTAGCCGCGATAGATCAGCCGGCCCCTGGCGCCGTCGACCTTGCTCAGTGCCGTCTCTCCGGCGATGACGCCCTCGAGGCCGGGGGAGTAGGGGCGGTCGTCCGTCGCGGGCGCCTCGGATGCGGAGGCGGTGCCGGCAGGTGATTGGGTCATGACCGGATGGTAGTCCCGCGGCGGCAGACTCGCCGTCGGCTCAGCGCCGATCCTTCGGACTGAGGGCCTCGAGGATGACCCGGACGACGATCGAACCGCCGATGGCGACGAGGAGCGCCGTGAAGAACCCTCGAACCTGGTCGAACCCCAGCTGCTGGGCGAGCCAGCCGCCGACGATCGCGCCAAGGACACCGATCACGACGTTGGGAAGGCAACCGCGCGCGGTCCGCCCGCCGACGAGCGCGCCCGAGATGGCGCCGGCGATGAAGCCGAGGATGATCCAGCCGAGCAGGTCCATGACGTCAGTCTGCCATGTTCGGGTCGGCCAGGAAGGCCTCGATCGCAGCCACGAACTCCCGCGCGTGGGTGTGGTGTGCTGCGTGCCGGGCGCCCGCGATCGTCACTACCCGTCCGTTTGCGAGCTGATCGTCGAGGGCCTCCGTTGCCGCCCGGAACGCATCCGCGCTGTCGCCGCCGAGGATCTGGAGGACCGGCTGGCGGACGTCGCCGAGAGCGGCGAGTGACGCTGCTGGGCTCACCTCCGCGCGGAGCTCGCGGATCGTCGACCCGACCGCTGCCGCGCGGCGCAACCAGATCGGGTCGGCGCGGAAGGCCGCGAGAGCCGCATCCGGCATGCGGACGATGTCGCGCATGAACGTTGCGAGCGCCTCGTCACGATCGCCCGCCGCGACCAGCGCCTCGATGTCCGCGAGCGTGCCATCGTCCTGGTAGCCGCGATCGCCGCCCGCCGGCGGGGCGCCCTCATAGACGACGAGCCGACGGATGCTCGAGGTCAGGAGGGCGGCGCCGAGGCCGATCCGCCCACCGTACGAATGACCGACGACATCGACGCGGCGGCCGCTGTCCGCAGCAATCGCGTCGACAACGGCAGCGAGGTCCTCGAATTCACGCTCGATCGAGTAGTCGGCGCCGTCGCCGGACGAACCCCGCCCGCGGCGATCGACTGCGTGGGTCATTCGGCGGGCGGCGAGGAGCGGCCCGCTCGTTCGCCACGTCGTGTGGTCCGCGGTGGCGCCATGAACGAGGACGAGCGGTTGCCCGTCGCCCGCACTGAAGACCGCGATCGGGGTGCCGTCGGGCGAGATCACCACCCGCGACGGAACCTCGACGTCCGGTGTACCGGTCACGGTCGCCAGACGTAGCGCACGTCGGGCTGGCCCTCCTCGTTGGCCTCGCCGTCGCCGAACCACTCCGCGGTGAACCCGTTGCGCTCGTAGAACCGGCGGGCCCGCTGGTTGACCTGGAACGTATAAAGGCTCAGGCCATCCGGCGATTGTTCCTTGGCACGATCGAGCAACCGCCGCCCGATCCCTTCCCCGAGCCGGTCCGGTCGGACGTAGAGCTGGTCGAGGTCGTCCGGCGCCACCACCATCATGGCGACCACAGCTCCGTCGGCATCGACGGCGACCCACGTGCCGCCGCCGGCGATGACGGTCTCGCGGATCCAGCCGCGGACCTGGTCGTCCGTGTGGGCCAGCGGGAAGTCGTACGTTGCGTGGAAGGAGGCGAGATAGACGTCGGCGACCGCGGTGGCATCGGCTGCGACTGCCGGTCTGATCGTGACCACGTTCTCCGCGACGGCGTCCCTCACAGCAACCGGGCTGCGGCCCGGTCGAGGATCCAGGTCGCGCCGCTGCGACGCGCGAGCTGGGCAGGCAGCCGGTGCGGATCGCGCTCGCCGCTCAGGACCTCGGCGAGGATCCGGGCCTTGCCATCGCCATGGCTCACGACGAGGACCGACCGCGCGGCCCCCAGGACGGCGGGATTCAGCGTGACCCTCGGAACGTGCGGCTCGATGTGGGTCGGCGCCGGCACGCCGATGGCGACCTCCGGTCGATCGAACGTCTCCGAACCTGGGAAGACCGACAGGACATGGCCGTCCGGCCCGATCCCGAGGAGGACGAGGTCAAAGGCCGGCCAGCCACCCTCGATCGGTGGACCGTCCTTCTGCAGCATCTCGGCATAGCGGGCGGCGCACCAGTCCACATCCCGGCCCTCGCCGATCGCCTCGGTGGTAGGGACCGGATGGACGTTGGCTGCCGGGATCGGTGCCCCGGGCAGGCGTCCACCGACGTGATCGACCCCGTAGTCGCCGGTTCCGGACGCGCCGCTGAGCGCCCCGATCTCGAGGAGCACGTCGGCGGCGACCTTGACGTTCGAGAGCGGGTGGTCGCGTGGCACGAACCGGTCGTCGCCCCACCACAGCTCGACGGCATCCCACGGGACCGCGTCGCGCAACGGCGTTGCCGCAAGGTGGCGGTAAATGCCCGCCGGCGTCGAGCCACCGGTCGTCGCCCAGTGGGCCCGGCCGCGCGCCGTCACCGCGTCAGTGAGGATCGTGGCGATCCGCTCCGCCGCCAGCTCCGAGCACGCCTCCGCATCCGACAGCACGAGGATCTCTGGCTCGCCGGTTACCTCGAGCTCCGTCGCCTCGAGTTCGCTCACGGGATGACACCTCCGGCGAGTTCGGCGGCAGACCGCGTGGCCCCGACAGCGACCGGATCCCGGCCGCCGGCCTCGATCGCCTCGGCGAGGAGATCGAGATCCGTCCGCCGCGGCGCGCTGAAGCCGCGCTCGAGAGCATGGACGCCGTCCTGCCAGATCCGGGCGTGAACGGCCTCCTGCTCCGCGGTGACATCGGCACGAAGCTCGGAGCCGCGCCAGTCGGCGAGGAGCTCGATCCGGAGCGTCGTCCCTGGCGGCATCTCCGAGAGGACCGGTCGGACAACGACCGCGACATCAGTCCGGTCGAGACGGAGGCTCGCCCCGAGCCCGCCGCCCGCCGTCGCCAAGGGCGCGGCCCCACCCGGGCGTGTCGGTCCGCGACGGACGGGCCCGGCCACCGGGGCGAGGGGCTTGGTCACCTTCATCCCGAGTCTCGAGGCGAACCAGCCCGCGTGGTAAACGGGCTTGACGATATTCGTGGTCTCGGCGCCGGAGTCGTCGCGGACCGCGTAGGTGATCGCGATCCGCCGAATGTGGCGCAGGTATGGCAGGAAGTCGGGGATGTCGAAGATCGAGGCGATCGCCTCGCGCCAGCGCGACTGGCGCATGAGCGCAAAGTCGGAGATCGCCAACGGCAGTCGCTCCTGGAGGGCCGCCATCCGGCGGAGCTGTTCGAGACCGGTGTCGCGCCAGCCGGATCCGTCGACGACGAGCCGATCGGCCATCTCGAACAGCTCGTTGGCAGGCTGCGTGCCAAATGGCGGCTCGTCCGGCCACCAGACGGTGACCGGGAGGTCGTGGATGAGGAGTGGCGCGATCACGGCGTCGAGATGGCGCCCTGCCTCACCGCCGCAGGTGAGGTAGATCGTCTCTGCGCAGGTCGCCGCGGCATCCTCGCGCGGCATGACGCAATACGCCTGGATCTGGGCGTCAAGCCAGGCAGGGCCGTCCGGATCGGCTGTCGAGAGGATCGTCGTTCGCGACGGGTGGCGCCCGGTGAGCCGCTGGATGGTGGCCGCGGAGCGCTCGCCGATCTCCGGCCGGCGAGCGATCACGACCAGGTTCATCACGCTGGTCCGGGCGGCGATATGGCGATCCGCGAGCTTGTCGCCGTTGGTGTCGCGGTTCAGGTCTGGCTGAGCCCAGATCCGGGCGAGCTCCTGCTCGATACCCTCGATGCTGTGCGCCCGCGAACGCCAGCGCAGCACCGGTTCGCCGGGCGTCGCCGGCACGACCGTGATCGGCCCGTCCGCCACGGGACTCACGGATGCCTCATCAGATTCGTCGCCATCGACGAGACCTCGGGCCGATGGCCTCGCGGAGCTCGGCCTCGGGCCTCGGTGCGCGAGCGACCGTTTCCTGATGAGGGTGCCCCATCAGATCCGCCTCCACCGACGACCATCTCTAGCCAACAGTTGTTCGGCCGTTTCGGGGCCCCAGGTGCCTGCTTCGTAGTTCGGAAAGTCAGGCGATGGGTCGTTCGCCCAGCAGTCGATGATCGGCGTGACGATGCCCCACGCGCCTTCGACCTCATCGGCCCGGGTGAACAGCGACGGATCGCCGAGCAGCGCATCGAGAATGAGCGTCTCGTACGCGTCTGGCGAATCGACCGAGAACGCGGAGCCGTACGTGAAGTCCATGTTCACCGATCGGACGTCGATGCCGAGCCCGGGCACCTTGGCCCCGAAGCGGAGCATGATCCCCTCGTCCGGCTGGATCCGGATCGCGAGAAGGTTCGGGTCCGGTTCGGTGGCCGAATCGCGGAAGAGCTTGTGGGGGACCTCCTTGAACTGGATCGCGATCTCGGTCGCCCGTTTCGGCAGCCGTTTTCCGGTCCGCAGGTAGAACGGGACGCCGGACCAGCGCCAGTCGTCGACCTCGAGGCGGGCGGCGATGAATGTCTCGGTCTCCGACAGCGGGTCGACCTGGGCCTCTTCGCGATAGCCGGCGACATGTTCGGCGCCGACCCACCCTGGCCCGTACTGGCCGCGAACGACGTCGCCCCGGATCTCGTCGGGGGTCATCTCGCCGATCGCCCGGATCACCTTGACCTTCTCGTCGCGCAGGGCGTCGGCGTCGAAGGTCGCCGGCGGCTCCATCGCGACGAGGCTCATCAGCTGGAGGAGATGGTTCTGGAGGAAGTCGCGGCTGGCGCCTGTCGCCTCGTAGAACGCCCCGCGGTTCTCGACGCCGATCGACTCGGCGACGGTGATCTGGACATGGTCGATGTGGCGGCGGTTCCAGATCGGCTCGAAGATCCCGTTCGCGAAGCGGAAGACCAGCAGGTTCCGGACGGTTTCCTTTCCCAGGTAGTGATCGATCCGGTAGACCTGCGACTCGCGGAAGACCTTGCCGACCTCGCGGTTGAGGCGGATCGCCGACTGGAGGTCGTGCCCGAACGGCTTCTCGATGACGATCCGCCGCCAACCGCCCTCGTGCCGCTCGTGATCGAGCCCGACGCGACCGAGCTGGGCGACGATCTCGGCGAACTGGGCGGGCTGGGTGGCGAGGTAGTAGAGGTGGTTGCCGCGGCCGTTCTGCTCCTTGTCGATGTCGGCGAGACGGGCCGCGAGGGCGTCGTAGCCGGGCGGGTCCTCGAAATCGAGGCGGTGGTAATGGATCCGGCCGGCGAACGAGCGCCAAGCGGCCTCGTCGAGCGGCAGGACGCGCGAATACTTCTCGAGAGATGCCCGGAACTCGGCTCGAATGGCGTCATCCTCGTACGGCCGACGCCCGACGGCGAGAAGGACGAACTCATGTGGCAGGAGGTTCGTCCGCCACAACTGGTAGAGGGCCGGAACCACCTTGCGGTGGGCCAGGTCGCCGGTCGCCCCGAAGAGGACCATGGTGTTCGGGTCCGGGATGCGCTCGAGGCGGAGACCTTCGCGGAGGGGGTTGTCCTCTGCCTTCTGGGGACGCTTCTTGCCGCCCCGCGAGAGGCGTAGCTCGCGCATCGTCCGCGGCGCGTCCTTCGCACGCGGCGAAGCATGGGTTGGCTTGTCCGGGGCGCTCTCGGGCGCGACCTCCGTCCCACCGGGCTTGGCGGTAGTCCGTTTCGGGATCGCCGTATCCGTCATCGGCGGGACGTGGGGCTCATTCGGTCTTAACCGCGTGACCGCCGAATTCATTGCGCAGTGCTGCCAGCACTTTCGCGCCATATGAGTCGTCCTGGCGCGACCGGAATCGGGTCAGCAGGGAGAGCGTGATGACCGGCGCCGGAACGTCGTGATCGATCGCCTCCTGGACCGTCCAGCGTCCCTCGCCCGAGTCCTCGACGTAGCCCTTGATGTGCTCGAGGTCCGCACCGTTCGCTTTGAAGGCCCGGGCGGCGAGCTCGAGCAGCCACGAGCGGACGACGGAACCCTGCATCCAGAGCTCCGAGATCCCCGCCAGGTCGAGCTCGTACGACGAGGCATGCATGATCTCGAAGCCCTCGGCATACGCCTGCATGAGGCCGTACTCGATGCCGTTGTGGACCATCTTCACGTAGTGGCCGGCGCCGGGGCCGCCGACGTGGAGATAGCCGCCCTCAGGCGCGAGCGACGTGAAGATCGGCTCGAGCGGCTCGACCGCCTCCTTCTCGCCGCCGACCATCAGGCAATAGCCGACCTGGAGCCCCCAGATCCCGCCGCTAGTCCCGGCATCGACGTAGTTGATGTCCTTCGCGGCGAGGTCGCGCTGGCGGCGCTGGTCGTCGTGGAAATTCGTGTTGCCGCCGTCGATGATCGTGTCGCCCGCCTCGAGATGCTCGAGGAGCTCCTCGATCTGGGCCTCGGTCGCATCGCCGGCGGGGACCATGATCCAGACCGCCCGCGGCTTCTCCAGGCTGTCGACGAGCTCGGCGATGGAGAACGCGGCTGTCGCCCCCTCCCCTGCGATCTCCTTGGTCTTCTCCGGCGTCCGGTTGTAGGCCACGACCTCGTGCCCGTCGCGGAGCAGGCGGCGAACCATGTTTGCGCCCATCCGGCCGAGTCCGACGAAACCGATCCGCATCCGAGGAGCCTCCCTTGTCTGGTGCCTGGTCGTGACTGGTGTGGCAAGGTCGACGCGGGCGGCAGGGCCGGGCCGCGGACCTCTGTGGTCGTCAGTGGGCCTGGGCTGTCGCCTCCAGCGCCGACGCGAGGGCCGCCTCGAGCGCGGCCAGGCCCGTCTCAGGATCGGCCAGGTGGATCCGGATGATCGGCAGGTCGTGGGCCTCGATTGCCTCGAAGTCGCCCTGCGCCTGGGCGTCGATCAGCTCGCCGAAGGTGTATGGCCAGCCCGGGATCGGCCGATCGACCGGATGGTCCGACGTCAGCTGGATGAACCAGCCGATCGGCGCGCCGCCCTTGTGGAGCTGGCCGGTCGAGTGGAGGAACCGCGGCCCGTAGCCGACGGTCGTCGCGCAGCCCGTCGCGCCGCGGAGGAGTGTCCGGATCCGGGCAAGGCCCTCGTCGCGGGAGGGCGTCGGGGCGATGAACGCCTGGAGCGCGAGGTAGGCATTCGGGCGACGCCGCTCCAGGTGGCGTCGGAGCTCCCCGACGAGCGTGTGATCGCCGTTGGCGCTGAGTCGGAGCGGCGCGTCGCCGTGGAGCGCCAGGCCGCCTTCCGAGACGAGGGGCGCCGCTGCGTCGACGTCGGTCGCCCGGCGAGTCAGTCCCTCCTCGTGACGGGCGAGGAGGGCGCGGGTCCGGTTCTTTGCCTCCTCGACGTTCGGCTGGTCGAACGGATCGATCCCCAGCACCGCGCCGGAGATCGCGGTCGCGACCTCCCAGCGGAACGCTTCGGCACCGAGATCGATCGGGTCGAGAATCTGGATCCTGATCGTCGGGTGGCCGTCCGCCTCGAGGGCATCGGTCAGCCGGTCGGCCGCGTCGACCTCGGCTCCGGAGGCGCCGCTGAGGTGGAGCCGGACGATGACTCGATCCCGGCCGTAGTCCGATGGTTCGCCGAGCGGCTCTCGATCGACCGGCACGATCCCGACGCCGCGCTTGCCGGTGCTCTCCGCGATCAGCTGCTCGAGCCATGCGCCGAACGTGATGATCTCCGGGTCGGCGAGGAACGTCAGCTTGTCGCGGCCGGCCTTCGCCAGCGTCCCCATCGCGAGGCCGAGGGCGACGCCCGGGTTGGCCGCCGGGTCAGGCTCGCGGCAGGCACCCGCCATCGCCAATGCCGAGGCGAGGAGCGCGTCGAGGTCCAGGCCGATCAGCGAGGCCGGGATGAGCCCCACGTAGCTCAGGGCGGCATACCGCCCGCCGATGTCCGGCGGGTTGAGGAACACCTCGCGGAGCTCATCGTGGTGGGGGATCGACTCGACGCTCTTGCCGGGATCCGTGATCGCGATCATGAGCTCGCCGGCGTGCTCGTTGCGTGGCGCGTGGTGGCTCCGCAATGCCGCCTCGATCCGCGCCCACGCATCGGCCTGGAAGGCGAGCGGCTCGGTCGTCGTGCCGGACTTGCTGGCGACGATGACGAGGGTCGCGAGCGGATCGAGGTCGTCGACGACAGCCGCGACCGCCGCCGGGTCAGTCGAGTCGAGAACGCGCAGCGCGAGCCAGCCGTCGGCGGTCCCGAACGTCCTGGCGAACACGTCCGGGGCGAGGCTGCTGCCGCCCATCCCGGCCACGATCGCCGTCGTGAAGCCGCTGTCGCGGATGCCCTCCCCGAAACCCTCGAGGGCGGCGATCTGCTCGTAGAAATGGGCCGGCGATTCGAGCCAGCCGAAACGCTCGTTGATCGCGGCCTGGACCCGCGGGTCCGACGACCAGAGTGACGCGTCATGGGCGAACAGGCGCTCTGCCCAGTGCTCTTCGCGGGCGCGCCCGACGGCGGCGTCGAACGCGTCCGTGTGCTCGCCAAGACTCAGCCTGGCGAGAGGCGTCACCCCTGTCGCGTCGCTCATCCGCGAATCCTCCTGTATCGGGTCACAGGATAGTCCCGAACCGGGAACCGGCTGTCGGACGCCCGATCAGCCGGCGGCTTCGATTGCCTTGACCTTGTTCAACCGGCGGACATGACGCTCGACACCGCTGAACGTCGCGGCGAGGAACGCGACGGAGCACTCGACCGCCGGCTCCGGGCCGATGACCCTGGCGCCGAGCGTCAGCACGTTCATGTCGTCGTGTTCGACACCCTGGTGGGCCGAGTACGTGTCGTGGCAGACGGCGGCGCGGATGCCGCGCATCTTGTTGGCGGCGACGCTGGCCCCGACACCCGAGCCACAGATGAGGATGCCGCGATCGGCGGCGCCGCCCCGGATCGCCTCGCCGAGGCGCTGGGCGAAATCCGGGTAGTCATCATTCGGGTCCGAGCCGTCGCCGCCGAGATCGATCAGCTCGTGGCCAAGATCCGCTTCTCCCAGCCGCCGGATGAGCTCGTCCTTCAGTGCCGCGCCGGCGTGATCGGCGCTGAATGCGACGCGCATCAGCTGTGGCCCGGATCCGTCGACGACGTCCGGCCGACACCCGATTCGCCGCTGGCGATGCTCGGATGGCCGCCGCGTGGCGCCGGCAGGTGGCCTGGCTCGAGAGTCGGGAGCGGGCCGTGGAGCTTGCCGGCGACGACATCCCGGGCGACCGCGGTCACCCTATCGACCGAGAAGCCGAACTTCTCGAAGATCGTCCCGGCCGGCGCCGACGCGCCGAAGTGGTCGAGGCCCACGATCGCGCCGGCGTCACCGACCCACCGATCCCAGCCGAGCGACACGCCGGCCTCGACCGCGACGCGAGCGCGGACGGCCGCCGGCAGGACGGACTCGCGATACGCCGCGTCCTGGCGCTCGAACAGCTCCCAGCACGGCAGGGAGACGACCCGTGCCGGGACGCCGTCCTTCTCCAGGGCCTCGGCCGCGCCGAAGGCGAGCTGGAGCTCCGAACCCGTCCCGATGAGGATCGCCTTGACCGAGTCGGGTCCGCCGGATGCCTCGCGAAGGATGTAGCCGCCGCGGCGGAGACCCTCACGGGCCTTCTCGGCCGTGCCCGCGAGCGTCGGCAGCTTCTGGCGGGTCAGCGACAGCGCCACCGGGCCGGATGGATCCTCCGCACCGCGCTCCAGCGCGAGCGCCCACGCCGCGGCAGCCTCGTTGGCGTCGCCCGGCCGGACGAACCAGAGGTTCGGGATCGCCCGCAGCGCGGCGTAGTGCTCGACCGGCTGGTGGGTCGGCCCGTCCTCGCCCAGACCGATGGAATCGTGGGTCCAGACGTAGATCACGTGGAGTCCGCTGAGGGCCGCCAGCCGGACGGATCCGCGCATGTAGTCGCTGAATGTCAGGAATGTCGCGACGTAGGGGATGAACCCGCCGTGATAGGCGATGCCGTTGGCCGCGCCGCCCATGGCATGCTCGCGGACCCCGAAGCGGAGGTTGCGACCGGGTTCGTCGGCCTCGAAGTCGCCGCCACCCTTCACATCGGTCAGGTTCGACTCGGACAGGTCGGCGGCGCCGCCGAAGAGCTCCGGGACCGGTCCCGCCAGGGCCTGGATCGCCTCCTGGCTGGCGTTGCGGGTCGCGATCTCCTCGCCCAGCGCGTACGTCTTGAGCCCGTTGTCCCAGCCATCGGCGAGGCGGCCATCGAGCCGTCGCTGCAACTCACTGGCCAGGTCCGGGAACGCGTCGCGATAGGCAACGAACGCCTCGTGCCACGCCTTGGCCAGGGCCTCACCGGTCGGGACCGCTCGCCGGAAGAGTTCCTTCGCCGCGTCGGGGACGAAGAACTGGGCATCCGGGTCCCAGCCGTATGCCTCCTTCGTCAGTCGGACCTCGTCCTCGCCGAGCGGCTGTCCGTGCGCCTTCTGCGTGTCCTGGCGATGCGGGCTCCCGAAACCGATGTGGGTCCGGACCGCGATCAGTGACGGCCGATCGTCCTCGCGGGCGGCCTCGATCGCCCGGGCGATCGCCTCGACGTCGTTGCCGTCCGTGACGTGGTCGGCGTGCCAGCCGTACGCCGTGAAGCGGGCGACGACGTCCTCCGACCAGGCCATCGACGTCGGGCCGTCGAGCTGGATCCGGTTGTCGTCGTAGAGCGCGACCAGCTTGCGGAGCTTGAGGTGACCGGCGAGCGACGCCGCCTCCGAGGCGATGCCCTCCTGGAGGTCGCCGTCCGAGCAGAGGGTGTACGTCCAGTGATCGATGATGTCGTGGCCCGGCCGGTTGAACTCCGCGCCGAGGCGGCGCTCCGCGATCGCCATCCCGACGGCGTTGGCGAAGCCCTGGCCGAGAGGTCCGGTCGTCGCCTCGACGCCCGGTGTCAGCCGGTACTCCGGGTGGCCCGGCGTCTTCGAGCCCCACTGGCGGAACGACTCGAGGTCCTCGAGCGTGACGTCATAGCCGGTCAGGTGGAGGAGCGAGTAGAGGAGCATCGAAGCGTGCCCCGCCGACAGGACGAAGCGGTCGCGATCCGGCCAGTCCGGCCGTGTCGGGGCGTGGCGGAGGAACCGGGTCCACAGGGTGTAGGCCATGGGCGCGGCCCCCATCGGTGCGCCCGGGTGACCGGAGTTCGCCTTCTGGACGCCGTCGATCGAGAGCGTCCGGATCGTGTCGATGGCGAGCTGGTCGAGTGTTTCCGTCGCGGTGGTCATCGTGGGCAGGCTCCGGGCAGGACCGTCGGTGAAGTCCGGCCATTGTAGGCGCGATGGGCCGTCGGGCTATCCTGCGACGATGCCCCGACCAGTGCCGCGCCGCCGCCCGAAGGGCCCTCGAATCACGGTCCTCGGCGACCTGATGCTGGACGCCGTGATCATGCCCGTGCAGCCGCTCGAGCGAGGCACGGACGTGCCGGGCCGGGTGGCGCTTCGCCAGGGCGGATCAGCGGCCAACAGTGCTCGCTGGCTTGCCCGGTTGGGCGTCCGCTCGACGCTCGTGACAGCGGTCGGGCGCGACCCGATCGGCCGGGCGCTCGTCGACGAGCTGCGACGGGACGGGGTCACGGTGCGGGCGAGCCGCGTCGCGGGCAAGGCGACGGGTCGGATCGGTGTCGTCGTGCAGTTCGGCGGCGAACGCTCCTTCGTCGCGGATCGGGGCGCCGCCGACGAGCTCCGCCCGACGGACCTGCGGGCAGGATGGTTCGCCGTGGACCTCTTGCACCTGCCGGCCTACTCGCTCATCGGGTCGCCGCTCGGCGACGCCGGCCGGCGGGCGATCGAGCTGGCTCGCGGCCACGGAGCGTTGATCAGCCTCGATCTGGCGTCCGCGGCCCCGCTCCTGGCGAAGGGACGGCGGGCAGCGCGGCGGCTGGTCGAGGAAGCGGCACCGGATGTCCTCTTCTCGACGCTCGGCGAGGCGGAGGCGTACCTGGGTGGCCACGACCTTGGAGGGTTGCTCGAGTCGGCGCCGCTCGCCGTCGTCAAGCGCGGAGCGGGCGGCGCCACGCTGCTCGCCCGTGCGACGGGCGGAACCCTTCGCTTCGAGGTCGCGACGCCGGCGCTGACGGCGACCGACACGACCGGGGCCGGCGATGCCTTCGACGCGGGCTTCCTCGCGGCCTTCACCGCCGCATCGCCAGATGCCCGGCTCCGTCCGGCGGCCCTCCGCAGGGCATCGCTGGCCGGCCACCGCGCCGCCGCCCGGCAGCTCACCGCCGGCTCGCCGGAGCTGTCGTTCGGCTGATCGTTCTCCGCCCCGCCCCGCCCCGGCCCGGCTCCGCGCCCGCCCCGCCCCGCCGGCTCGGCTCCGAGCCCGCCCGGCCCCGCGCCGCAACGTCGGCCCGGCTCCTCGCCTCGCGCCCGCGGGCCGGCGCCCGGCGCCCCGCCCTTCCCGGCCGGAATTGTCAGGCGATCATCACCCGGTCATTAGTCGGCAACTTCCTGACTCTCGATCTCCTGGCGATCGCCTGTCAGGAACTCGAACCCGGCTCACGCTCAGGGGCGGGCCCGCCTCGTCCGATCCGCTGCGTAACGACCGCCTGAGGTTCGCCTGACAGAAACAGACGCCCTGGCGGCCGCGCGAGCCGCGCGAACCCGCGTCAGCCGCGCCAGCCGGTCAACCGCGTCAGCCGCGCGAGCCGCGTGAGCCGCGTGAGCCGCGCGGCCACTCAGCTCGGGCGCGTCACTCGGACGTCGTCGACCTCGACCTCGACCAGGTTGTTCGAGCCGCCGTCGACCGCCTGGAAACGGATCCGGATCGTCGAC